>Ga0164311_10001202_pt1 | contig 12463 bp, 13 predicted proteins | sample GuaBasSedimGuay2_FD_121796 | JGI IMG/M metagenome (GOLD analysis project Ga0164311, IMG submission 121796) | Subseafloor sediment microbial communities from Guaymas Basin, Gulf of California, Mexico - Guay2, Core 4569-9, 9-12 cm | ecosystem: Environmental > Aquatic > Marine > Hydrothermal vents...
TGACAGGATAGTGGTGATGGATGAGGGAAGAATTGTAGGCCAAGGAACTCACGAAGAACTGATGAAAACCAACAAAACCTATAAAGACCTTGTAGAGAAGCAGGTGATAACCGAAAAGTAATACAAGATTATGCTCAGAAGCGCTTCAAGATCGCCGGGGCTTTTCGGAGGCTACTCAAGGCGAAGTAAAGGAGATCCCTATGCGGATACATGTATGTCTCATTTTTCATATTAGCTATAGTAATGGTATTATGCCTACTCCAGCCGATAAGACCTTCCGAAATCTAACTACTGTGAGCACAGCAAAATATGTCAATAGTATGGAGGATATTGCCAATACTATGAACTCAAGTGTTGATAGTATAGCTGACACATCATAATCCTACAGTGAGCGGTGCGATTAAAGATAGTGTATACTATCTTTAATCTTAGTTATAATTTCACATGGTAGGAAGAAAATTTGGGATCGTCACCCAGCTATGGGTCCGTGTAAGCTAAGGATGCATATATTGATCCTCCTTTTAAGATTAATAAAAGGTATGCTGAAAAGTTCGCAGACTACTGAGTGATCCTATCTGCAAAGTATGGTTTTATCGATCCGGATCTTATCATTCCAGAGGTATTCTGGGTTATAGACTTGTGTAGATGTCCTCTTAAAAGTGTATAGAAGTCCTCTTAAAACTAGTCTACCTAGAGAACACCACGTCTTGCAGTGTTCCCTCTACAACTGGATGTTCGACCTAGACTACTCAGTACTCGTCTATGTAACGCCAGACAGGATCTGTGAGTACCCAGTAATGGAGAAGGCAAGTGATTCACTAGTAGCAGAGCTGATAAGTGATGCTCTAAAGCTAAAGGCTCCTAAGTATACTTGGGAGTGCAAATTCTGTCAGTTTGCTCAAATGTGTAGTAGGAAGGTAATATGATTTGTTTTTCTTTTAAATACCCCCTATACTGATAGCTAGAAAAGGAGATAGAGTATGAACTATACCCTACTAGCATACGTGGTATCAATAATATTACTACTATGGATTGCAATCCATCCAGCCTCCCATGTGGTAGTGTTGAGGATAGATTTGAGGTACTGGGCACACCATTCTCGAAGACCATATACTGGGAGGGTGGGGTGGTATTATTGGAAAGAGGGAGTATAGGATAGACCTCACATACCTACCACTACTAGCAGTACCACCATCCCTAGTGGGTGCATACCAGCTCTACAGGAGGAAGAGAAGGAGGAGAAGAGCACCACTAGTAATCACATCTACTACACCACAGCCTCAGCCAGCAGTAACACTACAACCAGTAGAGGAGGTAGTTCCAGAACCTATACCGAGGGTACCCGCACACCCACCAGCTAAGAGGGTAGTAAGAATACCATCGGGCGGTGTTGGTAGGGTTGAGGTTAGGGAAGAGTCTAGAGGGAGGAGACCTACTAGGTTCAGGTCTACAGCGGTGTACTGATGAGAACTAGGGTAGAGGAGGAATAGAGTTGATCTAAAGGGTAAGGAGTACCTGTCACTTCTCCCACTCTTTTAGACCTAAGCGTTAAAATGGCTCTTAATTAGGTTAAGCCCTCTACTATGACAAATTACATTTAAGTGAATGTCATTTGTCATTTTGTCAAAAAATGCTTATAAAGTCTGTATCCTATTTTTTAACGTGAGAACATGAGAACCATAGATAAGGTTAGGACTATACTATGGATAGTACTTAGCAATAAGAAACTGCTCAGAAGACTATTGATAATAGCATTGATACTAACTGTAACACTAACAGGCTACACAGTACTAGCCTACGGCGATGACGATGACGATAGAGAGCCCATTCCTGATCCTTCCCCTCTCTAATTTTGCTTATCTTTGACTTTTTGAGTGCTTTGAGTAGTGTGGTGTTGGAAAAGTATAAATATTTTTTCAATGCTTATTAATTGATGCTACATGTATTCACTAGATAGACTAGATTACGAAATACTGAACAAGATTCAAGAAAATCCATTCAACATTGCCAAAATAGCTAAAGAGCTCAAAACACCATACCACAAGGTGAGGAGAAGATTAAACAGACTATTAAGAGAAGAGATAATAGCTAGAGTATACGCAGAACCGATCTACCCCAAGCTAGGACTGGGTACAGTAGTATTCATACTGAATAGGGGACTGGAGAATGATACTGATATGACACTCTTATACAGTAGGATTAAGGCTAGACTACTCGGTAATAAGACAATGCTAGTCTACAGTATTCCCAGGAAGTTCATTAGAGATCTAAAGAGATTTATAAGAATACTATACGGTGAAGATTCAATAGAACACTATGGTGTTTATGATAAGATATTAGTTGGTAGGAAGGACTTCAAAATACTAGATGAGGATCCTGATGAAATAGACATCCATGAAATTGACATTAGTGATGTTAACCTATACTATCAGGATAATGCTGAGCCTTTAGATCGTATTGATCTATTCATCATAAAGAAATTACAGAAGGATGCCACTACCAGTATCACTAGTATTGCTAGAAGCCTGGGGATAAGTAAACAACTAGCAGAATACCACTTAAAGAAACACGTAATGAATAGAGGACTAGTGGAATTTAATGCAAAGATCTTCGCAGACCTGAAGAAACAACCATATTTAGTACTCTTAGTTGAATTCAACGATTACCTAGCACTAGTAAGTACTATGATGCATGTCGTCAGAATACCATTCACTAGTAGTATCTTCCTATCAAACAATGAAATGTTAATGCATATTGGTACACCCATAAACCTAACCCTAAGATTGATGAGACTACTAGACGATCTAGTAGAGAAAGGAGTGATAACAAAATACGAATACTACATCCAAGACCCATCATACATACCAAGAAGGTACACTATATCATGCATAGCCTACAGGAACGGAGCATGGAGGAGAGACAGAGTACTCAGAGCAGTAAGAAGAGGAGAGATAAAGCTAATGGAAGAACTAAACACCCTACTAGAACACCACCGACACGATGATCTTGATAGCTCACAAAATGGTATAGTATAGATTTTGGGGGATTATAGTTAAAAACTAAACCTTTTCAACAATCTTATCTGTAATCTCCTCTACTATCTCCTCCACCTCCTCTTCTGTGAGCTCCATATCTTCCTCCTCTATGAGCTTCCCTGTAAACACATCTATCATCATCTCCTCTCAACACTCCTACTTCCCAATCACTACTCTTCTTTTAAAGAACCTACCGCACAGGAGGCATTTATACAGTCCTATGAGTACATATCCGAACCTCCAAGCCTTCACAGGCACTCTTACTCTCGTACCGTACTCTGGATAGTAGTACACCATCAGTTCAACTACAAGGCATACGGTAAAGGTTTACCGAGAGAGGTGAAGAAAACCAATCCATTCTCCTTAGATTTTGAACTAGAGGATAGGAGATCCAGAATGGCAAAAGAGAAGAAGTTCAGATCAGTGAGTACTGATAGAGATTTATTTGACTTATTTAAACTACTTGAAGATTTTAAAGAGCTTACTGATGCTTATGTGAAAGAAAACATCGGAGGAATTATTACTGGAGTAACTTTTACTTATCTTACAGCGGAATTTGTTAGAATTACACCAATAATTATTCCCTTTATAAGTTCTATCTTAATGAAAGTATTAAAATCTGCATTCACTAGAGTTATCAGGAGGATATGGAAACTATGTGATCCAAATAATTGGGTATTCCTCCTATTAGATCTCAAAAAGGATAAAAGATAGTGCATGTAGCTATTTTATGTATTTGGTATTGATCTGACGTCATGTTAATTAGAAACATTGTATGGTGTTTAGTAGTAATGCTATTGGTGTTATGTAGTTTTCTCCTATGTACATTCTTAGTGTTATAGTAATGCATCTTCTCTGCCGTAAGATATTTCTAGGAAATTTGTTAATTATACCTAAAGAGCTGTGAAAAAAACCATGTGGTATAGATGGCTTCGCCTATAGCCTCATTAATTATGGAAATTACGTTTGATGACTTGATTTTTGATTATTTTGTTCAGCTCTCCTGTATGCTTTGTTCGAGATTTAATACTAATTATCGATGTCCTCCATTAACACCAATTTTTTATGAATCGCGTAAAATACTGAGTAATTTTGAGTGCTTTCTGTTAATAGTAAATTACTATAGAATCGACAATATCATCATGAAGTATATTGATAAGAGGTGGAGTCTTGTAAGGGCGTTAGCCTGGGCTCAGATCTTCACTGACAGAATTACTTACCATGAGTTTAATAGGCATGTGATTAAGTTGCGCAAGATCTTTTTGAGAGATGGATGTAAGGTTTTAGCTTTTGGGGCTGGTGGAGGATGTAGATTGTGTAGGGTGTGTGGCTACTTGAAAGGAGAGTTTTGTAGGAAACCGACTCACTCATTGTCTTCACTTGAGTCATGGGGAATTAATGTATATGGTATTCTTAAACGTAAGAGAGTGCCGTTCGAGCCTCAACCGAGAAACTATATGGTTAGAGTAGGGTTACTAGCTCTTAACAGAAGGCCTAAGATTGATTTTAGATTTGAAAATAAGATAGAGGATTTGCCCTATAATGAGAGGTTAATGAGTATGATTAAGGAATATGAAGTAGAAGCTTATGAAAAACTTCATAACACGTATGAGCTTACTTCACGAAGGTTGAAGTTAAAGGATGTTCTTTATGATTGTGATCTGAGGGATTGTACGTACTGTAATTACTATGATCTATGTAGTAGAATGATGATCCCTAAAGAAACGTTAATTGAGAATGCTATTAGTAAGAATCTTGATGTTTATATAACGCATAATGATATTTACGAAGTCGCTAAAAGAGTTGCGAATGCATATGCTAGGAGAGGCTATTTTCTTGTCCTGCCAGTTACTATAAAGCCTAAATTATATAGTGGTAAGAACACGAAGTTTATAACTTTGTGTTCTTCATTAATTTATCTTAAGAAATTCATCAATAAATTTAAAAGAGAAAATATATTTCTGATAGCCTATGAGTAATTTATCTATTTTTCTTTTTGATTTTATTTATAGGACTAACCAAGGAACAGTCTCAGGTAGAGTGAGGGAATTGTTGGTTAGGAGTTCTAGACTAAATCTCCGAGTCTCGCTGAACGCACACTCTAACTCCAAGCGAGTTAGAGACCGAGTTATACACTAGAATTACATCCCAGTTTTCCATCTGAGGCAGTCTCGTAGCTGAGATAAAGAATATAGAGCATATATTAAATTGCGAGGTTATGGTTTATTGCATTTATATTTAAATAATAGATATTTTATCTAGTTTGATAATATATTGGGCTGCTTTGCTCTATAGCTTTATGAAGGAGCTTTTTGGAGAAGATAATGATTGATTATCTTTTACTTGGGACAAAAGAGATAGAGGTAAAAAGTTATATCTTAGATGTTCTAAGTAAAATATGTAAAAAATAGTAGTCCTAAAATATGGCAATGTTGGAGTCAGCAATAATCGAACTAACGAACCTGTGTAATTGTCAGTGCATTTTCTGTAGTTCAAATTCTATTAAAGTAGCTTTATCTAGCACGAATATTATATCAAGTAATTATTCAATTAACTATCCTGGTGGCATACATACACTCCCTGAAAACGAAGTTGCAAGAATTGTGAAAGAGCTGATTGTACTAGGAGTAAAGAGGATAGAAATTTCAGGAGGAGAGCCAACATTATATCCTAATACGATAATCCAGATTCTTAAGTTATGTGATGGTTATGATATAAAAGTTTCAATATTTACTAATGGAACGTTTATAGATGGTTTATTTAAGATTATAAATTTCCTTATAAATAGCAATATAAGAGCATCTAAAGATAATGTAGAATTCCACTTAAGCATGTATTCACAGGATTTAAATTGCTACAAGAAGCTAGTATTGAGTGATAATCTTCCTCTAGTATTCATGAGTTCAAAGAATCTCATAAAAAAGGGTCTTTTTGTAGGTTGGAACTTTCTGGTTACTAGAGTAAATTACAGAGATTATAGAGAGATCATTAGACTAGCGAACAAGCACAACGTTAACATGATTAGCTTCCTAAGACTTGTACCTCAGGGTAGAGCAAAAAGATATTGGAGTTTACTTAGTTTAACAGCTGATGATTATAGAGAATTTTTTGATAATATTCTAAACCTTCTAAGAGAATATGAAGGAGAAACAGTCTTAAGGTTTGGTTGTCCGATCAATTGGTTCTTCAAAATAGTAAGGTCAAGAGATGATATAAAGTCATTACGAGAACATGGTATTTATCCACCACCTACATGCAAAGCTTGTGAGAAACATATAGCTATAGAACCAGATGGCACTGTCATACCATGTAGTGCATTTAAAGGTCTTAAAAATAGATTTACACTAGGAAGTATATTTAGAGATAGGTTAGAAGCCATCTTAAGTTCAGAAAGTTTTAAAAGTTTCTTAAAACTTAAGATGAAGCTTCCTAACGCCTGTAGAACTTGTACTTTTAGGGATATTTGCCTTGGTAAGTGTATAGCACAAAGACTTTACAATAAGTTTGAAGAAGTGGACCCTCTATGTGATTATTTAAGATTTTCTAATCTCTATTAAGGATATCTTCTCAATCTCTTAAGATCTCTCAACAGCCTTTCATATGCCTCTCTAAGTCTATTATTCTTATATTTAAGAACTTCAGGAGATCCTAAATCTATTATTTCTATACAGTAACAATTAATATTGTATGATATAAAATTTTGAATATATGTTAGAGCCCCTTTATCAGACGAGGTTTTAACTATATTTTTTAATTGATTTTTTATCCTCTTTAGTAGTTTACGACTACACTCATATTGTTCCACTACCTTTTTGTGATTATCAACTTCAAGTTTCATCTTATTATGAAAGAGTATGTGAATTGTTACTAGGATATGAATAGGAAGAATAGTTAAGTATATGTTAATGAGTGTGCTTTTAGGTAAAAGTAATAATCCCATTACTTCTAGTAAACCTCTTAGAGTATAGGGCAAAATGCTGAGGACTATATAGGTAGCGGTTAGTACATATAGCTTTTTCTTCTTCCTATTTAGTTTGTTCTCTTCTCTTTTTATGATTTTACTGATTTCGTCTATACAATTATCTATTGTTTCGTCTATACAATAATCTATTAACTTAGTACTTAGCATGGTACTGTACCTAGGATGAACTGTTCTTCAACTAGGTATCTAAGTATGTCTTTATTTGATTGAAGATATCTGTTCTGCTTTTGAGTTTCACTTGATATATACCATATTGGTTTCCTTGTTAACAATATATATGGTTTCAATTCTGATGCAATTACTTTAATAGCTTCAATAAGTTCAGGTTTGTCCCCAAGAAGCTTCTCTAATTTTTCAATTATTTCATCATACATGTTCTTTAATGAACATCTCTTTATGTCATTTAACTGATTTTCAATATAAATTTCTACCTCACGTATGAGTTCGTTAATAAGATTATGGCGTTCTTTATGATATCTGTAGTAAACTTCGTCAGATGGTAGGAGTTCGAATTTTACATCTGCTATTCTTTCATCGGATTTAATTAGTACTTTACGTTTTTTAAGTAGATTATTGAGGATGAACACTATATAACCATGAAATCCTGGATCGATTTTGTGGTTTATATGTTGTATTCCCCTTAAGTGCAGTGTAAATCTTGTCCTTATTGATCCCGAAATATTTTCAGAAATTACTAGATATTGTCCTGTCATCACTAGAATTGGCTCATAAGGCTCCAGTACTAGGTGCTTCTTTCTCTCTATCTCGATAATTTGCTCTGAGTTAATATCATACGCATAATCACCTATTGATAATTCGTAGGAACCAGATGTAGCTCCTGGGGATTCGTAATAGAGTAGATGTGGCGGATCAATAAGTTTATCGAAAATAGCTTTAGGAATTTCTCTAGAGCTTTCTTTAAATCCTTCACTATACACTCTTCTGAGCACTGTTAGGATTGGAATTAAATGTTCATATCTCTTAGTAATAGCTTCCTCTTTTTCAGAGTCAAGCTCTCCTTCAATTAAGAGTTTATTGAATTGACTTGCTATGAAATCATGTAAGGAAATATGAATTTTACAAGATTTTGGGATTGTGGTATTAAATATTCTTGTGAATATAGTAGCTGGTAAATAGGCATACGTTTTTTCATAAGTAGGACTTGATTTCCTATCTTCGAGATTCATACTCTATCCATTAATAGTTCTTTGTAGTTTATATATATCTATTGTATAATTAAATTAAAATTACTAAGTACTATAGTAATTAATAAGAACGAGGCTAAAAGCTTTATCCTGAGAGTGAGCTTAGGAGTACAATAGCTTAAAGATCTGGTCATGGTTCCTCTAAGTAAGGGGTTAATATTCTAAGTGTAAGTCCTAGGGTGAGATAACTCACCTTGCGTTAAGGAGCTTTCAATATAGATTAGCCTTATTTTATCTTTTTATTATTTTTGAGAGGAGCGTATTCTGTAGAAGGAATTTTTGCTTTGGACTCTAGAAAAACTAAAGTTAGATCTCTCCAATCATCACACATCCCTCAAATACTACCAGCCTCCTAATACCGTAAGCACTCCTACCCCACTCCTCTGGTCTTATCTCCACAATATTCCCCTCTTCAAGCCTCAGGTATAGTGGGTCTGGTCTTTTTGGATAAAATCCATAGGGTGCTACATACCCACTTACTCTGGGTGGTGTACCCCAGTACTCTATACATGAGCTACTGAAGGCTACTACGAAACTATAGACTGGTAATCTGAATTCAGTCTCTCCAGAGTATACTCTATAGGAGCCATCTGGATTTAAGCATACTATACTAATGGCTACTGTGAACTCCTCTACACTATCCACTACTAGCTCATCCCCTCTCTATAGACTGTAAGGTATACTGGGTATGAGTATGCTCTAGGAGCTAGCTGGTTGGGTTGGGGTAGGGATTCTAAGACTATCCAGTATAGACCTGTGGCTAGTGCTAGAGAGAATAGAATGAATGCTAGTACAAACTCTAGAATTTCTTTTGAAAGTTTCTGATCACGACATGGCGCTCCGCGTAGCTCTTTATCATATGTCCATAGTCCCACCAACTGAGAAAAATAGAGTCTTCTGGTGTGTTAATTTTAATCCATTCTAAGGCTTTTCTCATGTTACTTATAAAAATTCCTGAATGTCTTCCTGTTTCATCTGTATATTTAATAGTTCTATATTCGTCGTCTTCCCAGAAAATGATGGCTTGGTATTTTCCTCCTATTTCCTCGACCTTTTCTGGTTTTTAAGTAGTAGAATATAATAGCTTACAGAAGCCACAACAATTATTAGCTATCCAAACAACGAGAATGATTATTCGTCTTCTTTCCATTTTCTTTCACCTCTTTAATAAGTTCAATCCACAATTATAACCTTTTGATAGTTTACTGAGTTTGGGTGGGGGAAGCATTTATAACAATATTTGGTTAGGATAGATAGAGTTCACATAATTTCAGAGATAGAAAGAACTTATTTAGAAAATAGGAATAAAAGATTTTCACAAGAAAATGAGAAAGTTACGGGAGGGATTAAAAAGATAACAGTTTTCAAAAGAATAAGCCTTTCTGACGGATACTACTATTTCTAATTGTGATTCTTAAGAGTTGGCTTCCTCTCAAAGATTAACAAAATAAAATTCTGCAAATAATGAGAATCTAGAATTTTATAAGGTTTTCGAACATTTTTTCTTTTGTGGAGATAAGGAATCTGCAGCAAGAATTGTTAAAGAGTTGAACTGTAGATGGACAAAGAAGGGGGTATCAGAGAGAAAAGTAGCTAAGACATGTCCAGCATGCAGGCATGCCGACGACACTGACCACGGTTTCCTCTGCAAGAAAAGCGAATTCAGAAATATGGAAACCTACGGATAGAACCATTCTAGTTTCTTAAAAAGCCAGAGGGATAATTTTTACCTCCTTGACTTATTTTTATGAAATATAGCACTTCCAATAATAGCTGTCATCTTCAAGTTGATTTCATAGCCCTTAGATACTCTCTAAATGATGAAGCAATAAAGGATGAAATTAAAGATATGAGGATCTTTTTGAAATTTAGCGGCGTAATAAGGAATTGCAACCATAAGCTTAACCTAAAAACCGTAAAGAAAAAGGTTAAATCCCAAATACACTCAGCTAAAACATTAACTGGCAAACAAATATTCATAAATTCCTTCTTTCTGCGTAATAATATTGAAAAGAATATGAATGAATAGTACAAAAATAGTCCAATTAGAGGAATGGAATAAGCAATTGTTGGGAGTATATTATTAAAGAAAACCAAAATATCCTCAGACGTCCATATTCCACTTATTGAGCATTTCGCAATGAGGATGCTTCGGTCTAATATACGTTGAGAAACTAGATTCAGGAGTGGGAGACTTGTAAACAGTATATTAATGCCTATTACTGAAATTAAAATGAAGGTGGAGTAGCTGGCCTTAATGCGTTTAAAGTCTATATCTGGTTTCGTTGCCACTTTCCGTTGGGTTTTGAAATAGGCTAGACTAGTTACATAGCCAAGATATATCATAAATGGAAGGATACATAAACAAAGAAAAGTAGGAAAATCCATTTCTTGATTTAGAATACAAATAACGAAAATGGAAATGGAAAGTATAAAATAGAAAATAATGCTCCGAGACCCTTTGAGAAGCATACCAAGAAATTCAGAGTAGATTTTAATATGTTTCTTGTATACTCTTAAATCAGGATAATATTTAGAGTTAAGTGGTAAGTAAAATAAGTTCCATAGCATTACTGTTAATGAAAAAATTATTAAAAACATTACACATAAAATCATACTTAATATAGAATAACGATACCAATAATCCCTCCAAATATCGTCTACTAAAATAAACCTATTCAAGAGGGAAGAGATATAAAGATTAACTATGAAGAGGATAAAGGTAGCCAAAGTTAATACCATGTGAAATACCTGTAGTCTTCTAGCACATATGTATTCTTCTGCATAGTCTCTATATTTTGCTGGTAATAGTGTACATGTTATCCGATCCATTATATCGTCTAAGGTTACCCTCAAAGGAAAAGGTAATATTAACAATAGGATGAGACTTACAAGTGAAATTTCCAACCATGTAAAAGCGTAATTATAGTCCAACACTTTCACTATGAATTCTTGAAATATCTCTATGTGCACATGTAGGTCGTTATTTTCTGGATTAATTAAAACGAGGTAGTACCTTCCCCAAGTATTTTTCGGAGAGAATAGGAGTTGAGTATCTTGTAGTTTTTCTTTAGAAATTTCCGCCATAGGTATGAAGTTATTCTTCCAATACTCAAATTGAGTGCTATTCATTATGTAAAGATTTATTCTACCATCGTTTTCTACTTTCAATTGAATATTAATTGTGCGGTTAATTAAGAATTCTGATAAGTTAAGTGCATAGTATTCGATTAATTCTTTTTTCAAAAGGAGTTAAACAAATAGTCTCATTCCCCTTGCTGATAAGTGTAATTTTCATGCTCCTTGTTGCGCTTAACGAAGTAACATTTTCCTCTGGTCCACAGAGAAAAAAATATAATCCTAAAGTAGAAACTATTAAAGAAACGATTAAAATTATATAGCCAATCCTTTTCGTACCCATAGGTGCCGTAAACCCTTTCTCCTGTTGTTCTGTTTTTAGCTTATCTATTGTTTCTTCCCTAAGTTCTTGTTGCACTGTTTTTATGTCAGAACTTTTAGACCCCATTCCAATACACTATTTATGCATAAATCTATATTTAAGCTTTGTTTTATTTAAAGGTGGGAAGAAGAACGTGGTACTCTATCTGGATCCTGAAGTAGTTAGAGAGGCTAAGGAATTGGGTTTAAATTTATCAAAAGTCTGTGAAAAATGCGCTAAAAGAGGCTATAAAAAGGGTTAAAAGAAAAAGATTGCAATAAAGTGGAGCCCCGGGCGAGCTTTGAACCCGGGATCTGCGGCTTAGAAGGCCTACGTCTGGTAGGGGTGACCCTTTAGGCTAAGTCTCATATTCCTATACACTTTACAGGAGGATTAGAGGTGATTGTAAGGAGTCATTCTTTACGAAATTCTATAGAGACTGTTGGAGGAATAGCCTAGAGATAATATAGCAAATTTAGGCTAGTGACAATAGTCCATTTAGAGGATCTGTGGGTAGAACCTCCCCTTAACCCCCTGCTCACGGACAATAGTGGTTTAGACAGGTTAGCTAAGAAGAGTCATGAAGTACTTACCCCTGCACCATGTGTTAGGTTAGATCGATTATAACGAGTTGATACCGCTCTCATTAAGTATAGTACCCCGAGACCCCTCGCTTCCCTAGTTCTGGCATTCTCTTTATCAGTTTTGTGAATACTGCTCCTCTCCATGTGAGCCTTATCTTCCTCCATTTCTCTCTAATTAATCTGTACTTGAGTAGTAGATCCCTGTACTTCTCTCTTAA
>Ga0164311_10001203_pt1 | contig 12459 bp, 14 predicted proteins | sample GuaBasSedimGuay2_FD_121796 | JGI IMG/M metagenome (GOLD analysis project Ga0164311, IMG submission 121796) | Subseafloor sediment microbial communities from Guaymas Basin, Gulf of California, Mexico - Guay2, Core 4569-9, 9-12 cm | ecosystem: Environmental > Aquatic > Marine > Hydrothermal vents...
ATTATATATTATAATATACCCTACTAGAACCTTCCACTTGAGTCTTTTCCCCCTTTTTCTCTACCTTCAAAAACTCCTCTCTACCCCAAATCTTAACGCGAACTTTTATACAATTTAAACCCGGGGGTAGGAGAGGGGAAATCTTTACACCATCATCTTCAACTTTTAAGGAGAGAAATGAGGATATAAAAGCGTAGGCTGAAGCAGCGCTCCAAGCTTGTGGTATATTAGCCCTCGAGATGGGACAGGGAGGACCTATAGACCTGGATAGGCCGGAGAAAAGCTCTGGAAAACCATCGAGCAAATAGCCTGCCATGAAAAGATCTGAAGCCAGGTTAGACGCCTTTTCCACAAACCCTTCCTTGCCCAGTCCAAGTGCTATAAACGCGTTATCGTGCGGCCATACACTCCCGTTATGGTAGCTAAACGGATTATAGGCTTTCTCTCCTTCAGCTAGAGTTCTAATACCCCAGCCGGAGTATAGGCGTGGGCTAAATATTTTTTCAACGATTTCCCTCTTCCTCGAAGCTGCTGTAGCAAATAGAAGGTGTCCCTGATTAGAGGCTAAAACGCCGGATTTCCCGCCATCTCCGTCGAGGGCTAGAGCGTAGTATCCCCTATCTTCCATCCAGAAATAGCGGTTAATCCTATCATAGAGAGCACGAGCTTCCTCTTTTAAATAATTCTCATCTAAGCCAAGTATATCTGCCATTTCCGCGGCTCCCTGAAGAGCAGCACATGCGTAACCTTGAACTTCAACCAAGGCGACGGGAGGTTTTACAGGTTCGCCGTTTTCATATGGAACTCCTTCAGCTGAGTCTTTCCATCCCTGATTGACCAAGCCTCCCGGTCTGGGGGAATACGTTAAAAAGCCATTTTCTTCTATTTTAGCTAAAATCCATTCTACGGCTTTTTTCAAGTACGGTGCTATAGTTTTTGCTCCATCACGGTCTCCGCTCCACCTTAAGTATTCTCGGGCTAGGATGACGTAGAGAGGAGTCGCATCCACAGTACCGTAATATGTTGAGAAAGGTGTTATACCGGCTAGGGAGAGCTCGTCAAATCTAACTTCGTGGGGTATCTTACCCGGCTCCTCCTCTTTTCTTGTATCAAATTTTCTACCTTGAAGTTCTCCCAAGAGTTTCAACGTACTTAAGGCGTACTCCGGGTAGTAGGGCAAGACGTAGAGAGCGCTTATTATACTATCTCTCCCGAATACGCAGGCAAAATACGGTATTCCAGCTAGAAACACGGGGCCATAGCGCGTGTAGTAAGTCAAAGAGCTTAAATCGGATATAGACTTATCTAGCACCAAACTGTAAATCTCACTATCTGTTTTTATAGATTGAATTAAAGAAGTATGAGGCGCCGGTGTTTTCATATAAACGGGGTTTCTGCTCAAATTTGGGGAAAATCTAACTACAGCTTTCTCCCCGGGTTTTAGAGTAATCGATATGGAGTCTTTCTGTAAACTTCCCTTAGAAAGGGATATTTTCAAGACTCTAGTTAAGCCATCTACTCCACTATACGTGTAGATAATCGAGTTCTCCTTGTTAAAATGCTTGATTCTCCTTGGAAGTCTCCTAGAGCCTCTAACTTCAAAAATACTTTCAAAACCGACTTTGAAAGAGAGAGAAAGTTTTAAATCTCGCTCTCCTTGAGGCAGAGAGAAAGACTCGATTAGAGTACCATCTTTATCTATGACCCTATCCCTAGCTATAATAATTCCGTCCTTCTCTACCCAGAAAACTATATGCCAGGAAGTAAGGCTAATGCAGGAAAGCAGTTTGGGCTTAGAACCTTCAATCCTGAGAGACAACTGAGATAAAAATCTCGTATCCCACCCGTAGAAGCCGTGGAATTTTTTGCTAAAGTCACCCGAGCTATCCGACACCGCGAAAAAACCGGAGTGAGATACCGTAGGTTCTCTCATTTCTCAACCCTCTTTATAACAACTTTAATAGCTTCCAAATCTTCAACCTCTGCGTCAAACCCGCCAACTGTAACCCTTCTACCTCCAAAATCAACGGTGAAATTGCTTATATAGGTCGATCTAGCAACATCTATTACCCATCCCTCTATGTTAACTATCTCGCGGGATTTCACGGATCTCCCCTCAACCTCCACGTAAGGCTTAAAACCTCTAGACAAGAGGTTCTCCAACTCGAGCAATCCCATCCCAAACTCCAGAAAGGTCTTCGGATAAGACTCGGGCGCTAAAGGCCAGGAGATAAGCTCTTCAGCCTCCCTCCATATAACCTCAAAGATGTTAAGCAGTCTCCATATCAAATCCCTCTCCGTGATATAAAAACCGTAGACTTCAGTTTCGGGAATCGGCATTTTCCGAGGACTATAGAATCGGCGTCTAGCATAGACAGCAACTCTGGTATCAGCCGACACCATCAAGAAACTGCCCAAGTCGTTTCTCCTAAGCTTTAAAGTTCTATACCTGGCAAGCCTGTTTAAAACATGATCCGGGATTTCAGGGAAAGCTAATAGATATAAGTTAATCCCCCGGCTCAGCAATTTCTCTAAAATATCCACTATAGAAACCAACACTTGAGTCGGAAGCTCGGCACAAACCTCTAGCTGGGCCCCTGCTAGCACCTCTATGATAGCAGCTTCTAATCCCTCATATCCCTTTACAAGCGATACCAGGGTCTCCTCGGCGCGTACCTCCTCCTCTACCCTCCTCAACTGGTCTATTAGCCTCACCGCCTCCATTTTCAAATTATCCAAGAGAATTTTCCTACTCTCGAATAGAGCTTCCAAATTGATAGCCCTATAAGTTTTAGGCCTACCCATCGACGCCCTTATAAAACCCTTCCTCATGAGGCTCGAAAGAATATTATAGAGCTGAGGCTGGTGAATATTTCTCAAAGACTCGAGGAGGTCTTTAACAGTAGCCGAGCCTTTAAGAGAGATAGCTAGGTAAACCTCGGCCTCCTTATCGGTGAGTCCGAGAGTTTTCAGTATAGATTGTAACCGCTTCCTCCTCTCCTCCACGTCATCCCCCTGCAAATTATTTAGAACTGGGTAATATTTATTTCTAGGGAAAAAATTTTATATACTATAAATTGTTAGTATATAACACTAGAAGGTGAAAGAATGTCTTCAGGTATAACTAAAACAGTCGCTATCCTCCTAATTCTAGTAGTTGTCTTCGGCCTGCTAACGGCTTACTTCGCTTTAAACCCAAGAGTAGTAGAAGTCGAAAAGCCCGTAGAGAAGCCCGTTGAGAAGGTATTTATACGATTCGCCGGGTGGAGCGCTGGAGAAACCGAGATGAAAAACTACGAGAAGATGATAAGCAAGTTCGAACAGAAATATCCGACTATAGACGTCAAGTATGAAGTTATAACACAGATGTTCCATGAAAACATACTAGCCAGCTACGGCGCCGGAGTAGCTCCAGACATATTCTACGTAGACACGAGCTGGGCGCCTACCTTCATAGAGAAGGGCGCCCTATACCCGGTTTCCGATATAGCATCTCAGGAATTCATAAACCAATTCTACGATTTCCTACTCGAGCCGTTTAAAGGTAAAGATGGGAAACTCTACGGATTGCCCAAAGACTGGAGCATGCTCGCCCTCTTCTGGAATAAAAAACTATTCGCCCAGGCGGGCTTAGAAGGTCCTCCAGACACCTGGGATCAATTACTCGAATACGCTCAGATAATAGCCGATAAAACTGGTAAACCTGGACTCGCTATATACCTAGGAGGCTTTAACAGGTATGTCCCTGTGGCGTTGAGCTACGGCGCTCCCAAGCCATGGTTTGAAAAACCCGGGGATGAAGCTTGGTTCGACAGACCTGAAGTTAAGGAAACGCTACTCTGGTACATCAACCTATATAGGGAAGGGAAGATAGCTAGAGAAAAAGCCGGCAAGACTCCCTACGTAGTACAGCCAGCCGACGTTGGCGCTGGCTGGCTAGGCGATGCCTTCGGAAAGCAAGAGGTAGCCATGGTTATTAGTGGTAACTGGATGATACCATTCCTAGCCGACCAATTCCCCGACTTTAAGTTCGGCGAAGACTGGGATATAGCCCCCGTGCCTAAAGGGCCTAAAGGAAGAGCTACGATGGCTTATACTGTAGCTCTAGGCATAAACGCTAAAACCGAACATCCGGAGGAAGCTTGGAAATTCGTCGAATTCATACTTGGTAAAGACGGGCAGTACGAGCTAGTAGTCAAGATGGGCCACACTCTACCTTCCATTAAGGGGCTGGAGGAAAGTCCTGACATGTGGCCACAGCACAAGAAGACGTTAGGCTTCAAATACGATCAAGTACTAGTATTCCTATGGGGTCCGAAGAGCGGAGAACTAGAGGGCAAGATAAGCGATGTCATGGCGGCCGCTATGCGCGGCGAGCTAGAGCTAGACGAAGTAATACCAACTATTAAAGAAGCTGTTCGGGAAGTTCTGGGAGGATAGCCCGTGAGGGTGAGCTCTTGCTCAAATTCAAGTTTTTTTCCTCTTTTACTGAAAAAGCCTCAGTTAGGGAGGCCTTAGGCGCTCTTCTTCTAATCTCGGTCGCGGTCGCGTTTAACCTTATATTCGGATATTTCTCAGCTTTCTTCGCGGTTTACTTAAGTTTCTTTGAGTGGGATTATATAGGCCCTATGAAATTCACCGGTTTAAAAAATTACGAAATAATGCTTAACGACTTGCTCAGGGGGATAGGAGGAGCATCATACCTCATAACCCCCTTCTATACGGGTCTTAAAAATATACTCATTTATACGGCGATAGTAGTTCCTATTCAAACATTCCTAGCCTTAGCACTGGCGGCTCTCGCAAATCAGAAGATAAAAGGCATACAATTCTTTAAAGTCAGCTATTTCCTCCCAGCCACCACTTGTCCGGTGATAATATCCTTAATCTTCATCTGGCTCTTCATGAAGAAAGGCTTTATAAACTATGCTTTAAGCTTCGTAGCTCCCGGATTTCAGCCGGACTGGCTTAACGATAAAAACTATGTGCTGCTCGCCATGGCTATAGTAGCCATATGGGGGACCAGCGGACACTTCTTCGTCTCCTTTCTAGCCGCTCTCCAGGCGATACCGAGAGAAATATACGAGGCAGCTATGCTAGACGGCGCTGGCCCTATAAGGAGGTTTTTCTACGTAACTATACCAATGCTCAAGCCTATGATAACCTATGTAGTCGTAATGGGGCTTATAGGAGCTTTACAAATGTTCGACCTAGCCTGGGTGATGGCGGGCTCAGGAGGAGGACCTGGAGGTTCCGGCTACACGATAGCCATGGATATATACAACGAGGCTTTCACAAGGCTTAGACCGGGAGTTGCCGCCGCTAAAAGCCTTTTCCTCTTCGCGATAATATTCACAACCACTTATATCTACCAGAAGAAGTACGGAGGTGGAGTCAGGTGAACTTAAAGAGAATACTCTGGATCGGCTTCGTCTACGCTGTTTTACTGGTTTTCGCCTTTGTATACTTGATGCCTTTCCTGCGCTCCACAGTCGCGGCGTTTATGAGGTGGGAGCAAGCCTCCAAATACCCTCCAGAGTGGATCCCCAATCCCTTCACCACAGAGAATTTTGAAAAACTCTTCAGATTAAAACTGTTCACCAGGTGGATCCTAAACTCCGCAATATATGCTGGGATAATAGTGGCTGGAAACGTGATTTTCACGGCGATGGCCGGCTTCGCCTTCGCCAGACTGGAGTTTCCTGGCAGAGACGGACTATTCTCGGCTCTCCAAGCCTTGATGATGATACCGGGCTTCGTAACTCTAGTCCCCAACTACATTATAATCTATAGGCTCGGATTAGTGGATAATATAATCGGATTAGCGATCTTAGGCATAGTAAATGTCTCAAGCATATTCTTGATGAGACAGTACTTCCTCAGCCTTCCTGAAGATATCTTCGAAGCAGCTAGGCTTGACGGTTGTGGACCAGTAAAATCTTTCTTTTATATAGCCTTTCCGCTCGCTAGGCCAGCTATAGGAGCTGTAGCCGTTTATCAATTTCTAGGAGCTTGGAACGCCTTTCTAGGACCATTGGTCTTTCTCAGAAGCCCTGAGAACTTCACCCTGCCTGTAGGCTTGAGCTTCGCTTTCCAGAGGTCTATGTGGGTGGAGTATACGCCGATTATAGCTGGTAGTTTAATAGCCTCTATGCCCACTATAGCTCTCTTTGTAGCTCTTAATAAATACCTTATTAGGGGTATAGTAATTACGGGAGGTAAGGGGTGACTATATGGCTAAAGTGGTTTTAAAACACGTAACTAAGAGGTTTGGAAGAGTAGTAGCTGTAGACGATTTAAGCCTTGAAGTCAGGGATAAGGAATTCGTAGTCTTGCTCGGGCCGAGCGGCTGCGGGAAATCGACGACGTTAAGGCTTATAGCCGGTCTTGAAAAACCGAATTCCGGCGAAATATGGATAGGAGATTGACTGGTAAACGAAGTCGACCCTACTAAAAGAAATGTCGCCATGGTTTTCCAGAGTTACGCCTTATACCCCCATATGACCGTTTACGGTAATATAGAATTCCCGCTTAAAATGTTCGGAGTGCCTAAAGAGGAGAGGAGGAGAAAAGTCTTAGAAGTAGCAGAGTTCCTGGGCATCAGCGAGTTGCTCGACAGAAAGCCGAGTCAGCTGAGCGGAGGACAACAGCAGAGAGTAGCCCTGGCTAGAGCCCTAGTGAGGGAACCCCAGGTGTTCCTAATGGACGAGCCGCTGAGCAACTTAGATGCTAAACTTAGGGTGAAGATGAGGTTTGAGCTCAAGAAACTCCAGAGACAGCTGGGCATCACGACAATTTACGTGACCCATGACCAAGTCGAAGCCATGACTATGGCTGATAGAATCGCGGTTTTAAACGCGGGTAGGCTGCAGCAGTATGGAACGCCTGAGCAGATATTCTATGAGCCAGCTAACATGTTCGTGGCCGGCTTCGTGGGCAGTCCTCCCATGAATTTTGTCGAGGGGAGCGTTGTAGCCGGAGAACAGGTAGTATTCGATGCTGGAGCTTTTAAACTGAAAATACCGGAAATCTACGGAAAACTATCTGGTAAAAGCCTGGTCCTAGGCTTTAGACCTCAACACGCCGTAGTTTCAGCGGCTCCGCGCGAAGACCTTGTTGAAGCTCGAATCATAGGCTTTGAAAAACTAGGGGTTGAATCCTACGTACACGTCACCTGTGGAGAAGCCGAGCTGGTTCTCAAAGTGCCCGAAGACGCCGTTTTTAAGGAAAAAGTTTATTGGAAACCTTTCGAAGATAAAATGTTCTTTTTCGACCCCTCGACGGGAGCTAGAGTAGAGGTGTAGCCTCTGAAAGAGTTAAGAGATAAGCTAGCCGCCGCGGAGAAAAAACAGTTGAGAAAGCCTAGGGTCGAGGATCTCGAATGGAAGCGCATCCCTATTCCTCCATCGCGTATTAAAATCGTCAATTACACTAGAGAGAAGCCCTTAGTGGCTTTTAACCCGGGAGCATTGTTTAAAAAGGGGAAACTGGAGATTTTCCCTCGTCTAATATTCGACTACCACCTATATGTTTCAAGCATCGGTCGTTTCGAAGTAGAATTGGACAATATAGCAGATAGTGAAGAGGAGTTCGAAACCGAGATAATCTTAGCCCCAGAGGAACTGTGGGAGTTTAGAGGGTGCGAAGACCCGAGAATAATTGAGATAAAAGAGGGCTACGCGATTTTGTACACTGGTTTCGGATATCAGGCACGTGGAAACGGTTTTGAACCAGTTGTAGTACAAGGGTTCGCTCTTTTAAACAGTGAGTTCAAACCTACTAGGAAGGGCTTTATCAGAATACTGGGCCGAGACGAGGACTATATTTCACCCTTAAAAGATAGCGCTTTTATAGAATACGGCAGGCGTTCCCCCTTCCTAACTAGGCCCGAAGTAGGTGGAGTCTCAGCCGGATGGTGGGGAGTTTTAAATCTCGAAGATTTAACGATCAACGCTGAGGATATGAAACCCGTATTATTTCCCGAGAAATGGGAGTTAAAAGTGGGATGGAGTACTAACACTGTAAAAATAGGCTTTAACGAATACCTCGTGGGCTGGCACGCCATACACAAAGAGACGAACGCTTATCTAAACGGTTTTTGCCTAATCTCGGACGACGGAAGACTATTAGCTGTTAGCGACTACCTATTAGCGCCGAAACTCTTATGGGAAAAATACGGAGACAGGCCTCACGTAATATTCGGAAACGGGCTTGTCCTCGTAAAGGATACTTTATACTGGGTGGGCGGAGTCAGCGACTATGCTATAGGAATATACTCTATCGAATTAGATAAAATCTTGGAAAAACTGAAATGGATCGAGGGCTAGCTACAATCCGCGGGCAAGGCTAAAATTCTCCAATTTATTTATAAGAGTTAGATGTTCGTTATAGGACCCGGCCCCTACATAAGCTCTCTATGCTACTCCGTCTTGAAAATAGAGCCCTACGATTTCTGCAGCCTAAACTGTGTTTACTGCTACGCCAACTGGTACTCGAGAAAAACTCGGAGAGTCGTAGGAGAGTTCGAGAAGATAGCTAAAAAACTTAAAAAGAGAGGTTTAAAAACTATACCCTTCAGGCTCTCCACTCTCACCGAGCCATTCCAACCCATAGAGCAGGCTAGGAAGCTAAGCTTAAGAATTCTAAAAATCTCTCGTAAATACTCGATACCCTTAATCATCAATACTAAATCTACAATCGTCTTAAAGGACCCCTGGAAAAGCGAAATATTAAAACTACATGATAAATCCCTAGTAGTCCTACAGATAACCTTGATAACTCATAGAGAGGAATTAGCCAGAAAACTAGAACCCAGAGCCCCATCTCCCCGGGAAAGGCTGGAAATATGCGAATACTTCTCAAATCAAGGGATCCCAGTAGTTGTACGCTTACAACCCCTAATCCCGGGACTCTTCACAGAAAAAGAGGAAATCGAGGAATACTTTTCACTGCTAAAGATGGCCGGAGTTAGGCAGGTAATAGTCGAAGCCTTAAGGTGTAGACGGGAAGACTTAGAAACGCTTATTGAAAGCCCGGAGTATCGAGATGAAAAATTCTGGATATCCTACTCTCCCAGAAAACCTGAAATTGACGTGATCAAGCCTAACCGAGAATGGATCTACGGAAAACTTAAAGAGTTGAAAAACGTGGCTGTGAAAGCGGGTATAGGCTTCACTACTTGTAAAGAAGGATTATTCAATTTACATACAGTCCCCAACTGTTGTGGAATACACTACCTAGAAGATTACAGGTTGAGGCCTACGCTCTACGAATTCTGGAAATACGGGAAATTATACTCTGGAGAAGGCTTAAACTTTCTGGAAAATGAGAAGTATCTCTACGGGGAAAAGCTAAACGAATACCCGCGAATAGTAAGAAAAGGCTTAAAAATCCATGAAAAAATACTACTAGAAATCCTCTCAGAACCAGAAATACTCGCAAAAATAATCCTGAAATAGAATATAACTCTACTCGTATACGCGTTTATAAAATTTTAAGCCAAAGCATTTTAATCTCTCAAAATGCTTGATATTACCCGTGTAGAGATATAGATCATAAACTATAGCCACAAGCTCCTCTAGCAAGCTCTTTGCCTTAAGAAAATCGGTTTTACCTCTAATAAACAAAACAGTAATTATCGAAATATAGCAGTCTTCAATCGGTAATTCTTCAACACTTTTCTCTATATCGATGAGTTTATCAGTATCGATAAGTATTCCTGGCATACCGCTCACTCAGGTTCAAGTTTGATTTTCATATGGATTAACCTACTTCATGATTAGTTAATAGATTTGGATATGGTGAGCTTATCGATATAAGTGAGTTATCTCTTAAGTTTATGGGTATACTGGTGAGTATTGAGAAGATTAAAAGATTGATTAGGGAGATTGAGGATTCTCTAGCCATAGCTAAAGATATAGTTAGTATGGATTATAGTAGTTTTATACAAGATATAAGAAATAGATACACGCTTCGTCTAGCGCTGGTAGAGATAGTAGAAGCCGCTGCGAGTCTAGGACTTTATCTTTTGAGAGAACTCCGGAATATTAAGAAAGTTGAAGGATATTTCCAAATCTTTAGAAAACTTGTAGAGCAAGGAGTCTTATCTCCCGAGACGGGTGAAGAAATGGAAAAGCTTGCGAGATTGAGGAACTTGATAATACATAGATATTGGGAGGTCGATGACTCGAAGATTTATAGAGAGGCTAGAGATAGCGGGTTAAAGGTAATCGAGAAGTTTGTTAGAGAGGTTGGAACGTATGTCTCTAGAGCTCGAAATCCGTGAAAAATTCAAATTTTATGAATTAGATTTAAAGGAGAAAAGAAAAATACTTAAGAAGATAAAGGAGATACTCAATAACCGCAAAGAAATTTTATTAACGGTAATCTATGGATCTTTTCTGAAAGATTATCCTTTGAGAGATATAGATGTAGCGGTTTATATCAGTGGAAGAGGCGATTTCTTAGATTATAAATTTGAGCTAGATAGAGTATTATCGGAGAAAATCGGATACCCTGTGGATGTTAAAGTGTTAAATAATGCGCCTGCTTGGTTTATTTTGGAAGTACTTGAAAACGGTAGAACTATAATAGAGAAAATTCCTGCATTAACGGAAAAACTTTACAAAAAAGCGCTGGATGAAAAAACCTTACTTGAAGCTTGGGATTTGTTCTAGGAGTTTAACAGGGTATTCGTCTTTTAATCTATCGTATTAAGTTTTCTTGTCCGCTGTTATGCAGATGGTTTTATGTTTTTCAGCCTGTGCTACTGGTAGGGCATCATATATGGTTACTCCTCCTTTATAGGCTATCTCAGCGGCTTTGGCTAAGAGGTTATAATCTATATCTTCTATATTTAGATGTAGCATATATAGGGCTTTTATAGCTCTCTTCAACTTCACTGCATCAAAATCTGGCTTATATCTAAGAACGTTTGCAACTTCGCACAAAAGGAGCGGTGTAGCTAGTATCTCGATCTCTCCTCTTACATGAGCATCTCTTATCTCTAAGGCTTTTTCTGTATCCGATTCTCTACTAAACCACTTTACTACTATCGATGAGTCGAGGACGAGTCTCTCCATTTTCTGATCTTCTCCGCTCCACTCGATAGTACTTTCCTCTCTAAGCTTATCGATCTCCTCGGCAGCTATTTTCCTCTCTATCTTCTTAATCTCCTCCTCAAATGCTCTTCTCGCGACCTCGCTCCAGTTTACATTCTTAAATTTCTTCATTTTTTCCGAATCTCCGCCGGGATTGTAATTGTCATATTTACGTGTTTCATACAAATATTGCCATTTTATTGCTGGATATATTAATATTATAGGGCGACAGCAAGTTTGATGATAAAGTGTAGTGGTGTAGCTGGTTGAAGTTCGCGGCTCGGAGCATCTTAAATAAGCTATTGTGGGACTCTAGAATTGACAGAGGGGATTATGAGATAGTCTATGAGTCTCGGGGGGCGCCCGGCGGGGTTGAGCGTGTATCTGCTCGTTTTTTGTTGAAGGTTTTTAGCCGTGGGTTTGAGTATGAGGCGGGGGGTAGGAGGAAGTATATTCCTTTTCATAGGATAGTTGAGGTAAGGAACGTTAAGACTGGAGAGGTTTTGTATAGGTCTAGGAGGCATGGTCCTTAAGGCTACCCGCTCTTCTCTTCTATTACATCTTCGAGTCTTCTAGGGTTTAGCTCGTAGAGTATTTCTGATACGTGTTTGGCCATGGAAAGCCTGTAGTAGAGTAGGGTTGCCAGGAGGGATGAGGTGAGCATGGATAGCCAGTATAGGAGGAAGATAAAGAGGGCTGTTTGAGAAGCGAAGTATATCGTTGAGGGGGTTAGCGGGTTTCCCCCTCCCGTTGCCTTATAGGATATGTCGCGTATGGTCAGTATGAAGCCGAGGAAGGCGAATACGTCGGCGAATTCGTCTAAGTATTTGAGGGGAGATGCTTTTTCGAGGATTTTTAATCTTTTATCGTATATTCTGAGGTCTAGCACGTTGAAGAGCCACTGTGAGGGGCCGACGAGTATGGAGAGCAGTATTAAGAGTATCCAAGAGTAGTGGACGACTTCCGCTAATCCCTCTATTGTTGTGATGTCTATCACTGGCACTATTTGTAGGGCGAACACGACTATTGAATAAGTCATCAGAGTTAGTGTAAAGGAGTTTAAGAGCATGTTCACGTAGTGGGGTTTATATTCTCTCCACCTGAGCCTATCCTCAAGCCTAACCACTTCCATCCATGTCTCCTTCTCTCCTCTAATATTCTTAAACACGTAGATTTTAACCAGTCTAGTCGTCAGCATGTCCCAGACGAGCCACGTGGCCAAGCCTATTGCTGGCATGCCGATGTAGATCTTCGGGGAAGTAGAGCCGAGCAACGCGTAGAAGAGCAGGGGCATCGCGGCGGTGAGTAGCGATAAAAAGTTCTCGTAGCGGGCATCTTCTATTTGAACGCCTAGAGAATC
>Ga0164311_10001205_pt1 | contig 12442 bp, 16 predicted proteins | sample GuaBasSedimGuay2_FD_121796 | JGI IMG/M metagenome (GOLD analysis project Ga0164311, IMG submission 121796) | Subseafloor sediment microbial communities from Guaymas Basin, Gulf of California, Mexico - Guay2, Core 4569-9, 9-12 cm | ecosystem: Environmental > Aquatic > Marine > Hydrothermal vents...
AGATTGAAGAGAAGGCTAGGGAGATGGGTATAAAGATTCTAAATTCAAAGGGGTGATGACATGGATCTGAGGTTGCAGAGGAGGTTGGCTGCTGAAATATTGAAGTGTGGTATGAACAGGGTTTGGTTTGATCCCACAGCTTTGGATGAAATATCTTCAGCAGCAACAAAGGATGACGTAAGGGAACTTGTTGAGAAGGGAGTCATAAAAAGGAAGCCTGTTAAGGGTGTGTGTAGGGTTAGGATAAACTACAGGAAGATGCAGAGGAGAAAGGGGAGGAGAAGGGGACATGGAAGTAGAAAGGGTAAGAAGACTGCAAGACTTTCAAGGAAGGAGGCATGGATGATAAGGATAAGGGCTTTGAGGAGGAAGCTAAGAGAGCTTAGGGACAGTGGTGCGATAGACAGGAGAACTTACAGGATACTGTATAGGAAAGCCAAGGGAGGTGAGTTTAGGAGTGTATCACACCTCGAATCATACATAGAACAGTTGAGGTGACACAATGGCTAGGGGGGCGAGATACAAGGTTCCATACAGAAGGAGGAGGGAGGGAAAGACAAATTACAGGAAGAGGTTAAAGTTGCTACTTTCAAGAAAGCCAAGGTTGGTTGTTAGAATTACAAACAAGCGTGTTGTAGCTCAGATTGTTGAATACAATTCCAAGGGTGACAGGGTTTTGATTGGTGTAGATTCAGGAATGTTGAGGATGTATGGGTGGATGGGAGATTTGAACAACACACCAGCCTGCTATCTAACTGGATTGCTCGTTGCAAAGAAGGCTTTGAAGAGGGGTATTGGTGAGGCAATTCTTGACATTGGTCTGCACACACCTACTAGGGGTGGTAGGGTTTTTGCAGTCTTGAGAGGTGCAGTTGAAGGTGGATTGAATGTTCCTCACGATCCAGATGTGTTGCCAGACGATTACAGGATAATGGGTGAGCACATAGCTCAGTATTACGAGATGAGACCCGATCTCTTTGGTGAGTATGAGAGGAGGGGATTGAAGCCAACGGATTTACCTCAACACGTTGAAGATGTGAAGGGTAGGATAGTTGGTGATGGTCATGATTGAAGGTTGGACACCAAGGACGAGGTTGGGAAAGTTGGTTTATGAGGGTAAGGTTAGGACTATGGATGATGCTTTGGCAAGTGGTTTGCCTTTGAAGGAACCTGAGATAGTTGATGCACTACTTCCAAATTTGGAGGATGAGGTTCTTGAGATTTCAATGGTTCAGAGGATGACAGACAGTGGTAGGAGGACGAAGTTCAGGGTGACGGTTGTCGTTGGGAACAGGGATGGGTTTGTTGGAGTTGGTGTTGGGAAGTCTTCTCAAGTTGCTCCAGCAATTCAGAAGGCAATAAACGATGCAAAGCTAAACATTTTCAAGGTTCAGAGGGGTTGTGGTTCTTGGGAGTGTGGTTGTGGTGAACCCCATTCAATTCCATACAGGGTTACGGGATCGTGTGGTAGTGTTAGGGTAACCCTGATGCCAGGTCCAAAGGGTTTGGGAATTGTTGCTGGTGAAGTTGCAAAGAAGGTTCTTGAGTTGGCTGGTGTCAGGGATGTTTGGACCTTTGCAAGGGGACAGACGAAGACAACTATAAACTTTGCACAAGCAACCTTTGATGCTCTAAAGAAGACGATATTCATAAAGAGGTGAGGGTATGGAGAACAACAGACTGATTGCTGTTGTGAGGTTGAGGGGTCAGGTTGGGGTTGCAAGAAAGATCAAGGATACTTTGGCTATGCTTAGGTTACACAAGAGGTATCACTGTGTAGTAATTCCAGACACACCATCTTACAGGGGGATGTTGCAGATTGTGAAGGATTACGTTGCCTTTGGTGAGATAGATGCTGAAACCTTGGCAATGCTGTTGAGGAACAGGGGTAGGTTGGTTGGGAACAAACCTTTGACGGAAGACTACATAAGGGAGAAGACTGGTTACGATTCGATAGAGGATTTTGCAAGGGCTGTATTTGATGGTAAGGTAAGTCTGAGGGATGTTCCAGGGTTAAAGCCAGTCTTCAGATTGCATCCACCTAGGGGAGGACTTAAAAACATCAAGTGGCATCATCCAATGGGTAGCTTGGGTTACCATGGGAGGGATATTTGCAAGTTACTATACAAGATGAGGTGATTGTGTGAAAAAGAAGGTTAAGAAGTTTAGAGGTTCAAGGACACATGGCAAGGGTAGGAACGATAGGAATAGGGGGGCTGGATGTAGGGGAGGTAGGGGAAATGCTGGAAGGCACAAGCACAAATACATCAAGTTTATAAAGCTTGCAAAGATGGGTTTGTATCAGTTTGGTAAGCACGGATTCACGAGACCTCAGAGGGATCACCTCAAGAGGAAACTTAGGGAGTTGAAAGAGGAAGGGAAACTTGACGAATACACATACAGATTCCTCTACACCCGTCCAGATCTGAACGTTTCAGACTTGGATGAGATAGTTGATAGGCTTGTGAATTTGGGGTTGGCTGAGAAGGTTGATGACATTTACATCGTGGATCTTTCGACTTTGGGATACAGGAAGCTTTTGGGTGGTGGTATCGTTACAAAGAAGATTGAGGTGAAGGTTGAGAGGGCAACACCAAGGGCAATTGAGAAGGTTGAGGAGGTTGGTGGTAGGGTTGTTCAGGTGTGAGTTATGGATTTAAACGATGTTATAAGATCCCTCCAACCATACTTCGAGAGGATTCCAAGTGTTGAGAGACCTAAGAGACACGTTCCATTTAAAGAGAAGTTTGGATGGACAATTGCAATACTACTCCTATACTTCATACTTACAAACGTCCCAGTATTTGGATTGGATCCATCTTCCATTGACATATTTGCCCAATACAGGGCATTCTTTGCTGGTGCCACCGGCTCAATTCTTGCTTTGGGTATAGGTCCAATAGTTACAGCATCGATAGTTTTACAGCTTTTGGTTGGTGCTGGGATAATCAGATTGGATTTGACAAATCCAGATGACAGAGCTGTTTATCAGGATTTCCAGAGGTTTCTCGTTTTTGTAATGATAGCACTTGAGGCTATACCTCAAATTGCTGGAGGGTTCCTAAGACCAAATGTAGATGTTGCAAATGCACTTGGAATATCTCCCTCAGTTATATCCTTCCTGATATTCATTCAGCTTTTCATAGGTGGAGTTTTGATAGTTTACATGGATGAGGTTGTTTCAAAGTGGGGGATTGGTAGTGGTGTTAGTCTTTTCATACTGGCAAGCATATCCCAAGCTATAACCATTGGTCTCTTCAACTGGTTCAATCCAGGAGGTGGAATGCCTCCAGGTGTATTTCCAAGACTCGTTTACCTATTCCAAAACTATCCACTGGATTACCTACTATCTGCAAACGGTTTGGTCACACTACTCATAGATGGAGGTATACTTGCTTTGATAACTACGATAGTCATAATATTCCTTGTTGTGCTTGCTGAGGGGACGAGGGTTGAGATACCACTTGCACATCAGCTTGTTAGGGGTGCCAGGGGTAGATTTCCAATAAAGTTGATATACGCAAGTGTGTTGCCAATGATATTTGTCAGAGCCTTGCAGGCAAACATAGTTATATTGGGTTTGATCCTTTATCAGAACGGTGTAACATTCTTGGGTGAATACGCTCCTGAAACATCACAACCAATCTCTGGATTGATGTATCTACTGTCACCAGTTAATAGTCCATACGACTGGGTTCCATCTTTTGTAAAGGATCCAAACAGGAATTCCCTAGCCCCATACTTTGCGGATATGCCAGATTTCATGATATACCTACACCTGCTAATCGATGCCATTATACTCATAGTAGGTGGAATTCTTTTTGCAATATTCTGGGTTGAGACGAGTGGTATGGATGCAAAGACTGTTGCAGATCAGATTTCAAGGTCTGGATTACAGATACCTGGATTTAGGAAGTCTCCAAAGGTTCTTGAAAGGATACTCAGCAGATACATACCAAAGGTTACAATTTTGGGAGGTGCATTGATAGGGATTTTAACGTTGATTGCCAACATGCTTGGAACTGTTGGAAACGTCAGTGGGACAGGTTTGCTTTTGGCTGTCAGTATAGCCTATCGTTACTATGAGGATCTTGCAAGGGAGAGGTTAACCGAGATGCATCCAATGATCAGGAAGTTCTTGGGTGAGGAGTGATGAAGAAGGTAGTTCAAAATGTTATAATGATACTGGGGATTGCATTCTTCATTGGTATATTCTTTCCATCCTTCAGACTTGGCATGGCTCAAGCTGTAGATCCAATATTGCATCCACTCTTGGGATTTGGAAAGATTCACATTGTTATATTTATCCTTGCAAGCTTCACAGCATTATACTCATCCCTAATTCAGAGATTCACCGTAGATTACAAATTTATGAAGTTTGCACAGCAGAAGATAGCGGAATATCAAAAGAGATACTTCAAGGCTGTTAAGGAGAACAATAAGTTTTTGCTAAAGCAGTTGGAGAAGGAGAAGGATGATATAAAGAGGCTTCAGGCTGAACTTATGGACATGAACTTTAGAACTATGTTTTACACAGTCGTTGTAACGATTCCAATTTGGATTTGGTTGTGGTATGTTATATACAACGTTCAAAATCTGCCCACGTTTTATCCAATGTGGAGTGTTAATGCAACGAGCCATTTCAACGTTACAATCCCATTCTCCGGGGAGATTCATGTTAGTGACTACCTCATGCTCCCACTCTTTACTTGGTGGATATTCTGGTATATACTTTGTTCTATTGCTGTTGGACAGATATTTAGGAGGGTTTTGCAGGAGTGATAGGATGAAGGTAACGATATCTGGGTTACCTGGAAGTGGAACTACAACAGTTGCCAAACTTTTGGCTGAAAAACTTGGATACAAACTTATATCTGCTGGAGAAGTATTTAGGAGGCTTGCAATTGAGAGAGGGATGACTTTGGAGGAGTTCAGTAAGTATGCAGATGAGAATCCAGAGATAGATCTCTACATCGACAGGATGCAGAAGGAGTTGGCTGAGAGGGAGAGGGATGTTGTTGTTGAGGGTAGATTGTCAGGTTGGATGATCAAGGATGCATTCAAGGTTTGGATATATGCGGATCCAGATGTGAGATATGAGAGGATTGCAAAAAGGGAGAGTATAGAGCTTGGAAGGGCTAGAGTTGAGACTAAGAGGAGGGAGGAGATTGAAAAGAGGAGGTATCAGAAGTATTACAGCATAGACATAGACGACATTGGAATATATCACATAGCAATAAATTCGGGTAAGTTTAAGCCTGAGGAGATTGTTGAAATAATTTTGAAGGCTATGGATTTAGCGGGGAGTGAAGATGATGAAGAATAGTAGTATCATGAGGAGTGCTAGCATCATCAGGGAGAAGTTTCTCTGTCTCTTTCTCTCCTTCTCCCATGCAACCTTGCAATCGTCGCTGCAGAAGTTTTTATCTGGTTCTATCGCCTTACCACAAACCAAGCAGTGCCTGTGGGGAACTATACCGGGCATAACATCAGTCTTTCAAATCCCTTTTAAAGTTTGCCCCCGTAGCACAAGCTAAATCTAAATGGGGAAATAGCAATTTATACTCAACGACAAGAAAATGCTAAGATTCTTTCGAAGTTTACCGCATACAGCAGTTTGAAAGTCACGAATATTGTAACTTTGAAAAATTGTAAGGTAGTCTTATTTTATAGTGGGAGTGTAGCAGTATTTAGCATCACCATCTGAATGATTGGCTATCCATACGATATCATCGTTAGTAAGGGCATTTCCACCATTCTTTTGTTTTAAAGTATCTGCTGTTATCTTGCCTGTTTTGTTGATCGGGTCTTCGTAGCTGTATCCTCCAAAGATAGCTATTGTTGTAACAGCATCAACTGTTGATCCTAATTGTTCCTCATCTGTTGGAGTCCAAAATTTTACTTTCTTAGCAGTAGAATCAGTAAAGCAGTATTTATCACCTACTTTTTCTCCTAAATATCTTGCTATATACTGTTTGCACTCTTCAGTTAAGTTACCTTTCTCTGTGATGAGAGTAGGAGTGAGTGGAGGTGTTTCTTTGATAGATTTAGTTGGCGTTGGAGTTTGAATAACCTCTCTACAACTCCAAACACCCTTTCTAAAATTCAACGCACTCTCCTCAGCCTTTATATATTCACTCTCTTTAAAAAATTCTCCTTCTACATAAACTCTTGCGTATCCATTCTCAATAAGCATCTTTCCAAAGTCTTTTCCATTAATGTAAACGTAAGCAAGTAATCTACCAAAATAATCTCTCAAACCAGCCCTTTCATCAAATACTATCTGCACGTTTTTCCCTTTAAGCATAGAATTTGTAAACTCCTTAGCCTTATATCCCCAATCTCTAACACATTCAAGATTGTTTGTTTTATATTCGTAAGGATTATTTTTTCTAGATATTTCTGGGGTATCCACTCCAAGAATCCTTAAGGTTTCGATTTTATCTTGAAATTGAACAACTATTGTGTCTCCATCAATCACATCTATTACTTTTGCATCATATTTTACTCCATACTCTATCTGAGCTTTTGGTTGTATGCATCCTACTACTATTAGTAATAAAGATAAAACAAGAATTATCCTCACATCAACCACCACGCTTCTTTGTAAATTTCTCTTGCAAATAAGAACGAAAAAACAAAGTAACCAATTATGATAAGGACAAACAAAATTGTTTTGAAGTTGTCCAAATTCTCAAGCTTCATTAGCCAAGCCAACTTGGACATATGATTTTGTCACCAGATTTCTTATACTTTTTCTCTACTTAAACTTTACTAAATTTGTAGTGTGGACGTGATAACATAAAAGATCCAAGATTTGAAAGAGTAGGGTGTCGGAAGAAATAAAGATTTGTGGTATAGTCATCTACTTCTTCTGGAAGCTCTCCAAAAAAGAAAGAGATTTGACGGTGATAGAATCTCTCCATCAGATTACATCAAAAGGTATCCCTTTAAAAACCTCAACAAAATCATAGAGGATAACCAAATGGGCATCTGAAAAGTCTCAAGAGTAAGATGAGTTTCATCAAAGCAGTCCAAGAAACATTGTCCTAAGTTGGCTTGGTATTGCTTAATCGTTGTCGTTTCTACTCCATTTTTAGGATGAAATCCGATGAAAAACCTAAAGAACTTAGAATTCCTATTCTGCACAACTAATTTCGAATAGAGGAAAACTGAACTAAAGGATTATATACAATTGTATAAGATAAGAATTGTATCGATGAGTGAGGAAAGGGAAATAATTCCTGTATCTCTCCCGAAGGGACTCGTGGAGGAAATCAATGAATTGGTGAAGAGGGGAATATTCTCATCAAGGTCTGAAGTTTTGAGATACGGGGCGAGACTTGTTATTCTTTTTGAGAAGGAGATTCACAAGCTGGCTGAAGATTACGCATACGAAATGATCAAAGAAAGACTTGAAATGAGGGAAAAAGGTGTATCTCGACACTGACATAGTTCTTTCGCAGATTAAGAAGAGAGATTGGCTTAAAGATATTGTTAGGCGTAAACTTTCGGAAATATATGAGAATCTCAGCACATCTGCAATCACCGTTGTTGAATGTCAAATCGTTCTACTAAGAGAGGAGAGCAGAGGGGAAGCAATTAAGGTAATGGAGAGAATTGAATCACTTAAACTAAGAATTCTATCATTAACGAAAGAAGTTCTTACAAAATCTACGGAACTTTTGTCCAAATATCCCAAGCTAAACATCTTTGACTCAATTCACTTGGCACATGCGATTTTGGAAGGAGAAAGAATTCCATCAACTGATCATGTCTTTAACGGGATCAAAGAAGTTGTTAGAATCGATCCACTCGATTGATTAAAGCACTCTCAGTTCCTTAAACAGATTCGAGAGAGACAAGATGCCTGAGTGGATAAATTAGTATAGCAGACAATTTTAGGAGTCAGAATTTTATTAGAATTGCATCTATTTTATATCTACAAGATAAAAAAGATAGAAGAGGAATTACTATTGTTATGGAAAAAAAGGAGAGAATCTTATAGCAAACAGTTGTTAAAGCAAACAAAAAGCTATTCAGCAGAGAGGGACGAGTTAATTCTGATGAGAGTGTATGTAACAGAAAACTGACTTGTAACCATTTAAGGAAGTGCTTAAGTATTGTGAGAACATTATATGGATTATTGAAGCTCTAAAAAGCCTTAATCTGAAATTCTAAGGATTTCAGGAAAAAGTTTAGTTGAATTCCAAGCAAAAGGTTTTTTGTTCCATTACTGCTAAAAGGTCAGTTCTGAAAGCTGTTCATGTTATCATGTTGTGTCTTTGTTCTTCTTGAATGGAAGACGAAATATTATCTCCTAAACATTTTCCAAGTTATCACCAAAATAAAAGGATAAACTGTGATACATTGGCTCATTTGAAATCTTAATCAAAGTTTTGCTTTCGTTTATTTTCTTCAGATCGATTGTTATTAAGTTTATATACTTCCAAGAGGGGATTTTTGGTAATCTCCTCACCGTTATTTTACCCCTTTCTCTATCTTCCCCCTGAACTCTGCATCTATTACTCTTAAGCAGAGTTCAAACACTTCTTTGTAGGGTATTGGGAAAGTTTCACGTTCATGATGTGTTTTCATCCATTTATAACTACCATACTTCTTTGTCAAAAGGTAAGTGTATAAAGCCATGAGAAATCTAAAGGATCCACCAAAAGCTAAACATACCAGTGACAAAGGATTTGAATATAAACCAGAGAAACAACCCTGAACCAAACAGTCACCTAAAAGAGGTATCAGAATTAACTTTGTGTATTCATAAAATTTAAAAAATTATTTTGCAACCTTCTTCAAAACATCCTCTATCTGAGACCAAACCTCATCTATACTCTTCGTCCCATCCACCCTATAAAGTAACCCCTTCTTCTCATAGTATTCAATTAGAGGTGCAGTGTTTTCCATGTAAACCTTAAACCTCTGTCTAACAGTCTCCTCCTTATCGTCATCTCTCTGATAAAGCTCTCCACCACACTTGTCACACTTGTTTGGCTCCTTTGGAGGTGCATAAATTAGATGATAAACTGCTCCACACCTCTTACAACTCCTCCTGTTTGCAATCCTCCTAACAACCTCCTCCTCTGGAACGTCTATGTATATCGTAACATCTATCTTTCTGTTCAAACCCTTGAGCATATCATCCAAGGCTTCAGCCTGCTTCAAAGTTCTTGGAAATCCATCCAAGAGAAATCCCTTCTCACAGTCTGGCTGTTTCAACCTCTCCTCAACAATCCCAATAACTATCTCATCTGGAACAAGTTCACCCCTATCCATATACTCCTTAGCCTTCTTCCCAAGTTCAGTTCCCTTTGCAACAGCATCCCTCAATATGTCTCCAGTTGCTATGTGTGGTATTCCATACTTCTCAACAATCTTTTTTGCCTGTGTCCCCTTACCTCCACCTGGAGGACCCAACAGTATGATGTTCATGATGAAAGTTGTTAGAAATGTTTTAAACCTTTTGATTTTTTTGCACTCAATGCTAAACCCATCACTCTCCTTGGATCTCGTCAGGATAAAATCTGGAGTCTCAAACTGTGTTCAACCAATATTAATTGAGAGTCGTGAGGTGTATGAGCTTAGGAGTCTGGGATACTCAGTATTTACATACGCTTGGGTTGTTGATCCAATCACGTTAAAGCCCAGCAATAGGATTTCAACATACGTTTGCAAGGATTGTGAAAAATCTCTGAGAATACTAAGGAGAATTGAGAAGCTTGAATGTGAAATCAACTTGAGAAACTTGAGGAGGATGATAGAGTTGGAAGGGAAACTACTTGGATACCCCGAATGTTGCATCCGTAAATTCTCAAGATTGAAGGTTGATGGAAAGAATCCTGAAAAAAAGACGATAGTGGAATGCATTGAAAGGGGAGTTTTTGAAGATCTCTTGAGGTCTTATCCAGAGCCAAATCAGATAAAATCTTTATTTACAACAAACTTCTATCCATGCAGTTTGGATTGCAAGAGGGCGAATGAAATTGGTGAGAGGTTGGTGGAATACGATAGAAACTATCGTTTCAAGATTGTCATAAGCATAATAAATCTAATGACACCAGTCTTTAAGATTTACAAATTTAAGCCAAAGACAGAATTTGGAAAGCTAGTTTTTTCGTTCGTTGAATCCTTGGGTGAATTAAAATTAAAAGCTAAGAAGATAGTTGAAGATTTTTCAAGAGATCCAGTTAGATTTGAGATTGATTTCCTCAGAAACGTTATGCACGTGTAAACATTTGGAAATCCTTTTATATCTATTTTTTTAATACACTTCATGGGATACATGGGTAGGATTTTGAAGGTGAATCTGAGCGATGAAACTGTTAAGGTTGAAAAGACAAATATGGATATTGCAAGGAAGTATCTGGGTGGAAAGGGTTACGCTGTAAGGTTGTTATACGATTATCTCCAATCTTACAAGGAGATGGGTTTGTCTCCAGGAGATATAGATCCACTTGGTGAGGAGAACGTTTTGATATTTGCTACGGGTCCAGCTACAGGTGTAGCTGGATTTCCCGAGTCTGGAAGGTATCACGTGATGGCTTTGAGATCACCACTGACGGGTTCCATTGCAAGTGCAAATTCTGGAGGGAGATGGGGTCCATTTTTGAAGTTTGCAGGATTTGATGCAATTGTTGTAGAGGGGAAGTCTGATGAACCAGTCTATTTGGAGGTTACAGATGGAACAGCAGAGATAAGATTTGCTGGAGATTTGTGGGGCAAAAATGTGTTTGATACTGATAGGATTTTGAGGAAGAAGGTTGGGAGGAGATGCAGTGTTGCATGTATTGGACCAGCTGGTGAAAATCAAGTCCTGTTTGCATGCATAATGAACGATGAACATAGAGCTGCTGGTAGGACAGGTGTTGGAGCTGTGATGGGTTCAAAGAAGCTTAAGGCAATAGTTGTGGGTGGAGATGAGAGACCACAGCCAGCAAAGCCAGATGAGTTTGATGAAGTTTCAAAGGAGGCTATGAACAAGATCAAGACAAACCCCGTAACTGGAGAGGGATTGCCAAAGTATGGAACAGCAATTCTTGTAAACATTATCAACAATGCTGGAATTCTACCATTTAGGAATTGGCAAACTGGTGTCAATCCAGATGCTGATAAGATAAGTGGTGAAACCTTATCTGAGAAGTATCTGATCAAGAATCTCTCGTGTTGGGGTTGTGCAATTGGTTGTGGAAGGGTTACAGCTGTCAAGCAAGGATGTTTTCAGATAACATACAGTGAGGGACCAGAATACGAATCTATATGGGCTTTGGGTAACGCAACTGGAGTTACTGAACTTGATGCAATAGTAAAGGCAAACCACCTCTGCGATGAGTTGGGTTTGGATACAATTTCCATGGGTTCAACAATTGCATGTGCCATGGAGTTGAGGGAGAAGGGTTACATTCCAGATGAAGTTTTGGAGGGCTTGGATCTAAGGTTTGGAAATGCTGTGGCAATGGTTGAGGCTGTTTGGAGGACTGCATACAAGGCTGGATTTGGCAAGTATTTAGCTTTGGGTAGTAAGAGGTTGGCTGAGATATTTGGAGCACCAGATCTATCTATGAGTGTTAAAGGGTTGGAGATGCCAGCTTACGATCCAAGGGGGGCCAAGGGAATTGGCTTGACGTATGCAACTGCAAACAGAGGAGGATGCCATGTAACAGGTTACACAATCTCACCCGAGATACTGGGTATTCCTGAGAAGATAGATCCACTTACGATAGAAGGAAAGGCACAGTGGGTTAAGACGTTCCAAGACTTCACATGTGTTGTAAATTCAACTGTCAACTGTCTATTCTCAACGTTTGCATTAGGTGTTGAGGATTATGCAAAGTTACTTTCAGCTGTTACGGGCTGGGACTTGAGTGCAGAGGAACTCATGAAGATAGGTGAGAGGATATACAACCTTGAGAGGTTGATAGTAAACGAGTTTGGATTTGATGGCAAAGACGACACACTTCCAAGGAGGTTGTTGCAAGAGCCTATGCCAGAGGGTGTTGCAAAGGGGCAAGTTGTTGAACTTGAGAAGATGAAGGAGGAATACTACAAGCTCAGAGGTTGGGTTGATGGAAGACCTACGGAGGAAAAGCTGAAGGAGTTGGAGATTCTATAATTTTTATTAAAATTTTAGAATAAAAATTTTGATAATCTTAAATATCTTGACTTAAATTCTCTATATCATGGAAGAAGAAAAAGACGAAATTCCAGAAGGATTTATAGATGCTGTTAAATTTGTTTGTGATAATGCTGAAGTCGTTCTAGATATATTAAATCGTTTGATAGAGGATTATTTACTTGGAAAAGATATTAGAGAAAGCCTAAGGCTACTAAAAGATAGGCATAGAAATGTATTTATGCTTATATATGATATACTCAATAAAGATAAAAATGCAATGAAATTGCTTTGTTGAAAAAGTTTATGCTAATGGTAAAG
>Ga0164311_10001206_pt1 | contig 12442 bp, 12 predicted proteins | sample GuaBasSedimGuay2_FD_121796 | JGI IMG/M metagenome (GOLD analysis project Ga0164311, IMG submission 121796) | Subseafloor sediment microbial communities from Guaymas Basin, Gulf of California, Mexico - Guay2, Core 4569-9, 9-12 cm | ecosystem: Environmental > Aquatic > Marine > Hydrothermal vents...
GAGGGGCAGTTTCCCACTGAGTACCACGCCCTGATCGGTCGGGATGGTAGGTGTGACCAGCCCCTCGGCCTCCGTAAAGTCCAGGTACGCCTTTGTGATAGAGAATGCCATGTGAGCATAGCCTGCTCGGACCCGCAAATGAGTTTCCAGAGGTGCATCAGCAGCGGAAACACCCAGGCGCAACGTCGGCGGGATTACCCAACCCAAACGAACGTCGAATTGGTAGAAAGGTTCGGGACGGGCAAGCAGTGCTACTGCTGCGTAGAGCCAGTTAGGTCCCCGACCATAGAAACCCAAAGAGGTGTGCTCAGGCAGGTAATCGAGCACCTCGGGCAGGTGGCGCGGTTCCCAGGTGGCTCTTTCACCCTCAAAAGGCACGTCAAAGGTGCGGGCCAGGCGGTCGAGGTCAATGACTGTCTCGACGGGACACAGATTGTGGTGGATGCGGCGCAAGTCGGCGGGATCATAGCCCAGGATGGCGGCCAGGCGAGTTGCCAGCGCGTCAAATACTGGCCCGGTGGCGGTGTCGCCGCGCTCTAGCCCGGTGATGGTGCCGCCCAGCACCGGACGCTCAGTGGTGAGAACGCTCTCTCCCGCCAGGCGGGAGGTCAGATCGGCCACAACGGGCAGGTTGTGACGTTCGGCAATGGCGCGCCAGTAGGTCTGGCTGGCCTCGTCGGGAGTCAACAGGACGGCGTGTGTGCAATGGTCAAAAATACGCTCCTGTTCGGGAGTGGGACAACCACCGGCATCCACCAGCAGGGGCAGGTGACGCCCGGCCAGGCTGTCACAGACGTGGTCCACAAAACCTGGCGTAAAACCCCCTTTGATCCGCAGGGTACGCACCAATCTTTGAGCGGCCTCGTTCGCCCAATCGCCTTCACCGTCGGGGGCGGCGCGTAGAACGTAATGCTGCACTCCCCGCTGGCGTAAAGCCTGGGTGAGGCTGTAGGCGAGGACCGACTTGCCGCTGTGAGGCGGGCCTCCGATGAGAACGGCGGGAAAGAGCTCCATATCTGACTCCTGATCCGAACTGACGATCTACAAACAACCGAACCCCCAATCGCAAACGATGGGAGAAACAGAATGGCTCGTATAGCATCGGGCAGTGTGATGATAGCGACGATAGGCAGGCAGGCGCAGGTCGTAACCTTTGCTCTGGACGACCTGCTCCGGCGGGGCGAGGTGATCCACGAGGTGATCGTGGTCCACCTTTCTCCGCAAGCGGAGCCACGCACAGGACAGGCGTTGGTCAAACTGACAGCCGAGTTCCCGGACGACTATTATGATCATGCCGGACAGTCCTGCCGTTTGCGCTTCTTTCCCATCCGCGAGGGTAGCAGCAAGCTCGATGACATTCGCGATCACACGGCCGTCAACGCCGCGTGGAGCGCCATCTACGAACTGATCGCCTCCTTAAAGACACAAGGGCGGCACCTGCACGTCTGCATCAGTGGTGGGCGGCGCATGTTGGCCCTGCTGGCGATGAGCGCCGCGATGCTCCACTTTGATCACCGTGACCGGCTCTGGCACATGTACACCCCATCTGACTTTCTGGAGCGCGCTCGCAATGGTGCTATTATGCACGCCTGCCCGGAGGATGGCGTGAGGTTGCTCCAGGTACCGTTGGTGCCCTGGGGGACATATCTCCCAGCGCTACGCACACTGGCCCAGGCCGCGCCAATGGAAATCGTGGCCGCCCAGACCCGCTGGCTCGATAGCACCGAGCGAGCGCGCTGCCAGGCCGCGACTGAGCAACTCACTCCACGCCAGTTGGACGTGCTGCGGGCCTTTGCCGCCGGCCAAAGTCCCCAGGAGGTGGCCGAATCGCTGTGTGTCACGGTCAAGACCGTTCACGCACACAAGACGGTTATCCTGAGCGAATGCCGCAACGGCTGGGAGCTCCCGAAAGACGCCCGGCTCGACTATCACTTTTTGCGCGAAAAGTTCGGGCGCTACTTTTGAGTGTTGGCTCTATGATAACACGAAAGGAGGTGGAAAACATTGGAACATGTTCCAATGTTTGTTAGAGGTGTTTCTATGGGAGAAAAGCAAGTGTCGTAGTATACTGGATAAAGTTGAAGGGGGTGAGAATATGCACGAATTGACGGTAACGTTAGAGACGGTGACACCGATGCTCATTAGAGGAGCAGACAACAGCACACCAGAACTGCGCCCACCCTCATTTCGAGGGGCAATGAGGTACTGGTTGCGGGCTGCTCTGGGAGGAGTGATCGGAGATTCGAATCTGGATGGCCTCCACAAACTGGAGAGCGCAGTTTTTGGGAGCACTGAGCGTGGGTCTGCCATCGGCATCCGCTTGCGGGATCTGGATACTCGTAAACACGAAGCCTCAATCCTGCCTCACAAGAACAGGGGAAGAGCAAGGGCTCTTAGCGGTGGCTTTGAACTCGCAATGTCCCAAACGCGTGGGGCAGATCCTGCTATTTGGGACGCTGCCCGTGCCAGCCTCGAACTGGCGTTGACGTTCGGCGGTGTGGGTTTGCGCTCCCGACGTGGCTACGGCACGCTGCGGATCGTCAAAGCGCCAAGATCTGGACTGCCCGCATTTCCTGCCACGCTCAATGGTTGGAAAGCCCACGTGGGGCGGGTGGCGCAGGTAGCGATCAGGGACACAATCAAGTTGGCAGACGCTTACAATGTCCCCTTATCGGGGCTGTCTACAGAGCCAGCGGCCTATCCTTGTGCTACCCTATCTGGGCTGATACGTCTGTGTGACGCGCGAGAACATTCCGCAATGCAGGCTGTGATATCGTTTATGAAACGAACACAGGAAAACAGGGCGTTTGGGGGAATCAGGCCTACCCGCCAGGCTTCTCCATTGTGGATGCGCCCTATTCAAACAGGGCCAACCACGTATGGACTGCTGTGCGTCGTGCTGGCTTCCAGGTTTAGTGGCGCTAACTATGGGTTCGTGAAAGAGTTTTTAGGCAAATTCCCCGGTGAATACCTGCGCGTGAAAGGATGGAACGCATGAACACAAACGATGCGATCTTTATCTTTAGCCTGGGCCCCGTGCAAGGCTTTATCGCCGAAGCGCGACGGCTGGGCGACCTGGACGCCGGGAGCCGCCTGTTGGTAAAATTGGCCACAGCAGCAGGTGTGGCTATTCAAAACAAAGGCGGTTCACTGATCTTTCCGGCTAAGCTAGGTGACGATGTGCCCAACAAGCTGGTGGCGCGAGTGCCCGCCGATAGCGTGGAAGCAATAGCCCAGACAGCCCAACAGGTCATTCAGACCGAATGGCAAAAGTACGTGAGTAACACTCGTCAGCGTATGGCGGCCAATGGCCCCTTCACAGACAACGTCTGGAAGACAGTCTGGAACCGGCAAGTGAACTCTTTTTGGGAAACCTACTGGGCGGCAGCCCCGGAAAACGGCGACTATCACGCCGCTTACGACGCCGCGAGCCGCGCCTTTGACGCCGCCAAACGGACGCGGACCTTTCCACAGATCGAGGAAGGCGGAGTCAAGGATTCCCTCAGCGGACGTCGCAGCGCACTGCATACGGGCGATATGAAAGCACAGGACTATTGGGCCCAAGTCGCCAAGTCCCCAAACATCACCCGGGCCGAATTACGCCCAGGAGGCCGCGAGCGGCTCGATGCCATCGGCGCTATCAAACGGTGGGGCGGGCTGGTCAAAAGTTCCCCTTCGGTGAGTCTGATTGCTGCGGCAGACTTTATGGCAGCGGCCAAGAAGGAAAAATCCGCCCTGGCGATGTATCGTGACATCGTCGAGAAATCACCATTAGGCGACTATCTCTTTCCCGTCTCCAGCGACGTCGACTGGCCCTATGGCGGCGACCTGTTCTTCCTAGAGACACTGACGCCGGAGCGACTGGGCGATAGTTACGGGCTGGAGCAATCTGATGCTGGGCCTTTGGAAGTAGTGCGGCAGAACCTGCGCTCCCTATATCGTAAAGTCAACAGCCGCCCCCGGCCCTACTATGCTATCATTGCCCTGGATGGCGATGGTATGGGCAGGATGGTGAACAACTGCCGGACGGAAGGCGAACACCAGAGCCTGAGCCAGAACATCATCGCCTTCGCGGGAAAAGTGAGGCCCCTTGTCGAAAAACACCTGGGGCACACCGTCTACGCCGGTGGAGATGACGTGCTGGCGTTAGCGCCGCTTTCCACCGCATTGCCGCTGGCCCAGGAGTTGGCGGTCGAGTTTCATAACGTCGTCGGAGGCACGGCCTCGGCGGGGATTGCTGCCGCCCATCGCCTATATCCCTTGAGCGCAACACTGAGGGCCGCGCGAGAGGCCGAGCGCCAGGCCAAGCAGGTGACGGGCAAAGCCACCCTCTGCGTACGAGTGCTCAAGCGCAGCGGCGAGACGGTAGATGCGCGTACCACCTGGGCCGCTATGGACGATACCTTTAAACAACTGGTGAACCTCTTCCAAAACCAAGCCATCTCCTCCAAAATGGCCTATGCTGCCGTCGAGGTAGCCTACGCCCTGCCCTTTGCCGATGAATCCTTCGAGTCTGAACTGCGGCGGCAACTGCGCCGCCATCGCCATCCGACCAAATGGACAGAGAGCGAGGACGCCTGGGCGGCTACGTTACGCACCTGGGCAGAGCATCTGCCCGACCGTCCGCCCGACAAAAAAACGGCCGAGTTGGGCCGCTGGCTGACGCTGGCCCGCTTTGTGGCGCAAGGAGGTGCGGAATGAAACTCTTTATCGAACCTATGGACGTGTGGCTCTTCCGCGATGGCCGCCCCTTCAGTGCGGGCAGCGATCACCGAGCGCAGAGCCTCTTTCCGCCCTATCCCAGCGTGATGCAAGGCGTCATTCGCTCCCATCACTTGGTCATCCAGGGCATTGATCTGCTGGACCAGCAGGCCATCGAGGGGGCGGTTGGCACGGCCACCGACTATCGGGATTTGCGCCTGCGCGGGCCGTTCATTGCCCGGCGCGAAAATGACCACATCATACGCTACTTTCCCGCGCCCGCCGATGCCGCCCAGAGTGACGGTCAACTCTACCCCCTCGCGCCTCAGGATAAAAAGCCGACTGGCATCCTGACCAGTGCGCCTACCAAACTCTTGCTCTGGGACAACAAAGAACCGGTAAAGCGCAAAGAGGAACAGTGGTTGAGCGAGGCCGAACTCTTGAATTACCTGGGCGGCAAGCCGGCTACTTTTACCCCCGCAAAAGAGTTATTCCAACGCGAAGGTCGCTTTGGCATCGGCCTGGACGATGCCACCCGCACGACCCGCCAGGAGGAGGGCGGGGGACTGCTCTACGAAGTCGAGTTTATCCGTCCCTGTGAAAACGTGGGGCTGGAAATAGAGGTCAAAGGCATAAAGAGCTGGCCTACTACCGGCGTGATGCGCATGGGCGGCGAGGGACGCGCTGGGCGTATTGAACCATCCGATGCCCCAGCCTGGCCTGCCCTCCCCCATCCGCTGCCATCTCGCTTCAAAGTCTACTTTGCAACTCCCACCTACTTTACAGACGGCTGGCGACCGAGGCGCTGGGACGAGTTCTTTCAAGGGCAGGTGAGCCTGGTAGCCGCGGCTGTGGGACGTTATCAAAGCATCGGCGGCTTTGACTGGGCCAAGAACGATCACAAACCATCTCGCCGGTACGTCCCGGCGGGCAGTGTATATTTCTTCGAGTGCCAGGACCAGGCGAGCATCAAGCCTGACCTGGCCAACAGTGCGATCACAGATGTCGGAGCCGAGATCGGCTTTGGACAAATCATCATCGGGAGGTGGTAAAATGTTTGAAGCAAAGACCATGCTGTACGTGTACGTAGAGACCCCCTTGCACGCCGGGAGCGGGCGCGCCCTGGGAGCGGTAGACCTGCCCATCCAGCGAGAGCGTGTGACGGGCTACCCCATCGTCCAGGCCAGCAGCCTAAAGGGACGGCTGCGGGCAGAGGCCAGAGCCAGGAATCTTGCTAACCTCGAGATCGTCTTTGGGCCAGAGACCGACAGAGCCTCTGACCACGCCGGCGCGCTTTCGACGGGCGATGCCAAAATTCTGCTCTTTCCCGTGCGTTCGCTGGCTGGCGTTTTCGCCTGGACCACCAGCGTAGAGGTGTTGAGCCGTTTCCTGCGCGACGCCGCGATGGTTGGCGTTCAGCCAGGGTGGACATTCACCACCAAGCCAGCATCAGGCCAGGTATGGGTGAGTGGCAATGTACTCCAAGCCGGAAACAAGGTGGTGCTGGAAGAGTTCACCTTCGCGCCCCAACAGGAAGCCATTGTGCAGACCATCGGTCAATGGTTGGCGCAAAACGCGCTGCCTCAAGCGACCGAGTACCAATACTGGCGCGACGAACTGCCCAAGCGGCTGGTCATCCTGCCCAACGATGATTTCCGCGACTTTGTGACCTTTTCGACCGAGGTCGTCACCCGGATCAAGCTTAATCCAGAGACCAAGACTGTGGAAGAAGGGGCGCTATGGACGGAGGAGAACTTGCCCACAGACACCTTGCTCTATGCCCCGCTTCTGTCCACGCCGAGCCGCGCCCCAAAGGGCCCGCAGTTGACGGGCCAACAGGTGCTGGACGAGATCAAGAACCTAAAACTGACCCGCATCCAGTTGGGCGGCAATGAGACGATAGGCCGTGGTTCGGTCTATCTGCAATTCACGTAGGAGGCGCATGATGAGCACACGACAAACACAAGAACAAGAGCGAGCGGCGCAGGCGTGGAAGGATGTACGCGATGATGTAAAAGGCAAGAAGGAATTTGCCAGCGAGTACAAAGCTCTGGCCGCCAGCGCGCCCGCCGATATTCAAACCAACGGCCTGGGGCAAACACTGGCCTTTTGGCTCTCCAAGGGCAAGGGAGAACACAAGACACTCTACCGGCATCTTTCCACCTGGGTCGTGCAGAAAATGGGCCAGGGCGACGATCTGCTCCGCTGGATCACCCAGACCGATAGCACGCGCTATCGCCAGGCGACTGTTGAATCGCTGGCTTTCCTGGGCTGGCTCAAGCGCTTTGCCCAGGCCGAGCTGTAGGAGGTGCGGATATGTCAGACTATCCACTTCCCTTAGATACCCAATCTGCCATTGGATCGTTAAACCGATGTCAAAACCCTGGTCTGCTGTTCGATCGCTACACGGCCTACCGGCCAGGGTGGAGCCTGAAAAGCGACCCGCGGGCCCGAACCAACCCCAAGTACAAAGCGTTGGAAGTGGTTCGGGACACCCGGATGGACGCCACCCTGCACCGGCACTATGTCACTCGCTGGCAGGCGCTGGTGAGCGCGGCTGGTGCAGCCCCGTTTGAGGCCCAAACCGACTGGCGCTTTATCACTGGACTGGGCCGCAAGGGGCCGCTGGAGGTGGGCTTTACCTTTCACCGCATCTATGGCTTTCCCATCATCCCCGGCAGCGGGTTAAAGGGATTGGCGAGAGCATACGCCTACTTTGCCCTGCTGGAAGCTGCCCCCGATAGCAAAGCAGAAGAGAATCCAGATTTTATCGCCATCTTTGGTCGCGCGCCTGAGCGCGGTGAGGACGAAAGCACGGCCAGCGCCGGCGGAGCAGTATTCTTTGAAGCCATCCCATTGGATAACCCAGACCTGGAACTGGACATCATGAATCCGCACTACCCGGATTACTACACTGGGCAGGATGCACCAACGGATGGACAGAATCCCAAACCCGTGTTCTTTCTGACAGTCAAACCCGGCGTCCGCTTTGCCTTTGCCGTCGGCTGGCGGGGAGAACCAAACCCCGAGGCCCACGCGCTGGCCGTCGAGTGGCTCAAGAAAGGGCTGGAGAAACTGGGGGCCGGCGCCAAGACTGGCGCTGGATATGGCTACTGGCAAAGCCTCGGCGCGGCAAGAGTGCCTGAGCAGTCCGCGGCAACAACCAGACCGCGACCCACAGCGCCAACCCCATCCGCCGGTCCTCTGACCTGGCGGCGCGGCAAGATCGTCAAGATAGAGACCAGCAAAAAACACAAGGGTTCGTTAATGGACATTGAGACGGAGCAAGTGTACCATTTCCACGCAATCAAGGAGGTAATCGAGGGAGATACGCCAGGAAAGAATGCCCTCGTCCGCTACGCCGTTGAGGAGCACGAAGGCAAAATGAAGGTGGTGAGGGTAAGAAAGGGGAGATGAGCCAATGCCATCCGCGATGATCCTGCTCGTCGGCGAGCAGCCAGCGCCCAACCTGTTGCCGACCCGTCGCCTCAAACCAGACGCGGCAGTGCTCGTCTGCACCGACCGCACGCAGCGTGTGGCCGAGAATCTGACGACGCTCTTGAAACCTGTCTGTCGTTGCCTGCCTTGCCCAATTGATCCATACAATATCCCCGGGATACAAAACGAACTCCAAATGTTCCTGTCCGATAACCTGCCAGAACACACTTTCACCTTCAACCTGACCGGGGGCACCAAGCCGATGGCGCTGGCTGCGTTCTGTCTGTCCAAGATGTCCGGCAGTCCCTTTGTCTATTTCCAGACCGAAGGGAGCCGCAGCTTGCTGTATCACTATGCTTTCGACGGAGACAAGGCCATCTTGGAAAAGGCAGACGATCTATCCGAAACCATCTCCCTGGACGACTACCTCCGACTCTACCTGGGCGACTATGAAACAGAAACGCCTCGGAATGTTTTTGAGCGAAAAGTGTTCGAGACCCTCGCAGCGACCCCTGGCATTGACCAAGTATTTACCAGCCTGCGACCGCGCGGTCTGGGAGCGTTAGAGGTAGACTTTGCCGTCCGCTGTGGCAACCAGGTCGGCATCGGCGAGATAAAGTCCAAAGGAGCCAAAGCTGGAATTGATCAGATCAACGCCGTGGCCGACCCGCGCTACCTGGGCACTTATGTGCGCAAGTTCCTGGTTTCCGCGCACCCCGTACACCCGAACAACAAAGCGCTGGCCCAGGCATATCGCATCGAGATGATCGAGCTACCGAGTTATGGCAAGACAGGCGATCTGGACGCTGATGATCGCCAGAAACTGAGCGAGATCGTACTCCGCCGGATGGGAGATGACCGGTGATCCTCCTAAACTTTGCCCACCCCCTCACCCCCCGCCACCTGCAACAGGCCGAGACCCTCGCCGGGCAGCCGCTGGAGCGGGTGATCGAGATACCCAGCCAGATCAACACCCAGCAGCCACTCCTGCCCCAGGTAGCGACCATAGCCGACGCCTGCCACCTCACGCCGGAGGAATGGCAAACCCTCCCCCTCCTCGTCAATCCGCCCGCCCTCAACTTTATCGCCGTCGCCCTGCTGGCCGAGCTGCACGGGCGCTGCGGCTACTTTCCCACCGTGCTGCGGATGCGGCCCGTTCCCGGCTCCACCCCGCCCCGCTTCGAGGTCGCCGAGCTGGTCAACCTCCAGGCCGTTCGAGACGCCGCCCGCCAAAGGAGAAACAATGAAACGACAGGGTGAGTTCTTGTACTATTTCCTGCTCGGCGGGCCTTCGCCAGAGCTGCTGGGGGCTTTTGCCCTGGGCCTGCTCGTCGTTGGCCTCCTGGGCGACGTGACCTACAGCCTGCTCACCGCCCCGGCCGAGAGTTTCCCTCTTGCCTGGCGGCCAGTCGCGGCTGCCGTGGCCCTCACCGGCCTGGCCTACCTCCTCTACCGGCGCGACCAGCAGCAGATGCGAGACGTGCGGGTCAAAGTGGACGAAAGCCAACTGGCCCCGCCCCACGCTGGCCTCGTCTGGCTGTTCGGTCCGGGGCGATTTGACCATCTGGTATCCGCCCTCAAGCACCATCAACAGGGCGGCGGAGCCGCCCACTGCTGGCTGGTGATGCAAGAGAACATTCCGCCGGTGAAAGAGAGATTTGGTGAACTCTCCCAACGGCTGGCGGAGGAGAAACTTTCCACCCGCCTGCACCCCCTCTACGTCGAACAACCAGACGTGCAGACCGCTTATGAGGCAGTTCGAAAAGTCTTTGAACGGGAGGCGGCCGAGGAAGGGCTAGAGCCTGACCAGATCATCGCCGACATCACCGGCGGCACCAAGCCGATGACCGCCGGCATGGTTCTCGCTGCCCTCACCACCGGCGGCGCGCTAGAGTATGTCGAGAGCAAGCGAGACGCCGATGGCCATCCCATCGAAAAGACCCAGCACGTCGTGTTGGTAGACACCGCCTTTTACGTCACGAGGGAGGAATAGAAAATGCTGCTCGCCGCCGCCATCACGAGAAACCAGGTTTTGTCGCTTCGCTTACACGAAAAACCTGGTTTCTTTCTCCAGGAGGAATAGAAAATGCTGCTCGCCGCCGTCATCACCCTGACCCCCACCGCGCCCGCCTCCGTCCCCGCCGCCCTGGGCCGCGCCGCCCACGCCTGGCTGCTCGACCGCATCCAGCAAACCGACGCCCCCCTGGCCCAACGCCTGCACGAGAGCGACGGCCCCCGTCCCTTCACCGCCTCCAACCTGTGGGGAACCAAACACGCGCGCGGGGGCAAGGTCACTCTGGCTCCTGACAAACTCTGTTGGCTGCGCTTTACCGGTCTCACCCAGGATGCCATCGCGGCCATCGAGCGTGCGCTGCCGGCCATTGGGGAAAATCTGACTTTGGCCGGAGCGACCCTCCGCGTGGCCGAGATCGCCACCGAGACCGACCAACACCCCTGGGCCGGCCGCGCCACCTACGCCGACCTGGTGCAGCAATACACCCTGGCCCCGGGGCAGCACCCGCGCAGCGTCACCTTGCGCTTTTCGTCTCCCACCCTCTTCCGCTCCGGCGGGCGCGACCTGCCCCTGCCGCTGCCGCACCTGGTGTTCCACGGTTACCTGAACAAGTGGAACACCTTCTCCCCCCTGGCGCTCCCACAGGAGGCCAAGCGCTACGCCGAGGAATGTGTCGCCCTGGGCCGCTTCAAACTGCGCAGCCACCTCGTCTCCTTTGAGAAAGGGGGCAAGGGGGCCCACGTCGGCTTTACGGGCGAGGCACGCTTTCGCTTCTTGGTGGATGATGCTTACTGGACGCGCGTGATGACCCTGCTGGCGGGCTACGCTTTCTGGGCCGGGACCGGCTACCGCACCACCGTCGGCCTGGGGCAGACGCAGGCGGTACGTGATTCGTAGCCTTGCCGGGGACTACGCTACGCTCAAGCCCCCGGCTCAGAAACAAAGCCCCTTCGGGGCTAGGTCGCCAGCCCGCAGGGCTTTGCTACCTGCCCGCCAGGGCAGGCCTTGTAGCCCGGTGGTTTACCGCCGGGCGGGAACTCGCCGGGCAAGGCCACGCCGGGGATTGAAACCCCCGGCTCAGAAACAAAGCCCTTTCGGGGTTGTGGGCCGCCAGCCCGCAGGGCTTTGCTACCTGTCCGCCAGGACAGGCCTTAGTCCGGTGGTTTACCGCCGGGCGGGAACTCGCCGGGTGCGTCCAGGCCCGCCGGAGGCTGTGCTCCGCTCAAGCCCCCGGCTCAGAAACAAAGCCCCTTCGGGGCTAGGTCGCCAGCCCGCAGGGCTTTGCTACCTGTCCGCCAGGGCAGGCCTTATAGCCCGGTGGTGAACCACCGGGTGGGGCCGCCGCGCCGGGCAAGGCCACGCCGGAGGCTGCGCTCCGCTCAAGCCCCCGGCTCAAGAGCCAAGCCCCTTCGGGGCTAGGTCGCCAGCCCGCAGGGCTTTGCTACCTGCCCGCCAGGGCAGGCCTTATAGCCCGGTGGTTTACCGCCGGGCGGGAACTCACCGGGTGCGTCCAGGCCCGCCGGGGACTACGCTACGCTCAAGCCCCCGGCTCAGAAACAAAGCCCCTTCGGGGCTAGGTCGCCAGCCCGCAGGGCTTGGATAACTCCGCCCGGTGGTTCACCACCGGGCGGAAACCCACCAGACGTGATTTAGCAAACAAGAGAAAACGAACATGTCCTACTGGCGCTTATTCTACCATTTCATATGGAGCACCAAGTCCCGCGAGCCGATGATTGCTCAACACATCAAACAACCGCTCTACAATGCAATCGCTGCCAAAGTCATTGACTTGGACGGGATAGCACATGCGGTAGGAGGAACCGCCGATCATATCCATCTGGTTGCGTCTGTACCTCCCAAGATCGCTCTCTCCACATTCATTGGACAGGTCAAGGGAAACACTTCCCACTTTGTGAACCACGAGATTCGACCAGAGTACAAATTTGCCTGGCAGGCTGAATACGGCGTCGTCTCATTTGGCGAACGCCACCTGGGCTGGGTCGTGCGCTATGCCCACAACCAGGCACAACACCATGAGCAAGACACGACCATCGAACGTTTAGAACATACTTTGGGTTCGTAGGCGAACGGAGCCCGCTGGGGACTACGCTACGCTCAAGCCCCCGGCTCAGAAACAAAGCCCCTTCGGGGCTAGGTCGCCAGCCCGCAGGGCTTTGCTACCTGCCCGCCAGGACAGGCCTTATAGCCCGGTGGTTTACCGCCGGGCGGGAACTCGCCGGGTGCGTCCAGGCCCGCCGGAGGCTGCGCTCCGCTCAAGCCCCCGGCTCA
>Ga0164311_10001207_pt1 | contig 12441 bp, 13 predicted proteins | sample GuaBasSedimGuay2_FD_121796 | JGI IMG/M metagenome (GOLD analysis project Ga0164311, IMG submission 121796) | Subseafloor sediment microbial communities from Guaymas Basin, Gulf of California, Mexico - Guay2, Core 4569-9, 9-12 cm | ecosystem: Environmental > Aquatic > Marine > Hydrothermal vents...
CAAGTGAAGATACCCGGTGTAGTCTTAAAGGCAGGCGCTCAATAGTCCAGTCACTCGATAATAAAACACTATTTATCACATTGAAATCAAAGAAGTTCCATTTTGAAACTGTCAAAGTCGGGACAAGATAAAAGACACGTACTGGAAATTGTGAGTCGCATAGTGGAGCTACTGCCAAAAGAACAGCTAAAAGGCCGGCTGTGGATAGTGGAGGAAAGCCTGGTAAGAATACGAGGCAAAGAAGAATAAAAAACCTCCCAGCGACAAGAAGTACAGCTGCCTAGCTGACCTGTCTGGTTCTTAAGGACCTACTTCTCCACCTTGCCTTCAGTGGCGGGGGTCACCCCCATCCTCTTCTCAATGGCCCTCATGATCTGGATGGAAACGTCCTTATTGCCAAACCACCCCACCTTCACCCGCAACACCGTAATTTTGGGAGAAACACTATCCACTTTCAGCTTAACGCCCGTGCCATCCGCCATCTCGGCCTTGATTCGACACCTAATACCGTCCCTCTCCTCCTTCTTTAACGCAAAACCCAAATCCCTCACGGCATGTTCCGTCGCAGCCACCACTTTGTCATAGGGAAGGGCGTAGGTGACCTTCAGCTCCCCTTTGACGTAATTGTAGACCCCCACCCCGGCTCCTGCACCCGCCACCACCAGAGCAGCCGTGCATCCACACATGAAAGCCAAAAGACCTATCAATGCCAAGACTCTCTTACTCACAGTTACCTCCCTGTGTCTCTCTCCTGCCCCCCAGAAACCTCATTCTGGGTCAGCTCCTTTAGCCTCTCCTTAGCCCAGAAGCCCCCCACCGTCTGGGGATACTCCTCCACCAGCCTTCGATAGTACTCCACGGCCTCATCCTTCTTGCCCATCTTCTCCAGGAGATACCCTTTATTGAACAAGTACGGCGCCATATCTCCCGGAGGCACTTTGTTTTCAGGAATCATCTCCAAGTATTTCCAAGCCCGGCCTAGGTCGTGAAGGGCCACCTAAGACATAGCCGCCATACGCATCAGCATCTGGACCCTGTCCCTGGCCCAGGGAAAACGCCTGATAAAGCCCTCGTACTCCTCCAAGGCTTTAGAAATATCCCCGATCCTTTCATAGAGCTGGCAGATGTGCCTCTGGACAGCCAGAGGCCTGTATCTGGGAGACTGCTCCCGAAGCTGAAGAAAAAGGTCCAGTCCCTGACGAAGACTCCCCTTATCCACCAAGAGCCGGGCCCTTCTATAAACCTCCTGGGGATCCCAATTCTCCCCCTGCACCGTCTCCCGGGCTTGGGCCCCGGAAGGGGATCCTTCCTGGATCTGGGCCATCAAAGGGGAAGAAGCCCAGACCAAGAGAAAAGCCAGAAACCCCAGAAGTAGAAGCCTTCTCATACCATAAGCCTGGCCAGCCTCTGGGCCGCTTCCTCTAACCGCTCCTTGGAAACGGTGAGGGCCGCCCTAACGTAACCTTCACCATGAGCCCCGAAACCTACACCAGGAGTGATGACAACTCCCACCTCTTCCAGGGCCCGGGTGGCAAAGGTGATGGAGTCAGAGCCCCCGGGTACAGGGAACCAGACGTAGAAAGTGGCCTGGGGCGCTTCTACCTGGAAACCAGCACTTTTGAGCCCCTCCACCAACACATCCCTCCGCTCCTTATAAACCTGCCTCATCTCCTCCACGCCGTGCTCACCCACTAAGGCTTCAATACCCGCCTCCTGGACGGCTTGGAAGGCCCCAGAGTCAATGTTGGTCTTCACCTTCTTGAGACCCTGAACCACAGCAGCGTTGCCCACGGCCATGCCTATGCGCCAGCCTGTCATGTTGAAGGTTTTGGAAAGGGAATGAAACTCAACAGCCACTTCCTTGGCACCCTCCACCTCCAGAAGGGAATGGGGTGGCTCGCCATAGTACATCTCGCTGTAGGCGGCATCATGACATAGGATGATGCCATGTTCCCTGGCAAACTCCACAGCCTCCTTGAAAAAGTCCAAGGGTGCCACAGCAGCCGTAGGGTTGTTGGGATAGTTCAAGAACATGAGTCTGGCCTTGGCCAACACATCGCCGGGGATGGCCGAAAAGTCAGGCAGAAAACCCCTGCCCGCCACCAGGGGCACGTTGTAAGGCTCGCCCCCCGCCAAAATCGTAGCTCCGCCGTAAACGGGATAGCCAGGGTCAGGCACCAGGACCACTTCACCAGGGTTCACAAAGGCCAAGGGAACATGGCCGATACCCTCTTTGGAACCGATGAGGGTGATCACTTCGGTGGCAGGGTCAAGCTCCACCCCGAAACGGCTTTTATACCACCGGGCCACAGCTCCCCTGAAGGAGAGCATCCCCTCGTAAGAGGGATACCGATGGTGTTCGGGGTTCTCCACAGCCTCTTTCATGCGATCAATGATGGGTTTGGGCGTGGGCAAATCAGGGTCTCCCACCCCCAGGTCTATCACATCCACCCCCTTGGCCAGCTGCCGGTCCTTAGCCTCGTCCAACTGGGCAAAAAGATAGGGTGGTAGTTTCTTCAGCCTATCCGCCAACTCCACTGCCACTTGCCACCTCCTGAAAATTTCTGTTTGTCCAATACCCATGGGCCTTTGGATACCAAGGAAGCACCAAAGGGTCAAACAGGGACATCCGCAACCATAGCAGAGGTCCTCGCCAACAAAAAAGGCGGGAGCTCCAAGCCCCCGCCTGTGTCGCTTTAGCTAGCTGTGCCTACCACTCTCCCGTCTTCAGGTAGTGATCTATAGCCCTTGCAGCTTTCTTGCCGTCTCCCACAGCCAGGATCACCGTAGCTGAACCCCTGATGATGTCTCCACCAGCAAAGACCCCCTTCTTGGTGGTCTTGCAGGTCTCGGGATCGGCCACGATGTAACCCCGGCGGTTGGTTTCCATGTCCGGAGTAGTGGAAGGCACCAGGGGATTGGCCCCTGTACCGATAGCCATGACAACCATGTCTACATCCATGACAAACTCGGAACCCTCAATGGGCACGGGACGACGACGACCCGACTCGTCGGGCTCTCCCAGCTCCATGCGGATGCATTTCATGCCCTTCACCCAGCCCTTCTCATCGCCCAGTATCTCGACAGGGTTTACCAGTAGATCGAAAATGACACCCTCTGCCTCGGCGTTCTCAATCTCCTCTTCCCTGGCTGGCATCTCTGCGCGACTACGCCTGTAGACGATATGGGCCTCCTCAGCGCCCAAACGCAGGGCTGTTCTCACAGCATCCATGGCCACGTTACCACCGCCCACCACGGCCACCTTGCGACCCACCTTGATGGGGGTATCGTATTCAGGGAACAAATAGGCCTTCATAAGGTTGTTCCTGGTGAGAAATTCATTAGCAGAATAGACACCGTTCAAGTTCTCGCCAGGAATGTCCATAAACCAAGGCAATCCGGCCCCTACTCCCAGGAACACAGCGTCAAAGCCCTCCTCGTTCAGCAGATCATCCACAGTGAAGGTCTTACCTATCACCACGTCGCAAACCACCTTGACCCCCAACTTCTTGATGTAGTCCACTTCCCTCTGAACTATGGCCTTGGGCAGCCTGAACTCAGGGATACCGTAAACCAACACGCCCCCCGCCTTGTGGAGGGCCTCAAAGATAACCACCTCGTGGCCCATAAGGGCCAGGTCAGCAGCCACGGTGAGACCCGCTGGTCCAGAACCCACCACTGCCACCCGTTTGCCCGTCCTAGGAGGCAACTCGGGAACCTCTATGGCTCCCACCTCAGCCTCGTAGTCGGCCACAAAACGCTCCAACCTGCCAATGGCCACAGGAGCCCCCTTCTTATGGAGGACGCAGAGGACCTCACACTGCTCCTCCTGGGGACAGACGCGGCCGCACACAGCAGGCAGGGCGTTGGTCTCTTTGATCTTGCGGCTAGCCTCCACAAACTTCCCTTCTGTAATGAGCTTAATAAACTCGGGGATTTTCACCTCAGCGGGACACCCATCAATGCAAACAGGCTTCTTACACTGGAGGCAACGCTCAGCCTCGGCTATGGCCATCTCGGGAGTGTACCCCAGGGCCACCTCGTTAAAGTTCTTGATCCTCTCCTTGGGATCCTGACGGGGCATCTCCATCCGGTTGAGATTGAGACCCTTCTTAGGCTTCTTCTCACCAGCCATCAGCACACCCCCTGAAAGGCCTCAGGATGCTCTTCCCTGAACTTTTCCAAGGCCCGTTTCTCCTCATCAAGGTACATCTGCTGCCTTTGCATGAGCTCGTCGTAATCCACCTGGTAGCCGTCAAACTCGGGGCCGTCCACACATACGAAGCGGGTTACTCCCCCAATAGATACCCGGCAGGCGCCACACATGCCTGTAGCATCCACCATGATGGAGTTGAGACTCACCACCAGGGGTACTTTATAGGGCTCGCAGGTTTTGGCCACAAACTTCATCATGATGACAGGACCGATGGACACCACCATGTCCACTTTCTCGTCCCTGTCCAAAACCTGCTTCAAGGCATCAGTGACGAAGCCATGCATGCCGTAAGAGCCGTCGTCGGTGGTGACGATAAGCTCATCGGATATAGCCTTCACCTTATCTTCCAAAATGAGAAGCTCCTTGGTCCGGGCGCCGATAATGGAGATGAGCTTGTTGCCCGCCTCTTTCATACCTTTGGCAATGGGATAAAGGGGAGCCACACCCACCCCACCGCCCACACAAACCACGGTGCCGAAGTTCTCTATGTGGGTGGGCCGGCCTAGCGGTCCCACTACATCGGCAAAGGCGTCTCCCGGATTGAGAAGGCCCATATGAAAGGTGCTCTTACCCACCTTCTGGAAGACCAGACAGATGGTCCCCTCTTCCTTGTCCGTATCCACAACAGTCAGGGGAACCCTTTCACCATTCTCATCCACCCTCACGATGACGAACTGTCCAGGACGGTGCTTTTTGGCCACCCACGGAGCCTCCACCCACAATTCGGTGATAGTGGGGTGCCACTCCCTCTTCCTCACAACTCTGAACATAGGCCCACTCCTTTCCTCTGCCTTCTACTCAAAACCCTCTCTTTCAGAACATCGGGGCACTACTTATCTTATGAGACCCCTGGAAATCAAGGGTTTCACATTGAACACTGTTTTTTATTTACCCCTTGCTAGGGTCTCGGGCCATAGACTAGACTGAGCGGAAATACGAAGCAGATTTCAGGAGGAGCCCATGAGAAGTGTGATCTTCGCCTTCTTCATCTCCATGACAATCCTGACGACAGGATGCACCATCCACCATTTTGCCACCCGCCCCTTTTCCCCACAGACAGAAAAGGTGGCAACGCCCCAGCAAATCACCCCTCCTCAGGAGAAGCCCTCTCCCTCAAAAACCGGAGGAGATGTAGCTACGACCGCTCCCCAGGATCAGAGCAAAGACCCTACCTCCAACCTAGAGGAGGAGCTTTACTGGGAACGCCTCTCCAACGAAGAATTGACTGAGGAGGTAGATAGGGGAAGCGACATGGGCATCTCCATCAACAACCAGGTCGAGGCCTTCCTGGACTACTACTCAGGACCGGGGAGGAAGGTGTTTCTCAGGTACTGGCAGCGGGGAGAAAAATACATCCCCCTAGTGAAGAAAATCCTCCGGGAAGAAGGACTCCCCGAAGACCTGGCCTACCTGCCCATCCTAGAGAGTGGCTACTGGGCCACGGCCCTGTCCCCCTCCCGGGCCCTGGGATACTGGCAGTTCATCAAGTCCACGGCCCGACTCTACGGATTGAGGATAGACCCTTGGGTAGACGAAAGGATGGACATAGAAAAGTCCACCAGGGCCGCTGCCTGGTACCTTAGGGACCTGTACAACCGATTCGGCAGCTGGGAATTGGCCATAGCCGCTTACAACGCTGGTCCTGGCAAGATAGAAAAGGCCATAGCCAGGACGGGTAGCCGAAACTTCTGGATCATGACCCGCTCCAGGCACTTGAAAAAGGAGACCAGGGAATACGTGCCCCGGTTCATGGCCATTCTCCTCCTGGTCCACAACCCAGATCTCTACAAAATCCCTGCTGTAGATCCACCATCTCCCCTGGAGTACGAGAGGGTAAAGGTAAAAGGCATGGTGAACCTGAAAAGACTGGCCCGTCTGACAGGAATACGGTACAGAACCCTCAAAAGACTAAATCCCGCCCTTAAAAAGTGGGTCACCCCTCCCGGGCCCTCCTACCTCTTGAAGGTGCCAAAGGGTTATGGACAAAAGGTGGCCAGCGTCCTATCCAGCCCCAGATACGCCGGTTCTCTCTATCCCGTGCCCGACTCCCACGGAAACAAGTGGATAAGGCACAGACTGGCCCGGGGTGAGTCTCTATACACTCTGGCCAGATTCTATGGAGTACCCCTCTCCACCTTAGTGACCGTCAACGGCATCACCAATCCCCGAAGGATCAGAGCAGGCAGGACCATTCTCATCCCCGCCACCCCCAAGAAAATCTGGCTGGCCAGGAGAAAGACGCGCCACACCCGAAAGGCCAGAGTAATAAAGGCGTCCAACGGAGAGCGGCTTTATAGGGTCCAGGAAGGAGACAGCCTCTGGAGGATTGCCCGATCCTTCTCCATCCGGGTCCAAGACATTAAAAAGAGAAACGGATTAAAATCAACCAGCATAAAGCCGGGAGACCTTCTGGTAATTCCCAAACCCACTCAGGTAGCCCGCAAAACAAGCAGATCTCCCCTTCAGGTCTCCAGGGCTATGCTTAAAAGGAAAGGTGTCATTACCTACCGAGTGAAAAAGGGGGATAATCTGTGGAAGATCGCCCGATCCTTTTCCGTAGAGGTGGAAGACCTCAAAAGGTGGAACGGCCTCAAGAAAAACCTCCTGCACCCCGGAAAGACCCTGGTCATCTATGCATCGAGCAACGGAAGGAAAAAAAGTGGGACAGACCGGGACAGGAGCTAGCATGGAACAAAAAGTTTTAGAAACCCTGGAAGAAAAGATTGTAGATCTGGTGTCCAAGCTGGCCCAGGTTAGGGAGGAAAACACCAGGCTCAAAGAGAAGGTCCTTACTCTGGAGAAAGAGCTAAGGGAGAAGAACGAAATCATCCAGAGACTCTCGACCCAGAGAAAGGCCATCCAAATGAAAATAGATCGCCTCATCAGGAGGATAGAAGAGTATCAGGAGGTCCTCTCAAAGGGGGAGGAAGACCATGGCCAAAGCTGAAGTGCGGATCTTCAACAAGAATTATGCCCTGAAGACCTCCTCGGAAAGCATGGACGACCTCCTAAAATACGCTGCTTATGTGGATGAAAAGATGAAAGAAGTGGCCCAAGAGGGTCGGTTGGTCTCCACAGAGAAAATTGCCTTAGTAGCCGCCTTGAACATCGCGGCCGAGTATTTTAAGGTTAAAAAAGAACTGGAAAAACTGGAAGAGGAGATAGAGAGAAAGATAGGCCAGCTCATTCACCTTGTAGAGCAGGCTGGAGGAGAAGGAGGTCAGTGAAAGTGGAGTGGGTCCCCTGCTTTGCGCGTCAGGGGTGGCAACGACTTGAGCCCAACTTAGAATCAAAGGGGATCCTATATTCGGGGAGGATGGGTATGCCCCCTGGAGGGGAAACCCGGAAACCCTGTGCGGAACCCCACCTGGCTGGAGCCAGGTTCAAGTTCACCCACCCGCAACGGCAAAGCGGGGGACCCTTATACATAAGGAGACCCAGGGGAAGTATCTTAAAAAACATAACTGGAACATATAAGGAGACCCAACCCCTGAAGGTATCCATCCATTAGCAAAACTGACCCCCTTCTCCACGGAGGATGTCGTGGAGAAGGCCCCTTTAGCCTGGAGGCTGAGGCCCCAAAACCTGGAGGAGTTTCTTGGACAGAGGCACCTCCTCTCCCCAGGTAAACCCCTCCGGGTCATGATAGAAGGAGACATGGTGAGGTCCGTGATTTTTTACGGACCCCCAGGCACAGGCAAGACCTGCTTGGCCCACATCATTGCCTCCAAGACCCAAGCCCTCTTTATAGGTCTTTCAGCCGTCGCAGCTGGAAAGAAAGATCTGATAGAAGTACTAGAAATGGCAAACAAACGTTGGAGAGAAGGGGCCCGCACCCTCCTGTTCATTGACGAGATCCACCGTTTCAATAAGATCCAGCAAGAAACTCTCTTACCCGCCGTGGAGCAAGGCCAGATTATCCTCATAGGTGCCTCCACGGAAAACCCCTACTTCGCTCTAGTGCCAGGGCTTCGATCCAGGGCCCAGGTCTTCCCTTTCCATCCCTTATCGGAAGAGGACCTGGTGACCCTCCTCAAAAGGGCCCTGGACAGGTTCTATCCGGATATAAAAGTGGAAGAAGAAGCCCTGGATCTCCTGGCCCGTCTATCCTCTGGAGACGGGCGCAAGGCTCTCAACAGCCTGGAAGTGGGTATCACTATGGTCTCCGAAGCACACAACCCAAAACTCACCGCCCAGGTGGTGACGGAAGTTTTCCAAAAATCCATCCCCTATGACACCCAGCTTCACTACGACGCCATCTCCGCCTTTATAAAGAGCATGAGAGGCTCCGATCCCGATGCCACCCTCTTCTGGCTGGCTTTCATGCTGGAAGGGGGAGAAGATCCCCTCTACATAGCGAGAAGAATCCTCATTGCAGCCTCGGAAGACGTTGGACTGGCAGACCCCGCCGCCATCATCCTGGCAGGCACGGCTTACCAAGGGGTGAAAGAGATAGGTCTGCCCGAGGGAGCCCTCCTCCTGGCCCAGGCCGCCCTATATGTGGCCACCGCCCCAAAAAGCAACTGCTCCTACGTGGCCCTGAGAAAGGCCCAGGAAGAAGTGAAGGAGAGAGGCGATATCCAGATCCCTCCCCATCTTCGAGACTCCAGCTCCTACACCAAAAGAGGCAAGTATCTTTACCCCCACGAGTTTCCCCATCATTTCGTAGAACAGGAGTATATGCCCCAGCTTCGCCTCTTTTACCAGCCCAGTGACCAGGGTAGGGAAGCCAGGATAAAGGAAAGACTCAAGAAACTCTGGAAGGAACGCTATGGATAAGGCCACCATAAGAAGGGAGATGTTGAAGCGGCGCAAAGAGCTCTCTCCCCAGGAGAGGGAAAACCTCTCCCTGGCCATAAGGGAAAAGGTAAAAGTCCGACCCGAATTCAGGGAAGCCTCCCAGGTGGCCTTCTACCATCCCTTTTCAGGGGAGGTGGACATCCTACCCCTGGCCTGGGAGGCCCTGAAGGTAGGGAAAAAGGTTCTCTTTCCCAGGGTAGAGGGGGAAGAACTGGTCTTCTGCCCGGTGAAAAACTCACGAGAACTGAGGGCTGGCTACATGGGCATATCCGAACCATCCACCCCTCCCCTCCCTCAAGAGGAGATAGAACTATTTCTAGTCCCTGGAGTAGCCTTCGATTCCGAAGGGTATCGTCTGGGCATGGGAGGGGGATTCTACGACAGGGTCCTCTCCAAAAAGGGGAGATGGCAAATGGCCCTGGGAGTGGCTTACGACTTTCAACTATTGGAGGCCCTACCCAGGGACTGGTGGGACAAGCAGGTGGACCTAATTGTAACGGAGAGACGGATGCTCACACCAACCACAATCTGGCATCTGAAAAGGAGGATAAGATGAGTACAACAGCCCTATTTCTCATTCTGATAGCCCTGGCTCTTGGAGGAGTAGGGGGCTATTTCTTGAGGAACAAGCTTCTGGAAATGAAGGTGAAGTCCGCCGAAGACGAGGCCCAACGCATCATGAAAGAGGCCGAAAGAGAAGCAGAGAGAATTAAAAAAGAAGCTATCTTAGAAGCCAAAGAAACCATCTACAAGGAGAAAGCCAGCGTAGAAGAAGAAATGGCTCAAAAGAGGAAAGAGCTGGAAAAGGCAGAGAGTCGCCTCATCCAAAAAGAAGAGCATCTAGAAAAGCGCCAGCATCAGATGGAAGAGAAAGAGCAGGAACTGGAAAGCCTAGCCGACAGGCTCAAAAACCTAGAAAAGGAACTGGCCAACCAAGAAGTCCAACTCAAAGAGAGGCTGGAGGAAGCCACCAAGCGTTTGGAATTCGTGGCCCAGCTCACCAGAGAAGAGGCTAAAGAGGAGCTCATACGCATGATGGAAAAGGAAGCCAAGAAAGACGCCTACGAACTCATAAAGAAGATAGAAGACAGGGCCATGGAAGAAGCTGACAGAAAGGCCAAAGCCATCATAGCCCAGGCCATTCAGCGCTACGCAGCTGAAGAGGTGACAGAGCACACTGTTTCCGTGGTGCCTCTTCCCTCTGATGAGATGAAGGGCCGCATCATCGGTCGGGAAGGAAGAAACATTCGAGCCTTCGAGTCGGCCACTGGAGTGGACCTCATCATAGACGACACCCCTGAAGCGGTGGTTCTCTCCTGCCACGACCCGGTGAGGAGGGAGATCGCTAGAAGGGCCCTGGAAAAACTGGTGAAAGACGGCAGAATACATCCCGCCCGAATAGAAGAGGTAGTGAACAAGGTCAGCCGGGAACTGGAGACCGCCATGAAGGAGGAAGCAGAAGCAGCAGCTTTCGAACTGGGCATCCACAACCTCCACCCCGAGTTGATAAAGCTACTGGGACGCCTGAAATACAGGACCAGCTATACCCAGAACATGCTAGCCCATTCCAAAGAGGTAGCCTACTTCTGCTCTATCATGGGTGCAGAGCTAGGCCTCAATGTCCCCTTGCTGAAGCGCATGGGCCTCCTCCACGACATAGGGAAGGCTGTAGATCACGAAGTAGAGGGCTCCCACGCCCAGATAGGAGCTGAGTTGGCCAGGAAATACGGCGAAAGCCCTGAGGTGGTGAACGCCATTGCCTCTCACCACGGTGAAGCAGAACCCATCACCCCCGAGGCTGTTATCCTGGCCGCCGCCGACGCCCTCTCCGCTGCCAGACCTGGGGCCCGACGAGAAATGGTGGAAGCTTACCTCAAGCGCATCGAAAAACTGGAGGAGATCTCCCAGTCTTTCCCAGGCGTGGAAAAGGCCTTCGCCATCCAAGCCGGAAGGGAGGTGAGGGTCATCGTCAGGCCTCAGGAGATGGGGGACGAAGAGATCTATATGCTGGCCAGGGACATCGCCAAGCGCCTGGAAGACGAGCTCACCTACCCCGGTCAGATCAAAGTCCACGTCATCCGTGAAACCAGGGCGGTGGAATATGCCACATGACAGGGTGAAGATCCTCTTCATCGGCGACATCGTGGGCAAGCCTGGCAGACGAGCCCTAAAGATGTGGCTCCCCCGGCTCATGGAGGACCATCAAGTGGATCTGGTGGTGGCCAATGGGGAGAACGGGGCCGGGGGATTCGGCCTCACCCGGGAAATCGCCTTGGAAATCCTCAACGCTGGCGTGGACGTCATCACCAGCGGCAATCACATCTGGGACAAGAAAGAGTTCCTGCCCGTGATAGACCAGCTGGAACGGGTAATAAGACCTGCCAACTACCCCCCTGGAGTACCGGGAAGAGGCTGGATAAAAGTGAGAACCCCCTCCGGCGTCCCCGTAGTAGTCCTCAACTTGGAAGGACGCATCTTCATGGAGCCTCTGGATTGCCCCTTCAGAAAGGCCGATGAGGTCCTCAAAGCCTTTCCCGACACCATTGTAGTGGTGGACTTCCATGCAGAAGCCTCATCAGAAAAGATGGCCCTGGCTTGGCACTTGGACGGCAGGGTATCAGCCATAGTAGGCACCCACACCCACGTCCAGACCGCCGACGAGCAGATCATGCCCTCAGGAACAGGCTACATCACGGATGTGGGCATGACAGGCCCCTCTCTCTCTGTCATCGGCATGAATCCTCAAGATCCTCTAAAACGTTTCCTTACCCATCTGCCCAGCCGCTTCGAAGTGGCCAAAGGACCCGTCCAGCTCAACGCCCTGGTGGTGGAGATTAATCCCATCACCCGCAAGACTGAAGCCTTGCAGCGAATTTTCTTGAGAGAGGAAGATGGAAACTAAGATCCTCTGGGGTAAAGAACTGGCCCAAGAGACCATAGAAAGGATCGCCAGGGAGGTGCAGAACTTCCAAGAAGAGGGCAAGAGGTCCCCCGGGCTGGCGGTGATCCTGGTGGGAAACGATCCCGCATCTCAGATCTATGTCTCCCACAAAGAGCGAGCCTGCGAAAAGGCAGGGATCCACTCCATGGGCTATCGCCTCCCCTCGTCCACCTCCATGGACGAGATGCTGAACCTCATAGACCAACTAAACCAGCGGGAAGAGGTGGATGGCATCCTAGTCCAGCTTCCCCTCCCTTCCCACCTGGATCCCTCCCCCATCATCGAGGCAATAGACCCCGTGAAAGACGTGGACGGCTTCCACCCCCTGAACATGGGTAAACTGGCCTTGGGAGAGGAAGATATAGTGCCTTGTACCCCCAAAGGAGTCATGGCACTTTTGGACCACTACGGGATAGAGGTAGAAGGCCAAGAAGTAGTAGTAGTGGGAGCCAGCAACATAGTGGGCAAGCCCCTCTCCCTCCTC
>Ga0164311_10001208_pt1 | contig 12434 bp, 21 predicted proteins | sample GuaBasSedimGuay2_FD_121796 | JGI IMG/M metagenome (GOLD analysis project Ga0164311, IMG submission 121796) | Subseafloor sediment microbial communities from Guaymas Basin, Gulf of California, Mexico - Guay2, Core 4569-9, 9-12 cm | ecosystem: Environmental > Aquatic > Marine > Hydrothermal vents...
ATCGGAGCATTCACCCTAAACCACGCGGTCGAGATGGCAAATAACGCTTTTGGCCTGCAAATGAGCAAGTTCAAGCAAAAGTGGGCTGACTACCCTATCCCTGTCATCACGGAACTGCTTAAGGCAAACAAGCTGGATGGTCTTGAGGAGGTGGAAAAGGAGATTAAGGCAGCGAACAACCAGCTTCCGGCGGGGCGCACCCCCCTGATGCTGCCAGAGCCGACAGAAAGGGTATTGAAGTCAAACATCTTCTCGCAGACTGAGAAAGACATGTATAAAATGCTTGTGGGCCTGCAAGCTGCTATCGAGCAAGTTGGGGTGTGTGATGCCAGCGAAGATACTCCAATCTGAGATTCCCACCGTAGACGAGCTTCTGCAATTAGACTCGTTTGACCTCGCCTTCTTAACCATGACCGGATACGTCCGGTTTGTGCCCTTGGAGAAGTTCGTTGCAAACGTTTGCAAAGCAAACAAGGACACAGTCCTTTGGGGTCCACAGGCAAGGCTCCTGCAACGTATTTTAACTACTGCCTTTAACAAACATGCAAAACCACTCATGAATGCTCTCACGGACGCCTTCGACCTGTCTGAGGACATTTCGCTTAAGAAAAACCCTGACCGTCTTTTCAAAAAACATAAGAATGTTGGGAAGAAGGCGTGGAAGGAGGTTGAGGAGAAAATAAAGTCTGCATTAGAACTCACAGGAAAAAAGGCGAGGCAAAATTTTGAGAAGAAAATCTCCAGAGCAACAGCTAAAAAACAAGATGTACGTGATCTTTATCTTGCGGAGGCTCTGGCTGACCACATCCAGACTTTTATGGAGACTTACCCAAACAGGATACTCCACCCGGAGATTGAGCGTCTTGTGGAGATCGTGGAAACTAATCCGGCGATGAGGACTATTGACAAGGTGGCACTAAGGGACAGGCTGAAGGACATCAGCAAAATGCCGGAACGGTACTTCACTAATGTGGCGGATGTTCATGCTGGGAGGATGTGGAACTTCTCTGGTCTTCAGATGATGCAAGCGACGGGGATTACCACATACCAGGTAGTCGCTACTTGGGACAGGAGAACATGCCCTGTGTGCAAGAATATTGACGGAAAAATATTTGATGTCCCGCAAGCCTACGCCAAAATGACCGAGTATCTTGATATAGATCCGGGTAACCCGGAAGCCATTGCGGAAGCAATGCCCTTTGTGCGATTTTCGGATGTAGACAATAAGTCCCCCAAAGAGGTTAGGGCTATGGGGCTAACACCACCCTTCCATCCACGCTGCCGATGTGATGTAGTAGTCCTCGGAACAAGGACAGTAGGCGGGGCCGAAAGGCCCAGACCCATTGGTCCTTTCAAATTTGTTCCTGCTAAGAGTATTAAGGAAGCTGAGAAGTGGGCAAGGAAGAGTTTGGTTGTGGGGAATGTTGACTATACAGGTTTGGACGTAGCTGTTGCCAATGAGATAAACGAGACAATAGGTAAGTTAATTGCAGAGAAGAAACTTAAATATATTGGGGACATAAGGACTATTGACGCAAGTAAGACGACCGCAAAGAATCTGTCAAGTCAGGCGATTGCACAAGTGGAGGGCAATAACCTTTGGATTACACGACAAAAGATGGCGACTAAAAAAATATAGCAGACAATGCATTTTTTATATCAAAGAGTTTAAATGTTCGGCATTTCCTAAAGGGATTCCTGACAAAATCTTGGCGGGAACCCATGATCACAGGAAGCCTTTCAAAGGTGACAAAGGAATTAGGTTTGAGCCTATTAAAGGAGGTAGTTGAAATGCCATTACCAACACCACGAGGCGGCGAGAGCCAGAGTCAGTTTGTGAGCCGGTGTATGGGCTCGGATGTGATGAATAGGGAGTACCCAGACAACAAACAGAGAGCAGCAGTCTGCTACTCCCAGTGGAGAAGGAAGGAGGAGGAGAAGTTGCACAAGATCGTGGAGGAGAAAGATCCAGTTCGATTACAGAGAGACAGATACCTTGGCGGAGGGGAGGAACAGCAGTTGCCGGATGCCATTATTGCCGGAGCCGCCGGACAGTATGCAGAACACGAGGGCACCGGACCTCCCGGGGGTCCTCGTTCCCGGGGAGGCTGGGAGGCTGAGGACGATCTGGACGAGCTATTCCCGGTTAAGTAACGGTGCAAAGCGTGGTGAGGAAAAATTTAAAAAGGCTTTGACGCCAAAATTGTGTAAAAGGCATAGGGGATAAATCCCCAAGATCACTCAGTTTTACGAGTCATACAAAGCCCCTTTAGGGCATTGTCTCGGTGGCAGCTATATAAGCATACCCATATTCTCAGCTTGGTAGCTAACCCATTAAAATTACTACCATGCAAAAGCAGCGGCAGCAAAAAAAAATTCAAAAAATTTCAAGAGAAACTGAGCGTTACAAAAGCAGCAAAAAAGGCAGTACTGAAGGGCCTGTTTGTATAGTTTGCTTTTAAGTGTAGGTGTAGTAAATTTTACTTGACAAAAAACTTTACCTGTGCTACGTTTAAGATAGTAACAGTCAAATAAGAAAGGAGGTGAGAAGGGGGTGGCTATAACTTTCGAGTATTGTGGGGGGGTGGCAAAGCATGGGGAACACACTACAGAAAAGTTCCTGCTCTTCTTTCTGGTGGGAGGAGAGGAACTTCCCTTGTTCGTCCTTCTTGAGCGGGATGGGTTAATGACCAGGCTGACAGATACAACAAGCTATAATAACGGCATGAGCAGCTTCTCGTATCAAACTAATCTGGACATCGTAAAGGTGTTCATGAGCACGTCTGGGTTTGGGGTTCCGAAGCGGTTCCACAGTTTTTACCTCCAGTTGCATGATTCAGATGCTCCGAAGCAAGTGGTGACTATTCGGGGTATAATGTCCCAGAACTACTTTTTCAGGGCCAAAGCCAACTTCCTGAAGAAGTCTGAAGTCCTGAAGTTGTTAGGGAGGGACAACCTGTCCCGCAAGTTCTTGAAGAAGCAGCCTATCCCACCCGTCGCTTTCCTGCGCAAGATTATCACCATTGACAAGAGTGAAATGCGGAAGGGAGTTCGGCAAATACGGATTGGGCGTAAACGGTAAACCCTTAGACAAAGGAGGTATATCATGTCATTTTGGGCGCGTTGTGGAGTATCAATTTATAATCTGGAATTGTTTAAGCGAACATGCGAACAGTATGATATTGACTATGAGGAAGTGAAGGACCCAAATTTTCACTCCCGATTCGGGCAGCCAGTTCATGCTGTTCTGACGGATAAGAAGGGTGGGGGACAGTACGGCTCCCACCAGTGGTTCCTGGTCAGGGAGGGTGGAGGTTTCAAGGTAGTTGCTGACCAAGATCCCAGTTACAACTCCATCTCCAACCGTGTGTGCCAGGGGGGAAGGAACCTTGTTATGAGGGACTACGCCAAGGGAGTCATCGTGGATGGCGTGGCTCAATCTGGCGGTATGGTGAACAGCCTGGAGGAGAAGCCCGATGGCACTGTTCTCCTGCGTATCAGTCAGATGTAGTGTAGGAGTGCTAAGGGGGTGGGGTAGCTGAAAATGTGTGTAATATACAACGCTTGTCTAACAAGTCGTCCAGCCCGACCTGCTAAGTCACAGGCGAGTTAGTTTTAACGTTGGGAGGAAGGTAATGTCAGATGCCACCGAAAATAGATTAATCGAAATAGCGGCAAGATGGGAAGCTATATGTGATATTTTGCAGGGCGGGACAGTTTCGGATTTTATGCTGTCCTTCCCAGAAGTTCGACAAATCGCAGATTTGTATACTGTCCTTCAACAAGCCGATTCAGAGGACGGCCTGAAGACAGGCGAAGAAGGGGAATTTTAATGGACATGATACAAGTGGACAAAAAACAGATACAGGGATTAGTAAGAGAACGTAATCTATACAAGCAATTGTTAACCGAGTGTTTACACATTTTTAATCGCCTGCTGAAGGTGGATGACATTGCCACAAAAGTTGAGCAGGCACTTGAGCAATGGAGTCCAACGGTAAAGGACACATAGATGGAAGGAGGGAGAAATGGCGGAAGTAACAGTTGTTATCTCACCCAACGGTGAGAAGGTGGACGTGGACGCGGAAGGATTTACTGGGGGTGCCTGCGAAGATTTTATGTGGAGAGTGATGGAGGCACTTGGCACCATAAAGGAAAAAGAGCGCAAGCCCGAGTTTTTCCAGCAGGGTGGGCCAGGCGTGCATGTGGGGGCTTGATATGAAAGAGCATGTTATCGAGATCACGCCGGAAGGCAATATTGTATGTGTTTATAATGATGACTATTCTTTTCTCCGTGACGGAAAGCTTGCGCTGCAACGCGCATCAAACGTGCGGTGGGATCAGGAAGAACAGGCATGGTATGTGTTTATCGTAACGGATAAAGGTGAAGACCGGATACAGTTGCCCTTCACCAGGCGCAAGGATGCTATTGGTTTTGAGGTTGCTGTATTGAATGAGGGTTTACTTTCGGGAACCCATAATGCTCACGAACTGTTTTCAGGAGGTGCACTATGAGCTGCCAGAATTGTTTAAAACATAGTAGGGTTCTGGATTCGACATCCCGGACTCGTGAGTATCCCCGGCACTGGGAGACAATCCCGGAGATCTTTCAGGAAGTTGGGATTGTGTACAGAAAGCGGAAGTGCCAGGTATGCGGGACAAGGTATAGTACGGTTGAATTGAAAGCTGATGTTCTTCAAGAACTTCTTGAGAAATAGGGAGGGTGCAAGGAGGGGAAACGGGGTGGTGGCGGACCCCGTCTCAACCTCTCCCCTCCTTGCTGGGGCAACAGCACTGAGGCGTGCATGGCGGGTGGGAGGGACAGATTGTTTAGTGGGATGTATTAGAGTCTAATATACCCCGCCCCGAAAGTCAAGAAAAATTTTGCAAGTGCTTGCACGGATCTGTAAGTCATGGAAGGTACTACGAGAGTAAAGGAGTCGTAACCATGGGGGGACTGAGGACCTCAAGGGTAATTCTGGCAGGAGCACTGCTAACGATAATAGTTATTGTAAAGTTATACAACAACAGAAGGAATGAGATGTGCAATGATATAGACATGCTATTCAAGGTAAACAAGAACTTATTGTTGGATGCAGAAAGACTCACAGAGTCTATAGCAAAGTTGGAAAAGCGTATTGCTCTTGTTAAGGTAACTGCCTACTCCCCCACCCCGGATCAGTGTGACCAGGACCCCCTTGATAACTGCCTCGAATACCAGAGTACGGAAAGGGATTGTGGCCATCTCCAGAGACATTGAGAAATCAATGGATTTGAAATGGGGAGATAAGATTTTGCTCCGAGGGATAAGGGAGTTCGAGTTCTGGGATCGAACAAGTCGCAGACTAAAGAATACGGTTGATGTGTTCTTCTGGAGCAGGAAAGATGCCGTAAACTTTGGGGTGAAGCACAACGTACTTATGGTTTTGACCAGGAAAAATGAGGCATAAAAACTATAACGTTCACGGGACATGGATGTCCCCTTTAAAAGGTACTTACCTACGGTAAGTACAAAAAATTATACTTCGTATAATTTTTTAAGTCAAAAAACTAAGAGCGTGAAGAATCACGCGGAAACAAAGTCATGAAATTTTTCTCTGCAAACCACAGAAAAAAAAAAACACAAAATTTTTTCTGAGGGGGGAGGTAGACATTTTCGTGTTGCAAACACTTGCAAGAAAGGAAGGCAGGATGAATGAGAGAGTTCGGTGGCAACCTTACAATTCCTGTGGACAAGAGGATGCAGACAGACTTATGGTGGGCGTGTACAACTGTTCTGCAAAAAACGATAAAGACATTCGACCTGACGGTCACCGAGTTGTATGTCATTGATGCCGTAGTGGAAAGGTCCTGGAGGTGGGGCAGGTTTGGTGAGTATATGACTCCATACATTTTTCAGCATGGTTATGTCTCCCTTTTTGAAAAGGGATGTCGATGCCGAAAGGACAAAGTGGAGTTGTATCCTCTACAGAGATCACGCCGGCACTTACTCCGCGCCCGTTGTGCCCTACGAGATTATGGGCTGCTTCTGTGGGAGACGCAGACGCAGGGGAGAATCCCCCACCCATATATTATAAACCTTCCAGGACTTGTGAGCTTATGGAAACGTCAGATTGTGGACAGGCAACCAGTAATATCTTATCGGTGGGAGAAGGTACTCAAGGCTGGGAGTATAGCAAGATATGCCTTCTCAAGAGCTGGGGTTAAAACACCAGTGATAGCGGGGAGGATCGAGGAGAATATGTCAGATGCTATTGAGGATGCTATTGAGGCAGGGCGGGAGAGATCCCGCAAGAAGGTGAGAGTGCGGATGGAGAAAGCCAGGCAGAAGGGAAAGAATGTGTCAGTTCCTTCTTTTGTGGAGTACATGCGCGGTGTCTGTATAGAACATGCTGTCAGGATGTATGCCCGATTTACAAAGAAAGACCTTGGGCAGATCAAGAACTATTTGAAGGAGTGCAGGGCGAACGATATAGATCCGTTTGATGAGATCTTCAATGTCATCAAGTTCTGGAGCCATCTCGGCAGGGATGTACGGACGGATGACGGAAGGGTGGTCGTCTTTGGTGAGATGTTCATCTTCCAAAAGTTTTACCGTTACCGCATTCCCATTATTGAGTGGTTATGGTCCTCCAGGTCACAGGAGGCTGCGGAGGTGGAGGATGTAGAAAGCCAAGATGTGGATCTGGACTCTGTTGACCTGGATACTTTTCTTTAAGAAGGGAGGGTATAAAGGTGTTGAACAACCCAGCGTTCTACCCAACGCCGAGACACTTGATTGACAAAATGATTGGCAAAATTAAAGGGACTCCTATGAAGATACTGGAGCCGTCGGCTGGTAAGGGAGACATAATCGAAGCGATTGAAGAGCAATTCAGGTATAGACACGACATCTCAGCTATTGAGAAGGATAAGGATTTAAGAGCGACACTCCGTGGCAAAAGAATCAAGGTGATTGATTCGGACTTCCTGGCGTTCTCAGGCCCAGACAAGTTCGACTTGATTATCGCAAACCCGCCATTCAATGAGGGTGACAAGCATTTATTGAAGGCGATAGATATTCTCTATCGTGGCGAGATTGTCTTTCTTTTAAATGCCGAGACGATTAAAAATCCATTCTCCAATACCCGGAAAGAGTTGGTCAAGAAGTTGGAAGAACTAAATACGGACATTGAATATATTTCAAATGGATTTGAGACAGCAGAACGACCGACAAAGGTTGAGGTGGCTCTGGTTCATATTAAAATTGATAGAAGGGTCGAAGATGATCTGTTCATCGGGGCAGACGATACCGTTCCGAAAATGGAGCCAGAGGTTGATCCAGAATACTCTTTGAGTACTGGGCGGAAAGTCGAGGAAATGGTTGCGGAATACAATCAAACTGTGAAAATAGCGACTGAGACCATTGTAGAGTATTACCGCAACTACAGGAAAGTAGGGCGATATATCGGGCTTAACAAGGAGCCGAAAGACTATGCGTACAGCGATGAGGACTTGACAGAACTAATGCAAAGCACCCTGAATACCGCTTTAGCGGCTATCAGAAAGGACTATTGGCGGAAATGCCTTGATCTCAGGGAAGTCTATACTCGCATGACCAGGAAGAAGCAAAGCGAATTTGAGCACCTCCTGGAAGACAGAGGCAATATGGACTTTACCGAGAACAACATTCGGTCATTCGTCCTAAATCTCATTGGAAGTTACGAGAAAACCCTCACTGAAGCGGTTTTGGAAATTTTTCATAAATTTACGGAAAAACATGCCTGGGATGCCGACAACCCAAACGAAAAAAACATTCATTATTTTAACGGCTGGAAAACAAACAAAGCCTTCAAGGTCAACAAGAAAGTCATTATCCCTATTTACTGCGGGTGGGGAGGCCCCTTCGTAGATAGCTTCACTGGCGAATGGAGACTTGAGCATGACGCAGCCAGGGAATTGCGGGATATAGATGTGGTGATGAACTACTTTGATGGAAGGGCGCATTATTATTCTATCAGCGAAGCTCTGGAGCACGCTTTTGCGAGAGGTCAATCGTCCAAAATTGAATCAACCTATTTCACGATCACGGCCCACAAGAAAGGGACAATCCACTTGACCTTCAATGACGAAGGAATTCTGCGGCGATTCAACATTGCCGCCTGCATGGGAAAAGGCTGGCTTCCTTGTGATTACGGCAAAAAGAGTTGTGGGGAACTGCCTTATGAAGAACGGAAGGTGGTGGAATCATTTGAGGGGAGGAAATCTTACATCAAAAACCACCGCTTGCCTGTATTCGCAAACACTGGAAATCTGATTCAACTTGAAGAACCCAAACAATAAGATCTATTACATGAAAGGAGGGGGAAAAATGGGACTATTGGATAAACTTGGGGTAAAAATGAAAAACAGTTGGAGAGCATGAAGACGGTGCGTGCCAGCACTCCTGAGACGGTTAAGCCTGAAGCTCTTAAATGACAGCATTTATAACCAGACGTTGCAGCCGAACCAAACAGCCGGTCGGCTGAGCTTAAGCGTCCGCGATATGGGTAGAGCAAGAAAAATAGCGTTCTGAACCGGCAAAATTTTGCCGTACAACTCTTGGAATCCGGACGCTGAGGGGAGGGGGAAATTTTGAGACAATGTTGTATATGCGGGATGGAAATCTATGGGGGGACAACTCAGATCTACTTCTGTCCTAACTGCGGGAGAACATGGTGGTGGAGTTACACCCGAAATGTTTTTGTGGGGAGAGTTGATGAAAATAAAAGACAGGCAGTTAAAAAAACTGGTTGATGTCTCAGACGGGGACTGTCTCAGACGCAAGTGTTATTGGCCCCGGCCTGATCCAGGTGTATTTACACAGGGTGTTGGGTATAGAACACGCAGTGGCAATAAACAAGAATGGCTTTGCGGATATCGGGAAATTCGTGGTTGTCCTTCTCTAAAGCCCGACCCGCTGGCTACGCCACAGAAGGAAAAAGCCGTGATTGAATTGGGCAACGAAGATGAAGCCATACTTTGAAACAAAATTAGGCCGTTTATATTGTGGAGATTGCCTGGAGATCATGCCAGAACTTGAACCACCAGTTGATATGGTTTTGACCGATCCCCCTTATGGAATTACAAGAAACAACTGGGATTCAACCATCAACTTGGATTTGTTATGGAGGTGCTACAAAAGAATTACAAAAGCTAATAGTGCTGTTGTTTTAACATCCATGCCGCCCTTTACAAGTATCTTGGTAATGAGTAACTTGGAGTGGTTCAAATATGAATTAATTTGGGAAAAATCAAAATCAACTGGATTTTTGGATTGCCGATACAGGCCATTGAGAAGCCACGAAAACATTTTAGTCTTTTATGACAAGAAACCAACTTATAACCCCCAAAAAACAATCGGCAAACCTTGGGTCAGGGGTCGTACAAAAAGGCCAAAGTCGAATTGGGGAGAACAGAAAGAAAATTATTCAATTAACAAAAGCGGATTAAGAGAACCAAGATCCGTCATAAAAATATCAAATCCAAATAACAAGAGTCTTCACCCAACACAGAAACCAGTAGAATTGTTTACCTACTTAATTAATACATATACCAATGTGAATGATTTAGTATTAGATAGTTGTGCTGGCAGCGGAACTCTTGGAGTAGCTTGCGAAAAATTAGCAAGCAATACGAGGATGCTTGGGGTCGTCCTGCTAAAAAGGAAGAATTAAAAGCTGTATTTAACTTTTGCTGTAATGGAATGTTTAGAAACATAGATAACCACTGAATACAGCGGATGCAAAAAGTCGCACCGTTGATTTCATCATTATCTGTTTGGAGGAACTATGGTTGAAATACATGTAATGGATGAGAATGATGACAATATTTTTGTGTACTCATCAGATGTGGTTCCGAGGAATGGGGAATTTTTGACGGCACAGGGTGACAAAAAAGTATATAGGGTTGATTCCGTTGAACACTATATCAGAAAACATGGTGGAACTGGCAATTTGATTTTCTCAGTCATAAGGATTTCCGTTGTTGTAGAAACACAACCAACAAATTCAGCAGGTGAAGACCGCTGATTTCCGCATTAACCTTTTAAAAATAGAAAGGAGAGTTATTATGGGAAAGTGGATAACAATTGGAAGTTTAGCCGTGGTATTACTTATAATTATAGGGATGGCTGGGTGTCCCGTTTACAACGTATGGCAAAAAGAGTTAGCAGGTAAAGCATCTCTAAAACGGGCCGAATGGGATAGGCAGATTGCTATCAAAGAGGCCCAAGCAAAAAAAGAATCTGCCAAAGCTTTAGCTGAGGCTGAAATTGAAAGAGCTAAGGGCGTTGCCAAAGCAAATAAAATCATTGGTGCAAGTCTCCAGGGGAATGAGTCTTATCTCAGGTATTTATGGATTCAGGGATTGCAAGACGGAAGTTCAGAGGTAATTTATATCCCTACAGAAGCGAACCTGCCAATATTAGAGGCAACACGAAAAATGTCTAACAAACGGCTTCACGTGGAGCCGCAAGCGGCCCGGTGAGCCGAGGTGTTATCTGTAAGGAGGTTATTGTGAAATATCATGAAGCACTGAAAATTATTAACAAAGAACCTGATCGCGGATTTATGGTTAGTTTTGAATGGAGAAGAGATGGTATGCTGTACTCCGACCATTTTCCCGACAAACATGCTGGAGAAAAATTAATCGAGACCGAAGAAGAAGCTTGGGTATTGGCAAGAAAATTTGCAGCCAACACAAAAGGCAGGTGTGTAAATATTTATGTTGTAAAAAGCAATTTTGTTCCAGTTGCGGGGTATAAATCAAAGTACATAGAAAACAGATAACAAATCACTGCACATAACGCCAAACAACCGGCATATGTGGGTTCAATCGTTAGAGGGAGGAATAATGAAAACACATCTCATTTTTTGTTGCAGTAAAGTATGTGCCCGAAAAGAAATGAGGGATCTTATCAACTCAGTGCCAAAGTATCAATGTACGGTTAAATATCCAGATACTGTTTTAATCGGCGATGTTCAACATATTTTTATGGTTGATATAAATCGTTCACCGGAACGTATTCGGGGTTTTTTACCAGAAAGTTTTAGAACTTGTTCGGGATACGATCTTGACCCCAGAATTTCATCCTATCTTGAGGTACGTTTAACCGCTAACCAGTCAGTACAGCCGACCTCGTAAACTTGGCGGCTGACTTCCACGTTAGGAGACTAATCAAATGGAACAAGAGCAAGGAAGCATAGAACCTTTAAAGTATCAACTTAGGCAGTGGCGCAGACTGGTAAAATATCTACCACCGACCGATTGTGATAGAGATGATGTTGCGGAAATTGAAAAATTAGTTCAACTCGGCATTGCCTCCCAACAAGCCGTTGAAGCGGATGCGCAAAATCTGTGCGATGTTTGCAGCGATCCGGCGAAGGGCAGTTGTGGCGATTATTGCCGGCATCGCGGTAGATATTTGCACATCACTTAACTAAATCGTTAGGAGGCTTTATGACTAAATTAGAAACTGCCCTTGCAGAAAGCGTCAAGCTGCAAAGTCACTATGCCAAATTACTCAATCAATACGATGGTGGTGAGCGCATAGTGTTTAAATCATTTACCGAATGGATCGAACGTCTTGAAAAAGTTGGAATACTGCCCTCCAACAAGTCAGTTGAGCCGACTTCAGAAAAACAGTCGGCTTGTGCGGCTTGTGGCCTTGAACATAAGGGAGTTAGGTGTACGAAAATTTGGGGATAGGCGGCTCACTTTAATCGCCGTAGAAATTGAGCAAGCGTTACAAACAGTAATGTGTAATACGGGTAGGCGTGGCCCTCTATTTATACATGGACTATAGGAGAGGAATATGAACATAAATTACGGGTATTGTGACTATAGCTCCAGTGATGAAATAAATATGGGTACAGAAGATAACCCAGACTATGAATGGTATTAGGGTTGTACTCATCCAAGTGGTGATGGGTTGTGTAGACTGGACAATAAATATAGCGGAAAGGAAGATGACTGCAAATTATTGGATTTATAATGAGGAGGGGATTATGAAAATCCAGAGGATTGAGAGCCAGTTGAGAAGAGATTTTTACGCAATTTATGAATGTGAATGTTGTGAGTACACAGAACGGGGATCGGGATATGACGATGATAATTTTCATCGAAATGTTATCCCTCAAATGAAATGTCCTAAATGTGGCAGGGTTGCTCCTACGGATTACAGGCCGATTGGAACAAAATATCCAGCTCATGTAGTTGTGTAACCAATGGGTTGAGTGGACGCTGAAGAGATCCGTTACTATTTTGGAGGAATGGTAACGAATAAAAAAGAAAAAAGAACTTAGGACTAAAGGAGGAATCATGGCAACGATCGAGGGTCAAGTATTTGAGGATCAAATGATGAACGCTGTTCAGGCTGTGATATCTAAACGGCTTGAGGAGGAATGTAAAAAGGC
>Ga0164311_10001209_pt1 | contig 12431 bp, 14 predicted proteins | sample GuaBasSedimGuay2_FD_121796 | JGI IMG/M metagenome (GOLD analysis project Ga0164311, IMG submission 121796) | Subseafloor sediment microbial communities from Guaymas Basin, Gulf of California, Mexico - Guay2, Core 4569-9, 9-12 cm | ecosystem: Environmental > Aquatic > Marine > Hydrothermal vents...
CCGTAAAGAATTAGACTCTTTTCACCCAATTTGAGCCTTTTGGCAACTTGACTAACTTTATCTTTGAGGTTTTCACCAAGAAGAACCTCTCTTGGTAGCTCCATTAAATGCATGATAACCACCCTTCTATTTTTCTCCTTCAGAGCTTAAAAAATAATTGGAGGAAAAAGTTTTAACTGATCTCGGAATACTCATTCAGCTGACCTCATCCCCGCCCCGAAGGGTGAGGGTTCCCACAGGGAACACCCTTAACCGCAGTCGCCTGCGGGGCATCGGGCAGGTTGGTGTCATCGGGCACGGTCAGAGGCACCCTCATTATAATGAATGTAGGCGAAAAGTACCTAAAAACTTTATGCAAAAATATAATAGGTGCGTAAAATGAAGCTCACACTAAAGATGAAGATGAGGTCCTTAACAAGGAACAAGGAATGGATGTTGGAGCGGTCAATGGAGGAGTTTAAGAGTTGTGTTAATGATTGGTTGAATGCAATTGCTCAGCTCAGAGAGAAGCCTAATAGAGCCAACTTGCATCGCTTTGCTTATAAGAGAATTAGGAGCGAGCACCCCCAATTGCATAGCAATGTCGTTCAGGACGCTATGAACTTAGCAATTGAAATCTACCGCTCTTGGCTCAAGAAAGGGGGAAGCTTCCCAGAGTTTCACTCCGATGTCATTTATTTCAAGGGTGTAGATGTCAAGATAGAAAACAATGGACTAGTTGTCCCGCTGATGGGCGAGAGGGTTTACTTGCCTTTATACGTTCCAAAGAAATTCAAGAAGTATCTTAAGGGCTTTAAAAATGAGAGGGTGTTTAGATGTCCAAAATGTGGTTTCCAACTGGATAGGGATTTGAATGCGGCAAGAAATATTGCAAAGCGGGCTTTCCTCCCCGCCGTAAACGGCGAGGCTTCCAGCCCACAAAGGAGGTGATTAAATGAGCATTGGAGAGGTCTTTCAGAGATATTTCATAGATCCAATAAGGTATAATCAAGGCTACAATATTGTAAATACCCTCACCTATGCAATAATTCTCGGATTGGCGGCCCTTGCGGTATATAAGGTTCTTAAAAAACTTGGCATAAAATATGACAATGCGTTCTTTAGAGCCTTAATTCCATACATGGTCTTGGGTGCCTTTGGAAGGGCACTGACAGATGCGACAATAATACCCAGAACTTATCTTACAGTTACACCAGGTATATATTTCGTCGTGTTTGCAATAACGTTCTTAGCACTTTTAATAACCCACAAACTTTTTGAAGACTGGAGAAAAGTATTTCTCTACTTTGGATGGGCCCTTGTGGGAGGGGAAGTTCTTCTTCTGCTTTTTAACTTAGACAAAGTACGCTTCAACTTTGAGGTTTTAAAGTACTTCATTCCCTTTGTATCACTCGCCCTAGCTGTGGCATATCTCCTTTCCAAGAGGATAAGGCTCGTGAGAGACAATTCTTACCTTTTCTATGCCCACTTCTACGATGCAACGACAACGTTTGTGGGTGTTGATTTTCTCGGTTACTGGGAGCAGCACGTGTTGCCAAGGTACCTCATGAACCTGACAGGAACTGCTGCAGTTATGTACCTTTTGAAATTTTCCGTTCTGATGATTGCCCTTTACCTAATGGAGGAGCTTCAGGAAAGCGAGAGCGAGAAAGAGCTTATGGACTTTATAAAGATGGTGATGTTTATCCTCGGCTTTGCTCCGGGGACAAGAAATCTTTTGAGAATGCTTATGGGGGTTTAGAGATGTATGAATGGAACGAGATAGCTCTTAATCTTGCAAAGGATATTGAAAGAGAGATCATGCCCCTCTTCGGGACAAAAAAAGCCGGAGAATTTGTTGGTTTTAGTCCAAGTGGAGATAAAACCAAACTTGTAGATAAGATCGCAGAAGATGTGGTTCTAGAGTATCTCAAACCTCTTGGGGTAAACATAGTGAGTGAGGAGACAGGGAACATAGATGTTGGAAGTGAGTACACAGTTGTTGTTGATCCCATTGACGGTTCCTTTAACTTCATTCATGGCATTCCAATCTTTGGATTCAGCTTTGCAGTGTTCAAAAAGAAAAAGCCCATTTATGCCATGCTCTATGAATTTATTACAGAGAACGTTTATGAGGGAATCCCTGGAGAGGGAGCATATCTAAACGGTGAGAAAATACGAGTCAGGCCTTTAAACGAGAAGTCAATCTCAATAAGCTTCTACACGAGGGGAAGAGGAGCAAAGCTTGTTGAAAAAGTTAAGAGAACAAGGACTTTAGGAGCTATAGCAATTGAGCTTGCTTACCTTGCTAGAGGCTCTCTAGATGGGGTAATAGACATAAGGAACTATGTAAGGCCTACCGATATAGCAGCCGGTTATATGATCGCAAAGGAAGCTGGGGCTGTTATAACTGACGACAGAGGAGAAGATGTGAAGTTTAGATTAGATGCAACAGAAAAGCTGAACATAATAGCTGTGAATGATAAAAAGCTCCTCGAACTTATACTTGCGAGTATTTGACAATCGGCGAAAGATTTAAAAATAAAGCGCAAAGAGGTATATGCGGAAGTGCCGGGGTGGCTCAGCCTGGTCAGAGCGCCCGGCTCATAGGGCCGCTCCCCTTCGGGGGAGCCTGGGAAACCGGGAGGTCGCGGGTTCAAAGCCCGCCCCCGGCACCATTTACAATATTTCTTGGTGTTCTTATGTTGCTTACAAGCCATGCTAGAGAGAGAATAATCAAACGTCTTTCAAAAAGCAGAAGACATGAGAGAATATACTCAGCCCTTCTGGATTTTCTTAAGGGAGCAGAAAAAATTGAGGTCAGTGATAGGATTGTTATATTCACCGATAAAAGAAAATCCCTTGTGTGCTCTAGGCTTGAGTGTAGGAAGCTCAATACCGCAGAGATTATCAAAGAGGTTAAAAACACCGAAGAAACCTACGAGTGCGTATTCTGGGGGGATAAAAAGGTTGCAAAGAAAACTACCCCAAAGAAGTTTTTAAACGAAATCCCTAACGGCAACTTTTACTTCTACATAAACAGGGAGAAGAAAGTCATTTATGTGGGAGGAGAAGAGCCTCTGCTTGCCATAACCTTCAGACCAGCAAAAAGGAAAGAAAGGGACTATGTTGGGATTATGAATATTTCCCCAAAGGGCTCCTCTTGAATAAGCTCAACCTTTCCCATGTTGGCCAGAAAGAGTAAGTAGAGAAAGGTTCTTGCTATTATCTTGGGAGTTGGATCAAATATCAGCTCCCAGAATGATATTTTCTCCTTTGTTTCCTCGTAAAGTTCTTTGACTATTGCATAAAGTCTGTTCACATGCTTTTCTATATCTACCCTGAAGTCATCAACAACGAATATTTCTTCCTCAATCTCAACTTTCTTTTTCTTCCGCGGTTTTTTTCTCTCTGCTTCTTCCAATGCATCCATAAGGGCTTCAATGAGATCATCAAGAGTGTAATAGCGCTCCACTCTCCTAAGTGGGGGCACGTAGGGTTCCACATCAACCCTTATCCTCTCTTCTTTCTTTTCTTCCTCTTCTTCATTGCCGTAAAGGAGAGCTTCTGTTTTCATTCTGAGAAGAATGGAAGCGGCAAGAATTGCTCTGGCTGATATTCTTAAATCGAGATCCTGCATCTCCCTAATCCGTTCGATGTACTTTTCTGTGAGGTCAACTATGTCTATGTTCCAAGGGTCAACCTTGCCCATTGTGACAAGCTGAAGAAGGATGTCAATTGGAGTTATCTCTTCCTCTCGTCTGTGTTCCATTTTCCTTCACCTAGATTGCTGCATTTGCATTCTTTGCTCTTGCCTTTTCTAAATATTCCATTGCTTTCTCAAGGCTTAAGCTCACAACTCTTGAAATTCCGTTGCGCATTGATACCCCTATAATCTTGTCCGCGTTGGCCATCATCACATCTCTGAGAGTTATTACTATAAACTGGCTATCTTTAGAGGCTTCTTTTATTAAATCGGCAACTCTCTTTACGTTTGCATCATCAAGGTGGGCATCGATTTCGTCGAAGAGATAAAACGGGGCTGGCTTAAAGTGTTGAATTGCAAAGACAAAAGCTAATGCCGTCAATGCCTTCTCTCCGCCGCTCATAGCTTCTATTCTCTTCACGTCCTTTCCAGCTGGCTTTGCCTCTATGTCCAACCCTCCGCTGAAGGGATCTTCTGGGTTTTCGAGTATTAACCTAGCCTCTCCACCGGGGGAGAGCTTTGCAAACAGTTCCGAAAAGTTCTTTGCAATGGCATTCAAAGTTCTCATGAAGACATTCTTCTTTTGTGCCTCTATTTCGTTTATAAATTCGATGATGCTATCTTTCTCTGCTTCAAGTCTCTCCCTCTTTGACTTGAGCTCCAGATAACGTCTCTCCACAACTTCATAGTCTTCAATGGCCTTCATGTTAACAGGTTCGAGTCTTCTAATTTCTTCCTCCATCTCGTCTATTTCTTCCCTGAGCTTCTCTAGATCAAGCGGAATTTCCTTAACAAGCTTAACATCGTGATGCCTAAGCTCCCTATTCCTCTCTTGGAGCTGAGTCTCGTATTGGGCAATTCTTATCTTAAGGGAGTTTGCCTCAATTCTAAGTTTTTGCAAAGTATCTTTGAGCTCTTCCTTTTTCTCCCTTAGCTGGGATATTTCCTCCCTCAGCTTCTCCTTCTCATCCCTAAGATGTCTAAGTTCTTCTTTAACCTTTTCCTCCGCCTCTTGTAGTTTCTTGAGCTCTTCCTGTAGCTGAGTAATGTCCTCTTCATTTTTGCTTATGCTTGCCTTGAAAGCGTTTATTCTGTTTATAAGCCCCTCAATCTCTTCCTCTAGATCAGCTTTCCTTGGAATCAGCTCCTCGTTAATTCTAATATCGAGATTTTCAAGCTTTGATTCAACTTTGCTGAGTTCTTCCCTAAGGGCACTAAGCTCATGCTCTACTCCCCTTATCTTCTGGTTAAGCTCCCTTGCCTCTGGATTGTCAAGCGCCTTTCTCAGCTTTTCTCTCTTCTTCTCAAGCCTCTCTATTCTTCCGCTGAGCTTTGCAAGCTCGCCTTTTCTCTGATGCATTAATTTTTCGAGCTCTTTTATTCTCTTTTCTCCCTCTTCAATTTCCTCTTTTAATGCACTGTCCTCACTGAGCAATCTGTCCATTTCCTTTTGGAGAACTTGAAGATCCTTTGAAAAATCGCTCTTTTTCATTCTCAGCTCAAACAGCTCCCTCTCCAGACTCTTCTGCTCAACTTTAAGAGCGTTTATCCGGGATTCCAAAGACTCCCTTTCCCTTTCTAGAGCCTCTAGGTGTTTCTTTATTTCATCTGTCTTTACCCCAAGCTTTGCTTTTGGTCTGTAATATCCTCCAACAATCGCTCCACTCCTCTCTAAAAGCTCTCCTTCAAGTGTAACCATTCTGACTTTTCCAATTCCAACTTCTCTGGCTTCCTTCATGTCACTGACTATAAGCGTATCTCCAACCGCGAAGGAAACCGCATTTTTGAACTTAGGATTGTATTTAATAACATCCATAACAGGAATTCCCTTCGAAGTTTCGGCAAGTTTACGCGACCTTATTTTGTTTAGTGGAAGAAAAGTAAGCCGACCAAGTTTGTTTTTCTTGAGGAAGGTTATTGCTCTCTCCGCAACTTTATCATCTTCAACAACCACGTTGTCTGCATGGGAACCGAGGGCAACTTCAACCGCAGTAAGATAGCTCTCGTCCTTGACCTTTATAAGCTCCGCTAAAGAACCGTAAATCCCGGGGATATTCGCCCTCTTCAATGCCTCAAGTGTCCTATTACCGCTAATTTCTCTCTGTGCTTCGGCCTTTATCAGCTCTTCACTTACTTTCTTAATCTCTGGAAGTATTTTTTCCAGCTTTTGTTGCTTTTCTTCAAGCTCTTTCTCAAGATTTCTCAGTCTGTTGGTGATTTTTTCCATTTTGGCCTCTATTTCAGATAATCTGGACTTCCTATCTTCGATCTCCTTTTTGGTTTCCTCAATTTTACCTTTGAGTGCCAATCTTTTTGCGGAGTTTTGAGCGTTTTTTGTATTGATCCTCTCTATCTCATCCTTCATCTTTTCTATTTCGCTTTCTTTGAGGTAATACTCCTTTTTTGAGTCTTCAAGTTCTTTTTCAACTTTATCAAATTCTTCTTTGGCTATGGAGAAGTTTTTGTCTATTTCCGCCAGCTTTAAAACAAGTTCATTCCTTTCCTTTTCCTTTTCCTGTATTTCTTTGAGGAGTCTTTCTTTTCTCTTCTTCCATCTTTCTATTGCAGATTTGCTCTTTTCTATCTCCTCAGAAACGGCCTTAAGTTCTTCCTTTGTTTTTGCAAGTCTTCTTTGACTTTCTTCAATCTCTCTATTCGCTATCTCAATATTCCTCTTCGCTAACTCTATTTTGGAGGTAACATCACTTATTTTCCTCGTTACTTCAAGAATACCATCCTCACTCCTTTCCTCAAGTTCCCTTTCAATTTGATTAAGAGTTTTTTCCTTTTCGATTATTTCCTTTGCAATTTCTTTCAGCCTTTTGCTCATCTCTTCGATTTCTCCTTCGATTTCCTTATCTCGTTTTTGACTTTCTGCAATTAGGTTTTCGAGCCTTTTCACTTCTCCTACGAGTAGGGTTGTTCTAGCTATCTCCAGCTTTTCTTTTAGATCCAGATATCTTAACGCATCATTTCTTTCTTTTTCAAGCTTGTCGAGCTGTGTTTTCACTTCCCTAATCAGCAGGTCAACTCTTGCCAAGTTTTCTTCTGCCTGTTTCAATTCTTCAAGGGCTTTCTTTTTCTTTTCATCGTATTCTGCAACTCCGGAAATTTCGTCTATTATCATTCTCCTCTCGGTTGGACTCATTTTAATGAACTTGGTTATATCACCCTGGAGCACCAAATTGTAGCCGTCAGGGGATATCATCGCAGCGCTCAGCAAATCGAGGATGTCACTTCTGCTGGTTCTTTTCCCGTTAAGCCAGTAATTACTCCTTCCATCAGGATAAACACGTCGCTTTATGATTACCTCATCCTCGTCTATTGGAAAGCCCCTGTCTTCGTTGTTGAAATAGATTGTAACCTCGGCATATTTAGCCGGTTGTTCCTCCCTTGTACCGGCAAATATTAGGTCACTTATCCTTGTCGCACGCATAGCCTTTGCTGAAAGCCCACCAAGAACGAAGAGAATAGCATCACCAATATTGCTTTTGCCGCTTCCATTGGCACCAACTATCGCTGTGAATCCGCGAGAAAAAGGAACCACAACCTTTCTGTTTCCATATGATTTGAAACCTTTCATCTCCAATCTCTCTACATAGGGCATATTTAACACCTAAGCCGAAGTAAGGTAAAACGTAGTTATATACCTTTCTCCGCATTAAGATAGCATACCCTCAAGCTCAAGAATCTTCTTTTGCCGCAAATAAACCACGGGAATGCCGATTTCACGGAGTTTTCTTTTTAGTGCTTTGTCGTTAGTGCATACTATCACATTTGGCGTTTTTAGTGCAAACTCAAGTATCTGTTGATCTATGGGTTTCTCTCCAAACCTGCCTATCTCAATAGTGTTAAACTTCTCAGCCAGCTTTTTGGCCATTTTGACAGCGATGAGGTCTTTTCCTTTGACCTTGCGCTCTATTACCTCAAGCTCATCAAGGACAACATTCGGAATCAGTATCTCAAACTTTACATCGAGGATTCTATGAAGCTCACCTATTATATCAACCCCAAACTGGCCAGGGACTAAAAGAAAATTCGTGTCTGGGACAACAATCCACTTCCGCATAAAATCACCAAAAAAGGGAAAAGATCACTCCCTTATGAAGCCATAACCAATAAGCCTCCATCTCGATCCTACTTGTCTGCTAATTGCGACTCTTTCCCCGGGCTCTGCACATATTGGAATTTGAAGCTTGAGTTCAATTTCACCCTTGCCTAATCCAGTTACAAGACCCATTGTTCTTGCTGTTCCCACGTTAAGGAGGAGTATCTCTTTTCTCTTTATTGGTTCTACTTTGAGTTCCTCCTCAGTTCCAACTACTCTCTCTAGGAGATGCACCTCCAATCTGAGGTCTTGCCAAACTGGTGGAAGCTTGCCCGGTTTTCCGACAACATTACCAGCCATTAAATCCCCTTTAGTCAAGAAAGGATCAAGCTTAGTTCCAACTCCTACCAGTCCACCGGGATATGCCTCTTCTACGAATCTTCCTCCCGCTTGAAGAGAGACTATCTCAGTGGTTATGGGTTCGTACTTTATTCTTCCATGCTCTTCATACGGAACTCCGGGCCGTATCTCAATTTCATCCCCAACTCTGAGCTTTCCTTGAATAATTGATCCTCCAATAACACCACCCACGAGCTTTTCTGGAGGAGTACCTGGCTTATTGACGTCAAAACTTCTTAAAACAAGCATTCTTGGCGGTTTGTTTGGATCCCTTTTAGGAGTTGAGATAAAGTTCTCTATAGCCTTTGTCAGTACGTCTATGTTTGCTCCATGAAGAGCGGATATTGGTATTATGGGAGCATTTTCCGCTACAGTGCCTTTAATGAACTCCTTAATCTGGCTATAGTTTTCCATTGCCTGCTCCTTTGTTACGAGTTCAATCTTGTTTTGGGCAATTATTATGTTTTTATTTCCTACTATCTGCAGTGCCATTAGATGCTCTCTTGTTTGGGGTCGTGGACATGGTTCATTCGCTGCAATAACCAAAACTGCGCCATCCATAAGAGAGGCTCCAGCCAGCATTGTGGTCATTAAGGCCTCATGCCCCGGAGCGTCTATAAAAGAGACTCTCCTCTCGAATTCGGTCTCGGCTCCACAATACGGGCATTTTGGAGAAGTAGAATACCTTCCACAGCTTGGGCACTTTCTTATTTCAGCATCGGCAAAACCTATTTTGATTGTAATACCTCTTCTGAGCTCCTCGCTATGCGTATCTGTCCAAATTCCAGTTAGGGCTTTTGTTAAAGTTGTCTTCCCATGATCAACGTGACCAACCATACCAATATTAACTTCAGCCTGCTTAAACTTCTTCTTTGCCATTTTCCTCGCCTCCAAAATTAAGGGTTTGTTCTCCCTTATTAACCTTACCACAAGGACTTTTAAATTAATCGATGACAATAAAGATTAAAGAATGGAGAAGGAAGCTTCATGGGTAGACAATTTTAATGTTTATTTGAGCAATTTCAGGGCTTATTGTATTGCCTCTAACGGTTTTCTTCCTTCTTTCTCCCCTTTCCTGAGGCCTAAATCCTGGACCTCTTGAGAGGAGAATCCTAACCCTTCTTGCCCCGTGAACATCAGGCCTCATGGGAAATCCATCCTTATCTGTTCCACCAGTTATTTTAAGCTTAACATTGGCTGGAATTTCACTTCCAAAGATTTCACTTAGGTTAAGCCCCAACTCCTTGGCCTCTATTTCATCCCCTATCTTAAGACCGATCAACTTATCTGCTTCAGCTCCACTAATTTCAATCTGCTTTGCGATACCACTCTTTGGATCAGATATTACGAGCTTAAATGTTGCCATTTCCTCCCACCTCCACGTTCATTAGCGGGATTCATTGGGTAAAACCCTTGTCCACCATGGGCTAAGCAGTTTCATTTAAAAAGGTTTCTTTATTTGAGTTGAGGTTGCTAAGGATAAGTCGACGGGCAATACTAGAAACCTTATCTTGGCTGCATTGGACTATAATAATGCGAAAATTAAAAAGAAAAACAAAAATCTGGCTCACTTTTGAGCAAGGGCGATAGCCATTTTCCATATCCTCACAACATACTCCGTAGTAGGTGGATAACTCTGAACAACTTCGACGATCTCTGCTTCCTTTTTGAAAACCGGGAAGTCTTCCAGCACTTTTTCGACTATTTCCTTTTTTGGTGCTTTCCAGATGGTATACGAACCATCAGCGAAGTTATAACTGGCTAAAAACTCTACTCCTTTAGGAAGTTCTGTGCCTTCAACCAAAGTAGATTCAAAGAATCTAGCAGCTTCCTTCATTGCAGCTGTCAGCTCTTCGGGGGCCCACTTATGGGTTATAATATACATCGGCAATTTTTACACCTCCAAAATAACTTCTTAAGATCTCTCATGGTATTAGAGGGAGCATACAAGGGAGAGGGAGAATTGTCCAAGGCTTTCATGATGCCCCAATCAGTTACTTACTCCTCTCTCTAACTGAGGTTTTTCAATTGTAACTAGTGTTCTTGTTATATTTAAAGATTTCCATAATCAGATTAGGATTTAAGTAACATTTAATTTTGCCTAAGACAATAAATCCATCATTAAATCTTTAGAAACTTACACAGTATTATAATATCAAAAACTCTCGAATAGTTCAAGTTTACTATCAAAACTTTTTTATATCCCTTTACTTATCCTCTCAACAAGAGGTGAGAGAATGGCCAAGGAAAAAACAACCCTACCCCCAACCGGTGCAGGGTTAATGAGATTCTTTGATGAGGATACAAGGGCAATAAAAATAAGCCCAAAAGGGGCAATAGCGATAGTTTTGATATTTGTAGCCATTGAGATACTGCTCAACGTGTTTGGTCACCAGATATTCGGCTAAAGGATTGTTTTCTTTAATCCCCTTGCGTTTAATTCTTCGTTCACTATTTTTCTCATGACATCCTCAATGTATCCCTTAACGAGGGTCTCAACGTCTGCTTTTATCTGGTCTATATCATGTCTCAATCCTTCCAAGAGCTTTATGTACTCCTTTGCCATTTCAAGCTGTCCCTCTTGCTTTATAAGCTGTTCTTTTAAGTGTTCAAAGTCCTCTTTGAGAACCTGAAGCCTCTTCACCTCTCTCGTGAGTTCGTCAATTTGTTTGATTAGCTTTGAGTTTTCTTCCTTCAGCTCCGCAATAACTTTCTCTTTGTGCTCTAACTCTTTCACCAAGGCATTATATTCCGAGGCTATATGATGAAGTCTCTCTATTTCCCTTATTGGTGGAACTTGGCCATTTCCAAGTATTATGACATCCGGACCAACGCTGACAATGTCAGTAGGCTTGATCTTTATCTTTCTTTCACTTGAGAACATACCAGGCTGGAGTTCACCGCTCTTACTTATGTTCTCCAAAGGCTTGATTTTTAGAATGAAATAAAACTGGTCTTGGTCGACTTCTACATTAATATCCGTCACATAACCGAGTATCTGGCCATTGGTCAATGAAACCACAAATTTATTAACAAGCTGATTTCCCTGTTGGCTCTCCATAGCACCACCTAAGAAAGATTTTTGAAGTTACTCTACTTAAGCCTTTCCAAGATCAAAAGGTGAGAGTCAATGATAATTTTTGTTGGAAGGTCAAATGTTGGGAAAAGCACACTGATATTTAGGCTTACTGGGAAGTACGTTAAAAGGGGTAAGAGGCCAGGGGTAACAAGAAGACCAATAGAGATAGGATGGCGGGGAAAAACGATAGTCGACATGCCAGGTTTTGGATTTATGAGCGGAGTACCAAAGCACGTTCAAGAAAAGATAAAAACGGAGATAGTGCACTTTATAGAAGACAATGCCGATAAAATTGAGCTTGCGGTTCTGGTTATAGATGGAAAAAGTGCTCTTGAAATTATTGAACGATGGGAGAAGAGAGGGGAAATACCTATCGATGTCGAGTTCTTCCAGTTTCTCCAAGAGCTTAACATACCAACTATAGTCGCAGTTAACAAGATGGACAAAGTGAAAAACCTAAATGCAACCATAAATCGCCTTATAGAGAAGTTTGGACTCAACGGAACATGGGAAGACTACAAAGATGTTTTCCTGCCAATTTCAGCAAAATTTGGGACAAATTTGGATCAACTTAGAAAATTAATAGAAGAAAAAATCAGAGTGTCTCGAGAACAACGTGGGTAATTGTTTCTCTAACGCCATCAAGAGATGCTATCTCTTCAAGTATCTCATCAAGTCTTGTTTTATCCGCTTCAACAACAAGATCTATGTCACCAGTAACTCTATAAACGCGCTTAACTTTGAGCTTTCTGATTGCATCGTAAACTGATTTTCTTTTGGTGGGCTCAATTCTGACAAAAATAAAGACGTCCCCTTTCTTTTCTCCTAAGAACTCCAACGCCTTGTCCGTAAGATCTATGAACCCTCTACCCGTTCTTATGTATCCAAGCTCCTTAAGAGTTTTGAGATGATTGCTTAAAGCCTGCCTCGTTATTCCCAATTCCTCCGCTATTTCATCCTGAGTTTTTTCAACGGTATGCACTTCTATAGTTTTTCCCTCTTTGTAGAGCTTTTTAAGCAACTCCACCTGTCTTGATGTAAGTGCAGCTTCGGCGTTCATTTTTACCACCTCATTTCAGTTATCTTTGCAATCACAAACTAATAGGTTTAATACTCTAATAAATCTTTTGGTCTTTGTAAATTGATTCTGCTACTTAGTTCCCCATAAATTCCGGGGTTAACTTTTTAATTGTTTCCTTTTTACTTTCAACCATGAACAA
>Ga0164311_10001210_pt1 | contig 12422 bp, 14 predicted proteins | sample GuaBasSedimGuay2_FD_121796 | JGI IMG/M metagenome (GOLD analysis project Ga0164311, IMG submission 121796) | Subseafloor sediment microbial communities from Guaymas Basin, Gulf of California, Mexico - Guay2, Core 4569-9, 9-12 cm | ecosystem: Environmental > Aquatic > Marine > Hydrothermal vents...
ACTTCATATGCATTTCCATCAATGTTTATTTCCATTGCTAGCATTGGAGCCTCGTTATGCTCAAAATCAATTTTCCTTATTCTATCTATTCTGAAAATTACTTCAATATCTGTTGTTGGATCATAGTCATTGATGGTGATATTTTCTGCCATGACTTGTTCTTTTTCCTCTGAATAATAAATAAGAAACACAGCTAAAAATAAAATTATGAGGATGGGGATTGCCCAAAAGCGTTTCTCCATGGCAATGAATATTATAAGAATATTTAAATCATCCTTTCATCAAATTTCACCAAATTTTTATATTGCTTGCCGCTTATTTCTCATGATTGTTGCTCCCTCCATACTATCTGCAGATTTTTCTCGTCTTGGGGAAGAAATTAAAAAAGTTGCCGAAGCTGGAGCAGACTGGATCCACATAGACGTGATGGACGGAAATTTTGTTCCGAATATAACAATTGGTTCATGCGTTGTTAGGAGCATAAGAAAAGATGTTGATTTGCCTTTCGACGTCCATTTAATGATTGAAAAACCAGAGAAACATTTCATGTATTTTGTGGATGCGGGGGCAGATTTTATAACTGTGCATGTTGAGGCAACAAAAAGTTTGTACCGGCTAGTCAAGGAAATAAGCAAACATTGTAAGGTTGGTGTAGCGTTAAATCCTGCCACCCCTCTCTGCAGCATAGAGAATATTATAGATGAAATCGATTTACTTTTGATAATGACTGTCGAACCTGGCTTTGGAGGACAGAAATTCATTGAAAGCATGGTGAAAAAAGTGGAAAAAGCAAAAGAGATGATAGGAAGAAGAAAGATATATCTTTCAGTTGATGGTGGTGTTAATGACAAAAACGCTCCTTTACTGAAGAAAGCAGGGGCGAATGTGCTTGTTGCAGGCTCGTATATTTTTTGCAGTAAAAGTTATGAAGAAGCGATAAAAAAATTGAAAATATAGCTTATTACACTCTTGAATAAATCTAACCCTTCGTAAAAATCGTATTGATATAAGGACAAAAGACTATTTTTCAAGCTGGTTAAGCTTTTCTTCAAGTTGCTTTATTTTATTTCTTATTTTTTCAAGCTTCTTTTCATATTTTGCTTTCAATTTCATATATTTCTTTTCTGGCAACTCCTTTTTTCTTTCCTCCAGATCCTCCAGATCCTCTTTTATCATCGCCCTCATTTCGTTTAAGTCCTCAATTTTTTCCTTTATTTTGTCTCTGCTTGCCATGACATCAAATATAAATAGAGGAGAAAAACTTTACTGTTATGAAAATTAGCAGATTTCTTGGGTTTGGCTTCGAGTCAAATGTGTATCTGATAAAAGCAGATAAAATTGCTGTAATAGATACAGGCACTGGTTTTTATATGAAAGATTTAATTGAAAGTTTGCAGAAAGAAGTTGAACTGGAAAGCATTGAATACATTATTCTGACACATGAACATTTTGATCATTGTGGAGGCGTGAAGAAATTAAAAGAGCTGAGCAATGCAAAGGTTTGTATGCATGAGAATGGGGCTGAAGTGGTTGAAAAAGGGCTGAACTGGAGCGCTGCATTTTTTAATGCCACACAGCCAGAAACAACAGTTGAAATAAAATTGGCAGACGGAGATAGGATAGATCTTGGTGACATGGTGTTGCAAATTATCCATACACCTGGCCATTCTCCGGGAAGCATATGTTTATATGATGGAGAAAGTAAATCCTTATTTTCAGGGGATACGATTTTTGCTTATGGAGGAATAGGAAGAACAGATTTTCTTGGAGGTGATAGGCTGGAAATAATAAAATCCATAAGAAGACTCAAAATGTTCGATGTAAAAAATTTATATCCAGGGCATGGCGAGTATATTTTAGGAGATGGTTACATGCATATAGAAATGGCTGAGAAGAGCAGTTTGATTTTTTAACACAAAAGAAGCTGTGGAAATATTCTTAAATGATAAAACATTAATTTTTAATGCAAGGTAAGACAAGGTGCCCATACTGTAATAAGAACGTGGTTGTTGAGGTTCCAGATGGTGCAACAGGTATTCAGAAAACGAAGTGCCCAAATTGTGGACTCACAATAAAAGTCGATGTGACTGAAAAGGAAGAAAGCATTGAAACTCCGATACATCCTCTTGTAAGGCAGAAGCCGTCTCCGAAGCCTTTAATAGCAGGAGCCCTCCTTATTATTGTTTTTTTACTTGGCGTTGCAATGGGGACATTCATGCTTATATCTGAAAATGAGGCTCTTCGTGGCACAGGCATGTATGAAGGAATGGTTATAGATAGCGAAAAGGAGCCGCTGCAAGATGTTACTATTTATCTTGTTGACGATGGGATGAAAAAGGTGGCAGAAACTGATGAAAAAGGATATTTCATCATATCCAATCTTTCTGCAGGCAAACACAGGATAATTCTTAAAAAAGAAGGTTATGTAACAAAGAACGTCACAATTGGGGTGTTTCCTTTTAAAAGTTTTATAAAAGAAAGATTTACTCTGCAGAAGGGAAATGGCACAGAAAATAAAAAGGCGTTATCAGCCTGGTTTTTCGATATTTTGCCAATATTTGCATCTGCCATCATAATTCTTTCTATTCCTCCTCTTATAGGCAGCATATTCTGTTTTATGAGGAAATATGAAATTGTAGCAATAATAGGTGCAATTTTTGGCATATTTTCCATGGGATTTTTTATTGGTACAGTACTAAGCATAATTGCCCTGATTCTGATTCTTCTTTCCAGAGAGGAATTCAGGGCATAATTTATTAATGATGATGTATTTAATCTCGTGCATCCGAGTGAAGCTATAAAAGGCAGTATTTCAGATAAGCTTAAGGGAAAGAAAATCATTTTGGGCTTGACGGGGGGAATAGCATGTGTGGAATGTGTTAAACTGGCAAGGCAGCTGATAAGACATGGAGCAGAAGTTATTACAGTGATGAGCGAGGAAGCATGCAGAATATTATCTCCCATGGCAATGGAGTTTGCTACAGGAAATAAAGTTATTACTGAATTAACCGGCATGGTGGAACATGTAAGTTATGACGCCGATTTGATGTTGATAGCCCCATGCACAGCCAATACTATTTCAAAAATTGCTCTTGGTATTGCAGACAATCCTGTGACAACTTTCGCCATTGCCGCCAAAAAAATTCTTATTGCTCCTTCAATGCATCTCTCCATGTATAAGAATGAAATTTTGCAGGAGAACATTGAAAAGTGTAAAAGCAGAGGAATAGAATTCATTCCTCCAAAAATTGAGGAAAATAAGGCAAAAATGGCAAATGTTGACAGAATAGTAGCAGATGTAATAAGAATTATCAGAGAGGATAAGAAGGGAAAAAAGGTACTCATAATTGGAGGGGCAACATATGAGGCCATAGATGATGTGAGAGGAATAACAAATTTATCATCAGGCAGAATGGCCAGAGCTCTGGCAAGAGAGGCATATGAAAGAGGAGCCGATGTTACACTCTGGGCAAGTTTTGAAAGCTTTGAATATATAAAATCGAAAAAATTCAGAAGCGTAAATGATATTGTTAAATTAATCGAAGAGGAAAATGAAAATTATGACGTGGTAATAAACTGCGCAGCTATTTCTGATTTTGTTGTTGAAAAAAAGGAAGGAAAAATCTCTTCTGGAAAAGAAATTGAGCTTAAGCTTTATCCTGCCCCCAGGATAAATCCTCTTTTGAAGAAAATTGCAAAAAAGGTTATCGCGTTCAAACTCGAAGAAAAAGAAGAGAATGTTATCAAAAAAGCAAAGGAACTTATTGCAAAAGACGGCATTGAATATGTTATTGGAAATACAATCGAAAGTATGGGGAGTGAAGAAGCAAAGATATGGATTATCGGAAAAGAAGAGGCTATTAAAGAATTACATGGTAAGAAAGAAGATATAGCCAAAGAAATCATTGATTTAATATGAAAGCAATCGCTTTTTCTCCAGCTCATGTTACAGGCTTTTTTGAGATATGTTATGATGAGAATGACAAAGAAACTGGTTCAAGAGGAGCAGGTATTTGCATTTCTTTGGGCAGCTATGCTGAAGCAGAAATTTATGGTGGTGGTGATATAAACATCGAAGGAAACATTGGAAAGGGAGAGGTGACAAAGGAAGCATTAGAGAATTTGGGAGTAAAGGGCTTAAAAATTAGGATAAAGAACGAGTTGCCTTTTTCTCAAGGATTTGGTATAAGTGCTTCTTCAACACTCGCAGCAACTCTGGCAACATGTCATCTTTTTAATTTGCCAGAGAAAAAGGCGGTTGAGTCATCTCATCTCGCAGAGGTAAAGAAAAAAACTGGCTTGGGGGATGTTGTTACATCATATACAGGGGGACTGGAAATAAGAAAGGAGCCTGGCATTGAAGGAGAGATCGAAAAAATTGAATGCAGAGAGAAGCTTGTGGTTGCTGTTATCGGCGAAGAGATGAAAACAAAAGAGATACTCAGAGACGAAAAAATGATAGAAAGAATAAATAATGTTGGAAAGGAGTGCTTGAAAGAATTTTTGAGAGACAAATCTTTAGAAAATTTCTTTGATTTATCCATAAAATTTTCTTTTGAAACAGGACTGGCGGATAAAAAAATGCAGAAGGTTTTAAATGAAGCAAATAAAATTGGGAGGGCGACAATGTGCATGCTGGGGAATTCTATCATAGCTATTTACAGTAAAGAAATGAAAAAGTTTCTCAAGTCATATCAACATTACGAATGTTTTATAGATAATGAAGGAGCAAGAGTATTAGCAGCCTTTTTCCCTTAACCATTTTCTCAGGCATTCTCGATGCCAGTATTTTCCTTCCTTAAACAATTCTTCGTCTTCTATTTCTTTATTGCAGTAGGCACATACAGGCATGATTTTATAATGGCAAAGAAGTATAAAAATGTAGATTTATTTGATTACCTCTCTTGTTTTAACAGCAATTCCACGCTCGAAATCAAGCATTTCGTCCCTATTTAGCAAGCATTGCCCCACTGCTATAAGCTCATCATCTTTGCTTACAATCAATGCTTCATCATAGGGGCGAAGCTCTTTGCATGCATCGATAACAAATTTTGCAAAAACATTCTTGCCTTCTTTTATAAATGGAATTGCATCATCTGTGACAACAACTCTCATTTTTGGTGGGCTGAAGAAAGCATGCAACCTTTTTCCGCCTTCCGCCTTCAATGAAAAAAAGCCGTCTGGGGCGCGCATCGATACAACATGTTTTCCGTCGCATATTACATTCCTTATTTTTCCAGTTGTTTTTGATTTAACTATTTCTATTTTTCCCCTGAACAAAGCTTCTCCTGCTCCTTTTCCAAACTGATAGTTTGCTATGCTTTTTATCTTTCTTATGTCAAAATCTTTGCTCCCCTTTTTTACAGCGGAGAAATCAACGATTTTCAGTTTTTTATAAAATTTATTGCAGGTCTTTCTCGCCTCTTTTTCCGCCTCTGCATCTATGCTGGAAGGGAAAATTGATTGTGCCACAGGATAGATTTCATCTAATTCCAAAGGCACAGGGCCGAAGCATGATTCAATTATACAGTTTGCTTCTATTTTTTTCATCCATTCGTTCCTGCTATATGGCTTCTCCATCTCTCCGAATATAATGCTTTTCTCAAAAAATGGTTCATATCTTTCCAGTATTCTTTTCTGGAGCCGATATACAATGGGGCGATGAATGGAATATCTGCTTGTGTACATAAAAGCCCTCTTTTTGGAAATATTTTCCCATTTTTCCAGCCAATTTTTCTCATTCTTTATTACCTCCATTGCATCCATTAAAGATGGATGAGCAGTGGCACGCCGCTCAACCACTTCCCATAAATTACCATGCCTGATTGCCTGTCTTATTTTTTTAATCTCTGCAAATGTCTGCCAGAGATTATGATATGCAATCTTAACCACCCTTTCCTCTCTATCCATTTCTCTTAAATCATCTATGCCAAATTTGCTGCATACAGGGCAGCAGCATGGCAGTTCATCCATTTCCTTCAACCTTAAAGTTTTATCAGAAAAGATGAGGCGCTCATCCTTTGCATATTTTATATAGGAGGCAGAGTCAAATAAGTCGCAACCCAGTGCTACAGCCAAAGGAAATATTATTGGATGACCGGCTCCAAATAAATGAACTGGCTTTGAAGGGGGCAACTCTTTTTTACTTGCTATTATTATTTCTGCTATCTCAGCATATCTCTGTTTTTCCATTAATGGCACTACCCCTCCAACAGGGTAAATATCGCTTCGCAATTTCGCCAGTTGTTTTGCACAGTAACGGCGCAAATCTTTGTATATGCCTCCCTGAACAGTGCATGCCAAAAGCATATCTCCCCTTTCTTTCATGCTTTCTTTTGCCCTTTCAATTGTTTTTTCCACCTCTTCCTTTATTTTGTCATAGCTTTCCTCCTCTGAAAAAATGTCCAGAATTGTTCCTATATCACTACCAATGCTGCGTTGAAATTTTACAATCTCAATGGCGTCTATCTCTATTCCATACATATACATCTGGAATGAGCCCGAATCTGTCATGATGGGCTTATTAAAATTTAGCAAGGCATGAAGTCCTTCTTTCAATGCTTTTTTCCTCAATTCTTCATCATTATATATGATGTATGAGTTCGTTATGACTGCTTCAGCCCCCATTTGCAACATTTCATTTGGATGAATTGGTATGAAATGGGGATTTATAACAGGCAAAATGGTGGGCGTATTAATCACGCCATGCTTCGTCCTCAAAATCCCAATTCTTGCTAGTCCATCTCTTACCTTTATTTCAAACATTAAAGAAATAAGATAGAGGCATTCTAATATTTTGCTAAAAATTGGAATTAAATATGGGAAGAGAAAGGGGCTCTAAGTATTTTATATTCATTTACTGCGTTTTTCCAGATACTCTTTTATCTCTTTTGCTACTTCTTCTGGCTTCTTTTCCAGTATGACCTCCGAATGCAATCTTTCAAAAAACATTGCATCGTTGCGATAGTATTTTGCCATATTCTGCCTTGTTATGCATCTAAAATGCAGAGAAAATTCATCATTCAGGCTGGCATATATGCATACATTAAAGCTGTTTCTCCCAATGCTCTCATAATATGATATTATTGCTTCCAGTGCCTGTGCTATTTCATTTATGCTGCTGAATAACTTGTTACTCACAATACCAACAACTTCATTGAATCCAAATGGAACAAAAGGAGTGAAAAGCGAAATATTGCCAATCTCACCAATAAATCTCTCGCTTTCCATCTCCTTTTTTATGTATTCTCTAAATTGCTCCCCATTTTCCGCAACCTTTTCCATATATGTGGTGGAATGTTCATCAGCCACAACCTGCGTATGGGGATGCAGTATGCTTGCGCCAGCAGGCATCAGATAATTCCAGTTTATTGAGGCATATTTTATATCATCAAGCTCCATAACTTTTTTGATATATTCGATGCACAACTCCAGATTTTTTTCTATAATTTCAGCTTTAAACTCTTCCAGCTTTATGTAATGCTTTTTGAAGGCGCATACACTGCTGTATCTGGCATATGGATTTATATTTGGAAAAAGAAAGGCATGCTCATTTTCAAACATCTCGCTACCAAATTCATTGCCAAACTTTGCCAGTTTTTCTGGCATGCAAAAAATGCAAGGTTTTTTAATAATCTCATCAAAATTTTCTTTTGCTGTTAATTCGAGCCCAACCCTTCCTATTATCCTGCATCTTCTCTGCCAGAAAGCATCTTTTCTTACTTCTATTTCCTTTTCTTTGCCTTCCACCAATGCTTTCTCAACCCATTTCTGAAACATATTGTGGATATACTGGCAGTTTAAAAATGCTTATCTTTTATTGCCTCCAGTATTTTTTTAACTATTTCTTCCGGAGGCATATTTGTTGTATCTATCACCAGATCATAAATTGATTTATCATTGATATCTATCCCATAAAACTTTTTGTATCTTCTTTTTTCACTCTCTATTCTTTTCTTTGTTTCCATCTTTTTCTCAAAAAAGTCCCCTCCTTCTCTTTCAATGACTCTTCTTATTCTTTCTTTCTCATCACAATCAAGCCATACCTTGAAGGCAGGTATTTTTTTAAGATGAGCAATCCATCCAGAGAGACGCCCTTCCATTATAATATTCCCTTTTCTCATCATTTCTTCCTGTTTTTTATCAAGTTCGATATCTATTTCAGGGTGTTTTTCACAATACTTTTCAAAAAATTCTAGGCTCATTTTATTCTTTTCTGCCATTTCTCTAAAAATCATACCTACATTAATATATTTTAAATTTGTCCTTTCTGCGAGCATTTTTGCTACTGTTGTTGTTCCACTGCCTGGCAGCCCGCTTATAGTGATGGTTTTCTTTTCCATTTTAATCTGAGGATTGACTGAATAACCTGAGTTAATGGAATGGAAAGGAGCATATATAGAAGAATCCAGTTGGGGAAGAGAACAGGGTTATCAAAAAAACTGACATGAATATGCCATGGCGTATCGAAATAGTAGTGAGGAGTGGCCATTAAAAAGTCCCATATCCATGTGAAGATGGGAACAAAAATCAGCAGAGTTATAGGCGTCAATCTCATCTGTTTTGACGAAACTTCACTCTGCATTTTCATTATATCTACCTGCATCTTCTGCATTTTTTTAATCATGTATTTATTCTGGCTTTTCATCGCCTCTCTGTATTTTTTCTGAAAATGAGAAACCATATGCTGCATTTTTGCCATTTCTAACCAGTCAACTGTAACATGTCTTATTATGGCAGATATTGTTATGACTATTGAACCTGCTAAAAATATGGTTAAAACAGGATATTTATAATTGAAACCAAAAATTGGGAAAAATATTACGCCAACCGCCTCACCCAAAGCAGTTCTTATACGGGGGTCAAATATGATTAGCATAGATATCATTAAGAGTAGAAAGAAACCCATTGACGATTGCTGTTTAGCCATTTATATCCTCCCTATATGTGTCACTATTTTATATATATTTGGGAAATATTTAACCATAATTTATACTTGATTTAAATAGTTATCTATGCCAGAGAAATTTTACAAGTCCCAATTATTTCAAATAGTGTGCGAAAACTTTATATATTATAAGGGCTTTATTGCCACAAAGTTTAAAAATTTTGGGGATGAAAATGGCGAAGAAAAGAGCTGAAGTTGAGGAAATTGAGAAATGTCCTGAGTGCGGATCTACGCACATCGTTCAGGACTATGAGAGAGGAGAGTTAGTTTGTGAAGATTGCGGGCTGGTAATAGATGATGCATACATTGATCAGGGACCAGAGTGGAGAGCTTTCGATCCAGAGCAGAGAGAAAAGAGAGCCAGAACCGGTGCTCCATTAGATTATACAGCAGCAGATAAAGGGCTTAGTACGGTAATAGGGTGGAAGAACAAGGACAGCTACGGCAAGTCAATACCAACAAGAAATAGAGCACAGTTATACAGGCTGAGGAAATGGCAGCGCAGAATCAGAGTAGGAGGTGCATCAGAAAGAAATCTCGCATCCGCTCTATCAGAATTGGACAGAATTTCCTCAAACATGGGTCTGCCAAGAAATGTTAGAGAAGCGGCTGCAATGGTTTATAGGAGGGCAGTAGAAAAGAATCTAATCAGAGGAAGAAGCATCGAAGGTGTAACGGCAGCGGCAGTATATGCAGCATGCCGCCAGTGCGGTGTGCCACGCACCCTTGATGAAGTTGCAATGTCTGCAAAGGTGGACAGAAAGGAAATAGGAAGAACATACCGCTTCCTAGCAAGAGAACTCACCCTCAAATTAATGCCTACATCGCCACAGGACTATGTCGAGCGCTTCTGTAGTGAGCTGGGGCTGAGTGAGGACACAAAAACAAAGGCTTTGGAAATATTGAGGCAAGCTGAGGAAAAGGAGCTTACATCTGGAAGAGGACCAACAGGCGTAGCAGCTGCAGCAATTTACATTGCATCAATACTTTGCGGAGAGAGAAGAACACAGCGTGAGGTTGCGGATGTTGCAGGAGTTACAGAAGTTACAATAAGAAATAGGTATAAGGAGCTTGCAGAAGAACTTGATTTGGATGTTGTGCTGTAATGACAAGATGGTATTCTGAAAAGAAAAAGGATTATTATTATAAGGAAGCAAAGAAACACGGTTATAGGGCTAGGTCTGCATTCAAACTTCTTCAGATTCAGCAGAGATATAGAGTGTTAAGAAGAGGGGATGTGGTCATAGATTTGGGAGCCTCCCCTGGAGGATGGAGTCAGATTGCGGCAAAATATGCAAGCATTGTTATAGCAGTTGACTTGCAACCAATGCAACCGCTTGACAAGGTCATTTTCGTAAAAGGAGACATTACAAAAGATGAAACGATAGAAAAGATTCGCCAGCATATCAGCGAGGCAGATGCTGTTATAAGTGATGCCTCTCCTAACATCTCTGGCAAATATACTATGGATCAAGCGAGGAGTGTGTGGCTCTGTCAGAATGCTCTAAAAATTGCAAAGGAATTTTTGAAAGATGGTGGCAACTTTGTATGCAAGATTTTTGAAGGAGAGGACTATCCAGAATTTTTGCAGGAGGTAAAAAAGCATTTCAGAATGGTTAAAGCGCATGCTCCAAAGGCAAGTAGAAAGCAGAGCTCAGAAATTTATATAGTTGCTAAAGGATTCAAAAAACATGGTGAAATGTGAGTTCTGCCTGAATTTTGATGGAATAAAATGCATAGAGCCGAGAGGAGTAAAATATGGGGTGCCAGTAAAAGACTCATTCGAAGAAATTGATTGTCCATATTATCTCGAAAAAGGAGTTGCAGGTCTAATGGGTATGGGTTATTTCAGATAATAACATGAAAGAATAAAAAGTGGAAGAGAGATATTCATCCGCTTGCATAGATAACACCGATTGGATATGTTTTGTATGTATTGCCATTATATTCAATAGTAGCTATCCACTAAAAGATAGCTCGAAAGTGCCTCCCATCTTTCATATAAAATCGTGCTTAATAAAGTTTTATATAAGCATGCATAAATTCTTCTTCGCTAAGTCTTTTATAAACAAAGATAATATAGTTTTTGGGGATAAGATGAAAAAGATACTGACACTGGTATTGAGTTGTGTATTATTAACAGGAGGGCTTGCTTCAATCGCTATAGGGAACAAAGAAACATCAAAAAGTATCACCGTACATTTTGCATCACCAAAGTTTATCGAAAGCGAGGGCGAGTACACAAGAGTCATTCTTGATAATAACGGGGAAGAGCTGTATATAATGAGCCCCGGCAAACCAATGCTTCCCAGAGTGCTGAAAGTTATTGAGTTGCCTTTTGGAGTCAGAAATGTTAAGGTGGAAGTGGTGCCAAAAGAAATTCATGAAATGAGCATTTCAAAAGAAATACAGCCTGCACCTGCTCCCATGCCTCTCACGCCAGCTGGCAAGCCGATGAAAGGATATACTCCTCCTCCAAAGAAGGATAAGACAGTGTATAGCAGTTATGAACTATTTCCTCACTCTTGGTATAGTTATCGCGTTGGTTGCGGGCTGAATGGCAGAGGCGAGCATGTAACTTTTGTAACAGTCAACATATATCCAGTAAGATATGTTCCTGCTGCTGGCAAAATTTATGTTGCTGGCGGTGCAGATGTAACAATTACTTATGATGCACCAGAGAGAAATATAATCCCGCAGAAAAGCGAGTATGATTTGGTCATCATTGCTCCCTCAACATTTTCAGCAGAGCTTCAAAGATTGGTAGATCATAAGAACAGCCATGGTGTGAAAACTTTCCTTAAAACAACAGAGGAAATTTATGCAGAATATTCTGGCAGGGACAAGCCTGAGAAGATAAAATACTTCATTAAAGATGCAATTGAGGAATGGGGAATAGAATATGTTATGCTTGTTGGTGGGTTGAAATCATTAATATATGCAAAACCACGTGACAATGCAAATAGTGGAGAAACAGGATGGCATGTACCAGTAAGATATTCAAATTTAATTTCTGGTGAGCCAGGATATCCTTGCGATCTTTACTATGCTGATATTTACAAAGAAGGAGGAGAGTTTGACGACTGGGACAGTAATGGAAATGGCATATTTGCAGAATGGACAAATGTGGATGGCATGCCAGAAGATATTTTGGATTTGTATCCAGATGTTGCTGTGGGCAGGCTTGCATGCAGGAATATACAGGAAGTTAAAGACGTAGTGGACAAAATCATAAAATATGAGAATACAGCTTATGGAACTGACTGGTTTAATAGGATACTCGTTGTTTCTGGAGATGGGTTCCTGGATCAGCAGGATTTGAATATATCATGGGATACAAATGGTTTGCCGAATGGAGAATATACAATATATGCTCAGAGTATAAATGATGAAGGCGAAGAAGGCCCAGTAGACGAAATTCATATCACAATAGACAGAAGCAAGGAAACAAAGCTAACATTCAATCATGATGATC
>Ga0164311_10001213_pt1 | contig 12417 bp, 4 predicted proteins | sample GuaBasSedimGuay2_FD_121796 | JGI IMG/M metagenome (GOLD analysis project Ga0164311, IMG submission 121796) | Subseafloor sediment microbial communities from Guaymas Basin, Gulf of California, Mexico - Guay2, Core 4569-9, 9-12 cm | ecosystem: Environmental > Aquatic > Marine > Hydrothermal vents...
GTTTCAAAACTAGAAAATCCCAATAGGGAATTGAAAGTTATTTGGTGCTAACAAGACAAGTAGATGTAACGGTTAGGTTTCAAAACTAGAAAATCCCAATAGGGAATTGAAAGTTTTTCTTTGATAATGCAGTAGCCTTTTTTCTTGCTGCGGTTTCAAAACTAGAAAATCCCAATAGGGAATTGAAAGTGAAGATTACTACTACGACATAAGACCACTAGTCTACGGTTTCAAAACTAGAAAATCCCAATAGGGAATTGAAAGTTATCATCTCCTTAAACCTTTATCTCCTTTCCTTCTAAGGTTTCAAAACTAGAAAATCCCAATAGGGAATTGAAAGAATTGGATCTCCCTGATACCTTCTTATGAAAATTTTGTTAGTTTCAAAACTAGAAAATCCCAATAGGGAATTGAAAGCTTCAATATCCACTAGCAACTCGATTTTTACAACATAGTGTTTCAAAACTAGAAAATCCCAATAGGGAATTGAAAGAAAAAAGAGATGATCTGCGCCAATTGTAAACACTTTATACGTTTCAAAACTAGAAAATCCCAATAGGGAATTGAAAGGTTTAGAGCATAGAACACAGGCACATAAGCTAACAGAGGAGTTTCAAAACTAGAAAATCCCAATAGGGAATTGAAAGTTCTTGAAGAAATGACTGAAGGTATAGGTGTTGCTTTGATGTTTCAAAACTAGAAAATCCCAATAGGGAATTGAAAGGAAGTTGCTCTTACTTTCCAAATTGGTAAAATCTGGTTAGTTTCAAAACTAGAAAATCCCAATAGGGAATTGAAAGCCACACTTTAAACGCCAAATGGGGCAAGCTAATAGCCCAAGTTTCAAAACTAGAAAATCCCAATAGGGAATTGAAAGTATTACCATACCCTGCACCTAGAGCATCGGTGGCAAGTTTCAAAACTAGAAAATCCCAATAGGGAATTGAAAGTATTTTAATGCGTTTTTCTTCAGTTTTTCAATGTCGCTGGTTTCAAAACTAGAAAATCCCAATAGGGAATTGAAAGCGCTTTCCACCTCCGCATCTGGAAACAAAAAAGAAATTAAGTTTCAAAACTAGAAAATCCCAATAGGGAATTGAAAGAAATTTTTCCAGCAAGAGTAGGAGCTTTCTCTTTGTGAGTTTCAAAACTAGAAAATCCCAATAGGGAATTGAAAGCCAACATCTTCCTCTGAAACTGCCTAAAACGACTACTCAGTTTCAAAACTAGAAAATCCCAATAGGGAATTGAAAGAAAATGAGTAATAGGTGAGAGAAGTGTCAAGACCTCCAGCTGTTTCAAAACTAGAAAATCCCAATAGGGAATTGAAAGCTCTTCAGCCTATGACAGCGATGGAAATGCAATAATAGTGTTTCAAAACTAGAAAATCCCAATAGGGAATTGAAAGTTATCTAAAAACTTTTCAATCTCATCCATAATATCACCTGTTTCAAAACTAGAAAATCCCAATAGGGAATTGAAAGCGGGTCATCGACAAGGGGAGAGGGGAGGAGGGCTTAAACAAGGTTTCAAAACTAGAAAATCCCAATAGGGAATTGAAAGGCCAATCCTTTTACCGCATCCACCACGCTCTTTAGCGTTGTTTCAAAACTAGAAAATCCCAATAGGGAATTGAAAGTGTTTCGAGTTCGACCAAACATGGATCTTATCCATTTTGTTTCAAAACTAGAAAATCCCAATAGGGAATTGAAAGAACAATACTCTGGATCCTGTCCAATGACGCTTCCGGGAACGTTTCAAAACTAGAAAATCCCAATAGGGAATTGAAAGGTGAAAAGCACGCTTTTCCACTTGAAAAAACAGGGAATAGGTTTCAAAACTAGAAAATCCCAATAGGGAATTGAAAGACGGATATTTTAGCAAAGTATATTGCAGCTTTGATTACTGTTTCAAAACTAGAAAATCCCAATAGGGAATTGAAAGAAAATTTGCTATTTGTAAAACCCGAAAAAGTAGAAGTGTTTCAAAACTAGAAAATCCCAATAGGGAATTGAAAGTGGATTCGTTTGTTGACGAGGTCTGGGTGAGCATTACAGTGTTTCAAAACTAGAAAATCCCAATAGGGAATTGAAAGTTTAGAAGACCGCAACGTTCACAGAAATAGACGTCGTCGTTTCAAAACTAGAAAATCCCAATAGGGAATTGAAAGTCTTGTCCGCTAGAGGCAGAGCATGGGTGATCGCCACAAAGTTTCAAAACTAGAAAATCCCAATAGGGAATTGAAAGAAAAAGTGACTTAATTAAGCGATACGGCGAAAATATTAGGTTTCAAAACTAGAAAATCCCAATAGGGAATTGAAAGATAAACCGATTCCAACTGTGTTAACATCAAAACTGTGTTTCAAAACTAGAAAATCCCAATAGGGAATTGAAAGTCACCGTCACTACGTCAGAATTATAACACTGTTATAGTTTCAAAACTAGAAAATCCCAATAGGGAATTGAAAGCATCTACCGCCAAAATAACCGGCTCGAAGATTTTCATCGGGTTTCAAAACTAGAAAATCCCAATAGGGAATTGAAAGCTTAATGATTCACCATTATACCATTGACACTCGAAAATGTTTCAAAACTAGAAAATCCCAATAGGGAATTGAAAGGGTAAACTAAGCGTACGCTTCATTAAAAACGGTCTATACGTTTCAAAACTAGAAAATCCCAATAGGGAATTGAAAGGGTAGCTTCTCTCTTTCAGATGATGCCTCAACTGGCACAGTTTCAAAACTAGAAAATCCCAATAGGGAATTGAAAGCAATAACACACTACCTCCCTGTGTTTTACTGATACGTTTCAAAACTAGAAAATCCCAATAGGGAATTGAAAGACAGAAGACATCTATCTTGCAAAACCTGAAAACGAAGCGTTTCAAAACTAGAAAATCCCAATAGGGAATTGAAAGTTCCAACTCCTCTTTGCTTTCTCTCACTTCAGCAATGTAAGTTTCAAAACTAGAAAATCCCAATAGGGAATTGAAAGTAGAAATAAGAGGACTTTCTACAAATGGAACTTGCAGAGTTTCAAAACTAGAAAATCCCAATAGGGAATTGAAAGATTAGATACATTGTGAACCTTGCGAAATGGATGGGATGTATGTTTCAAAACTAGAAAATCCCAATAGGGAATTGAAAGTACTTTTGCCCTCAGCCGCTTTATGTACGTTGCTCCGATGTTTCAAAACTAGAAAATCCCAATAGGGAATTGAAAGACAAAAGAGTTCAAAACTTGTAGGCTGTCCTGGTAACCAGTTTCAAAACTAGAAAATCCCAATAGGGAATTGAAAGAAAACTGGAAATTCGCAATGTACAGCATAATAGGAATCGTTTCAAAACTAGAAAATCCCAATAGGGAATTGAAAGCTACAAATTCATCTTCAGATATTGCTTCTAGAATTTCTTTGTTTCAAAACTAGAAAATCCCAATAGGGAATTGAAAGATAATATCTACCTCCATTTTTTATACCGTTATAGATTATAGTTTCAAAACTAGAAAATCCCAATAGGGAATTGAAAGAGTTTATCTTTGATCACATTTACCACGCCAATTAGAAGAGTTTCAAAACTAGAAAATCCCAATAGGGAATTGAAAGTTTCAACATGACAAACTTAAAACTCATAGTTACAGGTCGTTTCAAAACTAGAAAATCCCAATAGGGAATTGAAAGGAACAATTGAAATCACAAACGAAATCCACGGAGTTGCAGTTTCAAAACTAGAAAATCCCAATAGGGAATTGAAAGTGACTGCGAAAAGAGAAGGAAATGTTCTGAGAACTTTAGTTTCAAAACTAGAAAATCCCAATAGGGAATTGAAAGGCTCAAAAACCAGCGTAAAGAGCTTTTCAGTAAAAAAGTTTCAAAACTAGAAAATCCCAATAGGGAATTGAAAGTGTTTTCCAATTTCCCTCTCAAGAAGGGATACTTAAGAAGTTTCAAAACTAGAAAATCCCAATAGGGAATTGAAAGTTTTGTATTTGGCTTTCAAGTAACGTTTCAAATCACTGTGTTTCAAAACTAGAAAATCCCAATAGGGAATTGAAAGACCAAGAACACTATGCTCTGAACACGCTTAGGCCTCTTAAAGTTTCAAAACTAGAAAATCCCAATAGGGAATTGAAAGCGGAAGTAATAGCCTTCATAGCCGAAGTAACATCTACGTTTCAAAACTAGAAAATCCCAATAGGGAATTGAAAGCGGGGTCGCAACCGGCCCCTCATGTTCGACAGGTGTCGGTTTCAAAACTAGAAAATCCCAATAGGGAATTGAAAGTCGAAAGGAACATTATGCACTTCGCATAGCTGTTGCCATGTTTCAAAACTAGAAAATCCCAATAGGGAATTGAAAGTTGGTGTAGGTTTCGCCGGCAATAGAAATGTAGACCTGGGGTTTCAAAACTAGAAAATCCCAATAGGGAATTGAAAGTGTCTCCTGCACCTGCTTTAGCACATAACTGGACATGCAGGGGTTTCAAAACTAGAAAATCCCAATAGGGAATTGAAAGCTGTATAATGCTTTTAATGGTTCATCTATGACTCTGACGTTTCAAAACTAGAAAATCCCAATAGGGAATTGAAAGTAATCGTAGCCCAACTCATGCAGTTTTATTAATTCGGGTGTTTCAAAACTAGAAAATCCCAATAGGGAATTGAAAGCGTCTGTTGTTTCATATAAATCACCTGAGTACGTAAATGTTTCAAAACTAGAAAATCCCAATAGGGAATTGAAAGATCGACGTTGAACAACGCCCGGTCGGCGTCACCGCAAGTTTCAAAACTAGAAAATCCCAATAGGGAATTGAAAGAAAGTATAACACCGTTATATTTCCGTCATTTCGTCACCGTCAAGTTTCAAAACTAGAAAATCCCAATAGGGAATTGAAAGCAATAAGGCCAAAATGGGTAGACCGCCGCACAAAAAGAGTTTCAAAACTAGAAAATCCCAATAGGGAATTGAAAGTTTTATGTCTATATTCCCACAATTGACGTTGCCTACAGAGGTTTCAAAACTAGAAAATCCCAATAGGGAATTGAAAGTATATTACCATCGTGTAAGGCAAGTTGACATCTGTAGCGTTTCAAAACTAGAAAATCCCAATAGGGAATTGAAAGCTCGACAACTGGCAGTACGTTTTCTTTAATCCAATCCGTGAGTTTCAAAACTAGAAAATCCCAATAGGGAATTGAAAGTTATAGTGAATCACTTCTTACCCTCTCCTGCAATAATTTTGTTTCAAAACTAGAAAATCCCAATAGGGAATTGAAAGCTTCCTCCTCCACGGGTGTTAAAGTTTTTCGGGTACTTTGTTTCAAAACTAGAAAATCCCAATAGGGAATTGAAAGACTACACGTTTAAGTTCCGCAAGCAATTTAAGGTGGAGTTTCAAAACTAGAAAATCCCAATAGGGAATTGAAAGTAATAGCATATCTCAGTGCCTCGCTTCTACTCGTAAAATACGTTTCAAAACTAGAAAATCCCAATAGGGAATTGAAAGAGGAGAAAGTGCTCGACGACGTCATAGAGAGATTCGGTTTCAAAACTAGAAAATCCCAATAGGGAATTGAAAGACACGTGAGTACAGTCGCACCACGCGTATAACTCGGTCTGTTTCAAAACTAGAAAATCCCAATAGGGAATTGAAAGTAATATTCTACGGAATTGAGGAAAACGGAGAAATTCAGAGTTTCAAAACTAGAAAATCCCAATAGGGAATTGAAAGCAAGAAACGCATGTAGTACTCTTCCGACAAGCATCGCTAGTTTCAAAACTAGAAAATCCCAATAGGGAATTGAAAGCGTCTTGTACGTCGGTACAAACCACTCGTACTGCGGCTTGTTTCAAAACTAGAAAATCCCAATAGGGAATTGAAAGGGTTTAATTACACCGTAAACTATTTCACTTATTCTAACAGTTTCAAAACTAGAAAATCCCAATAGGGAATTGAAAGCATTATCTTTAATCCTTAGCTTGACTCCTAAAGGCGGGTTTCAAAACTAGAAAATCCCAATAGGGAATTGAAAGAATTGAGATAAGCGTGTTTAAAAGCGATTACCGGCGAAGTTTCAAAACTAGAAAATCCCAATAGGGAATTGAAAGAATCCAACACCACCACTACCACGAGCACGAAATGCTTAAAGTTTCAAAACTAGAAAATCCCAATAGGGAATTGAAAGTGGTTTGTTTCGAAGGGTATATGGGATTTTCTAAGGGAGTTTCAAAACTAGAAAATCCCAATAGGGAATTGAAAGTCACTTATGTTGGCTAGTGCTTCCATTACATCACTAACTTCGTTTCAAAACTAGAAAATCCCAATAGGGAATTGAAAGACAACATCTTCTTCCTCACTCATTTTCAAATACCTCCCTGTTTCAAAACTAGAAAATCCCAATAGGGAATTGAAAGCTGCTTGAAAAAGCGGTTGAACTCGCCGAGAAGGCGAGTTTCAAAACTAGAAAATCCCAATAGGGAATTGAAAGATAACTAAAGCGTCGAACTCGATGTTGAAGCCCACTAAGTTTCAAAACTAGAAAATCCCAATAGGGAATTGAAAGATGTAGATCATCTATGGGTTTATTTTCAAAACGCAAGTTTCAAAACTAGAAAATCCCAATAGGGAATTGAAAGTCTTCTTCATCTCTTAAGTCACAATCCAACACTTTTATATCGTTTCAAAACTAGAAAATCCCAATAGGGAATTGAAAGTGATTAATTTGTTCTTTAAATCCGCGAACTTATCTCCGTTGGTTTCAAAACTAGAAAATCCCAATAGGGAATTGAAAGACGTCAATCGATGGACCCACAAGCGCGATTGTCTTAATTCGTTTCAAAACTAGAAAATCCCAATAGGGAATTGAAAGTGATGTTCGCTTACACGGGGGCAAGACTATCAGAAATAGTGTTTCAAAACTAGAAAATCCCAATAGGGAATTGAAAGGCCCACCAAACTCCCTCTTCTCCCCTTGCTCCGACCTCGTTTCAAAACTAGAAAATCCCAATAGGGAATTGAAAGTGAAAAACAAGCTCCAACTTTACTTACTTCCTTAACCTCGTGTTTCAAAACTAGAAAATCCCAATAGGGAATTGAAAGTGATTGACGCCTTGAACACATCCTCCTCTAAACCAAAGTAGTTTCAAAACTAGAAAATCCCAATAGGGAATTGAAAGTTATTGCGGTTCTTGGCACGATAGCAGGAGTCGGTGGTATAGTTTCAAAACTAGAAAATCCCAATAGGGAATTGAAAGCAAATAATCATTCTTATTTTGGGACTATCAATATCATCTAGTTTCAAAACTAGAAAATCCCAATAGGGAATTGAAAGCGCCAAACAGCAATTTCAACCGGTTTACCGAGAGTATCCTTACCCGTTTCAAAACTAGAAAATCCCAATAGGGAATTGAAAGTTAAGACTCCCCATAACAGGAGCTATGGGGATAGCATCGTTTCAAAACTAGAAAATCCCAATAGGGAATTGAAAGGGTGATGTGCCATGCTTTCGTTGAGAAAAACACTACCGTTTCAAAACTAGAAAATCCCAATAGGGAATTGAAAGTTTTTTATTGACATTTTTTGGGATTCACCTCCTTTCCGTTTCAAAACTAGAAAATCCCAATAGGGAATTGAAAGTTTTCGTGGCCGTTTAGTTTCTGCAAGTATTCTTCATGTTTCAAAACTAGAAAATCCCAATAGGGAATTGAAAGCTCAGGTATATTTTCGCTGAAAATCCTCCTCACTTCTTGTTTCAAAACTAGAAAATCCCAATAGGGAATTGAAAGAAGAACTGCGTTAAAGTGATGTCTATTTGACCCGCAGGTTTCAAAACTAGAAAATCCCAATAGGGAATTGAAAGACCTTTGTTTCCAGTGGAACATTGATACGTTTTATGTCGGTTTCAAAACTAGAAAATCCCAATAGGGAATTGAAAGCCTTCTCATTTCAACCACCCAGCAGCAAGTACAATATTAGTTTCAAAACTAGAAAATCCCAATAGGGAATTGAAAGGCTAGAAGTTCAGGTCTTTGAGGTGCAATGTCGTTTTCGTTTCAAAACTAGAAAATCCCAATAGGGAATTGAAAGGCATCTCTCTTCAATCCAATTAACGATTTGCTCTATTTGTTTCAAAACTAGAAAATCCCAATAGGGAATTGAAAGGAATTCTTCAAGTTCCTTGCTCAACTTCGATTTCCTCCTCGTTTCAAAACTAGAAAATCCCAATAGGGAATTGAAAGGCAAACTTGAAGCATGGAGCATAATACATGTTTATCGTTTCAAAACTAGAAAATCCCAATAGGGAATTGAAAGTAGAAAAATGCGACGCAATGGGAGTTCCACCCGATGAAGTAGTTTCAAAACTAGAAAATCCCAATAGGGAATTGAAAGCATTTATATGTAGAATTTCTGCTGGTTTTGGATGGGGTTTCAAAACTAGAAAATCCCAATAGGGAATTGAAAGCCTGCAATTTTACAATTAGAAAAACAATCCTTTACAAAGTTTCAAAACTAGAAAATCCCAATAGGGAATTGAAAGTTTGATGTTTCATGTTTTTTTATGAATTGCTCTATTTTTGGTTTCAAAACTAGAAAATCCCAATAGGGAATTGAAAGTTCAAATCCTTCAATTTCAAAACACATCCCTCCATAGTGTTTCAAAACTAGAAAATCCCAATAGGGAATTGAAAGCTATCACTTAGGTTTAAATAAAAGCTAATACTTTTGTAGGTTTCAAAACTAGAAAATCCCAATAGGGAATTGAAAGTTTTACGGTTGTTTTTGGCCATAAGTTCACCACCTTAAAGTTTCAAAACTAGAAAATCCCAATAGGGAATTGAAAGATGGAACTTCAATATCGTTGGGAGGCGATACGGCCATACAGTTTCAAAACTAGAAAATCCCAATAGGGAATTGAAAGTGGAGCTCTATTCTCACCAGATTTCGCTTGTCTGGTGGGTTTCAAAACTAGAAAATCCCAATAGGGAATTGAAAGCGCAAACCGCGATAACCGCAGCGTATCGATATACGTTAAGTTTCAAAACTAGAAAATCCCAATAGGGAATTGAAAGTTGACCGTCTTGCCACTCCGCACGATAGCTAGTTAAAGTTTCAAAACTAGAAAATCCCAATAGGGAATTGAAAGCGTAAATACCTTCCTACACAAAATTTAGGGTTAAACGTAGTTTCAAAACTAGAAAATCCCAATAGGGAATTGAAAGCTTAAAATCCACCAGAAAACTTTACTGCTTATGTGTACGTTTCAAAACTAGAAAATCCCAATAGGGAATTGAAAGCAAATGCGGTAGGCCTGGGATCATGTATGTGAAGACTCCGTTTCAAAACTAGAAAATCCCAATAGGGAATTGAAAGACAATAGTCAAATTAGCATTCCTAACACTTACACCGAACGTTTCAAAACTAGAAAATCCCAATAGGGAATTGAAAGCATATGCTTGTTGCATATACTTCATTCGCAGCTCTTCAAGTTTCAAAACTAGAAAATCCCAATAGGGAATTGAAAGTTGACACGCGTTAAACCTTCCTCCTCCCACTCGTCCAGGTTTCAAAACTAGAAAATCCCAATAGGGAATTGAAAGATTTCCTCTTGGGGTTCAGGTTCATATGGGTAGTATGTGGTTTCAAAACTAGAAAATCCCAATAGGGAATTGAAAGACCCGATCCTTCTAATCTTTTGGGACAAATCTATAACCGGTTTCAAAACTAGAAAATCCCAATAGGGAATTGAAAGCTTACCCTAACATTGAACAACTTAAAAAAGAAGTAGGGCGTTTCAAAACTAGAAAATCCCAATAGGGAATTGAAAGTCATAAACGGGGTTGGCTTGGATCTTTAAACCGTGTTTTGTTTCAAAACTAGAAAATCCCAATAGGGAATTGAAAGACTACGACCCAATGGTAGTGGCCGCCTCGAACAGGAGTCGTTTCAAAACTAGAAAATCCCAATAGGGAATTGAAAGTCCGGCATACCGTGCAGATGGGCCCAGCGTTTAAGCGGTTGTTTCAAAACTAGAAAATCCCAATAGGGAATTGAAAGCGCGGTTCCCCTCCTGTAATATTCGTCCATGAGTTCGTTTCAAAACTAGAAAATCCCAATAGGGAATTGAAAGTAAACGCGGCTGGAAGTCGGCTTTACTCAGTAAGCTTAGTTTCAAAACTAGAAAATCCCAATAGGGAATTGAAAGGTGGAAGCCGCGGGCTATAATGCTTCTAACACTGAAACAGGTTTCAAAACTAGAAAATCCCAATAGGGAATTGAAAGCTGTATATGTTTCACTACCTGTTTTTTCTGTGAAGTTGCGTTTCAAAACTAGAAAATCCCAATAGGGAATTGAAAGATGTTTTCCCTTCTGTTAAACCAATTCAACCCTAGTAACGTTTCAAAACTAGAAAATCCCAATAGGGAATTGAAAGTTAACTAAGTAAAAGTTGCATATATATAATAATTTAAGTTTCAAAACTAGAAAATCCCAATAGGGAATTGAAAGACCATCTATTGTGATTTTAAGCTTTACGTAAGCTTGAGTTTCAAAACTAGAAAATCCCAATAGGGAATTGAAAGAAACGCGAAATATATGTTGATAGTTGCTGCCTCGCGGTTTCAAAACTAGAAAATCCCAATAGGGAATTGAAAGATTGCTTCTTTAATTGCAAGTCTGTACCAAAAGTCCATTGTTTCAAAACTAGAAAATCCCAATAGGGAATTGAAAGGAGTAAACACTATGTATAACACGGTGGTGAAAAATGACCGGTTTCAAAACTAGAAAATCCCAATAGGGAATTGAAAGTAAGACCTGAACTCCTATGGAAATTTTGGCATGAGTTTAAGGAGTTTCAAAACTAGAAAATCCCAATAGGGAATTGAAAGTTATACCGTATCTTAAACGGAAATGAGCCAAAGCATGGTGGGTTTCAAAACTAGAAAATCCCAATAGGGAATTGAAAGTGAAAGAAAACCTAGAGGAGACCCAAGCAACTACGACCGTGTTTCAAAACTAGAAAATCCCAATAGGGAATTGAAAGCGATATTGATATGAACTGTTCAGATCATATCGGCCAGTTTCAAAACTAGAAAATCCCAATAGGGAATTGAAAGTTGTTTTTTGCATTTTTACCACCTATTACTTTCATTCAACGTTTCAAAACTAGAAAATCCCAATAGGGAATTGAAAGTTTCTACTTTTACCAGTTAAAATTGCGTCAAAAAGCTTTGTTTCAAAACTAGAAAATCCCAATAGGGAATTGAAAGTCAGAATATCCTCCATCACATAGCCTCCGCTTATTTTATGTTTCAAAACTAGAAAATCCCAATAGGGAATTGAAAGTTAAACTCATCGAAAACCTTCAAATCCTGAAAACATAACGTTTCAAAACTAGAAAATCCCAATAGGGAATTGAAAGACCTTTTGTCATTTTGTCACTGTCAGAATGGTTCCCCCAGTTTCAAAACTAGAAAATCCCAATAGGGAATTGAAAGGATGATATATTTTACGTTTCTCACTTCTAACAAACACCGTTTCAAAACTAGAAAATCCCAATAGGGAATTGAAAGAACTTTGCACAATATCACCGAAATTCTCTATGTCATCCGGTTTCAAAACTAGAAAATCCCAATAGGGAATTGAAAGGAGCAAATAAAGGTTTTACTTACTGAGAAAGGTTTTGTAGGTTTCAAAACTAGAAAATCCCAATAGGGAATTGAAAGAACAACTTTCCGCCGCAATAAGGACATCTAGGCGTTCCGTTTCAAAACTAGAAAATCCCAATAGGGAATTGAAAGAATCGACCAATGTAAGTGCTAAGTTGCTGTCTCGCGTATGGTTTCAAAACTAGAAAATCCCAATAGGGAATTGAAAGTGTTGGTATTTCACCTCGAATTAATATTTGATAATTGAAGTTTCAAAACTAGAAAATCCCAATAGGGAATTGAAAGTTTAAAATCCATATAGTCTCTAAAACTGCTCACTGCTTGGTTTCAAAACTAGAAAATCCCAATAGGGAATTGAAAGTGCTTTAATCTCCATTTGTTCGGCAGATAGTCCAGCGGAGTTTCAAAACTAGAAAATCCCAATAGGGAATTGAAAGCAGTGCGGAAGGGAGCACCCCAGAAGGTATGAACCCGAGGTTTCAAAACTAGAAAATCCCAATAGGGAATTGAAAGAGGTTTTTCAATACGCCATCACCTTTTGTTACATTCGTATGTTTCAAAACTAGAAAATCCCAATAGGGAATTGAAAGGTAGTGTAGATTTCTACGATCATATTATCCGTTAAGAAGGTTTCAAAACTAGAAAATCCCAATAGGGAATTGAAAGTGTAGTTCTTCTATTGATTTTGCTTCTTTTAATATTCTTGTTTCAAAACTAGAAAATCCCAATAGGGAATTGAAAGATCTATGTA
>Ga0164311_10001214_pt1 | contig 12412 bp, 10 predicted proteins | sample GuaBasSedimGuay2_FD_121796 | JGI IMG/M metagenome (GOLD analysis project Ga0164311, IMG submission 121796) | Subseafloor sediment microbial communities from Guaymas Basin, Gulf of California, Mexico - Guay2, Core 4569-9, 9-12 cm | ecosystem: Environmental > Aquatic > Marine > Hydrothermal vents...
CCAGGGCGTCGGCGGCAGCGCGGCGGCCCTGTGCGGCGTTCTCGCCCAGTCCTAGATGGAATTCGACGAAGGGCTCGCGTACTCCGTCGCGCGGCTGCTGGCGATACGCCTGCAGGGGGGCGAATGGCACGTGGTAGGGGCGGGCGGGGTCATCTTCCTCACCCAGGATGGGACGCAGCAGGGCGTTGGTGGCCTCTACCAGCGGGCGGTGAGCGCGGAAAGTCAGGTCCAGGTCAATGCAGCGCCCGCCGGATGCGGCCACGTCGGCCTGCACGGCGCGGAAGACGGTCACGTCGGCCCCACGGAAGCGGTAGATGCTCTGTTTAGCGTCGCCGACGATGAAGAGGGATGTGCGCTCACTCCCTCCCCCTGGCAGGGGGAGGGTTGGGGTAGGGGTGGAGAAGCCGGTCAGGGCGTAGACGATGCGCCGCTGGCGTTCGTTGGTATCCTGAAACTCGTCCACCAGCACGGCGTGGATCTCGGATTGCCAGCGGGCGCGCACGTCAGCGTTATTCTCCAGCAGGGCCACGGCGCGGGCTTCCAGGTCGTCGAAGTCGAGTGCCCGCCGCGCCTCTTTGAGTTGCTCATATTCGGCCAGGGTGTGTTCGAAGAGGCGGCGCAGGTGGGGCAGGGCCTCGGCAGCCTGCTGGTCAAGTGCCCAGGAGACCGGCTTATTTTTGCTGACCAGGGGCGCGATCTCGGCGTCGTAATGGGCGCGCAGCATGGTCATTGCCTCGCGAGCTGCTATCAATTCACCGGTGTCCCAGTTGCCTTTGGCTCCGCCGATGTAGGTGGCACTGCGCAGGGCTGTCAAGCTGGCGAAAAGCGTCTGCGGGTCGCCGCCCGCCCGCGCGGTTTCCACCTCGTCCCAGTGGGCAAGTACCTGGCGGCGGGCCAGTTCTAACTTGTCGTGTGGGTTGCGGGCCTGGAGGGAGGCCAGCGTTTCCAGGGAATCGCGCCAGTTCTGCGCGGTCAGCCGCTCGTCCAGCCAGGCGGCCAGTCGCGCCGACCAGACGGCGAGCGGGTCGTCACTCAGGGCGGCGAAGGCGGGGACGGCGTCCAGGCGGCGGTTGAGCAGTGTGTTCAGCACGCGGCGCAGTTCGTGTTCTTTCAGCAGGGCGAACAGGCGGGCCACGTCGGGGTCGGTGGTGGCCCAGGCCAGCGCATTGTCAAGCGCCTGGGCGCGGAGCACGGCGGCCATCCCTTCTTCGAGCACCTCGAAACCGGGGTCAATGGCGGCTTCGGCGGGGTGGGCGCGCAGGATGGCGGCGCACAGGCTGTGGATGGTGCCGATGCGCGCCGCGTCCAGTTCGGCGAAAGCAGACTCCCATAAGTTGGAGTCCTGTCTTTCGGCCATTAACTCCTCAACGTAGCGCCGGATGCGGGAGCGCATCTCGCGGGCGGCTTTCTCGGTGAAGGTGATGGCCACCAGCGAGCGCAGTGGCAGTCCCTCGGCGAGCAGGGCCAGGTAGCGCCCGACGAGGGTGCGCGTTTTGCCCGACCCGGCGCCGGCGGTGACGCTCAGGTTCACGTCGCGGGCGGTGACGGCCTCGGCCTGGCGGCCTTTGAGTTGCAGGAGGGGAAGGATAGGAGTCGTCATTCCTCGGTGATCAAGTCCTTTCCGCCGTTTGTCAGCTACGGTTATCCAGGGAATTGGGCATTGTTTCAAACGGGTGTGTTTCATTCCAACTGGCCGCTGTAGACCGGCGATTTTATCGCTGGTCGGTTCCCGCATGATACAAGCGTTGAGCGCGAGCCATCTGGGATAAGCACAGTCGAGGGATTATCATTGGGCGAGGCCCGCAAGCTCATATCGCCACTCGTCCTCTTCAAGACTGTATATTGCTGTTCCTTCACGCACAAGCTCAACCCCGCCGCCACTCGTGCGCTCCAAGACAGGAATCGTACTGCCTTGAAGGTGGTGCTCTTTCTGGCGCTCAACGTACGCGATGTAGTTGGGCAACCGTTTGCGATCAAAAGAGAAAGCTCCGTACTCCTCTTGCCAAAAGAAGGGCGCGTCACTGAAATTGGACTTGTTGAACTTGGTGGATGCTACGGCTTTCACCTGTCCAATGAACTTGGCTACAGCAATCTTGGGTGGGATGGCAACAACCATGTGTACGTGGTCGGCAACGCCGTTCAACGCAAAGACAGTCGCCCCTAGCCCGATGGCTTTGCTGCGTAGGAGCCCATATATGACTGGTTCGACGTCTGGTGTTAGAAGTAGCGCTCGGTTTTTGGTCGCCCAGACGATGTGGTAGAAAAGCTGCCAGTAAGGCACAATCTTCCCTCCTGATACGCTGTGATGCAACTCTGGCTGTGGGTGAACCCGGTCAGCCTTGTTCTCGGGACGCTGTTCTCTCGCTCGGCGATGCTTGCCCTGAACGCAGTCGAAGGGGGCATTGTTGAGCGCGAGCCACCCGGACGCTTACGTCCGGGCTACGGAGCAGCGTTGGATAAGTCCGTCTAGCCCCATTCATGGGGCGCTGCCCTGTAGACCGGCGATTTTATCGCTGGTCGGTTCCCGCATGATACAAGCGTTGAGCGCGAGCCACCCGGACGCTTACGTCCGGGCTACGGAGCAGCGTTGGATAAGTCCGTCTAGCCCCATTATGAATTTTAACAAATTAGTTCAGATATAGTATAATCAGGGGGAAGCTCTCTAGACGGAGGTGTATGACCATGCCAAAACGATATCGGATTGAGCTAACCCCTGAGCAACGACATGCGCTGGAGCGAGTTCGCGACACTGATCCCCGACCATACATGCGGGAGCGAGCTGCAGCCATTATCAAGGTGGCTGATGGGCAGGCTGCTCGCCAGGTGGCCCATCATGGGCTCCTCAAGCGCCGAGACAAGAACACGGTGTGCGAATGGGTGCGACGTTACCAGGCTGAGGGATTGAAGGGCTTGCAAATCAAGCCTGGCCGCGGGCGGAAGCCCGCTTTTTTCCCCTCAGCAGGCAACAAGAGAGGCCGCAGCCGCTGAACTCCAGGAAATCGTGCGACGCTCACCCCGACTGTATGGTTTGAAACGGAGCCGGTGGTGGCTGGATGGCCTGCGACAGAAGGTGAGTTGGCTCAACGGCCTCTCGCTGTCTGGGGTCCACAAGATCCTGCGTCGGCTCCAAGTCAGCTACAAGCGTGGACGACGTTACGTCCATTCTCCCGATCCAGCATATGATGAGAAGTTAGCCGTACTCCAGACCATTCGAGAACTGGTGGCCGCAGAGCCGAAACGGTTTGTCCTTTTGTATGAGGATGAGTTGACCTACTATCGCCGCCCCACCGTGGCTCAAGGCTACGCCGTCCGGGGTAGTGATGAGCCCCACGCTCGCCAGGGACTTGGCGCCAATCTGTATCAGCGGATCGCCGCCAGTTTGGATGTGTCATCAGGACGCCTCTTCGCCTGGCAGCGCAAGCATTTCGATCGCTGGACCCTGATCCGCTACTATCGGGCCCTGGAAGCCGCATATCCGGAGGCCGAACTCATCTTTGTAGCTCAGGACAACTGGCCGGTTCACTTTCATGATGATATCCTGGCCGCATTGGTCGGCAGCAAGATCGTCCTCGTCCCGCTGCCCACCTACGCCCCCTGGACCAATCCCATGGAGAAGGTGTGGCGCAAACTCTATCAAGAAGTCTTACATCTCCATGACTTCGCAGATCGTTGGGACGAACTGAAGACGGAGGTAGATGACTGGCTGGGCCAGTTTGCTGATGGGTCTACCGAGTTGCTCCACTATGTCGGTTTATGTCCGAACTAATTTTTCAAAGTTCATAAGCAGGCTTCTGCTGCTGAGCCTGGCGCTTCAGCGCCGGGCGGGGGCGGATTTCTCAACTACTGACAATGACAAGGTCTCGTTGTGGTGTTGGCTAGGAAGTGAGAGAGGGAGTTATGAAAAAAGATATTCATCCTAAGTACTATCCAAATGCTGTCGTGCATTGTAGCTGTGGTAACACGTTTATAGTGGGAGCTACTCAGAAGGAAATTCACACTGACGTGTGTTCGGCCTGCCATCCTTTCTTCACGGGCGAACAACGCATCGTGGATACGGCGGGACAGGTGGAACGCTTCTTGAAACGTCTCGAACGGCGTGACAAGATCCTGACCGTGGTATCGGACGAGAAGCCCGAGCAGAATCAAGAGGAGAAAACAAAGGCAAAGGCGAAAAAGAGGGTCAGGAAGGCGACCGAGCCTGCCCCTGCGGATGCGGCAGAGGCAGCAGCCGAGGTTTAATTGCACCCGAATTTGGCGGTGCTGAAATGTGCGGGTCCTCGCGGGGCAGATGGGAGTTACGTCTGCCCCGTGATTTTTAGGTAGACGCGCGGGGGAAGCCTGTCCTCCCCCCGTGGAACGGGGGAGCTAGAGGGGGCGCGATCCGTGCACAGCCACTTCACTGGTACTCCACGGAGAGAACATGTATATCAAAACAACGTTGGATAACGGCCTGCGCATTCTAACCACGACCATGCCCCACACACGCTCGGTGGGTCTGGCCTTCTTCGTGGGGGTGGGTTCTCGTTACGAGACCGATACCCAGGCCGGCGCTTCGCATTTCATCGAGCACATGATGTTCAAAGGGACGGAGAGACGCCCCTCTGCCAGGGAAATTGCCACCGCTATCGAAGGGGTGGGCGGGGTGTTCAACGCCACAACAGGCCGCGAGGTCACGGCTTATTGGGCGAAAGTGGCCGCGCCTCACCGCTCGGTGGCGATTGACGTGATGGTGGACATGCTGCGCCATCCACGGTTCGATCCCGTTGAGATTGAAAAAGAACGGTGGGTGATCATCGAGGAGATCAACCACACGCTGGATACCCCGGATCAACTGGTCCACCTGCTGATTGATCAATTGAGCTGGCCCGATCATCCCCTGGGCCGGGACGTTGCCGGGACACGGGAGAGTGTGAGCGCGCTGGATCGCCAGGCGCTGCTGGACTACATGCGCCATTACTACGTGCCGGGCAACGTGGTGATCAGTGTGGCGGGCCACGTTGAGCACCAGGCAGTGGTGGACGAATTGACCCGTTTGCTGGGCGATTGGACCGACGGCGAACGCCGGGATTTTCTCCCGGCCGAGGACAATCAAACTTCACCCCGCCTGCGGGTGCACTACAAAGATACCGAGCAGGCCCAGCTCTGCCTGAGCGTGCCCGGCCTGCACCGCCTGCACCCGGACCGCTTCGCGTTGCGCGTCCTCAACACTATTCTGGGTGAGGGGATGAGCAGCCGCTTGTTCCTGGAAATCCGCGAAAAACGAGGGTTGGCCTATAGTGTAAGCTCGTATATCAGCACGTTAGAGGACGTGGGCACGGCGGGGGTGTACGCCGGAGTGGACCCGGCACGCATCCAGGAGGCGATCCGTGCCATCCTGGCCGAGTGGGATCGTTTGCGGCAGGAGCCGGTATCGGAGGAGGAACTGGACAAGGCCCGCGAGTATTTCAAGGGGCGGTTGCTGCTGCAAATGGAGGATACTTTTAGTGTAGCGGCGTGGTTTGGACAGCAAGAGTTAATGACCCCTGACGAAGTGCTGACTGTGGATCAGGTGGTGGCCGAGCTGGACAAGGTCACGGTGGAGGACGTGCAGCGGTTGGCACAGCGGCTCTTCGTTGGTGAGAAGCTGAACTTGGCTGTGGTCGGGCCGTTCGAGGAGGAGGACGAGTTCCGCGATTCACTACGGTTGTGAGTCGGCAGAGATTGGCCAGGGGTGCTGCGTGAGGAGGAGGGAGAAAAGTGGTTAAATTGCTGTTGACGTGGGACATCAAACCTGGGCAGGAGGCCGAGTATTTTGACTTCGTGTACAAGGAGTTCGGGCCGGGGTTGATTAAGCTGGGCATACAGATCACCGAGGCATGGTACACCGCTTTTGGAACAGGGCCACAGATTCTGATCGGCGGAGTGGTGGACACCCAGGAGACGCTGTCCGCTATTCTGGATAGCGAGGAATGGGCGCGCCTCTATAAAAAGCTGTCGCGCTACATTACCAACTTTAACCGCCGCGTGGTGCAGGCCACGGGACGATTCCAATTGTGAGGTAGTGTCGGGGTGGGGAAAAAGGGCGTGGAGGAGTGCGTGAGGGGAAAGCCGCTCTACCTGCTTTTCACCGTGTTCGTCAGCGGGATGGTCACCCTGGCCGTGGAACTTTCCGCCTCGCGGCTGTTGGACCCGTACTTTGGCACTTCCAACGTGGTGTGGGCCAACCTCATCGGGTTGATCCTGGCCTACCTGACCGTGGGCTACTTCGTTGGCGGACGACTGGCCGACCGCTACCCCCGGCCCGAGGTGCTGTACGGCATCACCGGAACGGCAGGCGTTCTGGTTGGACTGGTGCCCTTCGTCGCCCGCCCTGTCCTTTTGCTGGCCAGCCGGGGATTCGCCACCTACAGCGTGGGTTTGCTCCTCGGCTCTTTTATTGGAGTATTGCTCCTGTTTGCCTTGCCAGTGACTCTCCTGGGTTTCGTCTCCCCGTTCGCCATCCGCTTGGCCATGCAGGACGTGCGCTCGGCGGGTGACATTGCCGGCGTGGTCTACGGTATCTCCACGTTAGGCAGCATCCTGGGTACTTTCGCCCCTGTGCTGGTATTGATCCCCAACATCGGCACGCGATACACCTTCTTGTCCTTCGCCGGCCTCTTATTACTCGTTTCCATCGGCGGCCTGATGCGAGCGCGCAGCCGGGCAGCGTGGGTGTTCGCCACTTTCCTGCTGCTGCTCCTCGCCCTGGGTCTGCTCTCACGACAGGCGGTCATCAAGCCGGCGGAGGGGATGATTTTCGAGGCAGAGTCAGCCTACAATTACATCCAGGTGGTGGAGGTGAGAGGCACGCGCTATCTGCTACTGAACGAGGGGCAGGCCGTGCATTCCGTTTACAATCCCAACTCGCTGGCCACCTTCGGCACGTGGGATTACTTTTTGGTGGCCCCGTTCTTCAATGCCCCGCCGTACACACCTGATCAGGTGCGCAGTTTGTGCATGATCGGCCTGGCAGCGGGGACTACGCCCCGGCAGTACACTGCCGTCTTCGGCCCGATCCCCATTGACGGGGTGGAGATTGACCCCGTGATCGTGGACGTGGGCCGTCGCCTTTTCGCCATGACCGAGCCTAATCTGGCCGTGCACGTTGAGGATGGCCGCTATTTTCTGGCCCGCACCCAGGCCCGCTATGACGTGGTGGCCGTGGACGCCTATCGCCTGCCCTACATTCCCTTTCATCTGACGACGAAGGAGTTTTTCACCGAAGTGCGCGATCACCTGGTCGAGAAGGGCGTGGTGGTCATCAACGTGGGGCGCACGGAGGATGACTATCGCCTGGTCGAGGCCCTGGCCACCACCATGGCCGCCGTTTTCCCCTCGGTGTACGTCGTGGACGTGCCCGAAACGTTCAATAGCGTGGTGGTGGCCACCGTGCAGGAAACGCGGGCCGCGAACCTGACCGCCAATCTGACAGGCATCACCGACCCTTTCCTGCGCAATGTCGTGGCCCAGGCTGCCGCTCATCTGCGGCCGCTGGAAGGCGCAGGGCCGGTGCTCACCGATGACCGCGCTCCGGTGGAACAGTTGTCGAATCTCATGGTGTTGCGCTACGTGCTGCAAATGGCCGAGTAAGAGGATGTGGCGCCGAGCCTCAGAGCGTTTTAGCGGGCATGGTCTATCCCAACAACTTCTCTATCGTTTTGACCTGCTCCGTGAAGACAAACCCTCGCTGGCGAGCTTGGGCCATGAACGACGCGGGGGGCACAGACTGCTCCAGCGGTACCGCGCCCGGTGGCGTCTCGCCCCGGGCCATCATCTGTGCCACGATGGCCGCCGCCCAGCCAGTGGTGCGCTCCATGGCGCTGAAGCCAGTCTCGACGTCATAGAAGTCCATCAGGTCAATCACGACCTCTTTCTCCCGCCCGTTATCCCGCCCCCGGCAGGCGACTCGTAGCACAACGATGTCCCGATTGCAAGGAAAGGTGATCTTGGGCTCCAGCAATGTGTGGTAAACCTCTCTGGGCACAACTGATTGACCGTTGACTGGCACCGGTACGCGGTCAAAGAGACCCAGGTCACGGAAAGCCCGAAAGACTGCCGCGTGACCGGGGTAGCGCACGGTTTTTTCCTCGTAAACCTCCAACACGCCTTCGAAGGTCCAGGGGCAAGTCGAAGTGCCCCCCACCGTGATAAACGCCTCGCAGCGCCCAACCGGGGCGGGGAAATCCACCATCTCAACTTCAGTGAAGGCCGGCAACTCGACGCGACGGCCACCGCGCAACACCACGGCGTTCCCATCGTACTCGTTGGTCAAACCCTCGACGTTGAAAGTGAGTGAGAAGTCAAACGGTGGACTAGGCTTTTGCGGCAGCCCCCCCACCCAGATACGCACCTCGCGCGGGTGGCTCATCTGGGCCATGGCATAGGCGGCCAGCGTGTTGCCCATCCCCGGCTGTAGGCCGCAATCGGGTATGACCGAGACACCAGCAGCGCGGGCTTCCGCGTCCAGGGCCAACTGCTGCCAGACGATGTCCGTGTTGCCACCCAGATCGCAGAGGTGTGTGCGAGAAGCGATCGCCGCCCGGCTGATGCCCACGTTGAAACGATAGGGTGCGGCACTCAAGGCGGCGTCCACATCGGCCAGGAACGCGATCAGCTCAGCCTCGTTGCTGACGTCTACCTGCGCAGCGCGGACGCTGTCGCTGCTCAGTAAGCGGTTGACCCGCTCCGCGCCAGCCTTTGCCACGGCTAGATCCACATCGGCCAGCAGCACGGCAACAGCGTCGCCATGGCGTGCCATATCATAAGCAGCGGCTACGCCCTGCCGCCCGGCCCCGAGAACAGCGTAAGTGTAGTGCATGTATCAAGTCCTCCAGCATCAAGATTTTCACCGTGAATGTCGAAGAAACTAATAGGGTGTGTTTCATCCAAATTAAAAAGCCCTCGACCAGGTGAAAGATTCGAGGGCAAGCCGTGCACGACGAAAAAAGCCCCCTTCTCGGAGATGGCAAGGGGGCTTACAATTGTCTGTCTAGAGACGAGACAGGCCCGTTCCGCGCCCTTTCTCTCGAAGGTCGTCCTGGAACATCACCGAGGCGGGTAATCTGGCTTCCTCGCTTGCGAGGTTACAGTTGCGGGACAGCGCCGGACTTTCACCGGTCTTCCCCCGTTAGGCCCCTTGCTTCCGGGCGTGGGGCACCTCGGCTTTCTATGCGATTGGGCGCGATTGTAACACCAAATTGGTGAGAAGTCAAGTTATGGAAGTGTCCTACTCGCCCGGAGCTGGAAGCTCCGGGCTGAGAGCGCAAAGCCCCCTTCAGGTGCTAAATTGCAGCCCGCAGGGCTTCGCCCTTTCAGCCCGGTCGTTTTAGCGCCGGGCGAAAGGCTCGCCCACCGACCACGGTCAGGCGCACGTTGAAATCGGCATCCAGGCACACCAGATCAGCGTCGTAGCCGGGAGCCAGGCGGCCCTTGCGCTGTGCCAGACCCAGGACACGGGCCGGATTCAGCGAGGCCATCTGCAAGGAGGAGGACAGGGGCACACCGACCAGGCGAACCATGTTGGCCACGGCACGCTCCAGCGTCAACGTACTGCCCGCCAGATTGCCGGCCGGGGTACGCGCCTCGCCATTGCGAACGATGACCCGCTGCCGTCCCATGGTGTACTCGCCGTCAGGCAGACCCGCGCCAGCGATGGCATCGGTGATGAGCAACACTTCGTCCACACCCTTGCAGCGCACCACCACGGCCAGCGTAGCCGGGTGCAGGTGCAGCCCATCGGCGATGAGCTGGACCATCACCCCGTCGGTGGTCAATGCCGCGCCGACGACGCCCGGTTCGCGGTGGTGAAGAGGAGACATGGCGTTGAACAGGTGGGTGACGTGCCGTGCTCCGGCAGCGAAGGCAGCCTGGGCCTGAGCGTAGGTCGCATCCGTGTGTCCCACCGAGGCCACAATCCCGTGCTGGGTCAATGTTTCGATGGCCGCGAGGGCCCCCGGCAACTCCGGAGCCAGGCTCATCATGCGTATCAGGCCCTCGCCCGTGGCCAGCAGCCGCTGTAAGGCGTCCCTCGCCGGATCAACGCACCAGTTCAGAGGTTGCGCACCTGCCCGCCGGCGATTGAAGAAAGGCCCCTCCAGGTGCACGCCCAACACCTGCGCGCCGGGCAGCTCGCCATCCACAGCGCGACGGACGGCCTTCAGAGCCCGTTCGATCTCAGGCAGGGGCGCGGTCACAGTGGTGGGCAAGAAACCGGTCACCCCGTGGGCAGCAACGAAGGCGGAAAGCCCGGCGATAGCCCCCGCTTCGCCATCCATGGTATCCACACCGTTGCCACCGTGCACGTGGAGATCGATCAAACCGGGGGCCAGGATAGCTCCCTCCAGGCCGACCACCTCGGCCCCCTGGCGGGTCTCCACCCGGCGGGCGACCTCGGCGATGCGGCCATTGACCACCAACACCTCACCCGGGCCGTACTCCTCCGGCGTGTAGAGAAAACAGTCGGTCAATAGCAAACGCATCAAAATCTCCTCATTTGTTCTCGCTCTCAACCTGTGCTATAATTCCGCTGCACAGGGGATACAAACGACATGGCTAAAATTCTTACCGCACTTCGCGAGCAACGACAAATCGAAGCAGAAATCCAGCGGCTGGCAGATTCCCGTACCCAGGCCGAGTTCGAGCAGCGGGCATATCGGATCGCCAGCCAGAAACAAGCGATACCGGCCCTGTTGAACAGTTTAAACTCAGCAGACACCCGCCTGCTGGGTATATTGGGCTCGCTGGCCACTCTATTGGACCGGGACACGGTAGTCAATGCTCTGTACCAGGCAGCCGTGGATCCTCGCCGCCCGAACCGGGGACGGCTGGTCGCCCTCCTCATCCTGGAACGATTTCTGGGTGAAGAGCTGAGCGAGGAGCTCTTCGAGGGCCTGGAAAACCCGGGAGACCTGGCCATCCAGTCCCTGCTGAACACGGTTGACGAGAAAGAGACCGGTCGCCTGGCGCTCCTGGACCTGATCCACTCGCTTGCTGGGCAGCAGCTAGACGTAGTGCTCTCCGTGGTAGATACGTTCGTGAAGCTGGATACCCCTGCAGCGGTGGAACCTTTACGCGCACTGGCCCAGGATCCACGGGATGAGGTGGCCAGACACGCCATTCGGGGCCTGGGCATACTTCGCTATCCCCAGACTGGCCGGGCGCTGCAAATTTTACGTTACGTGAGCCCGCCCAGCATCCAGCACGAGGTGGAACGGGCTTTACGCAAACAACGGCTGCGCGGGCTGGAGATCGCCCCCCTACCCCAACCAGATGGAACGTGGCGGGTCCTGGTCAGCGCGGTGGACGGACAGGGCAATCAGAGCGTGTGGTTTCTGGGCCAGACCGACGCAGAGGGAACCTGTCCCCTGCTCACCGTCGTCGTCAACTATGAGGTGGGTATCACCGATGCCCTCGGCGATGAACACGCACCTGCTCACCAATTCCCTGCCCGCCAGGCTCTGGGCACGATACACGAATACAGACCGGGTAACGTCGGCCAGATCCGCCTCCTGGAGGCTGATTTTGGATATGGCCGCCGGCTGGTGAGCGAGGCACAGGCGAGGAACGTGCGCACCGGCACGCCAACGCCTCTGGTGTACCGCCTGCTTAACGACTTCATCTGGGGCTACCAGGTCCCTCCCGACACAACCTGGCCGCTGATGCCCTTGTGCGCAGAGAACGACACGTCGGCCCGGCTGGCGAACAGTGGACGCCTGCTCGATCACCCCGACTTCGCCACCTGGTTCGTCCAAAGTCCCGTGGTATACGACCTGGCGGCCCAATTGCGACAGTGGCGACATCCCCAGCACACCACGCTATGGCGCGAAGCCATTCACCACCTGGTGGAGAGCCACTTCGACGAACAGGCGTTGAGCGCCTGCCGGACGCGGCTGCGGGCCATGGCCGAGTGGCTAACGCGCGCCAGGGACGAGGAAACTGCGTGCCTGGCCCTGGCCGCCGCCGACGGGCTAACCAAAGTAGCACCGATGGAACACCCCCTGCTGGTACGCATGGTGGACGTTGGCCTACGGGTGGCCATCCGCAATCTGCAACACGGCTTTGATCTGCGGGCCACACCTGAGCTGTTTGCAAGGGGCGCGTAGCTGACAATCCACTATTCGCCGTTTGCCGAAAAGGTAGTCTCCCGGTAACGTGTTGGTCGCTCAGACCCGCCCGGACGTGGAACGTCCGGGCTACGAGATGCAAGGCCCTCCGGGCCTCCGGAGCCCCCGAAGGGGGCTTCCCACCTCGTAGCCGGGCGGGCTTGTCCTGAGCGTGTCGAAGGGTTAGCGCCCGGCGGGGCGGACGAGGGACGCCAACACACAAGGGGGAGACTACCTGTTGAAAAAACTATCGAGATAGGAGAACAGAGATGCCGAGTTGGTTGGGTCTACCC
>Ga0164311_10001216_pt1 | contig 12400 bp, 11 predicted proteins | sample GuaBasSedimGuay2_FD_121796 | JGI IMG/M metagenome (GOLD analysis project Ga0164311, IMG submission 121796) | Subseafloor sediment microbial communities from Guaymas Basin, Gulf of California, Mexico - Guay2, Core 4569-9, 9-12 cm | ecosystem: Environmental > Aquatic > Marine > Hydrothermal vents...
ATATTAGCTTTCTATCTTGACTATACAATTATACCCTTTCAATATTTCATTTTAGGATTTTTTAACAAAGCCCACTGTCAATCACTCAAGGTTTGGTAAAATTGTTCAATGAAAGAATCCTGCTTTGGTGCCAAGCCTGGTTCAACCGGCTTCGAAGCTGGTATACTTCGGTGCAGCCAAGCGCACTTATTGGAATGCCAAATATGCGCTTGACTATATTAAGAATAATTGAGGCAAGTCAATGAAAAAAGAAACCCGGAACATTCTACTAACTTGTGGCGTACTGCTCCTTATAGTCTGTATTTGCACCGGCCTGATTGCCTTAACTGGCTTGGGGATCAGCTTTATCACACCCCAAGAGACCAGCATTGCTATTGCCACAGATAAACTCCCCACGCCGCTTCCCACGCTGGCTTCAACGGTAGAACTGGACCCTTCAATTGCACAGCAAATGGACCTCATTCAATCCCAAGTGATCTCCATTCGTGGTTTAGAACCCAGTTTCGCCGTACCGCGCACACTTCTCACTGCCGAGCAATTGCTTGAAAATGTAATGAATGATTTTTTGAGTGATTATACTCCCGAGGAAGCACGGCAAGATGCTCTCGAACTTGCTGTTTTAGGTTTATTACCCCAAGGATTTGACCTTTTGGATTTCTACACAGAGCTCTACAGCGAGCAAGTCGCCGGCTATTATGACGACGATGTGAAAGCAATGTATGTGGTCAAGGGTGAAACCTTCGGCGGCAACGAAAAAATCACCTATGCACACGAGTATACCCACGTCTTGCAGGACCAAATCTATGATTTTCATGGAGGATTGGGTTACACTGATGAGAATTGTCAGATTGATTCCGAGCGCTGTGCAGGCATTCTGTCTTTAATTGAAGGGGATGCTGTACTAACAGAGTCATTGTGGTTTCAAACTTATGCCACAGAAAAAGATTACACTGACATCCTGGACTTTTACGAAAGTTACGAGAGCCCTGTTTTCGACTCAGCCCCTAACTACATGCAGGAAGATTTCATATTCCCCTATATGCAGGGTCAAGCTTTTGTCCAAAGCCTTTATGATCAAGGTGGATATGCTGCCATTGACCAAGCATACCAAAACGTGCCGGTCTCAACCGAGCAAATCCTGCATCCAGAACTGTATCCGAATGATAAACCCATTCCCGTGATGCTGCCCGACCTGACAGATACCTTAGGCGAAGGATGGACCGAACTGGACCGCAATGTTATGGGTGAGTGGTTCACATACCTCATCCTAGCGCATGCTAGCGACCCCAATTTTAGAGTTAATGACAGCGTTGCCATGAATGCCGCTGAAGGCTGGGGTGGCGACACTTATCTGGTCTACATCAACGAAGAGACTGAGGAAATCATACTTGTTATGGTCAGCACCTGGGATACCCCGCGTGACCTGGATGAATTCTACGAAGCCTTCATGCAATATGCACAGAAACGTTGGGGGGAACCATTTGTTGACCCTGTTGTAGGCAATGCCTGGCAGGGCAGCGATTATTACAATTCGTTTTACATAACTGGCAACTTCAGCACCTGGATTTTAACTCCTGATGCTGCTTTCGATAAAATTATCAAAGAGGCTCTGCCATGAGCATCGGGTAAATAATATTATGGTGCTAGATATTAATCGCATCCAAGCTTTACTATTTGATATAGACGGTACGATCAGCAACACTGATGACCATATGGTGATGCGTCTGATGAAATTATTTTCACCCATCCGCTGGGCATTTCGAGGGAAAGATCCTCAACCCTTCGCCCGTTGGCTGGTGATGGCTGCCGAGACTCCTGGAAATTTTTTATACTCACTTAGCGATCGTTTTGGCTTTGATAAGCACCTCTCCAAGCTATTTAAAAGCATTGCCGGTTTACGTCGATCTCACCGCAACCCCAGCAATCTCTTTTTTATCGTTCCTGGGGTCAAAGGAGCTCTTCAGACATTGCATCAACACTATCCAATGGCTGTTGTCAGCGCCCGCGATGAAAGAACGACGCGCCTTTTCCTGAAACACTTCGGACTTGACCAGTTTTTCCTCGTGGTGGTCACCGCACAAACCTGCAAACACACTAAACCCTACCCCGATCCGTTAATATTTGCTGCCAAGAGCCTCGGTGTCCCGATTGAGAACTGCTTAATGATCGGCGATACAATCGTTGATGTTCACGCAGCCTTGTCAGCTGGTGCACAAACCCTTTCTGTCCTGTGCGGCTTTGGGAGCGAACGGGAATTATCCCGTGCCGGCACACAGCATATTCTGCCAAGCACAGACCTTGTCAGCGATTTTCTGCTGGCTGAAACAGCATCATCACTACCACGAAATGTTGCTTAATGGTCTTCGACGAAGTGGTAAAATTATCTCCATTGATTGGGTTTTAACCCCCAATCAAAACCTTTAATCCCCTTGAGGGGTTATATATATGGAAATGTCTTATTAATTTCTTGAGCAACTTCAAATCACCAGAAAGAATAGTTACAGGACATATTTATGCGTGATTCAAACAGCTTAACGAACTGGATAAAAAAATACCCTTACCCGCGCCGCAGGTTCATCCGCGGTCTGTTACGGTCAGGGATAGCCGTGGCTGCAGCCATTTTAACCCGCTATGAGATTATAGGTAAAGAGAATCTCCCAAAGAAAGGCCCATTACTTATCGTCGGAAACCACTTTCATTTCCTCGATACGATTGGGCCAATCCACGCCACAAAATATCTCCTGGAATTCATTGGTGATATTGACATGCCAAATGCGCCTAATACGATTAAATTCCTACCTGCTGCCTGGTCCACATTGAAAATCGAACAGGGGACGCCCAACTTCGATGCCTTACGTGCATCTGAAGCTATTCTTGCTCAGGGTGGTGTCCTGGCGATCTATCCAGAAGGACATGTCCACGCGCCACCTCTGGCACGCGCTCTGCCGGGTGCAGCCTTTTTGGCTCTGCATGTTTCTGCGCCGATCATTCCCATTGCCACTTTCAGCGACAATAATTATGACTTATTGGGCACTATAATTAAAAAGAAACGCCGCCTGCGAATTTGGACCAAGATCGGACATGCCTTTGGCCCCTTCAAGAGCAGCAACCCTGAGCGCCCTACAAGGGAAGAGATTAGAGAAACCAGCCGCACCATTATGACCAACATCGCCAGGCTCATGCCGCCATCTTTTCGTGGTGATTTTGACGTAACTAAGCAAGCACCTGAAACTGCATAGGTGTTACTCAGTAGGTAAACCGGTAAAACTCCACTCAAGGAACAAACTACAAATTATAAACAGCCTTTAAAGAGGTTGTTCATATTTAAAGCCTTACTCAGCACTGGATCTGGTACGCAATATGGTAATTATTTTCTAACTGAAAATGAGGTTCTCTTTAATGCTATTAATACAAATCCAATACTTTTGCATTAGAATTAATACCAAGCAGCCCCTAGTAAGCTGTTTATGGAATCATATATGGAATATAAAGATTATTATAAAACACTCGGCGTGAGCAAAAAAGCAAGTCAAAAAGAAATAAAATCTGCCTACCGTAAACTTGCCCGCAAACATCATCCGGACGTAAATCCGAATGACCCTTCTGCTGAGGAACGTTTTAAAGAGATCAACGAAGCCTATCAGGTCCTCTCCGACAAGGAAAAACGCCAGAAATATGATCGTTTCGGCTCACAGTGGCAGCAATACCGCAACACGGGCGGCCGTCCTGAAGATTTTAATTGGTCACAATGGACTCAACGAGCCCCAGGCTCCTCTGGAGGAAGTGCATATCGTACTGTTTCTCAAGAAGACCTTAATCAGATGTTTGGCGGAGGGTTGGGTGGTTTTTCAGACTTCTTTGAAACCCTGTTTGGTGCTGGTTTTGGAGGCCGAACGGCATCCCGAAGACAACCTCAAGCACGTCAGCACCGTATACCCAATGCAGAACACACTTTAGAGATAAGCCTTGAAGAAGCTTATCACGGTACCACTCGCACCCTGCAGTTTGAAGATGGCCGCCGCATAGAAGCAAAAATCCCGCCCGGAGTTCGTCCAGGTTCCCGCATCCGATTAAGCGGGCAGGCAGGCAGAAAGTCAGCAACAGCCAATGCCGGAGACCTCTATTTAAAAATTAAAATTCTCCCACATAAGCAATTCACACGTAGAGGTAATGACTTAAAGATCAAACTCCCGATAGATATCTATACGGCAGTTCTGGGTGGTGAAATCAATGTGCCAACCATGGGTAAACCAGTAAGATTGACCATCCCCGCCGGGACGGATAGTGGCAAGGTTTTCCGTTTAAAGGAATTAGGCATGCCCTTGCTAAAAGACACCAAAAAGCACGGCAACCTTTACGCCACGGTCGAGATACATATTCCCAAACACCTTACTCAAGCTGAAAAAGACCGCTTCACTGAACTAAAACACATGCGGCGCTGACCCCTTCGGTGTCAAGACCACTACGACTCCAAGGGCTGCGAGCCTCTTCAGGTTGCAACAGTCTTATACCCAGACCATGCCTCGCATTTTCCCAATCAATATAGAATATCTAAGGTAAAATTGCTTTCATGAAAACTATAACCGTGTACTGCGGCTCAGCAGACCACCTGGCTCAAGGATATATCGATGCTGCCATGAACCTGGGTCACTTACTGGCAGAAAAAGGACTCGCCCTCGTTTTCGGCGGCGGAAAAACCGGCTTAATGGGCGCAGTAGCCGATGGCGCCCTGGCTGGCGGCGGTGAGGTGATTGGCGTGATTAATGATGGATTGAATAAACCTAACCTCGCGCATACCGGCTTGACACGTATGGAAGTCCTACCTGATATTCAACAGCGCAAAGCACGTATGTCCGCTCTGGCAGATGCTTTCATTGCCCTGCCTGGCGGCTTTGGCACCTTCGATGAACTCTTTGAAACCCTCACCTGGGCACAGATCGGGCTGCATCATAAACCAATTGGATTGCTCAATACAAAGGCCTATTTTGACCCGCTCCTGGCAATGATTGACCACGCCTCTCAGGAAGGCTTTCTCTACCCTGAGCATCGTCTCATGATAAACCACTCTCCTGATCCCCAAATCTTGCTGGAAATGCTGAATGCTTACCAAGCTCCACGAAATCTTGCGCGCTGGGTCGAGCGCTGACCAATCAATTTGTGAACACAAGACAAATAGGGCAAGTGTCAGACTTGCTCTATTATTAATAAATTAAAGTCGCCTATGACTCAAGATAATCAACGCATAAAAACACTCCTCATTGATTTGGATGATACAGTTTACCCAGCATCCAGTGGATTCTGGCCAGTTATCAGGGAACGCTTGGACCGATATTTACATGAGTACATGGGCTTTTCCAAGGATATCATCCCTGAATTGAGAGAACACTTATATTCTAAATATGGCACAACGCTGCGGGGACTACAGGCTGAATATAAAGTCGATACCGAAGACTACCTTTCGTTTGTACGTAATGTTCCCATCGAAGATCATCTTACAGTTCAACCAGAACTATATAACACACTGGCGAGCTACTCTCAATCCAAATTCATCTTTACCAATGCAGACAAAAAATACGCTGAAAGGGTTTTGCGCAGCCTGGGTATTGACGAACTTTTTAAGGGCATCATTGACATTCATACAATCGCTCCTTACTGCAAGCCGCATCCGGAAGCCTATCGAATTGCATTGGAGTTCATTGGTGAAACAGAACCTGAAACATGCTTGTTCATCGACGATTCACCTCGCAATGTGCACGCAGCAAAATCCTTTGGCATTTCAGCCATTTTGGTTGGGAAAGAACCTGTAGACGGTCTGCCAACCATCAAACAGCTTAATGATCTCCCGCAAGTATTTCCTCCTCTCACTGTCCTTTAGCAATTGAATTTTAATTCCGACCCTTGAGGGGAATATCACTCGTTCAAAATCTATTAGAATTTGTCATATAATTAATAACTAAAGTTCTAACCAAACTATGGTATCTTAAATAAAATTTGCTTATAGGCAAAATTAGGAGTATGAAATGCAATCTAAAATTTTACGCACTTGTTTGATCATAGTCATTGCTGTTGCCCTTTTAGGCGGCAGTTTCGCTGCAGGCGTCGGTGCAGGTTATCTGCTTCCTCAAACTGTGGGGAATAATGACGCGGTTTGCCCTGTCTGCCAACAAGAAACCCCTGAAGTTTGCCCAACTCAGATTTCATGTCCTGATTGTGAACGTGCCCCTTGTACTTGTACTTTTGAGGGCAACTCACCTTCCGAACTGGAAGATTTATTCAAACCGTTCTGGGAAGTTTGGGGGATCGTACATCAAGATTATGTTGACCAGCCCGTCGATGAAGTGGCGATGATGCGCGGTGCCATCTCGGGTATGCTCGAATCCCTGGGTGACAAACATACATCTTATATGAGCCCCGAAGAGTTTGAGGCAGCAAATACGTCCCTTGAAGGAGAGTACGAGGGCATTGGTGCCTGGGTCGATATTACCGGTGAATATGTAGAGATCGTTTCCCCCATGAAAGGCTCTCCTGCAGAAGCTGCCGGCTTGAAACCAAAGGACGCCGTAATAGCGATTAATGGTGAGGATATGACCGGCATACCCGGCGATCTGGTTCTTAAGCACATCTTAGGTCCTGCCGGCACGGAAGTCACGCTTACTATCCAGCGCGGTGATGAGGTTTTTGATGTATCGATAGTGCGAGCCCATATCGTTGTCCCCACAGTAGAATACGAAATGCTTGAAGGTGATATCGCTTATGTAGCCCTTTATACTTTCAATGAATTCTCCACGCCCCAGCTGCGCGATGCCCTGGAAGACCTTCTCGCACAAAATCCGAAGGGTTTGATCCTGGATCTACGCAGTAACGGTGGCGGATATTTGGTAACTGCTATCGAAGTAGTTTCTGAGTTTATCGGCGACGGTGTCGTCATGTATGAAGAATATGGTGATGGCTATCGCGATACCTATGAAGCTATTCCCGGCGGCTTAGCAACACAAATACCATTAGTAGTTCTTGTCAACGGCGGCACCGCCTCAGCCTCTGAGATCACTGCCGGTGCAATTCAAGACCGCGAGCGCGGTATATTGGTCGGCGAGACTACGTATGGTAAAGGTACAGTTCAGAACTGGATAACCTTGCAAGATGAGCAAGGTGGTGTACGTGTTACGATTGCACGTTGGCTTACGCCTAACGGAAACCAGATCGGTGATATTGGTTTGACCCCTGATTACATTGTGGAATATACCGAAGAGGATTTCGACGCCGGTATTGACCCTCAATTAGAAAAAGCTATCGAATTGCTCCTCGAAGGGGCAAATTGAATCATGCACAATACTGCCACGCTCACCCCTGCAGCTCATGACCTTCAGTTCCCTGGTCAGCGGGATGAATAAGCACAAGTAACTGATTTAAATTGGCAAGAAACCCTTGATTTGAATTAAAGAACCCGGGCGTATGATTTTCCGGGTTCTTTTTTTATCAACTATGAGATGTAAAGCTTAGTGCAGTGCCTGAGCTTCCGCATTCAAGGCTTTATCCTCCCCACTTAGAGGGTTGATGACTATACCATGGGGTTTGGAATGCCCTTGCGCATCAACATTCACAAAAGTGATGAAGCCCCTGACCACCTCCTGTTCACCAACGCTTGCCTTGATGAATGCGACCAATCTGGAACGACCAGCCAGAACAATTTTACTTTGAAAGCAAGCAATTTCACCCGCCCGCACCGGGCGTGAGAACTCCAAACCGTGGATTTTGACACATACAATATTAGCTGGGGGCAACAAGTTAGCTGCAGCAACAAAACCTGCTTCAACCACCCACTCAGCACCCCTCCCAGCATACAAGGTCTGATGATGGTTCAAATCTTCGCTCTTAACCAAATGATGGATCATAAATGGGGTAGGTTCCATGTGCTTCTCCTATAGGAAATAAACATCTTATGTCAATTGTACAACGGAACTAACTCAGAATGTTAATTTCCTTTAAATATAAGCGCACCAGGGAATAACCGACATACATATTTTTCTCATGAGCAATTGATACGCCCTTAAGTGATAAAACTACAACAACATATCAAAAAACGCCCTGAGCAGCATATCTCAGGGCGTTCAACTTACAAATCTAAAGGCTACTGGATCAACAGCACAAAATTATCAAAGCCAATCTTGATACCTGAAGTGTCAAAACAACCTGCCGCTAAACCAATTCGTCCCGGTTGGAATTCGGGGTCAACATATTCCGCCAGCAGGCTGCCATTAACAGCTAGGGCAAGCTTTTGCGTCCCGCAGAAGGCTCCTAGCGTATAAGGGCTGCCATTTGCAATTTCATCAGAGTAGGTCCACTCAACCAGCGAAACATATTCGCCGTTCTTGTACTTCCAAAACGCGAAATAACCATCTTCAGCGATTTCAAGAACGGTAAAGTTCTCGTTATCCAGGATCCCACAGATGAAACCAAAATCGCCGTCTCCGACACTGTTAATCACACGTGCATCCACAACCATCACAATGTTATCAAAAATATAATTAATATCTGACCAGATGAAGTAATCGGTACGTGTAACCTCAATTACAAACTCACCATTCTGATAAGCTGTCATGCCGTTTGAATCAGTAGCAGCATACCATCCACTGCTCGGATCAGAGAAATCATCCGAGAAAAACACATCACCGCTGGGGTCGTATTCCTCACCAGTAGAACTACCTGCTTCAACAGCCACCTCGCCGCGCTTGGCTGCATCTATCATGGCTACAGCCAGTTTGATTGGCCGCAGTGCATTGATGAAGCCACCCCCCGGAACGCAGGTGTCATTGTTGTCGATCACACCATCACGGTTCGTATCCGCTAAAGGCCTGCAATCAACAAAACCAGCCTGGACATCCCCCGACCCAAGCTGCGTGGGTACACCAATGATCTCACCCTTGGAATTTGCAGCCAATCCGCCCGAATTACCACCAGCAATGGTTGCAGAAGTCTTTACGAAAGCGCGGTTGCCATAAGGTTCTTCAGAGGTAAAACCGCTCACTTCACCGCGTGTCAGGGTGATCGTTTCACCACCTATACCGGGATATCCAATGATCACGATCGAGTCGCCCAATTGTAAGGAATCCGAATTACCTAATGGTACTGCAGGCAAGTTAAGACTCGCCGAATTGACTGGATTTCCGTTCATGTCCGCACGTATTTTAATGACAGCCAGGTCAAGCCTTGCATCCGCTTGCAGTATGCTTGCCAGGTAAGTTTGTACAGGAGGAGCATCCTGTGCTACAGTGAGCGAAATGATCAGGTCTTTGACTACATAGAAGCGGTCTGATAAAACGACATGGGCATTAGTCAAGATTAACCCGTCAGGAGAAATAATAGTGCCCGAACCTGTCCAACCGATCAACTCACGGTCATCTACCTCCACAAGTGCACTGATCTGTACTACCGATTGATAGGGAATCTCACCAGTTTTAATGGGTGTTTGGTCGCCTACAGGTCCCGGCGTCGTTCCAACAGTTGTCTGACCGCCTACAAGCACCCTTACCTGAAATACAGATTCGCCTGAACCAACGACAACACCTCCTGATCCTGAAAAATCACCTGCTTGTTTCGCTTCAAAAGTGAAAGTGATCGTCTCACGACCCTGAGGAGCTATCGTCGTGGAAAGATTAAAAGGTGTTTGCCCCCCTTCCGCATTAGCGATAATCGCCGGCGGATCGATGTCCTTCAATGTCGCTCCTTCCAATAATGCGTCGGGGAGTTTTATTTGGGATATATCAACATTATAATCACCCTGGTTATACATGCTGAGTTTGATCGTGAATGCATCTCCTACATCAATATCCGCGGGTGCGATATCAACAGTAACACTCAGGTCACTGGATGTGCCGCCCGTCGATAAACAAGCCAACATCAGGATCAAAAGCATACAAATAATGACAAAATTACGAATTCTTTTTTTCTTATTCATCAAACACCTCATTAAATACAAAAACAGAAAATCATTTCTATTGTATAGCTTATCATAAAAAAACCACTTAATCAAAGGTTGTTTTATATATATTATAAGCATCTAGGATCGTTAACAATGTTGTAAGAATTTGCAAAACCTCAAATCTTAAAAGCCGCTCCACCGGCATTGTATTCAATGACACTGATTCCACTACAGTCCGGGTACTTAATACCTTCGCTATCACAATCGAAGACACCAGTACAGGAAAAATACTTTAGATCACCTTATGATACCAAAATATCCAAGGGATTGGGAATGTGACCCGTCTTGGTAATAAATAATTCCACGATATAAAACAATTGTGTATAATATTAATGTCCTGATTGATTTAAGGGCTCTGAACGAACAAATGATTATCAAGGAGGACGAAAATGAACAGGCGTGCAACAATTGTAAGCGGCGTTATCTTAATTCTTCTGGGTTTGCTGTTCCTTGCTGGCCAATTTTTCCCTGGTCTTGTTGGCTTCTTAGAATGGCCTTACAGTGTCATCGGCGTTGGATTAATTTTCCTTCTGGCAGCCATCTTGTCAGGCCGCGGCGGTTTGGCGATACCCGGCATGATTATCAGCGGTATCGGCGGTATCCTGTACTTGCAGAATGCCACCAATACTTGGGCTAGCTGGTCATACATGTGGGCATTGATCCCGGGTTTCGTTGGCTTGGGTATCATCTTCAGCGGGCTCATTAATGGTCATTTCCGCAGTGCGCCAGGAAGTGGGTTTTCACTCATCATGATCAGCCTGGTGCTGTTTTTCATCTTCGGTGGAAGCTTTGGTCTTGATCCCCAAATCGTACGATATTGGCCACTGCTACTTATCGCCTTCGGTTTGATGCTGATTTTAAAACTCATCTTTCCCCGCAAGCAAAGCTGACAGATTATCATTTGCGGTTATATTAAAAAGAGCCGCTTATTAAGCAGCTATTTTTAATATCTTACAAATTGGGTGTCTCAGCAAAACCTTATCCTGCCCGCCAAGCCTCAAAAACACGTTGATAAGTCTCTGCGAGTTCCTCCGGAAGCACACGCGTCTGACCAATAATAGACATAAAATTCGTATCACCCGCCCAACGCGGTACCACATGCAAATGGACATGCTCTGCCAACCCCGCTCCAGCCACATCACCAAGGTTGATGCCAATATTGAACCCCTGCGGATTGTAAAGGACTCTTAATATTTTTATGGCAGAGTTGGTCAGCATCATAATCTCATTACGCGTCTCAACACTAAGAGCGTCCAATGAATCACAATGCTTATAAGGCACCACGAGCAGATGCCCATTATTATAAGGATAGCGATTGAGGATCACAAAAGCGTTCTCACCGCGTTCAACAATCAGGTTCTCAAATCCATCTTCCAAACGTGCGGCTGTGCAAAAAACACAATTTTCATAAGTATGATGCTCGTTTATATACTGCATTCGTCAGGGAGTACATACGTGTTCCATCACATTGTTCTAACCGATAATTTTGCAAAATCATTATAAGATTTATTCGCAAACCATTCTTTACTTCTCTTAAATGTTGACAAGCCGTGTTATCTATCGTATCCTAATAGCCAATGGAATATTTTAATTTCTTCAATGGTCCCATACTCTCAGTCAGTGAACTGACCCATTACCTGCGCCAGCTGCTCGAAGCAGATCAGGTTCTGCAGGATATATGGGTACGGGGAGAGATCTCTAATTTCTCTCAACCGCGCTCTGGTCACCTCTATTTCACATTAAAAGACAGCGACTCTGCCATCCGCTGTGTTATGTGGAAAGGGCAAGCCATGCGCCTGCACTTTGAAGCACGGGACGGACTGGCTGTTGAAGCCCATGGTTCAATGAATATCTATGAAGCTGGCGGACAAGTACAGCTATACGTTGATTCGATGCGCCCTGCGGGTGAAGGTGCCCTGTATCAGGAGTTCTTGCGCCTGAAGGCAAAGCTGGCGAGCGAAGGTCTCTTTGATGAAAGCCATAAGCGCCCCATCCCATCCTATCCAAAAACTATCGGTTTGGTCACTTCCCCCACTGGTGCAGCACTGCAGGATATCCTCAACACATTAAGACGCCGTTACCCCCTGGCTAAGGTCATTCTTTCTGAGACCACAGTGCAGGGGAATGAAGCCCCCGCTGGCATCGTTTCCGCCCTCAACGCGCTCAACCATCAGGTCAATCCGGATGTGATCATTCTTGCGCGCGGGGGTGGTTCAATCGAAGACCTATGGGCTTTTAATACTGAGGAAGTAGCCAGAGCCATCTATCAATCAAAAGCACCCATCATCTCTGGTGTAGGGCATGAAACCGATTTCACTATCGCAGATTTTACCGCCGATCTGCGTGCCCCCACCCCGACTGCTGCTGCTGAACTGGCAACCCCCCACCCGCTTACAGAAATCATCACTACCTTGGATGAAA
>Ga0164311_10001220_pt1 | contig 12373 bp, 11 predicted proteins | sample GuaBasSedimGuay2_FD_121796 | JGI IMG/M metagenome (GOLD analysis project Ga0164311, IMG submission 121796) | Subseafloor sediment microbial communities from Guaymas Basin, Gulf of California, Mexico - Guay2, Core 4569-9, 9-12 cm | ecosystem: Environmental > Aquatic > Marine > Hydrothermal vents...
CCATGTAACACTTGAAGCCGGTACAGGCTGTGTTCATACCGCACCCGGTCATGGTGCGGATGACCATATTGTGGGCAAAAAATATGGTCTGGAATGCTACTCACCGGTGGAAGACAATGGTGTGTTTTCCAAGGATGTAGAGCATTTTGGCGGGCAATTTATTTTTAAAGCCAATCACCAGATTAATGAGAAACTTGAAAGTTTAAATCTTTTATTAAAAAATGAAAACCTGTCCCATTCCTATCCCCATTGCTGGCGGTGTAAAAAACCTGTTATATACAGGGCTACGCCTCAATGGTTTATTTCCATGGATAAGCTTGAACTGCGACAGAAAAGTCTGGATGAAATCAACAATGTACAGTGGATTCCATCCTGGGGGCGTGAAAGAATTTATTCCATGATTGAAAACCGCCCTGACTGGTGTCTTTCCCGGCAGCGATCCTGGGGGGTTCCCATCCCGGTATTTCATTGCAAAGAGTGTAAAGAGGTCTATGTGACACAGGAATCTGTTGACAAAATACATGAATTGTTCACCGAGTACTCTTCTGATATCTGGTATGACAAAGAGGCTGATTTTTTGATGCCAAAAGGTGCCAGATGTGAGAAATGCGGCTCAACCGAATTCACAAAAGACCATAATATTCTCGATGTATGGTTTGATTCAGGCGTCAGCCATGCAGCTGTTCTGGATGAAAGAGAAGGTCTGTCCCGGCCTGCGGACATGTATCTTGAGGGAAGTGATCAGCACAGGGGATGGTTTCACTCCTCTTTACTGACCAGTGTTGGAAGGACAGGAAAAGCGCCTTATAAGGCCGTTCTTACCCATGGGTTTGTGGTGGACGAAAAAGGTCATAAAATGTCCAAGTCTGTGGGGAATGTTGTGGCACCGGACTCTGTGATCAAACAATATGGTGCGGATGTTTTAAGGCTTTGGGCAGCCTCTGCTGATTATAAGGGAGATATCAGTATCTCCAATAATATTATCAAACAATTATCAGATGCATACCGGCGTATCAGAAATACCTGCCGGTTTATGCTGGGTAATTTTTCAGATTTTGACGTTACTAAGAATTTAAGATCCATAAAAGAAATGTCCGAACTTGACCGGTTTATCCTTCACAGGCTGCATCATGTGGTAAAAAGATCCCTTGTATCCTATGACAAATATGAGTTTCATACTATCTACCATACCCTGCATAACTTTTGTGTGGTGGACCTGTCTTCATTTTATCTGGATATTATAAAGGACAGACTCTATACATCACCTGCTAAAGATCCTTTGCGACGGGATGCTCAGACGGTTATGTTTATCATTCTGGATGCCATTGTAAAAATTATGGCACCGATTCTGCCGTTTACAGCAGATGAAATCTATCAGCATTTGCCAAAAGGACCTGATCATAAGGAGTCTATTCATCTTGGTGCCATGATTGATCTCAATGATGAATGGGAAGATAAAGAGCTGTCTTTAAAATGGGAAAATATCAGAGGTCTCAGAGGTGAAGTCACAAAAGCTTTGGAAGAGGCAAGAAAAGCCAAACTGATTGGGCACCCATTGGACGCTGCCATTGAAATCAAACTGCCGGATACCGAGCTGAAAGCCCAGGTTGAGGATTTAAGTGAAAACCTCAATGATATTTTTATCGTATCCCAGGCAGTAACTGTGGATACTCTTGATGACACGGCTTATCAGGGCCAGGAGATTGAAGGGCTTGCCATTAAGGTACAAAAAGCCACTGGCGAGAAGTGTGAACGCTGCTGGCGGTTTGATACCACGATTGGTAGTGATCCTGTGCATGCAACAGCGTGTGAGCGATGTGCAGCCGCTTTAAAAAAGATACTCTAAATTGAACCTGACAGCCCCACCCAAGATATGGTTTAGATTAATTCTTGTCAGCGGATCTGTTATCTTTGCTGACCAGATCACCAAATATATTATCAAGATAAATATTGCTCTTCATGATAATATTATTGTTGTGGATAATTTTTTTAATCTTACCCATATCCTGAATCCAGGGGGGGCGTTTGGCTTTTTTGCTTCAGGATCCCCGGTCATCAGGAAATTTATTTTTCTGTTTTTGTCATCCCTGGTTGCTATTTTTGTTTTATGGTTTTACAAAAAATGTGCTGCTGATTTTATTTTTCTCTCTTGTGGACTGGCCTTGATCTTCGGCGGTGCCATTGGAAATTTGATCGACAGATTTTTGTATGGAAAGGTTGTGGATTTTCTTGATTTTTATATTGGGTCTGCCCACTGGCCGGCATTCAATGTTGCCGACAGTACCATCTGCATAGGAATGGCCATATTGATCTATCATATTGTATTTAATAAAGTCCCTGATTTTTAAAAAGACCCATGCATCCTGTTCTCCTTCATATCGGCAGTTTTAATCTCTACACCTATGGTCTTTTTGTTGCCTTAGGTTTTATGACGGCTATCTTTATTTCTAAAAAGAATGCAAAATCCCATGGTATCTCTTCAGAGACCATTACTGATATTTTTTTTGTCATCCTTGTGTCAGCTCTTTCCGGGGCGCGCCTCTTATACGTATTGATCAATTTTGATGGTTTTAAAAACAATCTACTGGATATTTTTAAGATCTGGAATGGGGGGCTCGTTTTTTTTGGTGGATTCATTGCTGCTGTCGGGACTGCGGCTATTTATTTAAAAGTTAAAAAGCTTAATATCTGGAAGACGGCTGATATTTTGGCACCCGGTATTGCCCTGGGCCATGCTGTAGGACGAATGGGCTGTTTTTTTGCCGGCTGCTGCTATGGTAAGGAATGCAGTCTGCCCTTTGCCGTTAAATTTACAAACCCGGAAAGCCTGGCACCTGTTGGGGTCTATTTACACCCCACCCAGATTTATTCAGTGGTGTCAAACCTGATTTTGTTTTTCATTCTTTTAAGGTTACAGAAAAACAAGAAATTTGACGGTATGATTTTTTTAAGTTATATCATGTTCTATTCAATATTCAGATCGATTGTTGAATTTTTTAGAGGGGATTTTCGAGGGGATTTCTTTTTTGAGTTTATCTCCATGTCACAGGGAATCGGTTTCCTGGTTTTCCTGGTTGCCTTTATCCTTTTAATTAAATTTTCAAGATCGCCTTATGGTTCAAAATAAAAACAGTGTTAAACATAATCAATTAGATTCATTTTTTAAGTCTTTCAAAGACAATGATGTCCCCGGCCTGATCCTGATGTACGGTGACTCATACCTGATGAATCAGGCGCTTGACTCTTTTTCTTCTTTTTTACTTGGAGATACGGATAAACAGTTTGCTTTGGAAACCCTGGAAGGCGGAACTATTTCCATGGGAGATATCATTGAGCAGGTCTCAACCTTTTCCTTTCTTGTATCCAAAAAAATTGTAGCCGTCAAAAATGCGCCTTTGTTTCAAGCACACACGAATAGTCAGGGAATCAGTTTTACGCCGTCAGACCTTGACCATTTGATCGACTTTATTAAAAAAGGGTTGCCGGCAGATCATTTTCTGATTTTTACAACCCCGGTTATAGATAAAAGAAAAAAGATATATAAAGCTATAGTTGACAAAGGATTTGTTATTGACTGTTCGGTTGCCACCGGATCACGAAAAGCAGATGTTGATGAACAAAAATCCGTGTTACAGGCTGTTGCAAGACAGGTTTTATCAAAATCCAATAAAAGTATCGAAGCCCCTGCCTTTCACAGCCTTGTTGAGTTGACAGGGTTTAATCTTGATCTTTTTTCACAGAATCTGGAAAAACTGATTGTCTTTTCAGGTAAACGGTCGGCGATTTCTCTTTTGGATGTAAAAAAAGTTATCATAAGGGATAAAAAAGATCCGATTTTTAATTTAACCAATGCATTGATGGCCAAGGATGTTAAAAACGGAATTTTTTATTTGAGTTCTCTTTTTAATGAAGGATATCATCCTTTGCAGATACTTAAATCATTTGAAAATCAGATCAGAAAATTGATTCTGGTAAAGTGTTTTACTCAAGGTTTTTATCAAAACAAAAACAGCATGAACCTTAAACAGATCAATTTCAATTTATTTAAGCAGCAAGTGCTTCCCAAAATAATAACGTATGATGAGCAGACAAAAAATACCATTGAAGAGCGGGAAAAGTATTTATCAGATAACGGCTCAAAGAAACAGAAAAAAACATCAAATGACCTTTTACTTGCACCATACCCTAAAAATGCCTATCCTGTTTTCCAGGTATTTCAGAAGTCTGAAAATTTTTCCTTAAATGAGCTGAATCAAGCTTTAATTTTTCTAGGTGATCTGGATTACAGGCTTAAGTCTTCATCTTTTGATGCAAGGACGACAATAGAAAATTTTATCATTAACACCTGTAGCAAAAGAGGATTTGTGTATGTTGAAAAAAACTAAAATCGTCGCAACCATTTCTAATTTAAATTGTTCTCCCGAGTTTATCAAAGGGCTTTACTGGGCAGGTATGAATGTCGTCAGACTCAATACTGCTCACATGACCCATGAAGATGCACGGCAGGTTATTGAAAACACAAGACAGGTATCTAAAAAGATAGCAATCCTTTTAGATACAAAAGGCCCTGAAATTAGAACCTGTGATACGGAGACACCCCTGGAGGTGAAATATGGTGATATTATTCGAATGAAGGGTTCACCAGGTGAAAAATCTACGGGTGATGTGATCTGCGTCTCTTATGAACATTTTGTTAAAGATGTTCCCATGGGAAGCTCCATATTGATTGATGACGGATATATTGCTCTTGCTGTCATGGAAAAAGATGGTGAGTATTTAAGCTGCCATGTAGAAAATGACGGAATTATTAAAGCCAGAAAAAGTATCAATATCCCTTCGGTTCATGTGACGCTTCCGGCGTTAAGTGAGAAGGATATTGGTTTTATAAAATTTGCTGCTGACAATGATTTTGATTTTATTGCCCATTCTTTTGTAAGAAACAAACATGATGTCATCGCCGTTCAAAAGATTCTAGACAAAAAGAAATCTTCTATAAAAATTATTGCAAAAATAGAGAACTCACAAGGGGTTGAAAACATAAATGAAATTCTTGATCATGCCTATGGAATTATGATTGCCAGAGGAGATCTGGCTGTTGAAATTCCCACAGAGCAGATTCCTTTGATTCAAAAACAGATTGTTAAAACCTGTATTGAAAAAAGAAAACCGGTGATTGTTGCTACCCAGATGCTGCATTCCATGATTGAATCACCCAGACCTACAAGAGCTGAGGTGTCTGATGTCGCCAATGCGTGTCTGGACCGTACAGATGCTCTAATGCTTTCAGGAGAGACGGCTAATGGGAAATATCCTGAAATGGCAGTCAGGACCATGGCAAATATTGCAAAGGAAGTAGAGAGGAAAAAGAGTAGTTTTATAAATGCTCCTTATAGTCCTGATGATAAGATTACCGCATATCTTGCCAAGGCCGCTGTTAAAGCTTCCTTAAGACTGAGTTCAAAGGGTATTGTTGCAGATTCCATGACAGGGATGTCGATTAGGGCACTTGCTGCTTACAGATGTGATAGTCCGATCTATGCACAGATTTATGATAAGCAGGTAATGAGGCAATTATCGTTGTCTTTTGGTGTTTTTGCAGAGTATATTCCGCTTGATGTTACAAAGGCTGCATCCATAAAGCCATCCATAATCAAGCTTTTAGATAGAAAGCTTATTAAATCTGAAGACCTGATTATTGTTCTTGCCGGAAGTTTTGGAATCAAGCAGGGGGCATCTTATATTGAAATCAGTACGGCAGGTAACTTTAAGGAAAAATAAAGTCAGGAAGCAAATAAATCCTGGGCATTATAGGAGCTTCGAACAAAGGGTCCTGCCGCCACTTTTTTAAATCCGATTTGCCGGGCTTTTTTTTCAAGCTGCTTAAATTCATTCGGAGAGTAATACTTTTCAACTTTAAGATGGGCTTTTGTGGGTTGAAGATATTGACCGATGGTCAGGATATCGCAGCCATGGCTTAAAAGATCTGTCAGGGTCTGTTCAATCTCTTTTATACTTTCTCCTAAACCCACCATGATACCGGATTTAACCGGCATTGAAGCGTCAATGGACTTTACATTTTGAAAAAGATCAAGGGACTGCTGGTAGTTGGCTTCGGGCCGGGCCTTTGGATAAAGTGCTGGAATCGTTTCAATGTTATGGTTTAAAACGTCTGGGTTTGCATGTACAACTATTTTTAAGGCATCAATATTTCCCTGGAAATCCGGAATCAGAACTTCAACTTTTGGATGATCCGGCAAGGTCTGCTTTATGGCTTTAATTGTTTTCGCAAAATGGGATGCACCGCCATCGTCAAGGTCATCTCTTGTTACAGAGGTTACCACTACATATCTTAACTTTAAATCAAGGGCAGCCTTTGCCACTCGCATGGGTTCATCCGAATCAACCACTTGAGGATTGCCGGGAGTAACATTGCAGAACCTGCAGTTTCGGGTACATTGGGAGCCTAGAATCATAAAGGTGGAGGTATGCTTGGAAAAGCATTCAAACATATTGGGGCAATTGGCTTCCTGACAGACCGTATGCAGTCCGGCCTTCGACAAAAGTCCTGCCACCTGTTGATAATCTCCGCCTTTGGGAAGGCTCTTTTTAAGCCATGACGGCTTGCCTGGTCTTTGTTTGTTTTTAAGTTTCATTGTGCCTTCCTTTTTACCATTTAGCTATAATCAATTTTTAATCGAATAATTAAATACAGATGAAAAATGATTTATAAAGGCATGTTTTATCCGGTCCATTGAAATAGGATAATCGGACAGGTCAAAATTATTTGTAGTATTTTTTTTTATTTCTTTTTCAATGGATGTTATGGAGATATCGGTGAGCCCACAGGGATTTATCCATGAAAAAGGTTCAAGGTCAGGATTGATGTTCATGGCAAGACCATGAAAAGATATCCCTCGTTTGATTGATATTCCTACACTTCCGATTTTTGAATTATTAATCCAGATACCATGATTTTTTGAGTTTCTGTCCGCATCAATATTAAAATCCATTGCTGTCAGTTTCATGATCTCTTCAAGGCCGTGAACAAAATCCTTTACTCCGATTTTGTTTTTCTCAAGATCAACAATAGGGTACATGACGGCCTGGCCGGGACAGTGATACGTAATATTTCCGCCCCGATTCGTTTGAATAAGATCAATATTTTTTAAATCCAGAAATTTTTTAGACACGCTTAAGTTTTCTTCACCTCCTCTTTTCCCAAGGGTGAAAACACAAGGGTGCTCCACAAAAAGAATCCGGTCTTTTAAAATAGTCCGGTCAATTTTGGATTGTACAATTTGTACCTGAAAATCAAGCGCTCTGTTGTATTCTAAAAGACCTAAATCCATGAATACAGCAGAGCGCTCTTTTAAGGTTATCCCCTCAGGCATGGTTTCCTTGCTGCGGTAACTTCATCAAGGCGCGTGACTTTTGTTAAAAGCGGTGCTTTTTTAAGCTTTTCAGGATCATCCTGGGCTTCTTTTGCAATGGCTTTTACCGCATCAATGAATTGATCAATATACTCTTTTGATTCGGTTTCCGTTGGTTCCACCATGAATGCAGCATCCACAACAAGAGGGAAATAAACAGTGGGAGGATGAAAACCGTAGTCTAAGAGTCTTTTGGCCATATCCATGGTGGTAATATGATTCTTTTTCTGGAATTCATCATTAAATACACATTCATGCATGCAGGGCATGTCATAGGGAAGATTAAGCGTGCCTTTCAGCCTTTCTTTAACATAGTTAGCATTGAGAACAGCTAACTTGCTTACATCACAAAGCCCTTTGGCACCCATGGAAAGAATATAAGAGTAGGCTTTAATGAGGACACCAAAATGTCCATAAAATGTATGAAGCCTGCCAATGGTATCCGGACAGTCGGTAACAAATTTATAGGTATCCAGTTCTTTTACCACCTTTGGTATGGGTAAAAAAGGTTCAAGAGCCTCCACAACCGCAACCGGTCCTGAACCGGGTCCTCCGCCGCCATGGGGAGTTGAAAAGGTTTTATGAAGATTTAAATGAAGGACATCAATACCGATTTTACCTGGTTTAACAACGCCCATAATCGCATTCATATTGGCACCGTCACCATAGACAAGGCCTCCTTTTTCATGGACAATGTCTGCGATTTTTTTGATATTGGATTCAAAAAGGCCCAGGGTATTGGGGTTGGTGACCATGATACCGGCTGTATCTTCATCCATGACAGCCGCAACAGCTTCCGGTTCAAGGATGCCGTTTTCTCCGGATTTAATATTAATGGATTCATATCCGCAGAGACTGGCGCTGGCAGGATTAGTACCATGTGCCGTATCCGGAATAATTATCTTGGACCGCTGTTTGCCGTTTTTAGCATGAAACGCATGTATGATGAGCATGCCGGTAAGTTCACCATGGGCACCGGCAGCCGGTTGAAGCGAGACCGCATCAAATCCGGTTATCTCTGCAAGATAACGCTCCAGGTTGTACATTAGTTTTAATGCCCCTTGAGAAAACTCATCACCCGCTAAAGGGTGAGCACCGGCAAATCCCTGGCGGGCTGCCTGTACTTCATTGGTTTTGGGGTTATATTTCATGGTACAGGAGCCTAAGGGGTACATGCCGGAATCCACACCAAAATTCCATTGGGATAGCCGGGTGTAATGTCGGGCAATATCCAGTTCAGAAAGTTGAGGAAGCTCAGGTGCATCGCCTGTAAGGCTTTCATCAAGCCTGGTTCTTTCAACATCCTGTGTTGGCAAAGATATGGCACATCGTCCTTTGCGACTCTTATCCCAAAGATTGGGTTCATTAAAAATAAGACCGCTTGTTCCAGGTTGCTGACTCATTATTGCACCTCCTTTGCCAGTTGATCAATATCATGTTTTGAGAGCGTTTCTGTTGCACAGAACAGGTAATGTTGTTTGAGTTCAGGATAAAACGTTTCAAGATTTATTCCGGCAAACGTGCATTTGTCATTGGCTAAGGTTGTTCTCTTCTGCTCAAATCCATCGGGTACTTTCAGGACAAATTCATTGAAAAAAGGGGTTTCAAAAACCGATTCAAAACCTGACTTTTCAAGACTTGCTTTAAGATATACGGCCTTGTCATGATTTTGCTGGGCAATTTCCCGAATACCGATTTTACCGACAGTGGCAAGGTAGATAGCGGCCGTCATGGCATTAAGCCCGTTGTTGGAACAGATATTGGAAGACGCTTTTTCACGTCTGATATGTTGTTCTCTTGTTGCCAGGGTCAATACGTATCCGTCATCACCGTTTGTATCTTTAGTTTTCCCAATAAAACGACCAGGAAGGTTTCTCATTTGCTTTTTAGTTCCGGCAAGCAAACCCAAACCCGGCCCACCAAAAGATTTGGCAATACCAAGGCTCTGGCCTTCACCTGCTACCAGATCGGCTCCACAGCTGCCTGGGTTTTTAAGAAGACCATACGCCAGGCTTTCCGTAAATGAGGTGATAAATAATACTTTTTTATCATCTGCTATCGATTTAAAGGCCTTTAAATCTTCAATATTGCCAAAAAAGTTTGGGGACTGAATGGCAATTCCGGCAATGTCATCCATTTTTTTGAGAGCCTCCATATCTGTAAGACCTTCTTTAGTATACGGGACTTCAACGATTTCATACCCTGCAGGACTGATATAGGTTTGAATGATTTGTCTATGACTGGGATGGACAAGACTGGAAACGGCTATTTTATTTGCTTTTCTGTTCTTTCTAAGGGCAATCAACGCTGCTTCGGCAAGTGCAGTTCCGCAATCATAATGGGAAGCCGTGGCAACATCCATTCCTAACAGTTCGGTCACCATGGTCTGGAATTCATAAATACCCTGTAAAGTTCCCTGACTGACTTCGGGCTGGTAAGGGGTATAGGCTGTCATAAATTCCGATCTTGAAATCAGATAGGGGATAATGGCAGGAATATAATGATCATAGCTGCCACCACCGATAAAGCACTTGTAGTCTTTACAGGCAATATTTAAAGAAGCAAGCGCTTCCATATGACCATTGAGCTCCCACTCCGACAGGCTTTGTGGGATATCAATATCCTCAGTTGTTTTCAGATCATCCGGTATGCAGCTAAACAGATCATCAAGGCTTTCCTGCCCTGTGACCTTAAGCATACTTTCAATATCTTCTTTGGTATGTGGAAGATAGCGCATGATATTTATCCTTTCAGCATGTCAAGGTATGCTGCTTTATCCATTAGAGTATCCAGCTCAGAAACATCAGCCGGTTTTAACTTGATGATCCACCCGTTATCATAACAGGACTCGTTCACAAGCTCAGGTGCGTCTTCAAGGGTTTCATTTATTTCAACAACTTCTCCTGAGATCGGAATGTACATTTCAGAAACTGCTTTTACTGATTCCACACTTCCAAATTCATCCCCTTTGGAAAATGTATCACCTACTTCAGGGAGTTCGACAAAAACGATTTCTCCGAGTTGATCCTGGGCATAATCATTAATACCAATGGTTACCGCATCACTTGCCTGTTTTGCCCACTCGTGATCTTCCGTGTATTTCACGTCGTCGGGTAAGTTAAGATCATTGATTTCTTTCATGAGAACCTCCTTTTAATAATTATTAAATAAAATTATATAGTTTTTTCCTTGCTGTTCTGTCAGGTCTGATATCAGTCACAATTGTAGCACTTATCTCTCTTTTCCCTTCCTTAAGTGTTAATTTAGTCCCCAGTTCCAGTTTTTTTGTTACCATGACAAAACCACAGCTAATGCCTTTTATTTTTAAATTTTCAGGAAGATTTTTTGAACAGATGCTCACAATTTTGCCTTTATGCCAACTAATACCCATATCTGTATTACAGGTAAGCACTTTGCCGATTACGTCATCTGTATCATCTACAACACTGGTTTTGTCTCCGATGGCAACCTTTCTTAAAGAGTCGCCAATAAACGGATAGGTGAATGAATCACTTTTTGAAGGTGACAAAAGTGCATCAGCCCCTAAGAAATCTTTTGAAAAAGACGATTTGTTTTTTATATACGGAAGTGCAAAATCCCATGGATGATTTAAGAACTTCCAGCCGCCAATGTCCTGGTGCGATAAAGGCAGGCACGCCCCGGCCCTTAGAGAATCTCTGGACCCCAGCCCACATGGCTTAATGCCGTATTCTTTCCCTGCGGATAAAATGTCTTTCCAAAGCTTAACGATAGCATCAGGGTTTAAGAATATCTCAAATCCAAATTCACCGGTATATCCGGATCTTGATAATAGTACAGGGGTACTGTCCAGCAGTTTAACTTCAGATTCATCAAAGTTGCCTTTAAATGAAAAATACGGCATTTGATTAAAAACCGTATCAGGAGTTTGAATGAGTTTTGAAAGAATTTTGGCAGAATTGATTCCCTGTATATCCATTTTTGCAATTTTGTCGGATAAATCGTTAATAGCGACAGCCAAACCCTTTTTATTTAGCTCAAGATGTTGGGCAATAGCACCACCCATGCCCGCGTTAACACAAATCATAAAAAAAGTGTCATTGAATTTGTAAACAATGGCATCATCGATACACTGGCCTTTTGTATTTAAGAACGCACCGTAAGCACAACGACCCTGATTAAGTGTCGCAATGTCTCTTGTAAAACAATAATTGATCAAATCAAATGCGCCTTGGCCGTTAACATTGATACAGGCCATATGGCTGGTATCAAATATGCCTGCTGATTTTAAAACGGCCAGGTGTTCATCCTTGACCCCGGTCTCATACCATAACGGCATATCAAATCCACCAAAATCAGCCATATTGGCGCCTGCTGCTCTATGCCATTTATTCAGGGGTGTTGTTTTTAAAGGGGTGCCCATGACAAGTATCCTTAATTTATTCTTTTAACGATTAAAAAATATAGGGAACCTTTAGATTGTAGGATTTATAGACAACAAACGTTTCTACCGATCTAATACCCTTAACTTTTGCGATTTCTTCTGTATAAAATTCAAGTAGTCCAAAGCCTTTTTTAAAAAGAGCACATACCATAAGGTCAAATCTTCCTGTGATTACACTGACTGAAATCACTCCTTTCAGCGTACTGATTTCTTCACCTTTTTCCACCAGATTCATTTCAGACAGCTTGATCCCGATCATTACAATTCGATGACCCGGAAGCGTTGCCGGATCAACAAGTCCACAGATTTCCAGAACACCTTCCTCCTGGAGTTTATTCACTCTGGATCTTACCGTATTTTCAGTAATGTCTAATTTGTCAGCAATTTTTTTAAAAGATTTTTTTCCTTGTCTTAATTCTCTTATGATATCGATGTTGGTATTATCAATTTTCATTGTTTCCTCATTTTTTTAGCTAAAAAATTGCGGGAATTTGAATTTATTTTAATAATTATTGAAAAA
>Ga0164311_10001221_pt1 | contig 12371 bp, 10 predicted proteins | sample GuaBasSedimGuay2_FD_121796 | JGI IMG/M metagenome (GOLD analysis project Ga0164311, IMG submission 121796) | Subseafloor sediment microbial communities from Guaymas Basin, Gulf of California, Mexico - Guay2, Core 4569-9, 9-12 cm | ecosystem: Environmental > Aquatic > Marine > Hydrothermal vents...
AGTATCTTCTGCCAAATGCCTTCTTCTTGCAGTCTCTTTAGCCTCCTCCAGGCTGTTGTGGGATGGCCGTATTGCCTTGGCATGTCCGCCCAGCGGCAGCCTGTTGAAGGATTCTGACTTTTCTGTCGTCGAGGCGGGGGCGTCCCCTTGTGGGGAAGGAGGCATGAAGCTCTGGAGGAAGCTCCATTGATCGTCTGTGAGCTCTTTGAACTCCATGGCCTCCCCCTTGAAATGAATGCTGTCTCCTCAAAAGATAGCCTCCTCCCCATAATTTTGCAATGAGTTCCTTGCTTTGCCTCTCATTTATCTATAAAAGCATTTCTGTAAAAATTTTCCTCAAAAAAGATTTTAAAGCAGATTTAAATTTCAACCACTTTTCCTTTCGCCTCAGTCTTCTTAACCTTCTTTTGGTGAACTTTTCTTTTTCTTTGGAACGAAGCTCTCTCTCCAATTTATCCCATTCTTCTTTATGTTCTTCAATAATTTTCTCTAACTCTTCATAAGGACGTATTAAAGAGGCCACATCAAAAAAGATCCTCTTTTCCATTTCTCTCCCCCCTTTTTTGAATTAATGTGCTTCTACGTGATGGATAACTTCAAAAAAATTAAAGGTTTACTGCTTTAGCAGCTCATTATGACATTTCTCCAGATTCCTTTTTTCTTTAATCCTTTAACCTTAACTGAGCTAATAGTCCACCTGAAGATATAAAGTTTCTTCCCCCTTGTCAACCCCCTATAGAACTCGTGGGTACATAGGGTACACCTCAAAGGGATTCATTGGTAAATAAAGAGAGGGTGGAAAAATTGAAATCATATCTTGCTTGGCTTTGTTGCCTGCCACCACCAATGTTGCCACCGACATCCCCAGAGGGTCCAGGATGGACAACATCACCTTGAACTGTACTAGGTCTGGCCTATGATCTTTGCTGTGCCCATTGCGGAAAAGCGTGTTCCCCTCCTCATCGTGATAAGCTGCTGCAGTGGTGCTGTCCAGACGCACAGGAGCCTGATGAAGGTTGTATACCCTGATCAGTCGCTGGCCAAGCTGGCTTTCCACCTCCTCCCAGGTCCCATCTTCGCTGAGAACTCGCAGCACATCTGCCAGCTGGTCGTCGGTGAAGTCTTTGATCCGAACCGGTTCGGGCAGCAGCACCTGCAATGTCTGCAGGTGATCCTCGGCCCACGGCTCAACTTCGCTCATGCGATGGTCAGCTTCGGAGAGGATGAAGCTCAGCCAGGCCGTGGTCAGCCAGCCCACGCTCAGCCCCTTCCGATTGCCGTGGGGTTGGATCACCTCGTTCAGCACATCCGGGATGCCCATCTTCTGTTGTTGATGAATTAGCAAGGGTATGTCGTCTACTCGCTCCGTGTGGACTTGATTGGATTCACCTCCTCAATAATTCAAAATATAGCAAATCAGAAAAGGATGCGAGAATCCCTTCCATGATGGTTCCCTTGTGTCGCTTAAATGGGTTGGGGTGATCAATCAAACTTAAAAGACTCCTGTCTGGAAGTCCTCCATCTAAGTGAGGCTCCACACTTAGAAAAGTAAGCAGCCCAAAATCTTTTAAGTCTAAACACCTTAGTAGGGTCAGAGGACCTCGCTCCGATAACGTAGACTTCCACTCCCCTGAGGTCTGGAAGCCCCTTCTTCACCCTCTCTCTGTCGATAATTTCGTTTATCTCTTCTTGTGAGAAGAACTTCCTTCGGTTGAAGTTATAATCAAGTGTTTGAACCATATCTGACATTAAAACGAGGATTTTTTTCGCCTGGGGATGGTCTTTGAAAAATTCCTCAGCTATATAAGCTGCGTTGAATATATCCGTGGATCTTGCCTCTTTGTTTCCGAAAAGAAATTCCTTAGCTTTCTGACGAAGTGTTCGTTTGGCCTCCTCCTGCTTCTTTTTAACAATGAAAGGGTTTTCGTTCCAGCCATATGCGAATTCAGCTTCTACAACACACGAAGATAAAGAGTTGCTCGTGATCTCCCCCAAGCCTATCACATCACCTCTGCGGATATCTGCCAAGATCGACTTCTTGAAAACCTTCCAATAAAAGTTTCTGTCCTCTTTGGTGCTGCCGGAGGTGTCGAAGAGGACGAAGATTGCCCTTCCCTCTGAGGAGAACAGGCTAAACCCATAAGATGAGATGAAAGCAAGGAGAATCAAAAGCCTCTTCATTTTCCTTCCTCGAGGTTTAAGGGTTGAAATAGGGGCTGGAATGAGGGTTCCTTCGGAAATTGGTCGTCCTCCCTTCTGGCACGGATGTTGGCCATCTGATAAAGATATATCAGCGCCCTGCATTTTTGTTCTACCTCCATCATCTTGGCCTTCAGTTTTGCTATTTCCTCCATTCCTGCCTTCAGCTCCAGGCTATAGAGGTTGACAGGGAAGAGGACGACAGGATCAGGGTCGGTGGGCAGCTGGGCGACCTTTCCTGATAAGCTCTGATACGCTGCTTTCTTCTTCCTCAGGCTGCTGTCGATTTCATCAAATTTACTTTTCAGCCTCTTTACCTTACGGGAAAGATAGTGGTAGGTTCGAGAGTCGAAGGGACATCGCTCGTACCATACAAGTATATTGGCTATAGAAACGGAAACATTGATCAGGAAGTAGATAGTTGCCACCCAGAGCTGGCTCATCTGAGGGAGGTACTCCTGAACCTCCCACAGATATTTCACCCTGAGGTAGGAGACACCGAGGAATACCCCAACCAGAAGGAAGAAAAGCGGAGAAACGATCGCCTTCATCAAATCTCCTCTTTCCTCTTTCCACCTCATCGCTGTGAAGTAACAGAAGACATTGATAAAGGCGATGACGCTTAACGCTCCAAGGTAGGTCAGGACTCTTCCAAATCCAAATACTTCGAACACAAGGACATTAAGGATAAAATCTCCGAGCGAAAGGCCGATCAAAAACAGCAGGAACTTACCCCGAGAAAGCGAAGGTTCCAGCTTGTCCAATTCATCTTGGACGTCCTGAAGTTCCTTCTCGTAGTATTTCGATGCATCATCCAGCTTTTTTATCTGCCCTTCCAATCTATCCCTCTGGCGCTCAAATTCCTCATTTTGCCTCCTGGCTCTCTCCTCATCTTGCCTCCTCTTTTCTTCCCTCCGTCGTTTGCTTTCTAGGCTCTCGAGCCATCTCCGGACGATCTTCGCCTTCTTCTCTTCTACCTTGCTTATCAGGCGTCGCTCGTAGGCAGAGTCCCCCAAAGGTATTCCTTTCCTTCCATCCCTCCAACCGTTCCAGAGGGCGGACAACTCTGCCCGTTTTATGAAAACGATAAGTGTAGTAAATGCAACAAGTGCAGCCGCAGGTATCATATTTACCTCCTTCTGTCTATCCTTATGTTCTTCACCATCTTGACTTTGGACCAGAGTAAGTCCGGATCCTTCGAGTCTGTGAGGTTCACCTTGTAAAAGAGGTTGATCCTGTGTCCCCGAGGAAGCGGGAAGGTCAACCAGCCTTTCACCGCCATCCCCTGGGGGAAATCCTTCGGTCTGCCGGGGGAAACCTCGAGGGGGAAGTATTGGTCGCCATACTCGTCAGTTATGCAAGCTTCTGAAAAATGGAGCCTTATGCTTTCGTAAGAGTTTACCCTTTGGATCAAAAACACGAACCGGATCGCACCGCTCGATATCTGACAGGCCCGAAGCACGATATTCCAGTCCCCGGGAAGAGGAGTCTGAAATTCAAATGTCAATGTATCATCCAGCATAATCTGCCTCTTATAAGAGAAAGACCTAACCCTGACAGGCTTAGCTTCTCCCACCACCGCAGTTGGAGGTGGCTCGGGGTTCACTATGGCGTCCCGGTCCTTCTTTATCTCCATCACCACCTTTCTCACCTCCTCTGCCCAATGTCTTATAACTCTTTGGCGCTTTTCCTTAGGTGGTTTGGAGACAAGAGCATAGTAAACCCCCATGACCTCATCGCAAAATTGTCGCTCCACCCTGGTGTCCAAAAGCAACTGGCGGAAGAACTCGGACCTCAACTTCTCAAGTTTCCCCCGGTAGGACTCCTGGCGAGCCTCCTGGCTTTCTTTGATCCAGACCCTTTCCTCGTTGGTGAGCCTTCCCGTCACTAAGACCCATCCTTCCCTGGCTATCTCATCCCTTGCGTCCTGGATGGCTTCCGTGAAGCTCTCCTTGCTGGAACCCACAACTCCATCTTGGGGAGGATTCTGGATCCATATAGGAACCCGCTCCGTCCAGGTCGGGGTTTTCGGCATGGCATCTGAGGACTTGGATTGCCCCCGAAAGGTGGCACAACCTATTAGGAACACTATCGAGGATGAGATTAACATCTCTATCAGCCATTCCAAAAGCCCTTTCCTGAAGTCTCTTACAGTTATGATCTCCCCCATCCTTAACCTCCTCGTTGAGCTCTTTTCGAGTGTTTCACAATATGATCCCACAACCTCACCCTCCACCTCTTCCTAAGTTCCTTGTCCGAACTTCTCATCGAGCTTATCCTCTTCATAGCTTCCCTCCCTTTAACCTGACGGCATGGATCTCCCTCCCCTGCTGGTCTATCGTGTACTCCTCGAGCACGCCTTCCTTGACCAGCATCTTCAGCTGCTTGGCCATCGCACACTTCCGAAAGCTATCCTCCCCCGCCAGATTCTCGATGATATAAGTCTTAGTGAGATATAGCGATCGGTGATCCAACTCTTTGATCCGCTCCACCAGCTCCCTCTTCTCTACAGAAATACGGGGTATGGGCACGAACTCGTCCACCGCCTCCCTGAGGAGGGCGTTGGTGGAATCTGGAGAGGAGGCCAAAACAACCTTCTTGCCGTGACGGTGAAGGGCGTGGACTGCAGGGAGGAAATGGCCATCCCCGGTGGCTATGATTACGGTATCCACCTCCCTCCTGATATGGGGGAGGTCGGCGATGTCGGTGGCCATCACCTCGTCCACACAGCTTTTGCCACCGTTATTCAGATGGGGGACATGTATTAGCTTTATCCCTTCAGCAAATAGCTTTTGTATGAGACAATCTTCGTATCTCTTAAAATTAGCGTAAGCGTTTGCGAGGACGATCCTCCCTCGGCTCCTCGCCGCCTTCAGCAGTACCTCAAGGTCAACGTCCACCACATTGTCTAAATCTATAAAAGTACTAACCTTCTCGAGCTTGCTCTTGTTCATGTGGCCCTCCTTTCTATAAGGGCTTCCTTTATCTCTTTCTCCGCCACTCTCTTGAAATATCTCCTGTTGAAGCCTTTCTTCCCCTTCTTAGTGGACATGGGTCCGCCGGGCTTAGGGAGTGGAAGCCTTATGCCTTTCCGGATATCCCTTATGATTATGATGTCTCTCATCTTAGACCCTCCCGTTGGACTCTCTTCGTGTGTTCCACCATGTGCTCCCGGAACCTCACCCTCCACCTCTTCCTAAGTTCCTCATCCGAATTTATCATCGAGTTTATCCTCGCCTTTGAAGCCTTTTCGAAGGTCTCAAGGGCAAAGTAGTAGAGCACTCCATCGCTCCTCAGGTAGAGGAGACCTGGGAACCTCCTGCTCCATCTAGGATAGATCCCCCGAGGGCAAGCCTTGAGGATCTCCGAAAGCTCTTTTTTGTCGGTTATCTGCTTTTCTATATTTACCTTCTCCCTTCGGGAAAACTTGGGTGAGCTGATAGGCATTTTAGCTTTCCTTAAAGGGCCTGCTCCAGGAAGTACACCCAGGCGGGCATCTTGCCCTCTAAGAAGGCCTCGGCAGTCCTGCGGTGGGCCTCCACAAGACGATCGAGAAGCCCAAAAGCTGAGGATCTCTCGTTTTTTCCTGGCTCTATCCCAGGTTCAAGGGCCTTGAATTTGCCTTTGGACAAACAATAGCCTTTATTATGAAGGCCAAAGACAAAAGCAGCCTTGTCAAGCTTCCCTATACTCATACGATCCTCCTCCTGTGAATGAGTGGAATTGTGAAACTTTCCTAAGATCTATTATCCATCTAATGCAATTGCGCCTGGTTCGACCTGAAGTCCATATCACCCCATCTCCCTTGGATTGGGCACTATCTCCCGGAAAGGATGTGGTGATCATCATCTTACTCTTTGAGATCAGTTTAATGTCAACGACTAAGTCACGATTCCAATAACATTGATGTAGCAGAACCTGGGCCGGTGTCAATGTATCCTTCCCAGCTATGATAGTTCTCATTAGCTCATCACCTCCGAAGATGGGTTTATCCGGGAGCGTTTCTTTTCAGCTGTGATCCTTTGAACTATTCCTGGAAATCTATAATAAGATTCTATACATCAAAGACTTATAATCTTTATGAAAAATGTCTTCTTTATAGTTCCCAAGCTAAAAAAAGTTCTCATATGGCCATTCAGGGCTATTATGTACAAAAACCACGGTGGGGGTTTAGATAAAACCGGACGGAATGTATAGAAAACAAAATAGCACTTGGGTTATCCCAAGGTATTTTTAAGGATCCCTTGAGCCACTTATGAAACTTCTCGATAATTGTCAATTCTTCCTGAGGTTATACAAGAATGAGGTCTTTGGAAGAATAAAAAAGCCTGCCTCTTTTAAGGAGACAGGCTATCTTTGTCTTCTATAGACCTTAAGGTTTGAATTTAGAATTTTCTCTTCAGTGAAACGTCTTGCTTTCGGGCGTTTTCATGGGAGTGGATTCTAAAAGCAAGTCTTAAATCTATAGAACACCACCTCCAATGGCAACGATGAGAAGTCTGTCTTGGTCTTTGTCTGTATATCCTTTTTTCTCACGATCTTCAGCCATAGATATCTCCTCCTACAATAGTTCAAGGAAATTTGGCTTATAACCTTCTTCTTTGCTTAAACTTAAAGAGCTCTACATTAATTCTGACGCTCCCAAAGAGAATTAGCAATGAGACTTATCCACACCCTGCCTGCTGTTTAAGAGAAGAACTCCCTAAAAAGAATAATTTCTCCCGAAGGGATCTCCACTGTAACCTTGTTGACAATTTGGGAAACTCGGCTTCTTGGGATATTTAACTCATCGGCAAAGGCCTTCTGGGACCATCTAAGCTTTCGCTCTTTAACCTTCTGTTTTAATATCCTTTTCCCCTCAGAAAGGTCTTCGGCTTCCAGAAATCTCCTTACAGGCTCCTTAGAGATCAAATGTTCAACAAACTCTCTTAAAATGCCGCTCCGTGCTTTGACTCTGCTTCTTCGGATATTAGAGGGAAGGTCCATGTAATAGTCGGGAATTATAACGTCGAAGGACCCGGAGTCATTCTTCACAATGATCACATCGGGCCTCACCGTCTCCGAAGCCTTGAGCTCTCTGCGTCCATAGTAAAAATCGTATTCATCTATCAGGCGAAGGAGCTGCCTTCGTACTGCCTTTGGGAGTTCTTCCGACAGCGCGATACGTCTTATCTTCTCATCGTCTCTTGAAAGCAGGGCTAATCCCAACTCCTCCCCTACCTCTTTTACTCTGAATCTCTCGGAGACATACTCCCAGAGGAAGGGAGCATCGCTGTCCTCACACCAGGGACTCCATTCCACCTCCTCAGGTTCATAAGGCTCATCACTATCTGCATTGGCATTTCTCATATTATCCTCGTCGAAAGATTCATCTTCTCGTTCCTCCTCAACTATGTCAGGTATAAGATCTTCACCAGGATCAAGCTCAACTTCAGATCTTATCGCCTGGTCCTCTCGGATGTCTATAACGACCCGCTGGGCTTGCTTTTGCTCCACCCTCTGGTCTTGCTTCAGTGCCTGCCTCGGGATTAGACTTCGATCAGCCATTTTCCTCACCTCGTTAAAGGTTATAGTGGCTTACCATGATATGCTCTAAAGGACCTTCTAATTTAGATCTGCCCCCACTTATTACAGCCTCCCTTAAAGCTTCAAAAGATCTATCGAAAGCCAGCCTCAGCAGCCAGCTGGTGAAGGAACAGATAATCCTTCCCAATCCAACTAAGGTATGAACTGCTTTGATCCCACACGACTTTCTGTTTCTAAGATCTTTCAGGGGCAATACCGCACCCGGGGAGAGATCTGTTGTCCCGGGATCCTCAACCTTGCCGAAGGAGAGCATCCTCTTTAGCACCACCTCAAAGTGTTTGACATCGACCTCTCTAAAACAGCTCCTAATCTCTTTTAGCAACTCTAAAGCGATGCTCGCAAGAGCCCCCGGATCACTGTCTATCTCTATCTCCTCGAGTTTCTTCCTTCTCTTCCTATCCCGTCCCTCAAAGAAATTCCTCACCTTATCTAAATTTATCTCCTCTCCGGCCCTGTGGAAGGCAGAAATGGAAAGCTGAGTGCATCTTTCCCCTATGGATTGGGAGGCGATGATGCCTACCGGAGTGCCCAGCTCGACCAACTCCTTCTTCGAGAGGTCCCAACCGTAACACTTCCGACATACCCCTTCACTTAGGCAGAAGATGGGAGAGCGGACCTGGACCTTCGGGGGGCTATCCATCTTGGAGAGGGCTGTCAGTTCCTCCTCGGTTATCAATATGTCCTCCCCATCTTTCCTGTAAAATCTCCCCAGGAGCCTTCTTCTGTCTTCATCGGAGGCAGAGGCAAAGTCGAAGGTGAGATAATTGGAAGTTCCGCAGTCCTCTTCATCTACTACGATGTCTTGGGTGGCAAGGATGAGCTTCCTCATCAGCCAGCCCGCCTTAGGAGTGGCCAGTTGCTTATCGATCTGGCTTCTGCGAGACTCATAGCAGGAGAAGAAATACTCCCCAATGCTCAGGCCATCCCTGTAATTTACCTCAATTAATTTGCTTATCCCTCTCGGCCCTTCCACCTCCCCAAGCACGCCTACGAGCATCTGCACCTGTCTCTTCGTTCCCCGGGCCCCGGATTTCACCATCCAAGAAAAAGGATTTTCCTCGGACAGCTGGCCTTTAATACTTTCCCAGTCCTCGTCCCAATTTACTTTGGCGAATTCCGGATCCTTAAGATCGAAGACGCTGATGGAAGTTCCAAAGGATGTGGCTGCATGAAACCCCAAATCTTTTATCATTTCCAGGCATTGGACCATCTCCGGGTTCCCCTTTTCCTCGAGTATCCTGATAAGCTCCTTTTTACCGAGGCCGGGCGTAACCTCGCCTCCGAGCACCTGGTTCAGCTGTCTTCTTCCTTCCGTTTCAAATGAGAGGAGGTAGGTGCCGAGAACTATATCCTGGGAGATGTTTGCCACCAAGTGGCCATTGGCCGGCGAGAGGAGGTTTTCGGAAGGATATAGCCTTCTTGCTTCCTCCCTCGAAGAATCCAGAAGGGGCAGGAAGGCCGCCATCTGGTCGCCGTCGAAATCGGCGCCGAAGGGCTGGGTGATCAGGGGATTAACCGTGATATTCGTATCAGAATCATCTTCGCTTATCTGGGGCCTGAAAGCCATTATTCCCATGCGGTGAAGCGTGGGGTTGCGATTCAAGAGGAGAGGATAATCCTCCGACAAAGAACTTAGGGTATTTCTGAAAAGGTCCTTTATTTGTGTGTCGGAGTAGTTTCTGCGGATCAATCCCACGAACAGACGACGAAATATTCCTCCTAAGAAATTCCTTATGAGCACGGGCTCATAGATCTGGACAGCCATGTGGTATGGGATCCTGCACTCGTCGATCTTCAAACTTGGATCCACGACGATGACCGCCCTTCCTGAGTAATCCACCCTCTTCCCCAGGATCGCCTTGCGGAAAAGGCCCTTCTTCCCCTTCAAAAATTCCTCGAAGGGCCTCTCCTCGGGACCTGTCCGTCTTTTTAACCTGAGGGAATAGAGATCTGCGACAGCCCAGGCAAGCTTTCGCCAATCTCTTGTGTACCAATAGAGGATAGAAGCGTACCTTGTGCTCAGATATGCATGGGTTATCTTTCCTCCTTTTATCTTGTGTTTTGGCCTGTACATGGGGGGAATTACGGGAAGAACTCTTATGAATAAAACATCGAGGTCCTGTCCTCTCCCCAGCAAACTACTGACCATATTAAGGAGGTGGCTATATTTGCTAAACCCGGGTTTGCTTTTTACATCCCTCTCGAGCTCTTCGTAGAGCTTCTTTAAGTCCATATTTTGGAAAAAGGGAAAAGCCTCTTTCGGATCTCTCCTCAACCTTTTAAGCAGTCCTTGACTCAGAGTTCCCACTGGGGACTTGAAGAATTTTTCCACATCACCTTCCTCTAAACGGTCTCCGATGTAGGAGAGAAGCTCGCTGAAGAACGGGTAGAACAGGGGGTTCATTACGGGCATATCTGATATATCTATGTAACCCATCCAGCAGTTAAACCCCCTCTCACAGAAGTCCAGCATCTCTAAGAGATATTCACAATTACTCAGATCACCCCTCCATCGGGCAGCTTGGGGCTTATTAGCTACTTCGGCCTTCAGTGCTTCTATATCTTTCCTGATAAACTCCCTGAACTTATCCAGATCCAGTCCTCCAAAATATGCAATAACATCCTCATAGTTCTTGAGCCTCCTGATATTGAGAACATCCCTTTTAAGCGATGTCTTAAAATGCTCCAGGTCCTGGGTATTGTTACGATACTTTCCGAAGGCGGCCTTGAAGTCGGGAAGTTCGCTCTCGTGCAACGAGGGGAGGCGGATCCTGTCTAAATATTCGGCGAGCGTTTCCGCGTCAAACCGGTAGTATTTATCATCCTCTATCTGCTGATAGTTTTCAATCTTTTTGCAAGAGTTCCGAATCTCGTCCTCAGTGGCTATACTCAGGTCGATGGCCTCTACCTTTAAGTCCTTCGCTTCTTCCTTGGGCAATCCTACCCTCTTCAGGAGATCATCCGTAATATCTTCGCCGTCTTTATTGAGGAGGATGGGGGAAAGTCCCAGGCTCCTCAGGAAGAAGATAAACAGCCGGAGGGATTCGGGAGGATGACCCGTTATACTTTTATCGAGAGGCTTCCGAAACTCCCTCAGCTTGCTTCTCCCTACCACCTCGTCCGATCTGATGGACAGCATCTCTCTGATGATCTCCTTAGCCCCGTGAGCCAGGAGGGCCCACACCTCCATCTCCCCTAGTCGCTGTCCTCCTTGAAGCCTCCTTCCCTTAAGAGGTTGGTTCGTGGTCCTGGTATAGGTGCCCGAACTTCTCACGTTGATCTTCTCGGAGGAAATGTGGTTCAGCTTCATCATGTAGATGTAGCCCACGGTGACGGGGTTCTTAACTTTCACCGCTTTCCCAGTTTTCGGATCCCGATAACAAAGTAATTTCTTCCCCCCTTCAAGCTCAGATTCATCGAGCAATTTCATCATCTCATCTGGATGGAGGTCGGAGACCAAAGGGGCCTTAAAGTCCTTTCTTCCTTTCTTTGCCGCTATCCAGCCGAGATGGGCCTCGTAGAGCTGACCGAGGTTCTGGCGGGCAATTATCCCTAAGGGATTTAACACGACATCCACATGGACGTGGCCCACATCTTCGTAGGACTTTCCATCTGAGAAAAGAAGGCCGTGTCTGTGAGGGCTTTCCCTATCCACGAAGAACGGCATCTGCTCTTCATCGAGGATCTTGGTGACCACCCCCTTGTTGCCGTGCCTTCCGCTGAGCTTATCCCCGACCTGTATCGGCTTTTCCTCTTCTATCAAAAATCGGAATATCCGGTACACACGGTCGGGCAAAGCCTCTCTTTCGAAGTAAACTTCTATATCTATCACCCTTCCCCTGACCCCGATGGGCGGCTTGGACTCCTTGAGGGGGATCGAAAGTGTACTTCTCTTTGCCCCTTCCTTTGTATAAGTCACCTCTATAAAGGGGATAGACGAACTAATCACATCCCCTTCCTTTACCTTCAACTTATAGTCAATCCTATAAGAAGCTATCTGTTTGTTAAGCCATTGCTCTGCCCTGTCTTTCCCTCTTTCCTCGAGGATCCTCCTGTAGTCCCGCTTCTCCCTCAACCTATTTTTCAATATCGCCCTAAGTTTCTCCCTATGGTCTCCATAATCCCTTTCGGTTATTACATATTTATGCTCGTAGATGTGGCGGGAGGTTAAAATGCCCTCCTTTCGAAGCCTCTCGGATATGACGATTCCGTCCTCGAAGTTCCAGCCGAACCAGGGCATGAAGGCGACCAAAAGGTTCCTCCCCAAAGCCAGCTCGCCTTGGACGGTGGTCGAACAATCCGCCAGGAGGTCTCCCTCTTCTATTTGAGATGGCGGCTCTAAGGCCGGACGCTCGTCCACGACGGTCCCCGCCATGGTGGGCTCCCGCCGCCTGAGGTATATCCTATGCTCAGAGCCATCATAGGTCCTTAAGGTGAGATGTTCAGGGGAAGATTCGATAAGCTCACCTCTTACCCTCGCGTAGAGAGGTCGACCGGACTCCCTCGCCGCTATCCCCTCCCATCCGGTTTTGATGAGAGGGGGTTCGGGATCTTTAAGAGGGAGTGCCTGTCGCATAGCTCCACAG
>Ga0164311_10001222_pt1 | contig 12371 bp, 14 predicted proteins | sample GuaBasSedimGuay2_FD_121796 | JGI IMG/M metagenome (GOLD analysis project Ga0164311, IMG submission 121796) | Subseafloor sediment microbial communities from Guaymas Basin, Gulf of California, Mexico - Guay2, Core 4569-9, 9-12 cm | ecosystem: Environmental > Aquatic > Marine > Hydrothermal vents...
CAAATATGCCAATAATTGATGTTGAAATATCAATCAACTTCTGGGATGTGATAGAAAACTTCCTTATTATGATGTCTACCCTCACATGGCCGTCCTCTTTCAAAAGCCATGGGGCTCCCAGAAATGTTACATAGAAAAGGATATACTCTGTTATTTCTGTTACCCAAGTGAGGGGCTGCAAATCAAAGTAACGTAGAACCACTTCTAGGCAGATGGAAAACATCATAAAGAACAGAAGAAGGGCGGCTACTATGGCCATCGCATCAGTGATTCTATCAATCAGGCTCGCTAATTTTCCCTTTGAAATCATCGCTCCCTCGATAAGATAGGGGGACAGGCAGAGGCAGGTCCCGTCCCCCTATGTTATAAAGAGCTATTGACCCAAAAGTCCCTTGTATTGAGCCCCCAGTTCTGGGCTCTTTTTCAAGACCTCATCCCAGCCAGCTTTGTATGCCACCCTGAGATATTCTTTTTCATCTTCAGGACAAAAATTGATTACTTTCACCCCTTTTGAAGTAATAAATTCACGCTCCTCCTTAATCAATCTTGCATAATGATCTGCAGCCCGGTGTTCCACCTGTTTGGCTGTATCAATCATTATCTGGCGGAGTTCAGGAGAGAGCTTGTTCCAGGTATTGAGGTTTACAAGGATACCTACATCAACCTGATAAAAACCTGGGTCAATAATATATTTGGTTACCTCATGCCATCCAAAGTCTGATATTTTTACGGATGGCCAACCATATCCATCTACTACCCCCCTTTCTAAGGCAGTATAGACTTCACCAGGGGCTATTGTCACAGGAATGCCACCTAAGGCCTGAACAACCCCTTTATATATCGGGGTTACCCTTATCTTCATACCTGTCAACCTAGGTCTGTCGATCTTTCTATTAAGATAAAGATGGAATTTGATGCCAGGAGAAAACCGTCCAAGGTAATAGACATTTAGCTTTTTTTGATGGAGCCTATTCAGAAAATCATACGCGCCCCTTTTTCTTTCCTCCCAAGGCATCAAGGTCGAAAGTTTTATGGCATTTGCCACTGGCAGTTGGGGAACATAGTATGCTGCAGGAAGAAGCACTAGGTCCACCATGCCATTTGTCACGGCCTCAATTTGCTCAAAAGAAGGTATTGCTTCAGGACCACCTGCATAATTGATTAACAAATCGCCTTTTGCTCTTTTTTCAAGCTCTTTTTTGAACATAAAAAAGGCGTCGCAGAAGCTGTTGTTTTTAGGTAAGAAGGTTACAGCCTTCAGATTAAACGGCCCTTTAGCTAAAGTTAATGCAGGAGACAATGCGATGATTCCGATAACCAACATCAACACATACGCAAAGATCAATTTTTTAGCCATACTACTCCTCCTTATTTCATAAAATTAGTGGCACACAGAGTTAACCTTCTCCTATTTTTCGTGGGTGAATCTCTTTAGTATCTCTATATTCCTCTCTGTCTGGGCCTGAATGTGTGAAACCTGCTCCATATCTATGTGTCTGAACTTACCTATGAGTGATAGATATGCCTGGACAGGTAAAGGATCTTCCACAGGATGTGTAAAATGTATTTTTCCCACCCTATTTTCATATTCCCATAAAGGAAAAATGTTGGTATGAACAGCCTTGCGGCCAATCTCAATGAGTTTGCTAGGAGGGAAGCGCCATCCCGTTGGGCAAGGAGAAAATATGTGGATATAGGCCATTCCCTTTTTTGAGGCCTCAATAGCCTTTTCAAGTTTAGCGTAGTAGTCTTCAAGAAAGGCAGTTGATGCGGTTGCAACATACTCACAGTTGTGCATGACCATCAACAAGGGCATTGGTTTAGCATCTGTCCTCTTTCCCTTTTGAGCTGCACCTACAGGGGTGGTACTGGTCCATGAGCCATAAGGAGTGGTACCGGATCTCTGAACCCCTGTATTCATATAACCTTCATTGTCTACACAGATATAGATCATTTGCTCTCTACGTTCAGCAGCACCAGAAAGGGACTGAAATCCCACATCAGCAGTTCCCCCATCTCCAGCAAAGGCAAGCATTGTTACCTCTCTACCTATTCGGTTGTAGTATCTCTTTAGGCCCGCTAACATAGCAGCGGTATTGGTTAGGAGGGGGTGGAAGACTGGCACCTTAGCCCCTGTCTTACCATTGACTCCCACTGTGCCAACCCCTGCTATGCACCCAGGAGGCAGCGCCACAACAACGTTTGGACCTATCCTTCTAAGGGTATGTCTTAAAAGCAATTCAGAGTTGCATCCCAGGCAGAATGATAATCCTGGAACCACTAGGTCCTCCAGGTCACCCCAAGTGTTAAATATCTCGGCACCATTTTTTAGCTCAAGGGCGCCTGAAGGACACGCCTTGACACAGGCAGGATCACCATCGCAAAGGTCACATTTCATAATGTGTTTTGTCAGGGGGTTATAGCTTATCCCTCCATAAGGGCAAACAAGAGTGCAAATTTGACAGTTTATACACTTATCCTCATCCCATTTTACAATTCCCGTTTCCAGATCTTTAAAGAGAGCCCCTGCTGGGCAATTCATAACGCAATAAGGTTCTGCACACTGCCGGCAAAGTGCAAGCCCTAAAGCCCCTGTCTCTTTGTTCTGGAAAACTTTGATTCGCGAATATCGAGCATCAGATATGCCTTTGACATAGTTACTACATGCTTCAACACACTTTTGACATGCATCGCATTTTTGCTCATAAAATGCTATGGTCCTATAAGCCTTGCCCATTTGTCCAATGTCCTTTCTCCATTAACGCCATATTTGGGTCATCAATATACGCGCTGTCTCCAGTGGATTGGCTGAAAGTCTGCTTTTTTCTTTTCCCAAACTCACTCTTCTCCGAATCAGTTGATATAAAATCCCTGGATCTAAATCCGTGTTAATACCAAAGGCACCCACCAGGTAGTCATCCTTGAACACAAGCTTCTGGTAGAAAAAACTTGACGGTAGGAAAATTTGATTTACTTCAAAATCATCCTCAGTCAATGGACCGCATAATCCAATGGCAAAGGCGCTGTTATCAAAAAACCTATAAGTATTAGCCACCATACCGCCTGGATAAGGCTTGAGTGCCGGATCTCCTGCCATATCCCCACCTGCAATCCTTCCCTGCTCCACGGCATTGGTAAGGGTAGGGTTTAGTTTTTTTGAATTACCAAAAAACCACCTTGCTTGTGCCACATCACCTGCGGCCCAGACACCTTCTAAACTGGTCCTCATTTGGTCGCTCACTAATATGCCATCTTGTACTGCTATGGCAGAACCATTGAGGTATTCGATGCGGGGCTTGGTGCCAGTGGAGACAAAAAGAAGATCTCCACTAACGGTACCTCCTGATGAAAGATATAATTCGTATCTTCCCACTCTCTCAGTTACTCTTTCCACCTTTTCCCCAGTAAGTATCTGGATCCCTTCCTGAGAAAACAGTTTGGCTATCATGTCTGCTGCCTTAACATCAAAATAGCCAGGCAAGACTTGTTCACGGGCCTCAATCACGGTGATCTTGAGACCAGATTTGGCCAGATTTTCGGCTACATGCATACCAATAAGTCCGGCTCCCAGCACGATCCCTTCTCGCGCTTTTTTGATTGATGCCCGCAATCTGTTTGCATCATGAAGACTACGGAGTGTATGGTATGAAACCGTTTCAAGGCCCTCAATATTAGGTCTGTTGGGCGTCCCACCTGTAGCGAGCAGGAGCTTTTCGTATTCCCAGGTTTGGCCTGTCTCCACTCTCACAATGTGTTTCTTGGGATCCACTTCAACTACCCTGGAGTTCATCTTAAAGGTGACTCCAAGCTGCTTAAATGTCTCCTCGTCTCTTAGAAAAACTCTTTCGGGCTTTGCCTTCCCTGATACAACATATGGAAGTATAGTAGGTGAGTAAGGGAACGTACTTTCTTCGGATAGCAAGGTAATTCCGCCCTCAGGATCGCTTAACCGAATAGTTTCCAGGGCTGATAAGCCCGCGTGGCTGCTCCCAACAATTAGATACTTACTTTGAGGCATTCTTAATCTCCACACAGCGTGCACTTTTCGTTGAGCCAGATAGGTTCGGGTGGTATATTTCCAGCAAGTGCCTTGGCCGTGATATTAATAACGAATTTGAAATGCTCTATAGTAATATCAGAACCAGCAAGTCCACCTATAAAACTCACTGTGGGTACGCGGCGATTCAAGAAATACATGGAAGAGAGCACCTCCTGATACAAAGGACCTGAATTCCACCCGAAACTGACAGATCGGTCCACAACACCTACTGCCTTGACTTTAGAGAGAGCCATGCACATTGCCTTAATCGGAAAAGGCCTAAAGGTTTTTACCTTTATCAATCCTACCTTTTCTCCCCTATCCCTCATCAGGTCTACTGCATCCTTACCTGCGCCACTCATGCTACCAATTGTCACTATGGCATAATCTGCACCCTCTAGGCAGTATTCTTCCACAAGGGCTGCATAAGCCCTTCCAAAAATCTCTGCCCATTTTTGGTGCACATCCTCTATCACCTTTAGGGCATTTTGCATCCCCTTGCAGAGGCCTTTCCGGTACTTAACAAATAGGGCAGGACCTGCTCCCCCAGCCCCTCCTGTAAGGGGATCAACTCCCATAGGCCTCTCTGGGTCAAGGGCCGCATGCCAGTTGATGCTTTTCTCCCCCAAAAAGGCGTCCACATCCTTTTGCTCGGGAAGCTCCACCCTTTCCACCCCATAAGAGAGATAGTTCCCATCGTGATTTACATTTACAGGGAGCATAACTTTGGGGTGTTCGGCTATTTTAAAGCCCATTATGATGGTATCTAATATCTCCTGAGCATTTTCGCAGTACATGTGAATCCACCCGGCTTCTTTCACTGTCATGGCATCCTGTTGCCCTCCCCATACACACTGGGGAGAAATCCCATCCCTAGTGACGATGGACATTACTATGGGTAGACGAAGGGGAGGTGTGCGGAAGTAAGGTTCAAACATAAACGCAAGCCCCTGTCCGCAGCTGGCAGTAAATGTACGGGCCCCTGCAAGGGCAGCACCTTGGAGTACAGAGAGCACGCTATGCTCCCCTTCAACATCTATGAGTTCAGCCTTAAGAATGCCATCGGCTACAAATTGAGAGATATACTCAGCTAAAGAAGACTGTGGGGTGATGGGATAAACTGCCACTATGTCAGGACGGGCCAGGGTTACCCCCCATGCTGCAGCTTCATTACCATCGCACACGATTACCCTTCCCATTTTCACTCCTCTCGCTCTTCTACCATGGTAATGGCATGGTGAGGACACTCCTCGGAACAAATGCCACATCCCTTGCATATCTCAAGGTTCGCCTCAAACCAGGTGGGCTTTTCTATAATGCACTGAGTAGGGCAGTAAACCCAACAGGTGGCACACTTGACACATCTGTCCCTATCCACCACTGGTCTTTCAGCCCTCCAGTCCCCTGTCCTTAATTCAAGGTGATCGGTGGCTATGGGGCAGAGGTCGTCAGGTATGCCCGATGGATCAAAAGCAGGTAAGGCCTGTTGTTTCATAGGGGCTCCTTCCTATCCAGATCATAAACCTTACACTCTTCATATCCCTGTTCAGCTGCTTCGAGGTTTCTCTTCAGGTCAGCATCTCTAAATGCAACGGATTCCATGGCGTTAAACAGGGAATTCATGGACACCAAGCCAGTGGTCTTGACAAATGCGCCGAGCATGATGGAGTTGGTTATGGGTTTTTTGAATACCTTTAAGGCGATTCCAAAGGCGTCGCAAAGCCCCACCCTGGAAACCTCTGTAGGAGGGCCCATATCATCTATGGATTTTTTAGTGGCCTGAACCCAAACCCCTCCATTACGCAAGCCCTCAAATATGTTCACAGTACGCATAAGGGAGGGATCAAGACAGACAATGCAGTGGGGGTGATAAATGTTGGTGGCCTGACGAATTATTTTATCATCACTCCGCAGATAGGCGGCCACAGGCGCCCCTCGCCTTTCAAAACCAAAAGAAGGTATGGCCTTTGCAAATTTTCCCTCCTCCACAATGGCCTTGGCCAATATCTTTGAGGCTAAGACAGTACCTTGGCCGCCTCTGCCATGGAACCTTATTTCGTACATCCTTGCTCCCAATATGTATGGGCCTTTACTCTTCCCATAGGTTCATATCTTCTGTTCCTATTGATTTCTCTCTAACCTCCCTTAGGTATCCCAGAATATCCTTCTTAGTTATTTCTAGGTGGGACACGATTGAAACGTCCACCTGATCCACATCTTTGGATTGGATTGCCCTAAAGATTCCCCAGTGCCCTTCACGGGCCCTTCTGGCTATGTCAGGAAGATGAATACAGGCAATCCGAAACTTCAAGGTGTGATCACTGAGCATTTTGCAAATCATATACAATCTCTTACTTCTACACGCTCTATAGATAATATGGTGAAATTCGGTATCCAGATTGATCATCTTTTCGGTAAGCCCTTTTTGAATGACTTCATCCGTCTTCCTTAAATTCGATTCAAGCAGCTCCACTTCCTCTTGCGTAATCTTCTCCACTGCCCTCCGCGCCACTAGCTGTTCAATTGCCATTCTGGTGGTGAAAAGATCTTCGATATCGGGTTCTGACATTTCCTCAACAACATATCCCATGCGAGGGGTAGAAGAGACCAGACCTTCCAAGGCAAGCTTGTGGAGTGCTTCTCGTACAGGGGTCCGGCTCACTCCAAGTCCCTTGGCCAAGGATGATTCAACGAGTCTAGTGCCACCAGGAATTCTTCCCGTAATAATGAGTGTTCGTAAGCGTTTATGTACCTTGTCTGCCAAGGAAGGGGAGCCAGTGTTTAAGTATTTGATAACTTCCATAACTACTACACCCATTGTCTGAATACAGCCTGGATACAGATAGTATACATAAAGATAAATTAAGTCAAGCAGAATTTTCGACAGTATTTTTGAGTCGTTTTGATCCGACTGATGCTTAAATAGAATAGGTTTTAAATCCCTCGTGGAAGATACAGTCCTCTAAAAAGACTAAAAATAAGGAAAAGCTATCTATGACAGGTAGGATTTATGGAAAGGGAGTAGGCAAAGTAAAAAGGCACTTAATAAGGTTTTAACCTATTAGTGAATTTGAATTGCCTCCTGCTGAATTTGTAAGCCTTGGGGATTTCTCTTGATCACTTTCAGCTGTAGCCCTACATTTACTAAAAAGGCATCCTTATCATGCCTATACACCAATCAAGCCTATTGTGACTCAAATTCCAAGATACTATAATAAGCAAAAGGTGATTCAGGAAAAATACACAAAAGAGATACATATATTATGAGTACGGCAGGAATCCAAGTCATTGATTGAGGGGAACATGAACATAAATTGCAGCCAGTACCGAAAGACTATGGAACTCCTCGGGCTCAAAAGGCGACTCGAAGAAGAACCATTGAAGCCCGAAGAGCGTCAGGAAATAGAGGAGCGTATCAAAAAATTGGAAAAGGAACTCGAGCTGGACTAACTTTCCTTCCTTAAAATATTTTTTCGCTGTCCAAGAGAATAGTAACCGGTCCGTCATTTACAAGGTATACATCCATCATCTCCTGGAACCTTCCTGTCTCCACGTGGAGATCCTTAGCCCGAAGATAGGCCACAAAGCTCTCATAGAGTTCCTTTGCCTTCTCAGGCCTTGCCGCCCGAGCAAAAGAGGGTCTTCTACCCTTTCTGCAATCTCCTAAGAGAGTAAATTGAGAAACAACAAGTACAGCGCCCCCGGTTTCCAGCACAGAGCGATTCATTTGGCCCGCGTCGTCTGGAAATATTCTGAGATTGGCCACCTTGTCTGCAAGATAGTTAGCATCCTTTTCTTCATCTCCCTGGGCCACCCCAAGAAGCACAAGAAGGCCGGGTCCTATCCGGCCCACTTCATCCCCGTCCACCTCAACCCTAGAGGTCTTCACCCTTTGGACTACAGCTCTCATATGTCTTCTCCTAAGGCTTCACTCACCCTTACCAACCAAAGTATGTTTGCCAAAACACATATATGCCCTTTTTCCGCGCACAGCCTCATAAGAAAGGAGCGGTAGAAATCCATTCAGGCCGTTGATTGGAATGGCAATAGGTAGGTCAGGTAGACTAAAAGATGTATTGATTGATGAAATAAATCAACTTTTGGGTTTTTCATACACAGGGCCAAGGCCCCCTGCACTAAAAAGGGCCCTGAACTCCTTGAGCAAGGCATTGGTAGCCTGTTCCACCATGAGCACATCACCCTCTGAAACCATGCTCATATCGAGGCACTCCACGGCCTGTTTCAATTCCTCGAATTGTGCGAGGAACTCTTCGTTATTATATTTACTGCCAATTATTTTATGGACATCAATGATGGTTCCTATACAGCTTTTTACCCTCAAGCGATACTTATTCTCCAGATCCATTTTACCTGTCAGGCCTTTCCAACCTCAGCAAGAGTTTCCATAAATACCTTATAGAACATTTCATGATCCGCAAGCGCCCGTTTTAAAATAGGGGCCATCTTATCCAGATCTTTTTTATTTACCACAAGATTGACACTCTTTGCAAATGCCATCATCTGATCCATACTTCGGAATTGATCTCCAATCAAGACAAAAAAGATACGCCTCCGTGTAGACATGGGTAAGTGGTTCATATAATTGACTATCGGGCTATGATCAAGCTCTACCCCATCAAACCGATCGCAGAGGATGACCATGGCAAAATGATGAAACCGCATCTTGGACAAGGCCCCACGCGTGTCCTCTGCTGTAATAAACCGGTATCCAACACCTTCCACGGCCTCCCTAACGGTCTGGACATCAATGTCATCGGAACCCATCATAAGACAAAGCTTTTCCCCTTCCTCATAGGTCAACTGAAGGGCCTCTTCCACATCCCTGTATTCATACCCTGACCCATCTAGACCTTCGAGATATCCATTTTGTTCTTTTGGTAATTCCAAGAAAAACCTTTCCTTGCACCTCGGGCATGTTATGGCTACTCTCTTGCCAGAAGGTATCTTTTCCTTAGGAATAGTCAGCTTTGCCTTACAATGTGTGCATCTCACTTCCATGGTGCTCTCTCCCCACGATATTTGAAATCCGGTTTACAGAGTAATTATTTTTCCAAATGCGTATACCGTCTCTCATAGTCCCTATCAATATCCAGGCCCTCAATGGTAGTGGTTCTCTCACCCCGCGCAGCCTTAATAGAGTCTATGGCCCTTCCCACCACGGCCTTTCTTGAGCAGTAGCTGAGGGCTGTTTCCTCGGTAATCAGCCCCTCCTTGTAAAGTTCTGCGATGGATTGATCAAAGGTCATCATGCCAAAGGGCTGCCCCGCCTCGATGATTTCATAAAAGGTTTTTCCCTCTGATTCTCCATGCAAAACTGCATCTTTCACGCGGAGATTTGCCTTCATGATTTCAAAGGCTGCTACCCTGCCTCCTCCCACCTTAGGCAGTAACCTTTGACAAACGATCCATCGAAGCGTATCGGCCAAACGAATTCTGATCTGCTTTTCCTCATCCCGGTCGAACATACCCACGATCCTGTTCACCGTGTGTCCGGCATTGACCGTATGAATGGTACTTAACACCAAGTGGCCTGTCTCAGCCGCTGAAAGGCCTATTTCCACTGTTTCCCGATCCCGCATCTCTCCAACGAGTATCACTTTAGGGGCCTGCCTCAATGCCGCTCGCAATCCATTGGCAAAGGTATCGAAATCGACTCCCAGTTCTCGTTGATTAAATGTGGCCTTTTTTTGGGAGTGAACGTATTCCACAGGGTCTTCAAGAGTTACCACGTGAACCGGATGTTTTTCATTAATTTCATTGAGCATAGCCGCCAAAGAGGTGGACTTTCCTGTACCAGTGGCACCTGTCACTAGAATAATCCCGTTGCGTTCTTCCGCCATCTCATAAAATGCAGGGGGCAAACCAAGTTCATCAATGGTGGGAACCCTATTGGCCAATTGTCTCATTACTGTGGAATAGTAGCCCTTCTGAGAAAATATGTTGACCCTGAATCGGGCCTTTCCCGCAAGCTGATAGGAAATATCACACGACCCCTGAGTAAGTAGGGTTTTGGTAAGACGCCGATCACCACCAATGAGGTTAAGGGCGAATATCTCTGCCTGGAACGGGGTTATCTTATCAATCGGCGGCTCAATTGATACCGGCTTGAGTTCACCAAAACTTTCCACCTGAAATGGCTTGTCAACGGTGATGTTGAAGTCCGATACCTCCTCGTAGGACTCCAACATGGTTGTCAATATGTAGTCAATCTGCTGCTTACGCATGGCACCTTCTCCCTTTCTTGTTGGTTCGCCACCAACCCTACCCTATACCTCCGTAAAATCTGCTGGAGGTTTCTTGAGAAACGGCATGAACCGCGATTTTTCAACGCACTTCATATACGCATCATCAGGGCTGATAATCTTCTTTTTTAGCAGGTCCATGATAGCATCATCCAGGGTTTGCATCCCATATTTCTTCCCCGTCTGGATCATGGATGGGATCTGAAAGGTTTTACCCTCCCGGATAAGGTTCCTTACTGCCGGGGTTGCTATCATAATCTCCAGGGCCGCCACCCTGCCCTTACGGTCGATTCTTCGAAACAATGTTTCTGAGATCACTGCCCGAATTCCATCAGCTAGGGTGTTCCTGATCTGCTCCCTTTGGTTCATGGGGAACACCTCAATGATTCGATCCACTGTTTTTGCCGCGCTGGTAGTATGCAGTGTAGACAATACCAAATGTCCTGTTGCAGAGGCCTCAATGGCCAAAGATATTGTTTCCAGATCCCGCATTTCACCTACTAAGATGATATCAGGGTCCTCACGTAGGGCACCCCTAAGGGCTGCGGCAAAAGAGCGAGTATGAATACCCACTTCGCGCTGATTCACCACCGCCTTCTCACTCTTATGCACGAATTCGATGGGATCTTCAATGGTAATAATGTGGTCCTTACGGGTAATGTTGGCTTCATGTACAATTGCGGCAAGGGTGGTGGATTTGCCACTTCCTGTGGGGCCTGTAATTAAAACAAGGCCTCTGGGAAGGGTGGCAAGACGTTTGATTACAGGAGGGAATCCCAGTTGATCACATGTCTGGATGGTAGAAGGAATCTCACGGAAAACTGCACCCACCCCGTTCTTTTGCTGGAAGAAATTGGCCCTGTACCGTGCAAGCCCCGGAATTTCATAGGCAAAATCCACATCTCCCGTTTCCTCAAACACCTTTACCTTTTCCTCTGGTGCTATTTCATAGAGCATTGCCTTCAGTGTGTCGTTATCCAGGACCTTGTATTTGACCCGCTCCAATTCCCCATCTATCCGCAATACGGGCTGCTGGCCAGCGACCAGGTGGAGGTCCGAGGCCCCCTTCTCATTCATTAACTTAAAAAACGCGTCAATCTGAGCCATAGAGTCCTCCTTTTGCCTTATACCTTAATACTTCCTCTACCGATTCCACAACTATATTCCCCTCATCACTCCTTTTATAATACTGTTGCAACACATGTGCCATCTGGTAATACCCGCCCAAGACAAAAACCTGTAAACCACATTCCTATTATCAATTAATCCCTCTGAAAGCCCCTAATCCATTACATCGGCTCACATAATGATGCACTTCACACTCTTCTGACATTGGATACCAGATTTTTGACACTTCGTGAAAAACTGCCTTAGGAGGTTCCATCAAACTTTGAATTGACAATTGGTTTTGCTCTAAGGTAGCATCCTTTCCCACAAACAGGAGGCTGATCCCACCATAATTTTGACAGCCAGCCTGTTTGATCCAAGTGCCTCGCAGCTTGGGACCGCCTAGATTCTACCATAATGGTTAACCGGGACGGTCAGCAATAGACCAAGATTTTAGGTACAGGAGGGTCTTTCTGCGGTCCGATTGGAAGGCCTTTTTCGCTGAAATGGCCAAAGAAGAAGATACGGAGGACATGATGAATAGGCAAAAGATCACGATTGCAGAACTTCACCGAAAAAAACAGAATAAAGAAAAAATCACCATGATGACGGCCTATGATTATCCTACGGCAAGCCTTGTGGATCAGGCAGGAATTGATACTATCCTTGTGGGAGATTCCCTCGGTATGGTGGTACTGGGTTATGATTCCACGGTGCCGGTAACCATGGACGAGATGATCCATCACTGCAAGGCGGTCAGTAGAGGTGCCAAGCACAGCTTCATTATAGGAGATATGCCTTTTATGTCGTACCACAGCAGCGTGGAAAAGGCTATTGAAAACGCAGGGCGATTCATAAAGGAGGCGGGCTGTGACAGTGTCAAATTGGAAGGGGGCTCGGAAATGGCACATGTGGTTAAGGCCATTGTGGATGTAGGTATCCCCGTCTGTGCCCATATAGGG
>Ga0164311_10001223_pt1 | contig 12369 bp, 12 predicted proteins | sample GuaBasSedimGuay2_FD_121796 | JGI IMG/M metagenome (GOLD analysis project Ga0164311, IMG submission 121796) | Subseafloor sediment microbial communities from Guaymas Basin, Gulf of California, Mexico - Guay2, Core 4569-9, 9-12 cm | ecosystem: Environmental > Aquatic > Marine > Hydrothermal vents...
CGAGCGGCTCGGCTACACGAGGGCGCTGGTGCCGAAAGAAGTGATGTGCGAGCTTGAGCGTGTGCGGAAGAAGCTTAAAGGTCGCCATAAGATCGCGGCGGAGTTAGCATTGGAGCTATTGCGAAAATATCGTGCTGAGGGGCGTTTGCTGAGCGCTAAAGTGGAGGAGTGCAACGCTGCCGATGTTAGTGCGGTGAGCGTCGACGAAGCGCTAATACGGCTCGCAAAGCAGCGGGGGGCGGCGGTGCTCACGAACGACTCGAAGCTGAGACGAAAACTGTTGAGAGAAAGTGTCACCGTCGTCTATTTAAGGGGGAAAAATAGGCTTGAGGAAAGGAGTTGAGTTACTCCTTCTTCGCAGCTATACCGAGGACCCCCATCAGGACTAAGATTCCACCGGCAAGACTAAGAGCAAAAGCCGCCATATTTCCCCCTTCCTCGTTTACCATTTTTATCAATTATTTAGCCGTTACAATCTTAGTTAAGGTATCCCTACGTAAATCTGAGGGGGGTGTTAGGAATCATAGATATACACTGCCATCTCACGTTCAAGCAATACGACGAGGACCGTGAGAAAGTCATTGAAGACGCGAAAATGGTGTTACGGGCGGTGGTAGTCAGCGGAACTGAACCTGAGGACTCAGAGAATGCTTTAAGGCTTGCTGCCGAGCACGAGGGCTTTATTTTCGTGACCGCGGGGCTACACCCGATTCACGTCGAGGAGCTCGGCGACAAGGACATAGAACGGTATCAGGAGTTCATCGCCGAGAACAAGAAGAAAATCATAGGCATAGGTGAGATAGGGTTGGACTACCACTGGATTAAGGAGCCTTTGAAGATAAGGAAAACTAAGGAAGTTTTCCTCGAATTTTTGCGGCTTGCTAAAGAGTTGGATTTGCCTGTCGTGCTACACTTGCGGAACGCCGTCGAGGAGGGCTTCAAGCTCGTCGTGGACGAGGACGTTCGCAAGGCGGTTTTCCACTGTTACACCGGGAAGCCGCAGCTCGCCTCTGAAATCTGGGACGAGGGTTACTACATCTCGCTGCCGACGTCCATCGTGCGGAGCAAGACGATGAAGAAGGTGGCGAAGATCGCACCTTCGTCGCTTCTGCTTGCGGAGACGGACGCCCCCTACTTATCGCCATTCGAGGGCGAGGAGCGGAACGTCCCGCAGAATGTGCGCATCGTCTACGAAAAGATTGCGGAACAGCGAAAAACCGATGCTGATTCTTTAGAGACGACACTACTACGAAACTTCGAGGAGCTTTTCGGCGTCGTGCCCGAAAACGTGCCGAGGCTTAGAAGAAGAGAAAAGAGAGAGGAGGAAGAGTAGTGCGCGCGCCCTTAAGGCTACACTCCCTCTAACATCCTCTCAAGCCTTTGCAGCCCCTCCTTAATGCTTTCTGTGGACGTAGCGTAGGAGAAGCGGACGTAGCCGCTGCAGGAAGGACCGAAGGCAGAGCCGGGCGTTGTCGCCACGTAAAGCTCCCTCAACGACTTCTCCGCGAACGTCATGCCGTCCATACCTGCCGTCTCGACATTTACAAAGACGTAGAACGCACCTTCAGGGCGCTCGCAATGCAAGCCGAGCTTTTGCAGCCCCTCAACTATCAAGTCTCGTCGCCGCCTGAATTCCGCAACCATCTCCCTCAAGCTTTCTCTCGACCGTTCGTCCCGAAGGGCGGCGAGCGCCCCGAACTGCGCGAATGACGTTGCGCACGTCACGGAGTGCTGTTGGACTTTGAGCATTGCGTTCAGAATTTCGGGCGGCGCTACAGCGTAGCCGATTCGCCATCCTGTCATCGCATATGTCTTCGAAAAGCCGTCCACGAGAATCGTGCGCTCCGCCATCCCTTCGAGCGTCGCAAAACAGATATGCTCACGCCCGTAGATTATTTTACTGTATATTTCATCCGAAAGGACGAGCAGGTCCTTATCCTTTGCGAACTCTGCAACCTCTTCAAGCTCCTTCTTGCTGAGGACGTAGCCGACTGGGTTGTTCGGGCTATTTATGACTATAAGTTTGGCTTTCGGCGTGAAGACTTTCTCAAGACACTCGTAAGTTACCTTCTCGCCCCTGTCCGCAAACCGCTTCGTCCAGACGACCTCGCCGCTTGCGAGCTGCGCAGCCGCCGCATAGCTCACCCACGCCGGCTCCACAAGAATAACGGCATCGCCAGCGTCCAAAGTCGCCATGAAAGCCTCGTAAATCGCATGCTTCGCCCCCGGCGTCACGAGAACGTCATCAGCACGCACGTCAAGCCCGTATTCCTCGCCAAGGCGGGCGGCTATTTCTCCCCGCAGCTCAGGGATGCCGGCAGCCTGCGTGTAGTGCGTGCGTCCTTCGTCTAAAGCACGCTTCGCCGCCTCGCAGATGTGCGACGGCGTGTCAAAATCCGGCTCGCCGAGCGTGAAGTCCACGACCGGTTTTCCTTGCGCTCTCAACTCCTTCGCCAGCTTCCCCATTTTTAGCGTTGCCGACTCCTTTACCCCGCTAAACCTCCTCGAAACCATCAAGGTTTTAAATGAGGTTGGGCATATTTAACTGTGAAGATGCCGCATGACGCCCCGGTAGCTTAGCCCGGAAGAGCGGCTGACTTGTAATCAGCAGGTCGGGGGTTCAAATCCCCCCCGGGGCTTGATTACAAAATTGCAAATCCCTCGGAAAAAGAAGATAAACAACGCTTTTGACATCAAAGAACAAATGAGAAGTCTCGGCTTTTACTGGGCAGGCGAGACAGGTTTGCTTTGGGAACTGGAGGGCGTTTTGAGCGAGAACAAACTAAAAGAGCTCGCAGAGCTTGATCCTGAAGAGGCGGTGCCGAAGGCATTTCCGCTGATAAAAAAGGTGCAAGACTCAAAACCGAGGGGGAGCGATGAAAGAGCTGAGAGAATGAAGAGAGCTACTCGGGGAGCTCGTTCGTAGGTTTTCATGGGACCATGTCATCAGTAATATTGCTAGTTCCGCCAAGAACTCCACACGTGTTCTTCGCTACTCTGAACTTATGAGTCATGACGCCGTTAAAGTCTTTAGCAGGAGATTTAAAAATTTAACACCAGCCATAGACCTCGTAACGTAGTTAAAAGTAACATTTGAGGTTCTTAGAAAAATGAAAATTAAAAAATTGATTTTCTTGCTTCAGGCAGAGCCTTCCCTTAACTTATTAATGACGATCTCAGCGGCTTTTTTCCCTGAGAGGAGCATGCCGCCGAAGACGGCGCCCATGCGGTGGGCGCCGGCGACGGCGTTCGCCGCCATGCCCGTGACGAGCAGCCCGGGATAAATCTCACGGGTATTTTCCAAAACTTCCTGTTCCGCTTGTTTTGCGAACATCGAGCGTTCGCCGACGACGTCGCCGGTTTTCGTGGCGAGCCGTCCGACTTTCTTCGCGACGAGCTTGCAGACGTTGCACTCATGTCCCGTGGCGTCAATCACGAACTCAGAGCGGAACGCTAAGGGATCCACGTGCAAGCCTGCGAGCTCAACAGCAGTCCAATTCACGACGACGCCCCGCACTCTTTGTTGATCATCGACGACGACGTCCTCGACGCTTAGCCCGTTGAGAATTTTGACGCCTGCCCTTATTGCACCCAGACAGAGACAGGCGGCGGTTTCGATGGCGTCAGCCACGTAAAGCGTTTCACCACCGCTCGCCGCCACCTCTTCGAAGCGCACGCCGAGTTCCTTAAGAATAGGAGTCGCCACCGCCTCTATAACGATTTTCGGGAGCATCATGCCGCCGCCCCAGATGCCACCGCCGATGTTGAGCCGCCGCTCGAAGACCACGACGCGCAAGCCGGCGCACCCAAGGAAATACGCAGCGGTTAGTCCTGAAGGTCCGGCGCCTACCACCGCCACGTCCGCTTCCAAGCAGCTCAAAAAATCCTCAAAAGACTTTTTTAGTATGGCTCTCGACGTCTCAAGCTCCATAGATCACCCTCCTTGCAGAGTGTCTCTGCTTACCCAGTCTCCGCTTACGCATCACCCTCTATATAGCGACAATTTTATAAAAGTGGGAGCATAGGGGTGTGATAATATGTCGAAGATAGGTAAAGATATCAGGGTCGAGAGGATTATCAATAGAGAGAGTGGGAAGACTGTCATCGTGCCGATGGACCACGGCGTCACCTCAGGACCGATAAAAGGGCTGGAGGACATGAAAATTGCGGTGAACGCCGTTGCTGAAGGCGGTGCGAATGCTGTCATCCTGCACAAAGGAATTGTTAGGGCGGGGCACCGGGGTTATGGTAAAGACATTGGGCTCATCATTCATCTCTCTGCAAGCACCTCGCTCGGTCCCGACCCGTTGAACAAGGTCCTAGTAGCGACGGCCACAGAGGCAATAAAGCTCGGCGCCGACGCCGTCTCCGTGCATGTGAACGTCGGTGCCGAGAACGAGGCTGAGATGCTCAGGGAACTCGGCGCCGTCGCTCGTGAGTGCGAGGAGTGGGGCATGCCGCTCGTTGCGATGATGTATCCTCGCGGCAAGAAAGTGACGGACGAGCACGCCGTCGAATACGTAAAGCATGCGGCTCGTGTTGGTGCGGAACTCGGCGCCGACATAATAAAGACAAATTACACCGGTGACCCCGACACCTTCAAGGAGGTTGTTAAAGGTTGTCCAGTTCCCGTGGTCATTGCGGGTGGTCCGAAGATGAGCAGCGACGAGGAAGTCTTTGAAATGATAAAGGGGGCTATGAGTGCTGGCGCGACTGGCGTTTCCATCGGACGTAATATCTTCCAACATGACGACCCCAAGAAGATGACGAGAGCCATTTCGATGATAGTCCACGAAGATGCATCCGTGGAAGAGGCTTTAAAGTTCTTAAGGTCTTGATTTGATGGAAGTGAAAATATGGACAAGGAGGTCTGGGTAAGAGCCGATGAGGGGGGGTGGGAGGAGAAAAAAATAAGAATAACAACAGCCCTCGAATCGGGCGCAGATTTCGTTCTTGTTGACGTTGAGGACGTGCCGAGGGTAAAAGAGCTCGGTATGATAAAGACGGCAGCGTTTGTCGCAGGAGACGCCGGCTTAGACGAGTTAGAAGACGTGGCGGCAGAGCTAATCGTGTTCGGCAAGGGCTGCGAGGGCGACGGCACCACACCTTTACTTTTCGATTTTAGCCAGTCAACGCTCTTCAAATCGCTTGAAAGTGCCAAGGACGTTGTAGGGAAGGAGCGGTTGGGCGCCTACATCGAGATTCGCGGGAAGGAATATGAGCGGCTGGCGGTGGCGCTTGCAAGCTTCTGCCGTTACCTCGTTGTAGTAGGAACCGATTGGAAAGTAATCCCGCTTGAGAACTTGATAGCTGAGTTGCAGAAATACGACGTGAAGATAATCACCGGCGTGAAGGACGTTGCGGAGGCGAGGACTGCCTTCGAGACGCTGGAGCACGGCGCCGACGGCGTTTTACTCGACACAGACGACCTCAACGAAATAAAAAAGACGGTGGGACTGAAGGAGCTGCTTAGGCAGGAGCGTTTGCCGCTGACTATCGCCAGAGTTACGAAAATCGAGCCGCAAGGCATGGGCGACCGTGTCTGTGTGGACACATGCTCCTTAATGCGGCGTGGCGAAGGCATGCTCGTCGGCTCGTTTTCGGGTGCGTTCTTCCTCGTGCATTCCGAGACCGAGGAGAGCCCGTATGTGGAGGCTCGCCCTTTCAGAGTGAACGCCGGCGCCGTGCACTCTTACATACTCGTCGGCGAGAAGACGAAATACCTCGCTGAACTCTCGGCGGGCGATGAGGTTCTGATTGTGAACTCGGAGGGCGTCACGAGGAAAGCAACCGTAGGACGCGTGAAGATCGAGCGGCGCCCGCTGATACTTGTGGAGGCGGAGGCTGAGGGGCGCAGGTTCAGCATAGTCCTGCAGAACGCCGAAACCATAAAGCTGATGGGTAAGGAGCGCCCGATTTCCGTGGCGGAACTCAAGGAGGGCGACGAGGTTCTGGTGCACCTCTCCTCAGAGGCGAGACACTTCGGAATCTCGATAGACGAGACGATAATCGAGAAGTAGCGAACTAGTCCGCAACGACCCCCGAATGCAAAACCGCCGCCTCCTTGAATATCGTCCATGCGTAGATCTGAGCCCGATAGTAGAGGAGACCCACCGCACAGGCGACAACCACCGCTGCGATTGCGAGGAAGACAAAAGAGAATAAGGGATAATCGGGAAGCAATACTTTTGTGAACAATGTCCAGAGCGGCTTTGTGCTCTCCCTTACTGTTGTTTCCATCATTTCTTCCCCTACCAATGTCAAGGCGATATCCAGTATGACCGACAGGGCGGTCACGCCGAAGCCCGTCAGCAGCGACAGGGAGGTCATGTAGATTCTCGCCCGTGCGATTCTGTCGTCGCAGGCTCGGAGGAACCTCCGCAGCTCGTCCCTGTTGTCGAAGGCGAAGTCCGAGAGTTCCAGCCGTGAGCCGCTGATGCGTCTAATTCCGCTCTCGTCGGCTTCGACCCAGCGGAACGACAAGCTCAGGAGGAGAAGCTTGAAGTACTCCGACCAAATCTCGGGCTCCGCAGGGGTCTAGGGCTTACGACCTCGCCGCACTTCCGCACGAGCTCTTTCGCAAAGCTCATAAGCCGCCCGTAACAACATTGCCCTATGAAGAAGGGGAAGGGCTACGTGGCGGGACCGTTTTTCACGCAGGCGGAAGAGAGGTTCATGCGGGGGGTCAAAGAGGAGTTGAGTGTCGCCGGCGTTGAAGTCAAAACGCCGCTGGACATAGGCTATGTTGCCGGCGGCTCCGCCGAGGTCTTTGAGGCGGATTTACAAGCGATTCGGGAGTGCGACGTGCTCGTTGCGATACTTGATGGGCACGACGCCGGGACGATGTGCGAGGTCGGCTACGCACGTGCGCTCGGGAAGCGCATCATTGGACTATGGACCGACAAGGAGCGAAGGCTCGACCCCTTCGTGCAGTGGCTGTGCGACGAGGTCGTCACGAGCTTGAAGGAGCTGAGAAAGAAGGTCTGACCGGCTCGTGCGTTGCGTCCGCACGTGCAAGGCTCCGAGGCGGCATGCCTCAATTCAAGCTCGTCAAGACGGGCTGAAAGCAGCGCTTCCCTGCAAGAGGTTCTAATCTCCTCTTAGGCTTTTCACTCCTTATTTTACGACAGGCTCTGCAGAGTTGAGTTTCGCCAAAGCTCGTCGTTACACCAGCAGTTCTGCGTTTATCACGCCGCCCTGCCCGGGGCGGTTCGTGACGACCGCATCTCCGAGCTCCGTTTCGATGATTGCGCCCTTAGTTATGATGTTTCGCCGTGAAAACAGTGGGTTCGCCGGATTTTCCTTCACCCTCAGAATCTTGGCTTTCACGGTTACGCCCTTCCGTGGGTCTGAGACGTTTGCGACGTCGCATCGTAGGAGCCGCACCTTGCGGTTGCCGCCCCGCACCCTTATGACCTTACGGACGGTCTCGCCGAGCGCCGTCTCGGACGGCGGACGCCCCAACTCGTACTTTCTCTTCTTCCTGTGCTTGTGGTACCTGCCACCCGAGGGCTTCCTCCTCGCCCTCCCGTGCCACACCGCCATGCAAAATGAGTTGGTAACCCCATTAAAAATGCTTTCGCTCGCAAGAGGGGTGCCGAGAGTTACGTGTGGATTTGAAGCTTGAGCCGCATGCCGCCACCGCCGCTCCTAGGCATGGCTGGCGAGCCGAAGTGGGGGGAGTACGGTGGCTCATAGCTCTCCCGTCTCGCCCCTCGTTGAGGAGCGAGCTAAATCGATTGCATCTCGGCAGTGAGTTTATTCCGGTGACGTGGATGTTGAAGCGATACGTGGGCTTTCTACGGGCAGGGAATAGTGCCCCTCCCTGAAGGGGTTTGCAAGCGACAGAAAGGTAAAAATATTGGGTCAGAACGAACAAGTTAAGGAGGCGCCGGGGGAACTTGGGGGAATTCATGACCTCGGCGATTGTTGAAAAAGGTGTGCGATGATGACTTATTGGCTCTGTATAGCTAACGAGGAGAATTGGAAAGTGATAAAGAAGCGGAACGTGTGGGGTGTTCCTGAGAGGTATAAGAATACGATAGCCAGAGTGAAGCCGGGGGATAAACTTCTGGTCTATCTCAAGCAGGAGAAGGTAGGGGACAAGCCATCGAGGATCGTCGCCGTTTATGAATCTATTTCCGATGCTTTCAAAGATTCCACGAGAATTTTCAGCTCTAAGGGACTGAGGAGTGATGAGGTATTCCCTTGGCGTGTTAAGATCAAGCCTGTAAAGATTTTTGGTAAACCGGTGGAGTTCAAGCCCCTAATTCCAAAGTTGAAGTTCATCACGAACAAGAGGAAATGGAGCGGTCATCTTATGGGTAAGGCTATGAGAGAGATCCCGGAAGAGGATTACAATTTGATCATAAACGTAGGATCTGGGGTGGGAGAGTGATCAGCCTCAGAAATGTTTGGGAAGTTTGCGAGTTTAGTGATGAAATAAAATACGGAAAACTTGATAGGAAAAAGTTCGCCGTGGAGTTATACGACGTTCTCAGCGGTAAGGCGGATGAAGCTTACTTAAACCCAGAGAAGTTTCTCAAGAATACGTATTTAACATCCGACATGAAAGCTCTTCTCGTAGGAGCCCTGAAAAGGTTGGCTAAAAACGAGGGCTCAGCGGTTTATGTTCTTGACACGGAGTTTGGTGGCGGAAAGACCCATTCGCTCCTGTTGTTATATCACGTATTCAGGAACAGGAATTTAGGAACTCAGTACATTCGGCAGTATGGCATAGATAAGGAATACGGCATTCTCGAAGTGCCGGAGGTCGATGTGGCAGCGATCGACTGCAGATGGATGGAGAAGGAGACCCTCTGGGGCGGACTTGCGCATGCCCTCGGAAAGTACGAGGCTTTGGAAAAATCCGATTTAAGAAAAACACCACCCAAAAACGTTGACGAGATAAGAAATCTCTTCACAAAACCCACTTTGATCCTAATAGACGAACTACCAATCTATCTCGTCACAGCTTCAGCTACGGATATAAAGGTAGGGGGCACGAATCTGATGGAGCTAACACTTAACTTTTTAACAGTTTTAAGCAGTGCGGTTTCGACTACAAACAACACACTACTTGTTCTAACACTTACCGGCAAGCAATCAATGTACGAGAGGTATGTAGAGGCTGTTAAGAAGAGGCTTAAAGGGAAAGAGGAAAGCAAAGTTCTTGATGCGATTGAAGCCGTCCACGAGCACTTTACAAGCTCTGTATCGAGGCAGGCTCAGTTTCTGATTCCGGTCAGAGATGTGGAAATATACAGAGTCATCCAGAAAAGGCTAGTAAAGTCGTTCAATACAAATGAGGTTAAGAGGGTCGTTGAGACTTTTCACAAGTATTACGATGAGAAGGGTTTGATAAGCGATCCGAGATATACAAGGGATGTAATGGAAGCGGTTTATCCTTTCCATCCGTTTTTAATAGATGCTTTGCATGAGAGGGTTGCGACGATAGACAAGTTCAACAGGACGAGAGGCGCGTTATGGTTGCTCTCTCTGGTTTTGCACTATATATACAAAAACAAGATCGACTGCAAGCTCGTCACGACGGGGGATGTTCCGTTAGACGATCCGACGGTTAGAGACACTCTGACCTCCCAGCTCGGCAGAAGCGAATACATCAGCGTGGTGAATACGGATGTGATAGAGAAGGCGAGGAAATTAGACGAGCATAGGAACGTGAAGTTTGCGGAGAGGATTGCGAGAGCGATTTACCTGTGCTCCCTTATTGAAGCTGCGAAGATACCGGGGGTGAAGCCCTATGAGATCAAGTTTGCGATTTGCGGACCGGGGGAGGATCCCAATATAGTTGATGAAATTCTGTTAGAGATGGAAAGGGAGTTCTGGTATTTGTACAGGCGGAACGGGGCTTACTACTTCTGGAAGGAGCCGGGCATAAATAAGGTCATTTACGACTACAAGAAAGAGGTTACTGGTGAAGAGGTCGAGAACAAAATAACTTCCACGCTCAAGTCCCTTTTCAAAGCTAAGGATAAAGTAAAGGTCGTATGGGATCAAAGCGAGCTTGAAGACAAAGAAGACCTGAGAATATTCGTTTCGCCCGAACCTTTGACGGGGGAGGATATTGAAAGAATTCTCAGCACCACGCCGAGTGGCAAGCCGAGAGCATACAAGAATTCAATAATCTTCGTTTGCCCGGACGAGGATATGCTTGAAGAGGCGAAAAACTCTGCGAGAGAAGTTTGCGCGATCGAAAAAGCGCAGAAAGACGAAAGGATAAAGCCTGACAAGTCGAGAGTCAAGGAGCTGAGGGGGAGGTTGGAAAATGCCAAGGGCGAGCTAACAGCTAGCTGTTTTAACGCATTCCTGAATGTTGGATACACGCTCGTCGGGACCGGAGCCGTGAAGATAGAAGATATACCCGTCGCCGACGAGAGCGCTCGCAAAGCCAAAAACCTCGCCGACGTCGTAGTGAATTACCTAAGGGGCAAGATGCAGCTCCTCGAATCAATTTCCCCGGAATCGGTGCTCGATCAGGTGATCAAGCAGGTTGAGGTCATCTCTAAAGAATTCGATAAGGGATGCGTCAAGGTCGAAGAAATCTACAAGGCTATCAGGCAGGATAGAAGGTTGCCTTATATCTTAAGCGGCAGTGCCGTGATTGAAGCTATCAATAGTGGGGTTAAGAAGGAACTCTTTGGTTACGCAGACGAACTCGAAGAGGTGGACGGGAAGTTCAAAGCGAGGATTGGAGAGGAGGTAAAAGCATCTTGGGATGGTTACATCATAAGAAAAGATTACGTCGCACCTCCGAAACCGACTATACCAGTGGAGCCGGGAAAGTCCGGATCCGACGAAGAGCCTGTTACTCCAAAGCAAAAGCAAACGTACAAAATCCCGATAGACGGTTACGATAAGTTAGCGTCCACGTTGAACGCAATTTTGATTTTGAAAGTTTCAGAAAGCATTGAATGCGACATATCCATAGCGATTGAAGCTGACGGGGATACAATCTCGATCAAGAGCGACCTAAGTGATGTGAACAGAATTAAGAGGTTGATAGAATCAATCAGATCGACCTACGGTCAGATTAAGATTTCTGGAGAGCTTGAGATAAGCTCTGAAGAAGATATATCAGAGGAACTGGAGCGTTACGGTCTCAGGTGGATTTCATGAGGAAGCACAAGCACATGCTTTTAAGAAGTAAAAGCGGTAAAACCGTCTCTCTCTGCGTGGAATTCGAGGAGGGCGGGAAAACTAAGAGGATTTACTTGGCTAAGGTTCACGGGTGGAAAGTCGGTTTGGCGTGCAAGCACTTCAGCTTCGAATCTGACGGCTGGAGCGATGAGGTGGCGAGGGCTTTCGTCGGGCTGAACGCTTTGAGATTGTCCAAGGAGGAGTGGGAGGCGAGGAAGTTCGCAAACGTCGTTAAAGGGTTGAACAAGCTCGAACTCCACTTCTGGGCGAGCAAGTTTTTAGACGATCGTGAAAGAGCGGATAGGGCTTGGAGGGCTATGTATGACTGATGAGAGGTTGATAGAGGTTGAGGATTTCGGCTTGTTGAAGCTTTTTGAGGGTATTAGCGAGGAAGCGAGAAAAGAGAAGCTTGCAGTTCCTCCGATAAACAAACTGTTGTATTGGTGGACTCGGAAACCTTTGGTAGTCGGTAGAACTTTGGCTTTGCTCTCTACAATTCCAGCTCCGAAGGATGAAGATGGCGGGATAACCGCTGAAAAGATAGGAGCGGTAGTAACTGAGGTCAGGAGATTAATCGGGTTGAGTTCGAACGAGAGAGCTTACAAGAACTATCCAGACGGTGAGGGTTACAGGAAGCTGTTGGATTTCGATCCTCCAAGCGTTTTAGTGATGGACCCCTTCGCCGGGCAGGGGAACCTGATGTTCGAGGTTGCGGGACTCGAGCTTAAGGCTATTGCGATGGACTACAACCCCGTGGCTTACGTCTTGATGAAGGCGATTCTTGAGTATCCCAAAAAATACCCGAATTTGGCTGAAGATGTTGAAAAATACGGTAAGGAGTTGATAGAGAGAACGAAGAAGGAACTCGGCAGGTTTTACGAGAGGGAAGGTAGAACGGCGTTGAACTACATCTGGTGCTGGTGCATAAGGTGTCCTTACTGCGGGCAGAGGGCGCCGCTGACGAACCAGATGTGGCTCGACAAGAACAGAAAGATAGGATACTGGTTCAGGTTCAAGGATAAGGACTTTGAGGTCGAAATAAGACAACTTTCCGAGGAAGAGGGGAACAAGTTTACGCAGAAAGAAGGAAGTGTCGTCTGCGAGAGGGCTTTTGGTGGCTGCGGAAACACGATAAGCTACGAGCACATGACGAGGGATATTGCTGAAAGGAGAGATAAAGAGTTGATTGCTGTCGTCGTTAAGAACAGA
>Ga0164311_10001224_pt1 | contig 12366 bp, 11 predicted proteins | sample GuaBasSedimGuay2_FD_121796 | JGI IMG/M metagenome (GOLD analysis project Ga0164311, IMG submission 121796) | Subseafloor sediment microbial communities from Guaymas Basin, Gulf of California, Mexico - Guay2, Core 4569-9, 9-12 cm | ecosystem: Environmental > Aquatic > Marine > Hydrothermal vents...
TACACTGAATTGGGAAACGAGCGAATTTTTCCCGTCCGGCCATTCGTTTCGTTCTCCATTCGTCGTATCGCTGCTACACGCCCTCGTTTGACCAGACCTGCGAGCGCGAGTATAATATCCTCGAATCGAACTCTATTCAAGGAGCGTGGATCCGATGTACGAGAACATTGCTTTGAAACTACGCCTTTCGCCCCGCGAGTTGGAGCGGCAAAGTCTGCGCCTGTTTTTGCGCCACCGGTTGCGCCAGATCGAATCGCAACTCTTGAGTCTGGCGCACAGGTACGGCGTGCGCACCGTCACCGAACTCGACGATCTGATACAGAACGGTCAGGTCCACGAGGCCGAGGCATTCGAAGATTACTTCGAGTTTGACCATCTGGAGGTGGAACGAGATGCTCTGCTCGACTCGCTGAAGGAGTTGGCTTGAACCCGCTGGAGCGGCTTTGTCGCATCGCCGAGGTCGAGTTCGCCGCCATCGTGGTGCAAACCGATTTTCTGGGATCCAAGTTGCGCGTACTGCTGACCGACGCCAGTTACGTGGACGCGTGGGCCTCGCGCAAGTTAAGCGAACGCTTTGGTTTCCATTGGGAGCGGCAGCACCTCGATGGGCGCATCTACCGCTACGATAATTTCCCCGATACCAACTGGTCTGGCGTATCAACTTTTCCCTTTCACTTTCACGACGGCAATCAGAACATGGTCGTCGCCTCTCCCTTTGCTCCAACTCTCGAACAGGGTTTCCGCGAGTTTATGGCATTTGTGCAGCGGACGATGGATATCTGAGGCCTGTCCGCATCGCTCCTGCACATCACTACGGCGAACGCAGATAAACAGCATCTGGGAAACTAGCGAATTTTCGCTTGCTCGGGAGCAATTGCTCAAAGACTGATCGCTCTTGGTGTGGGCTGATGGGCGGCGGCAGAATCGCCTTTCCAAAGAAACGCGCCCGCCGAGGTGAAACTAAGCCTGGCGGGCGCGTAGTGCTTGAACAGGAGGTCACTGCCTATCTTTTGAGTATCATGGGCAAAAACACATCAAAAGATGATGGCCCAGATTGAGTAAACAGAGTCCCAAATGCAGACGGAGAAATGTTTTGGCTTTCGTCTTTGAAGCGAACGTAAATCTCTTCACTTGCAGGGAGTTCCACCAAAGTAGTATATGGCAACCACGTCGTACTAGACATAGAATCTGTCCAAATTAACATTTCTGTGATATTTCCTGCGGTGCTATCCGCTGTTAGTTGAACAGTCATAGTTACTGCTGTCATTCGATATGTTTCTACAGAACCAGTTACGACGGAGGACGCGGATAATTGTCGAGTCTCAAGAACGGACACCAAAGACTGTGGTGGGACCTTTTGTATTGCATCAGCAAAATCTAATGCCTTTGATATAGAAATCGAGTTTTCGGCAATGACAATATTCGAAGCTGGTTGACCACCGTACAAATACAAGTTTTTCAATTTCCAGCTTTTACTCGTATAAGCGTCTAGTCGCATATTCGCACCTTGAATTACACCAGGGTCATGAATAGTATAATTTGCCGGGTTGCTGCCACTCCCGCTCAAAACAAGAACAAAATGATCATGCTTTCTATGTAGCCTCAAGATGACGGGGCGGTTGTTGTGATTAAGTTGGTATTCAAGCTGGCTCCAACTAAAGTCTTTCTTTCCTTCATATTGAGCCTCTCCATTGCTGCATGATGACCCTGCTACCCACCAATAGAAAGGACAAGCTTTATTTCCCATACAGTCACTCAAAGAAGCAGGCGTCAAATCTACACCATAGTATTTGAATATCATCGCTGCTGACGTCAATGTACATCCACACCTTCCTATGGTCTTGCAGGAGCAACTTCCACGTAAAGGATGATTTTTCCAACTGGGATCTATTTGTGAAAAATATGGAACCGTTGGCGGCGGGATTGGTGTATTTGTTGGAGTTGGAGTAGGCGTCTCCCCCCCACAATCCGCCTCATCATAAAGAACAAAAGACGAGATGGTGTTGTTCATCGCGGAACCATTATCGTACGTGTTGTTGCTCAAGTTCGAATCACTGCCATTCAAACACTGGCTCGGCCCATTTTGATTCGTGTCGCGGTAAACGCGTATTGACCAGCCAGGGCGTAGCAATATAGACGTGACCTTGTCATTGCAGGATGAAGCAATGTTGGCTGTCATAGTTTTTTCTGAATAACACCACGAACCGCTATAACTGGCGTCGTTGTAGACCTCAAGCGGGTATGCGGGCGACGGGCTGCCCCCGCACCACATTTCGTGATAGAGGGTGAAAGACGAAATAGTGTTATCCATCGCCGAATTGTTGCTATAAGTGTTGTTGTTCAGGTTGCCGTCGCTTCGATTGAAGCATATACTCGAACCACTCTGATTTTGGCCGTTGTATAGTCTGACCGACCAACCGCCCACCAGCTTTACCGATGAAGTCTTGTTGTTGCAGCTTGAGGCGATGTTCGCCGACATGGGGGTATCCGAGTAACACCAGCCGCCGCTCCAACTTGGATCGTTGTATACTTCAAAATTATGCGCCGAGGGAGCGAGCGCCCCCGTCCCCGCTTCGAGGTTCGAGCACTCGCGCATCATGCCCGACGAGCTTGCTGTCTGTCCCGATAACAGCAAGAGAGTAACCGCAATCACGCCAGCGGCAAGAACGAACATTTTTCCAGACAATTGTGAACGCATCGTATACACTCCTTTGTGTAGATAGAATTTGGGGCGCTGCCCCGGCCTCGCCAACAGGGCCGCGAGGCTGACCCACGCCAATGAAATGTTCTGACCTTACGGAACTCGCTAAACGCTGCCTTGTTTCTTGCGCCGTGACACTAAAAAGACGCCTGCGCCCCCGACTATGACAACCAGCGCCGCTATGCACGCGCACGCCCCGCCCGATCCTATCAAGATACCCATCAAGTTACTCTTTTCCGTCATCTCCACTTCAATGCGACCCGATGGATTGTACCACGTCACCGAGTCTTTTGTCTCCTCGTCCGCATTGCTCGATATGATCTTGCCCCCGTGTATGGTCAACGCGTATTTGCGGAACGCCGAAGTGGTCGAATAAGGATTCCACCTGATGTGAACGTGTCCTTGCTCATCTTTGTAGATGGTCGCATCGTCGTCAAACATCTCTTGATTCAACGCATCCAGCCCGCTGCCAGAGCTTTTGATGTCGTAGGTCACGCTGCCATCGTCTCCTTCGCTTTGGCTCCACTCGAAAGAGTCGCCGCTTCCTTCTGCCTCTTGAGCGGCTTTCTCGAACATCTCTTCCAGATCGCTCCCCATCAGAGCCCGCTCATCGGGGTTGAGAGTCAACGCTATCCTGGCCTCCCATTTTCCTCCGCCGTTCAACCAAACCTCCTGCGCCACCGCGCCGCCGCAGCCCGAGAGCAACAGCGCACCCAGCAGTGAAACCACGATCAACGACTTGCTTATTTTTGCACCCATAGTTTTTGCTCCTCCTTGAGCGTTTGTGAATGAATGTTTGGTACAGTTGCTTCAACTGGGAAATTGTCTCTACGGCCGTTGGGTTATGGGTATGTTGCGGAGTTCTATGTACACTCCGTGCCAGTCTCCCTCTATTCTCTCTATGTATATGCGTAGTAGTGTTATTTTGCTGGCATCAGGTGCAACTTCCTCAAACGTCAGACGGCAACGTGTGGGTACCTGAGAGACTATTCTCAAAGTGATGCCACTATAATAAGGAGTATCTATACTTTTATTTCCGAGGTCAATTTTATCAATCCGATATTGGCTGTTAAAGTTGTCATACATTTCGGTAGCGTCCCCGATCTGGACATCTCTATCTTCGGCGCGGTTTGTGATGATGACTTCACAAATCACTTTATTTCTGTCCCTGAAACAGCCTTGCGCTTGAAAATCAAAGTCCTCGTACTGAACAAAATCGCTGGGCGTCGGCGACAGCATAGCGGTCGGCGGAAAAGTTGGCGCGGGGGTTTGAGGGGGCGCCGGCGTTTCTCCCGCCTGGGTAGTTTTGGCCGGCGCCGGTGTTGCAGCGTCGTTCGCGCTCTCGGAGGTTGACGAGACAGGCACTCCCTGGGCGTTCAGAGTGGCCTCCACCGCTTGAGCGACGACGGTGGCTTGTATGGCGGCGTCTGTATCTGTGCCGTCAGAGTCCGTGAGGCTGACGCAACTGATTATGATCAGCATAACCAGTCCCCATAAGGATAGCTTTAAGGTCAGGTTCTTCATCTGTTTTTCCTCCGTGATCTAGTTGGCTGCGACAACATTCAGCTATGCCGCGTGTACTATGCGTGAGAATTACTTCCATACGTGAAGTCAATGCCGCCAATCAGCAGCAATGAATGTTCGGGTGCGAATTGGTTATTCCTGTCCCAATTTTTCTAAAAATCCGACTTGATTTGTGCTTCTGCATCCACATCGCAATTAGTTAACGCAACAACTACAGTTTCTATAACAGTCTCGAACAATAGTTTGCTGGCTTCTCTTGTTGCGCCTGGATCCGGGAATTGTGATTTAGTAAAGAACATCCCTATACCTGCTAAAAACACAAAAAAACCAATCCCTGTCCAAATGAACAATAATCCCCCCCCAGTCAACAAGATGCCCCATAGAGCCTTGTTAGACCTGGATTTGGCTGATGATTCATAGTGTCGCGCTTCAACCCATAGGTCATTCCCATAGGGCTCGATCCTAACAGCCGATGTAGCCAACTCGCTATGCTCGATAGTCTTTGTAATAACAAAAAACTTTTCATCCACATTCTCAAATTCTTGCATTTGCGTTTTGGGTATATTTCTATCTTGAATCAATTTTAAATATTGATTTCTGACATCATTGGCCTTTGAGGCAGACATTGCAAAAGTTGTTTGTATTCCAACTACTTCTGTACCAAATCGGTTACTCAACATCTTGAGTGTTTGTGTGTTTGACATTCCAACCTCCTATTTTGTGTGCGAGATTTGCGGCTAACTTCTGTACCATCTAAATTCTTCAACCGAAACGCCATGCTTTTCATACCTTTGTCATTTTGCTTCTTCCTTTCAGTTTTCACATAACAATCATGTGCTCATAGTGCTAACTTCCCTTATTGTGGAATTCCTCGTCACACAGCGGTTACAACCACATGCTACAGAGCAGTATATCACACCCACCCTCCCCTGTCGCTTGCCAACGAACAAAAAATGAACTAAAATCGAACTATCATGACGACCCGCCCAAACCTGGACACCCTCACCCCAGAACTGATCGAGCGTGGACTGCGCGCCCTCCAACAGGCGCAAACGCCGCCGCCCCAACTGCTGGAACTGGCCCTGGCCGGCGGCAGCGCATCGGCGGCGGAAAAGAGCCTGATCCTCCAAGATTGGTTCGACGAGATGACCATCCATGCCTTGAACTACCAGCGCCGCGCCGAGGGATTGGAGCAGCCGGACGCGCCCCCGCCCACCCGCGCGGCCGCGCTGACCGCGCTGGCGGCCGACTTTTGTTCCGGCAACCCAGACCTGGAGGGTTGGAGCGCGCTCTACCACCGCTACCTGGCGCCGCTCTCTTTCGAAGCTGGCGATCTGGCACTAGCGGCCCACGTCGTCCCGCAGCAATTCCGCCGCCGCCTCAAGCGCGGACTGTCCCACCTGGCGCACGCGCTGCGGGAGGCCGAGATGGATGCGCGCCGTCAGGCTTGCTCACCGCCCGGCAGCCACATCCCGGCCCCCGATTACGCTCACCTCTTTGGCGTACAGGAGCACACGCAGCGACTGGCGCGGCAACTGACCGACCCCAACGGCCCCCGCTTTATCAGCCTGGAGGGACTGGGCGGCATCGGCAAGACCGCCCTGGCCCGCGCTGTGGCCCAGCGCCAAATCGAGCAAGACGGCCTGACAGACGTGCTCTGGGTCAGTGCGCGCCAGGAGTGGTTCTCGGATCGGGGCGAGATAATCCCGCTCAACAACCCGGCCCGCTCGCTAGAAGACGTCGCCGCTCGTATGGCCGCCCAACTGGGACTGCAAAAACTGACCGGCCTGCCCGCTAGCGACAAACTGGCCCGCATCCAGCCGATCCTGAGCGCGACCCCCTACCTGGCAGTGATTGACAACCTGGAGACGCTGCGCGATACCGAGTCCCTGCTGCCGGCCCTCCACCCGCTGGCCGGGGACACCCGCTTCCTGCTCACCAGCCGCTACACCCTGTCTGGCTTTCCCTACGTACACATATTTCCCGTTCCCCAACTCTCGGCCTCCGCCGCCCGCGCCCTGCTAGAGAGCGAAATGGCGCGGCGCGGATTCCGCTCCGCCATCCCGCCGCCCGCCATAGAGCGACTGTACGCCCTCATCGGCGGGCTGCCGCTGGCCCTCAAACTCGTCGCGGCGCAAGTGAGATGCTTTGCCCTGGCGGACATCATCGCCGACCTGCAACGGGCGCAGCGGCGAACGCAGGACGCGCTCTATACCTTTATCTACCGGCGCACCTGGAGCGCGCTGGCCGATTCGGCCCGTCACCTGCTGCTCGCCCTGCTCCCGCTTGACCCCGATGGCGAGGATCGCGCCTTTATCCAAACCATGAGCGGCCTGACCGAGGCCGACTTTGCGCTGGCGCTGGCGCAACTGCTGGACTATTCGCTGCTGGAAGCAGTAGACCCGTTGGGAGCGCCGCGCTACAACCTGCACCGCCTGACAGCCACATTCCTGCGAACCGACGTCCTCCACCAATGGACCGCCTGACTCGCAACTTGCCCGCGCCCACACCGTCCATCGCTTCCCCCGGCCCAGATCAGATCGATACTTCTTATTGGTCGGCACACTATCGCGTCCACCTGCGCCACAATCTAGCGCGGGCCTCGGAATACACGCGCCAGCATCCTTCGGGCGACCTCATCCGGCACTTTGGCAGCTTTCTGACCCTGCTGCGTCAGGCCCGCCGCTGCCTCAACCTGCACGCCCCCGCCGCCGACCTGATCGCCGCGCTGACCCCGTGGGTGCAAGAGTGGGGCTATTGGGACGCCTGGAAGCCCGAGCTTGACTTTGCCGTCCAAGAATTCGCTCGCCAGGAACGTCCCCGGCGTCAGGCCGAGATGTTGAGACATCTGGCCCAAATGTTACAACTGACAGGCCAACTTGACCAGTCCCTCGTGGTGGGGGAACAAGCGATGGCGCTGGCCCGCGCTCAGTGCGCGCCGGTCACGCTGGCCCGGGCGGGCTTGAACCAGGCCGTCATCCTGCGCAGCATGGAGCAGCCGGAACAGGCCCTCGCCCTGCGAAAAGAACTAGAGGCCGATCTGACCCGCATGACGCCCCACGCGCCGGCCCGCGATGTGACGGTCGCCGAGGTCTACCTGGGTTGGCTCGATCTGCGCTACCTGCGCCACCAGGGCCGCATGGACGAGGCCGTAGCCGCGATGAGCCGCGCCATTGCCCGCTTGGAGGCATTGTCCGATACCGACCCCGACCTGTTGGCCGAGACCTATAGCGAGCGGGCGATCATATACTGGGGGCAGGGCCGCTATCCCGATGCCCTGCGCGATTTGAAGCGCGCCATCTCTATCGGGGAGGGCGAGGGATATTCCGCCGCCTACAACTGCGGCAACCTGGGGCTGGTCTATTGGAGCATGTCCGAGTACGACCAGGCCGCAGATGCATTCAAGCGGCGCATCGCGGCCTGCGAGGAGGCGAACGATCTATGGTTCCTCTCCCGCAACCTCGGCAACCTGGGGATGGTCTATCTGGCGCGCGGCGAGTTGGACGCGGCCATGCGCTACCTGGAGCGCAACCTGGCCCTATCCACTCGCCTGCGTGATACGCTAGAAGTTCTCCGTGCGCGAGGCAACCGGGGCATCGCGCGCGCCTGCCTGGGCCAGTACGCAGAGGCTGTAGAGGATTTGACGGCCTGGCTGGACTATCTCCAACACACCGGATCGCGCATAGAATTTGCCCTCGTCAGCCTGAACCTGAGCCGCTGTTACGCTGCGTTAGGGAAAAAGGAACTGGCGCTTCAGAGCGCGGAGGATGGGCTGCAAATTGGACGGAGCGCCGGCTCAGAGGTCGTCCAGGGGCTGGCCCTGCGCTGTCTAGCGGATTGCGTCCCCCGCCCAGAGCGAGACGAGCACCTGCGCCGGGCGCTGGACATAGCGCGCAAGTACGGCCGCCGTCTGGACGAGGCGGATTGCCTGCTGGCCCTGGCCGCTTTGGCCGGGGAGACGGAGGAGGGAGAACGGCTGTGGAACCAAGGCGCGGCCGTGCTCGCTGAGATTGGAGTAACCGCCTGGCTGAAAGACGCCTCGCCGGAGCAGCCCCCGCGTCTGCCCACGACCGGAGTTTAGGTCTTTTTCCCCCCACTTTTGAACTTTTCTCTCCCTACCTGCGTGTAACGTATTAGAAGCGGCCACTTGAGCGTCGCTCACTAATCTCACACAGGAGGAGAAAAATGTTCGCAAAAATCCGTTTCACGCTGATAGAAACCAGGTTTTTCTGTAAGCGAAGGTGCTTCTGCTTCGCCCGAAGCGACAAAAACCTGGTTTCTTACACCCGCTTTGTACTGACTGCGCTGCTCACGGTCGCTGTCCTGCTGGCAGGTTGCGCCCCCCGGGCAGCGCCGACGGAGGAGCCAACTGAGTTCCTGCTGGAAGAGTATGAATGGGCGCCCGCCCCCACCGCCTCTGCGTCCGCCGACGGCCCCTATCCCTCGACCGGCGGCCTCGTCCCGCCCAACGACGAACCCTACGCCGACATGTTCTTCGAGGACTATGGCGTCAATCCCTTCATTGATACCGAGGACGATCACCTCTCCACCTTCGCCGTGGACGTGGACACCGGCTCTTACACACTAATGCGCCGCTATGTGAACGACGGCCACCTGCCGCCCGACGAATCGGTGCGCGTCGAGGAATACGTCAACTACTTTGAGCAGGGGTACGAGCCGCCCCTCGATATCGAGCGCGAGGGCGCATTCGCCATCCACTTGGAAGGCGCGCCCTCCCTCTACGGCAACGAGCGTCACTATCTGGTGCGCGTCGGCCTCAAGGGGTACGAAATCCCGCCGGAGGCGCGCAAGGACGCCGTGCTCACTTTCGTGATTGATGTCTCCGGCTCGATGGATATGGAGAACCGGCTGGGATTGGTCAAGCAGGCGCTGCGGCTGCTGGTCGAAGGGCTGCGCCCCAGCGACAAGATCGGCATCGCCGTCTACGGCTCGCGGGGATACGCCATTCTGGAGCACACGCCGGTCGCCGAGGCCGACTATATCTTGCGGGCGATTGATCGCTTGCAGCCCGAAGGCTCCACCAACGCCGAAGAGGGGTTACTGATCGGCTACCGTATGGCCGCCCAAGCCTTCGACCCCGAGGCCATCAACCGCGTCATTCTCTGCTCCGACGGCGTCGCCAACGTCGGCAACACCGGACCCGACTCGATCCTGGAGCAGATCCGCGACTATGCCGGGCGCGGCATCTACCTGACCACGGTCGGTTTTGGGATGGGCAACTATAACGACGTGCTGATGGAGCAACTGGCGAACGACGGCGATGGCTTTTACGCCTACGTGGACACGCTGAAGGAGGCGGAGCGGGTCTTTGTGCGTGATCTGACCTCGATGCTACAGGTCATTGCCCGGGACGCCAAGATTCAGGTGGACTTTGACCCCAACGTGGTGCGCAGTTACCGCCTCATCGGTTACGAGAACCGGGACGTGACGGACGAGGACTTTCGCGACGACGAGGTGGACGCCGGCGAGATCGGCGTCGGTCACAGCGTCACCGCGCTCTACGAGATAAAGTTCCACCTCGCCGAACCCTCGGGATATGAGCCTGCAATGACCGTCTACGTGCGCTACGAGGACCCCGAAACCGGCGAGGTGATCGAGACCAACCGCGCCATCGCCCGCGCCGACTTTGCCCCGGCCTTCAAGGATGCCTCGATCCGCTTCCAACTGGCCGCGGTCGTGGCCGAGTACGCCGAGGTTCTGCGCGAAAGCTACTGGGCGCGCGGGTCGAGCCTGGCGGACGTGGCCTGGGAGGCCCGCCGCATCGCCGAGTACCTGCCCCACGACGCCGACGTGGCTGAGTTCGTCAGCCTGGTCGAGCGGGCCAGCGACCTGTACGAGTAGAAGGAGGACAAAGATGAACACCCGTATTCGTTTCACACTGATCGCACTGACCGTGGTCGTCGCCCTGCTTATCGGCTGCGCCAGTGAAGTAGAAGTGACGCACGAGGCGTCGGAGGCGAGAGGACAACCGGCGGAGGAACCGCCGGCAGGCGAGCCAGTAGTAGAGCCGGCAGCAGCGCCGACTGCGATCCCGCCCGTTGGGGACGGTGAGGGCCAAAGCGACGATTACACACTGACGTCGTTTCCCTCTCGCCCCAACCGGCTCATCGTCAAGAACGCCGAACTGAAGCTGACGGTCAATGATACCGACGTCGCCATTGATCGCACCACGCAGATCGCCGCCGACTCGGCCGGTTATATCATCAGTTCCCGCGTCTGGTACGAGGAATGGCTGGGGGAGAACTATAAGCACGCCTCCATCACTATCGGCGTCCCGGTGGACCAGTTCGAGCGGGCGATGCGCCGGCTGCGCAACCTGGCCCTGCGCGTGGTGGACGAGAGCGCCTCCGGGCAGGACGTCACCGACGAGTACGTGGATTTGCAATCGCGGCTGGGCAATCTGGAGGCCACTCGCGACCGCATCCGCGAGTTTCTCGACCAGGCGCAGACCATCGAAGAATCGCTGCGCATCAACGAGGAACTGGCCGCCATCGAGGAGCAGATCGAGGAGGTGCAGGGCCGGATGAACTATCTCTTCGACCGGGCGGCCTATTCCACCATCACCATCCAGATCGATCCCGAACTGCCGCAGCCCACGCCTGCGCCGACTCCGACGCCTGCGCCCCCAATCCCGCCCTGGACTCCTTCGCAGACCGCCCGGCAGGCCGGGGGTACGTTGAGCGCCATCTTGCGCGTCGTCACGCGCCTTGCTACCGAGACCGCGATCTGGTTGGGCATCGTTGTTCTGCCGCTGCTGGGGCCGCCGGCGCTGTTCGTCTGGCTCGTTCTGCGCTGGAGCAATCGCCGCAGCCGGGCTAAGCGACAGTCTCCCTAGCTCTTTCAAAGTAAAGGTGCGACGTACTCTAAAAGTGCGTCGCACCTGCTATCTTTGCAGCATCAGCAGCAGGCCGCTGCACCCGATCAGCGCCGCCGCCAGCCACAGGTCGGCCCGGCGCAGCGGCAGCGAGGCGGGTGGCCCTTTGTTGGGGTCAAAGGCGCGCACCGTCGCCGCGTTGACCACCTCGTCGCCGTAGCGCAGCGTGTTGGCGATGGTGGTGATCAGGAACAGCCGCAACGCTATCAGCGGTCGCCGCACCCCGCCTCGCTGCCGGATAGTTTGCCAGGTCACTGTAGCCATCTCGCGCAGCGTGTTCAGGAGGTTCATCGCCAGGGCCGTGGCAAACCCCAGCCCGCGCAGTCCCAGCCGGTCGAACACGGCCACCACGTCGGAGAGCGAAAGGGCCGCCAGCCCCAGGCTAAAGGCCAGCGTCAGGGCAGAGGCCCGCCCGGCCATCTCTATCCCCGCCGCCAGTCCCTCCCACGAGACGTGGAACGGCCCCAGCGGCACATTCGGCTCGCCGATCAGGAACGGCCCCAGCGCCGCCGCGCTCAGGATAAATACCCAGAAGCGGGGGCGGCGGAGGATGCGCAACGCTTTTCTGCTACAGGCTAAGCCAAAGAGCAGTTCCAGGAGCAAGAGGCCCGCCAGCCGCCAGCCGCCGGTCAGGACGGTCGCCAGCGCGGCCCATCCGGTGAACAACAAATAGCCCCAGGGACTTGTCGTCAGCGTCCCAGCCGGCGCGCCACCGCGCCGCCCAGTTTCCACGCGCTCCATCCGCTAATCGCTCCCACACTCAGACGTATCAACAGCAAAACGGCCAGGATCAGCCAGGCGGCCGAGACATCCAGCCCCAACGTCTGGCTGCCATCCTGCACCATTTTAGTGAACACTTGCGTAAAGCCCTTGCCGAACAGCAGCCGCATCATGATGAACTTGTGGGGCAGGTTCCAGGCTATAGCCAGCGCGCCCCCCAGGAGAAAAGTCCACCTGGTGGAAGCGACCCACAGGACGGCCTCCATCAGCACGCCCTCGGCGAGGATGGCGACCAGCGGCCCGATTTTGATCCCGCCGGGGCTGAGCAGCTTTAAGAGCGCGGTCACGACGCTGATGAAGAACACCGAGCCTCGGTTGGACGCAAAGTGGCGGCCTGTCAGCGCCACCGCCACGCCGATGCCCCCCAGCAGCACGCCGATGAGAAAGGTATCGGCCTGGGGCGGCAGGATGAGGTGCAGGTAGCTCCCCAACACGATTTCGACCGCGCCCCACAGCGCGCCGAACA
>Ga0164311_10001225_pt1 | contig 12359 bp, 12 predicted proteins | sample GuaBasSedimGuay2_FD_121796 | JGI IMG/M metagenome (GOLD analysis project Ga0164311, IMG submission 121796) | Subseafloor sediment microbial communities from Guaymas Basin, Gulf of California, Mexico - Guay2, Core 4569-9, 9-12 cm | ecosystem: Environmental > Aquatic > Marine > Hydrothermal vents...
ATATTGACACAGGCGAAGTACTACATACCGAAGATAGCTAAGCTATATCACGTCAACCCAAATAGGGTTATATACATGCCCAATCCAGTCGAACACATACCTGATGAGAGCTCGATAAGTAAATCTAGGGAGCCTACAGTTTGCTTCCTAGGGCATATGGATCCTTAGAAGAGGTACTGGCTATTCTTCGAACTAGCGAAAAACTTTCCAGATATAGAGTTTGTAGTAATAGGTAAGCCAAACTCACTCTATGAAGAATTATACAGGCGGATCATGAAAAGGTACCGAGGACTTAGAAACCTCAAGATAACTGGTTTCGTTAGTGAGGAGGAGAAGTCAAAATCCTATCCAGAAGCTGGATCCTATGCTTACCAAGCATAAGAGAAGGACTACCAATAGCTTTCCTAGAAGTATTAGCACATAAATGCGCACTACTAAATACGGTGAATCCGGACAATATAGTTGAGAAATTTGGATACTATGCTAGAAGAGGAGATCTTAATGAGGGACTTGAGAGACTCCTAGAAAATGACAAATGGAGGATAAAGGGAGAGCTAGGTTATAAGTATGCGATTAGAGACATTTTTAAAGTAAGGTCATAGATAAACCTATTGATGCGTTGCAAGACTTAAAGCTGTAGGTGTCTCTATGCTCGACCAGTACACGCTAATATGGAACACTAATTGGAAATACCTCATAATCCTAGATGCGTGCAGATACGATTACTTTGAGAAAGTGTATAGGGAATTCCCCGAGCTTAGGCAAGGCAAATTATATAAGGTAATATCATCAGGTTCTTCAACTGCTGAATGGTTAGAAAAGATCTTTCAAGGACAAGAGTGCAAGGACATAGTGTACATATCTGCAAATCCGTATATAAACTCCAAGGGGATACCATACTTGGGCTTTAATCCTGGACCTATTGTATCACGTTTTTACAAGGTAATCGACGTATGGAACTGGGGTTGGGATGAAGAACTCGGCATAGTACACCCAAGAGAAGTTAACAAGGCAACGCTCATAGCCATAAGGCTATACCCTAATAAGAGGTTTATCATTCATTACTTACAACCTCACTACCCATATCTTGATCTTGTTAGCAAAGGTGTAAGGTTGTACACCTTAAGAGATAGGGTTGAGGGATTTATTCGTTGGAGAATTGTGGATTTATTAGGGAAGAAATGGGGTCTTAAACTCGCAAACAAACTTGTAGGCCCCCCTCCAAATGAGGTTAGTTTAGTAGCAAGAAGAGTTGGGGTAGAAGGACTAAGGAAGGCATATGAAACAAACCTTAGAGTTGTACTAGAACATGTTGTAAGGCTCCTCAATAATCTTCATGGTAGAATCATCATAACTTCCGATCATGGAGATCTCCTTGGTGAGCATGGAATGTATGGCCATTTAAGTGGCAAGAATTTCCCTGAACTCATACAAGTCCCCTGGCTTGAAATATCAAGATAGATTAAAGTCTTGATGAAATTACGATATTGATAGATGAAGCATCAAAAGAACCCTATGAAAAGTAAGGAGAAGGCGGATTTCGAGGAAATTTGTGAAAACTATCACATAGTTGGTTACTCGAAGGAAGAGAGCGAGTACTAACATTCATGTGAACAAATTTACAGTTAGTGCATTAAACTTCCACAAAATATCAAAAATGGCAAAAGTTTCCGTGATTTGCTGGAATGAAGAAATACCAGTGAACAAGTGTTAGCCTAGGCTATGGAACTCTTCATAAAAGACTTGACACTAAGGGGTCATGAGGCCTTAGAAGCAATATCGTTTAAGGGACTTGGCAAGCTGTTGGGTGTAAGATGCCGGTGCGAAGGACTTAGTGATCGTTCGAGATTTGTTCGCTTAATACCGTATGTAGATAATCAGTGCTTATTACATCAGCTATTGTCAGACGCACGATCAGTACCAGCATTGCATATAGACCATATTAGCGGCACGGATACCCCGCACTGGGCAGTTGAAGCACGTTTAATAAGACCTCCATGGGTGTCTCCGCTCGGACGTTGGGGTGTACTTCAACATGACAAGAAGCGAGCACTATGGGACTATTTCGCTTACAACACACCCTCTGTTGACACACACTTTACTGACGAATTGAAACTTTATTTGCAAAACCCCTTCGATGAAACCGTTAAGCTAAAGCTAAAAATTCTTGTCAGAAGCGGCAAGAATAATATGCATTCAAGGGGATCTCTAGCACATATACATATGCTGTACTTTTCATACGGGATTATTTTGAATCCTCTAGAAACCATACGTATAGGAAATGTGGAAGGGCCAGGGGAGGTAAATTGCTTTTGGATTCATGTTAAGATAAGTGAACCTTTATCTTCAAGATACAGAATCTTGGGAATTATTCATAAGATATTAAAGACATCACCTAAACCTCTAATCGATTTACTAAGGCATATAGTCATGAGGTTTTCTGGAGGGGGCTTCATGTACGAAATCCCCGTAGCAGAGCTAAGCATAGTTGAGCCTACACTTATTGCTAACAGGCTACATGAATATTATGGCCTTGTATTGGTGCCACCCGACCAAGTTGACTTTTTCATAAGCGTACCTATTCTTAGGTTACCTTCAGGTACTGTAGAAATTTCCCTTAAGAATACGTCTCAGCTTCGGTTGAGAGTATGGTTCAATCTATGGATAAGAGAGAGTCACAAAGCTCACAGGTCATGAAAGTACTTGTTCTAGGCAGAATAGATCCTTTTAAACCATATGGGTGGCACATAAGACCCTATTACATCTACAAGTACCTAAAGAAAATACTTGGCACTAGTAAGGTACTGTCTGTAGCTGTTATATCAACTTGCTACCTCGTGGCAGGTCTCAGACTATTTAGAATACTAAAGAAATTGCTTCAAGAGATAACGACATGTAGGACCCTAGTACTAGTAAATAGTGAGAGTCTTCACTTTATATGGAACATTATAGTAAAGTTTACATGTACTTTACTAAGCAGGCAATGCATTCTTATTACAGACATACACGGAATAATGCATGAACAGTTAGCTATATACTCTAACAAGTCGATACCGATCATAGGATTAATAAGGTTATTGGAGGAGTTTTCGTGGAAGTTGTCTGATTACTTGATCGTATGTTCGGCAGAACTTGCATGGAAGATACGTAGAAGGTATGGCAACTACTCAGTAGCTATAGTGTATGATTCGTGCGAATTAGAACAATGTGTTACGATGGTAAATGATGAACTGCTTGAATCACTAAAGGAGAGGTATAATCTAAACGATAAGACTGTGCTTGTTCTAATAGCTCCTCGCAGTAATCCAGCTAATATAATGGCCATAAAGTTTGTATACAAGGTAATGGAAGTGCTATTAAAACGCAGAGACGACATAGTACTTGTGATTACTGGAGGCGGTGATCCCGTGTTAGAGGGAAAGCCCTCTAACGTTATCTATACAGGTCATTTGACACGTAGGATGTTGTTCGCTTTACTAAAGTTAGCAAAGCTTGGATTCGCACCATATCCTAAAGGTGCTATAACAGGTGGTGCTAGGAACAAGGTACTTGATTACTGGTGTGCAGGACTTCCCATTGTAGCCACTCGTGAGGGAGTATCTGGATTTACTGATATCGTGGAAGGAGTTCACTATGTACATTGTGAAGATGACCCAAAAGAATTCGCGAAAACTATTCTCAAACTCTTAGAAAGTCCTACAGAAGAGCTTAGAAGAGTTGCAAGTGAAGCCTATAAGCTTCTTGCCGCTAAGTACAACTGGGGAATACAAGTAAGGAAGCTCGATCTTATAGTACTTAAGTTACTTTTGAAAAATCTTTCACAGCAATCAGTTTAAGCATGGAGCTTAGAAGGGGGTTAGAGGCCCAACTCACCAGAGTTAAGACATTTAAGAATGTTTCTACGAAGAAGGCTCTGCTTAGACGAGTTCTCAGATACCGACAAATGGCAAGACTTGTACGTCTTGTCCTAAGACATTACTACCTAGTAAAGCAAGGCTAAAGGTTCTTGATGTAGGAGCTAGGGAATTTGGGTCACAGACTCCTTGAGAGTTCCCTTTGTGAATCTCGATCCTCTAGCTAATAAGGCTGTCAAAAGAGAACTATGTGATCTCGTGAAAGGTGTTGGAGAGTTTGTACAAATATACTAGATCACATCTGAAAGCCTACTGAGGTCTTAAGAGAAATTGTAAGAGTTTGCAGGAAGGGAGGATTTGTATTGGTTTCCATAATGTGTTCAAGGGAGTTTATGCAATAATTACAAAGATAAGAGGAAGAGACAAGCCGCACCCCATACCTTTACCGAAAAATAGTCTGCTAAGACTTTTGAAGAAGAACAAGGTAAAGCTACTAACTAAGATTATGTTACCTGTGAGGGTTGTGTCAGGAAGAGGATTTATCTTAGCAATTAGAAAACCTCTAGCACTAGTATCTGGGTCGAGAAAAAACTCTTGTAGAAGAAGTCTGCTATCTGGTAAGGAAGCCCTAGCATGGCGTTTATGGGCATAAGGTACTACTCATGTTATACCGGGTGAGTGTCATAGAATGCGTAACTTAAAGCCGCGCTTTAGTCTTGTGATGTTTGTTGGGTTACCTGGGGCTGGTAAGACTACGCAAGCTGCTCTTCTCAGAAGTCTATTGATGATGAAAGGATATAAGACGTTATTTGTCGATGTAGGTTATACCGGACTATTTATGAGACCTCTATGGATTATATGCGATAAGCTATGGAGATACAGATTGTATCCTAGTATTCAAAGCTACAAGCAAGAATTATTGGCAGAGAAACTAGTTCGCTCGTTTAAACAGAAGATAAAAGTGCTCCTTGTATTAGCATCTACACTGAATCTCATAGTACAACTATGGTTTGCTAAAGTACTAAGACTACTTGGCTACGTATTATTTGCCGAAGGATATATAGTTGACACTATACTTGCAACTTTACATACAAATGTCATCCTCAATGTACAGCTTAACCTAGGAAGCCTTTTCCATAAAGTAGCTTTCAGAGTATTATCAGATGTGATTAAGCATAGCGTAGTAATAGTACTCGATTATAGTCCAATGCTAGTTGACGAGAGACGTAAAATTCCCGACAATCCGTACAGATTTCAACTACATTACTTAGTACGGTATAGAAGGGAATACCTTAAGATTGTGCAATCAATAAAGCCTTTACACTGTATCACCATTGAAACTGACAAAATGCCAGTAATGGACACATTTAGGGTAATCGTAAAAACATTACGTAGCTTGATCTAGATCCAGTTGGGGGACTCTTCTATGAAAGGTCTCGAAGTATGGCTTTACACGCTAACTTATAGGGGCTTAGGCGGATGGGAGCGATATGTGAAATACTTGGTGAGATACCTTCCTAAATACAATGTTAAGCTGATCATAATAGACTCAACTTGCACTAATTATGATGGGAGTACTGGCAAAGATATTTGTTCTTTAAAGCGCTTGCTGAAGGTCCCCCTAGAGCCTCGCTCAAGACCTATGATATACCTTGACTACATTTTTCTCTCAGCATATTCGGCAACTTCGCGCTTACCCATAGACATATTACATGTACCGTCTCAAGCTGACGCGCATCTGGCAAATGTTATTAAAGCACGGAAATACACGCTTACAATACATGGGTTGTCAATGTTTATTTTACCTGATTTTCGGACTAGGCTACGCTATGGAATTCTTGCGAAGCTTGTTAGACAAGTTGATGCTATAATAACTGTTTCGAATTGGACAAAAGAGCTTATCGTTAAGACTCTGAATATCCCTGCATCTAAAGTATACGTCATATATAATTGTGTTGATCGTAGTGTATTCAATGAAAATACTCACTCATATGATTCAAGGATCTTAAGACTATTAGGAATAGACCACCCATACTTCATACATGTCAGCAGTGGCAGTACACTAAAGAATACTTATGCTCTGCTGAAGGCTGCAGAGTTACTCGACCTCTCTAGAAAAGGAATTACACTGTTATTTGTGGGTATCCATGGTGAGAGAGCCAAGAGACTGTGGGAGTTCGCTAAATTAAGGGGATTAGCAAGAGCAGTCCGTATTCTGCCACCGATAGCCAACGATTACATTCTAACTGCACTCTATCGTAACGCGTTAGCATTCATCTTGCCTTCTTTCATCGAAAATTGTCCCTTTGCACTGCTAGAGGCTATGAGTTGCGGATGTATATGCATCGTATCGAACAAAGCAGCTTTGCCAGAGATAGCGGGTGACGCAGCACTTTACATTGATCCTGATAAGCCAAAGCAACTGGCCGAGCTAATGTCCGAAGTACTAAGAGGTCAATATTCGGTGCTTAAAAAGGCTGCTGTTTCGAGGGTGCTCAAGTTATTTGTGCCAGAGACTTTTTGTAAAAAGCATATCGCTGTCTACGAAAGTCTTATGAAATACTAAATTCAGATTCAAAGAGTTTTAGGTGAGCGGCTTGATGAAGTTTCTGCCTAGAGTAGTACACTCACTATGTGACTATTTGAAGAACGTAGTCGAATTCAAGAGATACCCGTCGATAGTTAAGCTTCTCGAGGCAATCCCGTACGGAACCGTGCAGAGAGGAAAGAGACTAGCCTTTTGTGTACTTCCGGGCAGAGTATTACTATACCAATACCCAGAGAACCTTGTATTCAACTACGAAATTGTTATAGCACAGCACTACGATGCTTTATACCCCATACATGGTAATGATGTTGTATTGGACGTAGGGGCGCATGTAGGGGTATTTACTGTGTATGCCGCTAGGAAGGCTCGTAAAGGGATTGTATTGGCCGTTGAGCCACATCCAATTAATTTTAAATTGCTAAATCTGAATGTACAGATAAACGAGTTCAAGAACGTTCTAACATTTAATATCGCGCTTACAAATCATACTGGCAAGGTTAAACTGTACATACATACAAGACCTGGTGGGCACTCAATAGTTATTAGAAGAACAGACAAGTTCGTAGTTGTTGGTGCCGAAACGATCGATAATCTCTTCAAGAAGATTAATCTCCGAAACATAGAATCACTTTTCATAAAAATAAATGCAGAAGGAGCAGAGATAGAAGTACTCGAGGGAGGCAAAGATACTTTGAAACGAGTAAATGACTGCAGAATTGTAGCATCATGTAGTCATTTCAGAGGAGAGGCTGCACTACTTGTGCAACTTCTGAAAAAACTTGGCTTTAAGCATATAGTCTATGATCGCACCAGAGGTCTAGTATATGCTTCAAAGGAGCATACTTAGTAAACTGTTAGACTCATTCTCTGGTAGTAACGCCGCTTAAGTATTAGCTGCAGTGTAGGCTATGGCGCGCAAACGTAGACCTAAGGTATGCATAGTAGGACTAGACGGTGTCTCTTGGAGCTTCCTGACAAAAGCTTTCGAGACTGGTTTAATGCCATTTCTTAAAGCTACTGTATCTAGCAACAGGTGTTCGTGCTACAGATTAGAATCCACGTTTCCACCGTATACTCCCCCGGCGTGGACAAGTCTTTTTACAGGTGTTAATCCAGGAAAACATGGCATATTCTCATTCCATGTAGTATCGAAGATGAAAAGTAAGTTTAATGTGAAGCTTGCAACGTCCCTCGATGTCGAGTTCCCAAGGATTTTCGAAGTTTTATCCGTTATTGGTTACAATACGTTTGTTGTAAATGTGCCATTGACGTACCCCTTGATAAAAGAATTGCATAAGAGGTGTTTTGTGATAAGTGATTGGGCATCGCCTTTTATAGACACGAATTTGACTAGATATAGGAAGGATGTACTACGTATATTCACTGATTATAGCAAACTTGAAGCTTGGTCCGAACAACATGATCTGAGAGAGTACTTAACTGCCCTTGTGGATAATCTATATGAAAGAATACTTCTACTCTACGAGCTAATTCACAACTTGAATTGGGATCTGTTCTGTGTCGTATTTAGCGAAATTGATTGGATTCAGCATAGAATTCCAGCTCTACAGCATGGTAGAGGGTTCAATTTGATAGGGTCTTTAATCTGGTTAATTGATCGCTTCATACAAAAACTCGGTGAAACGGCAGACTTGATACTTATAGTATCTGATCATGGCTTCTCAAGATATCACATAAGTGTGGGCATTAACAATATACTGTTGCAATTAGGTGTACTAAAGTTAAGAGATAACAAAAGTGTTACACGCATACATGGGTCTAAACTTACTTTTAGGATGAAGCAACTACTTACTAGGCATGAGCTAAACACGTATTATCTCGGTAGTCTGCATAGAATTATCTCTAAACTCACAGCTCATCAGGAAAGTTATAGTGAGAACATAGATTATGCACGCTCGTTAGCATTCATGCTAGAAAACTCTACCTTTGGCATATATTGTGCACCTCACATAAAAGATAAACTAATTACTGTGCTCAAGAGGTTCTGCTTCATAAAGCGTATAGTAAGTCCAGCTGAGATCTATCAAGGTTCCTTCGTAAGTCGAGCACCAGATATTATATTGGTACCTAAGGAAGGAGTGTGGTGCTCAAATAGTGTTAACAAAGTCGTCACATATGACCATGTAGACCATGCTCCTGAGGGTGTATTCATAGCACTAGGAGATTACGTGATTAGGAGTAAATATAATCAACGCGAAATACCACAGACATCAATACTGAATGTAGCTCCTTCATTACTTAAGCTCTACGGGATACGCATAAGTCCACTACATGATGGTTCAGCTTTACCCAGTTTTGAGCATTATTATCGTGGAGAAAACATTAAAACGAATTATGTAGAAACGTATAGAATGGCGAAGAGAATAGCAATTATTAGGAAACAATTGCTGCACAAAACACCCAGCACGTAGTTACAGCAGCTCGATGTATTCTTTTAATTAACTCTTTTTACTTAACACGGCTTTCTTCGAAGCCTCCCTATCTATATGCGAAGTTGTGAGTAGTACTCTTATTAATTTACGGCTAACCGATAGCCGTAAGACTTGATGATACAGTGGCACTAGTCCAAGGTTACTTCGGTTCGAAGGATGCTAATGACCTATTCACGAGAGCTTTAGTGAAGATTACTTTCACATTAGCCGACGTCAGCGGCAGTAGGGGTGTGCTTGCATACCTTTCACCGAGAGGGCTTAAGCATCATGACGCATGAGATTGGAATTGAGGATTTCATCCCCAGGGATAGGGATGTTGAGGTATACGTCGTGAAGCCTGAGGGGGTCAAGGAGGTTGGCACTATCCTACCTTCTGAGATGAATGATGTTGTTAGGGGGGTTTGTCTACGTGGTAGGGATATCATCTGGTATGTTCAACCATACTTCCCATGGGTTTGCGATATAGAGCTCTCTCTAATGCTTATGCGTGAGACTCTGGTTCACGACTATGTCCCTCCTGATACCGTGAGGTGTACTTTGAAGAAGTATGGTATTAGTAGAGAGCGTGTTCTCAGAGCTTACTACTGTAATATGGAGGTTGCTTTAAGAGGTGTAAGGAAGTTCCTCGACTATGTCCATACAATAGGGCTGAAGCATGATAAGATTGTGATCACTTCCGATCATGGAGAGTTGCTTAGTGAGTATGGGCTCTACCTACATTAGGAGTATGACCTACCACAGCTAACTATAGTTCCTTGGCTTGAGGTGGAGTTATGAGGTCTAGGGTCTTGCTCCACAGCTATTTTGGTATGGGGAATGTTGGTGATAAAGCTATCTTAAGCGTGCTCATTAAGGAGCTAAAAGCTAGACGTATCAAGCCCGTTATTCTTTCAGCGAGTCCGGGCTGTACAGCTCGATTGCATAAAGTCCAATCATGTCATGATAGAATTTTATCCTTGATTTTTGGAGAGTTAGTTCTTCCATGATCTGTGGAAGAACTATAAGGAGAATGTGTATGCTAGCAGTTTAGCTAAGGCTCTAGGCAAAGAGTTGGGTTCAGGACAGTAGGAATCTATCCCTATGAGTGGATCGAACCTCCTGTAATCGCTACCTCGCCTAAACCATTTGACTTATTCACGAAAGTTTTGATGAAGGTTGCTTTTACATTAGCTGACAAAGTTAGTGTTAGGGATAGTTATTTAAAACATGTTTTGCTTGCTTCAGGTGTAATTAGAAAAGTAGACGTCGAATAAGACTTTGCGTTTAAATTAAAGCCATCGAGCCGTAAAAGATCATTGCAAATCCTTTCCTAGCACGGCGTGGATGTGAACCGTAAGTCGTTAATAGGAGTGAACCTGCATACTTCACATCAAAAAGTTAGGCGAGAAATAGTCAACACCATGTCCAACCTCCTTGACTGGCCGGCAACGCGGAGTGCAGAGCTAGTTTTTATACCATTTGGTTATGGAAGCATACCTCAGCGTTTCTTTGACAACGACCTCATCATAGCTAACGAGCTAAAGAAGCATATGAGAAATGCAGATGGGCTTAAGGTAATTGATGTAGAGTACACGCCTCAGGAAATCCTAGGCCTCTACAGGTTCTTCGACCCATTCATAGGCATGAGGCTCCACTCGATCCTTTTCTCAATAACGATGAGGCTACCTACAATAGCACTTATCTACGATACGAAAACAGTCGAGTTGCTTAAGGGAAGAAAAAGGAATAGTTGCATCCCTATCATGATAAATGAGCTAGATACCGGCAAACTGAAAGAAGCTGTCAATGCATTAAGCTCAGTATAATTAAAGGGTATTAGGAAAGATGCAAAAATATTCTGATTTTGCATCTAAGTTGGGCATTAGGCAGAATGATACTTCAGCAAGAGCTCTTGGCAAAAGATTCAATAGCAGCATTTCTATAACTCCGTAGATGGAGGATTTGTACCTTGGTCTCTTTGCTCGGAGCCCTTAGCAAGCTTAGTGATTTCATGGAATCGATAATTCAGAGTATGTGCTAGGCTTTCAAGCTATGTTAAGAAGTGGTATCTGTAAGTGGTGTAGACCAGGATGTCTACGCTGAGTTTGGCTAGGGTCATCAGGGGTGGTTTATGGCTTTATTTTAGAAGTTTAGTTAATAATCTGTCTGGCTTTGTCTATTGGTTGGCGATATCTGCTATAGGTGGAGCTGAGATTGTAGGTTTAACGAGCGCTACAGTTGCGTTGGCCGGGGTAGTAGCGAGCACTCTATCCTTAGGCAGGGATGTAGGCATTCGAAGGTTTGTAGGTGAGTGCAGAGGCAGGGGTGATAAGGAAGGAGTTGCCAATTACTTTTGGACTACCGCCCTGTTTAGCATCGCTACTTACATCCCCGCTGGCTTGGCGATGATTGCTTTGAGCTTAGCTGGGTTATCCTTCGGAAGCTTAAGTAGCGAGATACTCTTTTTCGCTGGCATCATGGTCTTGCTGAGTCCAACGGCAATTTTCGACAGCTTGTTAGCCTCACACTTGGAGACTAAGCCTATTTTCATTGGGTCAATTGTGGGGAACGTTGTTAAGCTGCCCTTGGGAATAGGCTTGGTAATGGCGGGTTGGAGTTGGGTCGGCGCAATAATAGGCTATATAGCCTTAACTCCCACAGCCTTCATAGTTAAACTACTTCCATCCTTGAAACTGGCGAAGTTTAGGCTACGTTTCGACCCACAAGCTCTAAAGAACATCTTAAAGGCTGGTGTGGTCAGCTGGCTTCCTGGCATGATAACTGTTTTGGGTCGGCAACTCGGCGTACTAACGCTTCTCGGCGTTAGGGGGGCCTCGGAAACAGGACTCTACTACGTATCCTTCGCCATAATGGACGTAATAACGGGGGTTGGTGGCACCATTCTGGGTTTGATGATGCCCGTTCTGTCTGGCATGGAGGATGGAAGGAAGAGGGCTTGCTGGAAGGCAATTAAGATCAGCTTAGCGCTTGTCACGCCTTTGGCTTTCATCTTAGCCGCTTACCCTGAAGTGCCTTTAGGCTTGCTTGGGGAGGAATATGTAGACGCGGCTCCCATGCTTATGTTGCTCGCCCTAACTATTCCAGCCACCCTGATAGGTTCCGGAGTCACCAGCCTAATATATGCCTACGGCATGTACTTGACGATCCTAATCTTGGGTTTAGTTGGTAACTTGTCGAGAATAGTAACGTATATTCCTCTCTCATATTTAATGGGTGGTGTTGGGGTTGCCTTAAGCTACGCCTTAGGAGCCTATATAGGACTAGTTGCGGCGGCTCTCGTTTGTAGGAGGATAGGGTTTAACCCAGGCTTTAGGAAAGCATTACTAATCACAGCATCTCCGCTATGCCTAGCTCTCATCCTCCATTTACTGGGTGTAAGCTGGCTGGTAGGAGCACCACTACTGCTACTTCTCCCATATACCAGCTATTTAAGAATGGGGATTTTAAGCAGAGGAGATCTAAGGGAGCTAGCTTACGCCCTAGCTCCAAGAGAAACAGTTAATG
>Ga0164311_10001226_pt1 | contig 12358 bp, 12 predicted proteins | sample GuaBasSedimGuay2_FD_121796 | JGI IMG/M metagenome (GOLD analysis project Ga0164311, IMG submission 121796) | Subseafloor sediment microbial communities from Guaymas Basin, Gulf of California, Mexico - Guay2, Core 4569-9, 9-12 cm | ecosystem: Environmental > Aquatic > Marine > Hydrothermal vents...
AATCGCTACTTCAGGAATGCTGACCGGCGGCCCAGCCCTAGAATACTTCAAGCTCATGGCGCCAGACGAGAAAAACTCCATAATATTCGTTTCATACCAAATTGCCGGGACACTTGGAAGAAGAGTGCTGAGCGGCGTGAAGGAAATTCCAATAGTGACAAGAGGCGGTAAAAGTGAAATAATCCAAGTGAAACTCCGAGTGCACTCAATTCAAGGCTTCTCAGGGCACAGCGATAGGCGCCAGCTACTCGGCTTTATGAAGAGAGTTACTCCAAGGCCAGAAAAAGTCATAGTATGCCATGGAGAAGAAGCTAAAGCAGTAAACCTAGCTGAAACCTTCCGACAGCTATTCAAAGTGAATGCCTATGCACCATACAACTTGGAGACAATTCGCCTAAAGTAGTGAAGTTCAACCATAAACTTTCTGGATAAGCTTCCACAGCTTATCTCCTACATAGTGGAGGTTCTTAACGACCTTACCCTTCTTCATGCACCTCAGCTCACCTGAAGAAGTTAGTGCAACGCCAATTGCAATTATCTTTCGGTACTTCTCATCAGCAATAGCAACTATATCACCCACCTCAAATTCCCCCTCCACTTGAACTACTCCTGGAGCCATCACGTCAGCTCCATTAGCAATGTGAGGGATAGCCCCCCGGTCAACAACGACTTTTGGGACGTCGTCCGAGCACACGTGCATAGCAGTAATTGCTGGTACGAGGGCGTCTTCATCGAGCTTTATGAGAACTGGGCGCCCATTCACCGAGTAGACTTCCTGTCCCCTATCTGTGATCATGCGCTCAACGTGCGCCTTCCTAGAGTTAATTGCCAGTGCACTGTAGAGCTTCGGGTAAAGCTCACTCAGCGTGCGCAGGACCTCTCTCGACTCCCTCCCCCTAAGAGGGTACCTGTGCTTAACCCTCAACTCCAGCATCACCCAAAACTTCCAGTTTACAGCTAGCAACCGTTACTTTTAAATTGTAGCGCTTATTTTTACCATGACAGCAGACACTGGTGATGCCAATGGCAGAGTCCACAACTATTGAAGTTCTCTCAAAAGCACTCGGAGGCCTAGTTCTAGTTAAACTCAAAGGTGGAAGGGCGCTGAGAGGAATCTTGAAGAGCTTCGACCAGCACCTCAACTTGGTATTAGAAGATGCTGAGGAAATTCTGGAAGGTCAAGAACCAAGGAAGTTGGGAACACTGATAATTAGAGGCGACAACGTCGTTTTAATATCGCCCTCCGAAATGTAGTTGGGGGAATATAGATGACTAAAGGAACACCGTCATTTGGCAAAAGAGGGAGACGTAAAACCCATATACGATGTAGACGCTGCGGCAGGCACTCATACCACTTGAGGAAGAAGTACTGCGCTGCATGCGGCTTCGGAAGGTCCAAGCGCATTAGAAGGTATTCGTGGGCCAATAAGAAGGTCAATAGAGTTAGGGTAAGGTAGAATATTCAAAGATGAAACTTAGTTGAAGTTGAGTTTCAACTAACAGCCACCTCATGATGGTTTTTAATTCAAGCTATTAGTCGGGGCGAACTAGAGAGCATACACTACAACATAGCTTCCCTCTGGTTTTAAATTGGTAGAATTTGATTGGTGGACCGGGCGGGATTTGAACCCGCGCCCTCCCGCATGCCAAGCGGGCGCTCTTCCAGTCTGAGCTACCGGCCCATCTTAAAATCGTGAATGGTTGAGATTTAAACTTTGCCTACGTTACTCTCAGTTACCTTATTATGTAGCTTGACATTTATTTCATTTCTCACTTTCAAATCACTGCTTGAGAAACTCGTTTAGAGCTTCTCTAATAGTTACTTCTCCCTTCACCTTGAATATGGAGACTTTGTGCTGCTCCAATATTGACGTAACTGTTGGCCCTATCTCCCGGGCTATTACAGCGTCTACTCCTTCGTCTATCAGCATCTTTGCCACTATTGGCCCAACTCCATGGGAGTACGAGAGCACGGGGTTTTCAACAACCTTAACTACTCCTATTTTGTTCCCTTCAACTTCGACTATGGTGAATGCCTTAGCTCTGCCAAAGACTTCTGAAACCTTATCCTCTAATCCTCCTACTTTAAGGGATGGAATAGCTACCTTCAACTTCTTAGACTTCTTCAATTAAAACCCCATTTTGTGCATATGCACATAATTATTTAAGGCTTTCTCACCTGCAATTGTTGGTAGTAGAGAATTGTTGTTGGAGCCCCGGGCGGGATTTGAACCCGCGACCAACGGCTCTCCTGCATTGTTACAAGGCCGCCGCTCTACCGCTGAGCTACCGGGGCTCTCCAGCAATATAGGTTAATTGGAGTTAAATTTATTTTTTAAGGTGAAGTACGCGGGGGAAAGTCCTTTAGCAATTATGTTTGCAATTCTCAGGGGTTCTGGGCTTCTCCCCCAAACTGTAATCTTCCTTAGAATTTCCTCTGCTTTGCCAATTGATATTCCAATGACCTCCACGTATAGTGGGTTTTCCTCCGGCTTTACTATAACTTCGTGTATTCCATTTGAAGCTTCAATAACTTTTTCAATAATTCTCCACCTCTCCTCCCAGTCGGAGAAGTGCTTTTGGAGGGCACTTAAAACTGCAATGTTGTTTGGCTTATCTTTGCTGGCAACTACTACTGGAACATTAAACTTCCTCCACAGCTCTACTGCATCTATAAGGTTGAAGCCTGCAAATGAAATGCCGCCTAAAAGTATGAGATCTAGTGGAAGGCATTTCCTCACGATTTTTGAGGCTTTCTCAGTGGCGTCAAGCCCGTCTACTTCGATGCTTTCACTTAGGACTTCAACTATTCTCATGTCGCTCAACTTAACTCCTACGAGGAGCGCTCGCCTCCCTCTTCTAGGGCGCTTTTCTGGCAGCTTTCCATCTTCAATTCCTAGAATATTCATTTCGGCTTGACCTGCCCAATTGCCTTGGCTAGGAATTCGTCGCTCAATAGTCCTTCCTTTAAGCTCTTCTCACTTATGCTCAACCTTATGACTTTAGTTCTCCCGTACCTCCCTTTACTCACTACTTTAGCATTAACTATTCCCAGCATGTCTAGCTCGTTGATTAAGTCGGTGACTCTCCTCTGAGTCAGCTCGTCTAGGCTTAATTTTTTACACATTTCACGGTACGTATTGTACAGCTCTCCAGTAGTCGCCTCCTTCTTACCTGCTGTGCTAAGTATGTGTAGAGCTAGTACAACTATTTTCGAGTGGAGAGGCAGCGTTTTAAGCACTTCAACAACTCTATCCCTCTCGATCTCCCTATGCGCTCGGCGCACATGCTCAACTCTAACTTTATCGCTTCCTTCTCGCTCAGCTATTTCTCCAGCAATTCTCAATAGGTCGAGCGCTCTCCTCGCATCTCCATGCTCCTTTGCAGCTAGTGCTGCACATAGCTTAATTACTCCTTCTTCAATAGCTCCTGGCTTGAAGGCGTCCCTTGCCCTCATCTTCAAGATGTCTTCAAGTTCTGGCGCAGTGTAGGGTGGGAATACCAGCTCTTCTTCACCTAAACTGCTCAGGACTCTCGCGCTCAGGTAGTCTGTGAACTTCAAGTCGTTTGTTATGCCTATAATGCATATTTTGGACTTCTTGAGCTCGGTGTGAACTCTAGTCAACTTGTAGAGTAGGTCGTCTCCACTCTTCTTTACCAGCGCGTCAATTTCGTCTAGGACTACAATTAGTATTCCTCCCTTCCTCTCTATGCCGTCAATAAATCTCTTGAATACCTCAGCTGTAGACAATCCCGTAAATGGAACTTGGACGTCAACTGCCTCACACAGCTTTGCGAGGACCCTATAGTTGGTGTCTTCATGCCTACAGTTGACATAAACGGTTGAAAGCTTCGTCTGAGGCCTCCTCCTATCCTCCAAAGCTTTCAGAACATGCCTAGTAACAGCGGTTTTTCCAGTTCCAGTCAAACCGTAAAGGAAAACATTTGAAGGCCTCTCACCTTGAAGAGCTGGAGCGAGAATCTTAGCTAAAGCGATGATTTGGTTCTCCCTGTGGGGCAGCTCGTCGGGAATGTAGTCAGGTCTTAAGAGCTCCCTATTCTTGAAAATCTTAGAGTAGAGGACTCTCGAAAATAGCTCGTCAAGGATTTTCGACAAGCTTTCACCAGCAGATAATTGCATTTGAAATATAGGTATATAACCCTTCCTGCAATTAAAAACTAATTCAGCTAAAGCGAATATATATTCTCAGTAATTGTATTATCGTGGTGGCGCCATGGCTTTTAGGAGAGGATATAGAGCTGAAATTGAGCTCGTCTCAATGCTCAAATCCAATGGATTCTACGCAGTTAGACTCCCAATAAGTGGAGGGCGAGGCTTCCCCTGCGATGTCCTGGCAGCCAAGGGAGATGATAGGAGGGCCTACCAAGTAAAGGAGACGAAGTACGACAGGGTATACTTAAGCAAAGATGAAGTTGAAATGCTCCTCAACTTCAGTAAAGCATTCAACTTAAAAGCCTACATAGCCGTAAAGTGGAAGGGCAGGAGGAAGAAGAAGTGGACTTTCATAGAAGTGAAAAATGCAGAGCCCCTCAAAATAAAGTATGAAGAGGCTTAAACCTCTCCAATCGCCTTCGTAATCTCCTCAATAATGCCCGTAATTTTCTCTTTAAGAGACCTGTCATCAGTCACCTTTTCATAAAGCCTTAAAGCCATAATAACAACTTCAACATCATCTTTCTTAAGAGGAATGAAAATTTTCGCTTCGGTCAATGCAAACCCCACCATACGGACAATGATTATCAATTATCAGGTTATGCCCACCACTCTGAGTTCAAATGCTCCTACTAATATTTATAATTTTACAAACGAAACACTAAAAATGCCAACGTAAAAGCTGATAGTCCTGGCATAGCACTCTAGAATTATTGAGTGAGGAGAAGAGTTAGGTGGCACATGAATTAGATTTAAACAGTATAGCCTCCTTCCAAGGTTCTCTGTCCACTTAAAACAACAGAACTGATGATGCCTTTCGAAAGAGAAACTCAGAAAAAGGCTAATGACTTGTGAATAAGACATCTTCAAAATTAGCCAGTAAGCAACTTTCCTCAATTTCTATCATCAATGTACAGGATAGGTTAGCTACTGCAGCAAAGTAGGAGTGCTTTGTGGTGCGGGGGGTGGGATTTGAACCCACGCAGCCCTACGGCACGGGATATCATATCTAACTTTCTGGGCCCCGCATGGGGGTTAGATCTTAAGTCCCGCGCCTTTGTCCTGACTCGGCCACCCCCGCGCTGTGCTATTTTAGTGTGGTTTGAGGGTATTAACTTTTCTTTAATTTATCGTTGACGTTTAATGAGTGGAATACCTTGTTGGTGTAAAGAGGCGAGTACCTGTTTGGCGGGCCCGGTGGGATTCGAACCCACGACCACTGGCTCCGAAGGCCAGCGCTCTATCCTGCTGAGCTACGGGCCCTATTCTCCACTGTTTGAGTGGATTGCTAGTGTTTAAAGTTTTCTTGGGTTTTAGATTTCTCCAATTGCTTCGTCTTCATCGAGTATTAGTCTCATGGTGTCTGGGTCTGGTGGCATTAGGTCTAGGAATTGCTCTGCTGCTCTTCTGGGGTCCCTGCTTCTTATTATGTATCGTCCTACGACTATTATGTCTGCTCCTTTCTCTAGGGCTTTCTTTGCTGTTTGCGGTGTAATTCCTCCTGCTACGCCAACTAGGCACTTGAACTTCTCCTTAATCTCCGTTATGTTGCCCCACTCTGTTTCCCACGGCTTACCTGCTTCTGCCGCTGCTCTTTCTGCATCTACGTTTCTGTGGAGTAGGACTATGTCGGGCTTGTAGTATAGGTCTTCTAGCCTCGCTACTGGGTCGTATACTTCCATCATGTCTAGGATGGAGTATATTCCGTGCTTTTGAGCTTCAAGTATGGCTTTCTCGATTGTGGCTTTTGAGGAGACGCCTAGGATGCAGACTGCATCGGCGGTTGAGTCTGCAGCTTCCTTTACTTCTATCCTCCCCACGTCCATCGTCTTTAGGTCTGCAATTATGAATGCCTCTGGCCTAACTTCCCTAATCTTCTCGATGACCTTGGTTCCGTGAGCTTTTATCAGTGGAGTTCCAGCTTCTAAGATTAGCCTCTCCCTATTGGGGAGCTGCTCCACTATTTTGAGGACGTAGTCCAGCTTATCTAGGTCTAATGCCACCTGCAGGTAGGGTGGATTCCACAGTCTTTGAACTCTGAATCCCATTATTGGGTGCACACCTCTATCCTTTTCTCTCAAAACCTTATCTACGCTTGGATAACCCTTCAAGGCTCTCCTTATGGCTAGCTTGGTTGCGCCGTAGTTGAACTGGTAGATTTTCCTGTAGTTTTTAGCGTTTGGGTGGACGAAGACTGAAGCTATGATAACCCAGTCCTCGCACTTCTCCTTAGGAATTATTCCTTCAGCAACTGCATCTGCAACTGCTCTGGCAACTGCAGTTTGAGCAGGCCCGAAAATCTTATTTGCATCTTCAAGATTCCTAATCGTCACCTTCGGAATGACGATCGTGCTAGGCTTAACTGCCAGGTTTGGGCGGATGACCGCTAAGAGGGGTGTGTGTCCAGCAGATAATTGTGAGAGTGCATTTGCGAAAGCTATTCCAGCAGGCCCCTTCTTACTGCCAATAATCAAGTCTACGTGTGCAACCTCATCTCCAGAGCCGATTAGTGCTTCTCCAACGTAAAATTCTTCCAAACTTGTAAACCCCCAACATCATTTAAGTAAAAACCCGTTAAATACTGTTTGCTAACTACTTGAGAAGTGATTAGAATGAAGGGTGGTCCCGCCGGCCGGATTTGAACCGGCGACCCCCCGGTTTCTACAGCTGACGCGCGCTCACTCAGGGCAATTCTGCCCAGTCACGCGCGCGCAAGTGCTACAGCCGGGTGCTCTACCACTAAGCTACGGCGGGAACTGTCGTCGTCCACTAAATTAGCTCTCAAGGGTTTAAATTTTACTCAACAATTAATGTATATTAGCCATTAACTGTTGGATGGTGCTCGAATGAGTAAGCAGTTAGACCCCTTCTTTCATGCTGAAGGCATAGCCGTCATTGGGGCTTCGAGAGAGCCTGGGAAGATAGGACACGAAATACTTAGAAGCCTAATCTCAAGCGGATTTAAAGGTAAAATTTACCCGGTGAATCCCAAGTATGATGAAGTCTTAGGGTTGAAGTGCTATAATAGCGTGCTTGAAATTCCAGGTAAAGTAGACTTGGCAGTGTTCGCAATACCTGCAAGGCTAGTTCCAAGAGTTGCTGATGAGTGCGGCCGTAAAGGCGTGAGGGCAATAGTAGTTGTCTCCGGAGGATTTAGGGAAGCTGGAGGCGAAGGGGAGAAGCTTCAAGAACAGCTCGTCTCAACAGCGGAGAAGTATGGAATGAGAATTATAGGTCCAAACTGCATTGGAATCTACAATCCATACACGGGCATAGACACCTTCTTCCAATCCCACGAGAGGATGATCAGACCCCCACCTGGAAGCATAGCCTTCCTAACTCAAAGTGGAACGTATGGGTGCACAGTCCTAGAGTGGCTGGCTCAAGAAGGCATAGGCGTCAGTAAATTCGTGAGCTACGGCAACATGGCAGACGTAGATGAGGCAGAGCTCATAAACTACCTAGCAGAAGACCCTCAGACAAGCCTAATAGCATTCTACATGGAAAGCGTGAAGAGTGGGAGGAGATTCATAGAAGCAGCAGCGAAGGCATCGTTGAAAAAGCCAATAATAGTATTAAAGGCAGGCAGGACAAGCGCAGGAGTAAAGGCAGCCCTATCCCACACAGGTAGAATTGCTGGACGATATGAAGTAGTAAAAGCTGCTCTTAGGAAAGCAAGAGTAATCCAAGTAGAAACCATCGAGGAGCTCTACGACACAATGAAAATACTCGCAATGGCTCCACCACCTAAAGGAGAGGGATTGGCAATGATAACTAATGGAGCAGGTCCATGCGTAATGGCGGCAGACGCAGCAGAGCAGTACGGCGTCAAACTAGCATCCTACACCAAGGAGACTGTGGAGAAGCTGAGGGAAAAGCTGCCACCATACGCACTAATAGGAAATCCAGTAGACTTGACGGGAAGTGCGACAACTAGAGACTACGTAAATGCAGCTGAAGCCCTACTAGAAGATCCAAACGTAAACATACTCGCACTATTCTTCGTATTTCAAGACACGCCGCTAGAAGACGAAGTAGTCGACGAGGTAGCCGCCCTCAAAAAGTATGGCAAGCCAATAGTAGCAATGGCAGCAGGAGGACCATACACTCAAGAGCAAGTCAAGAGATTGCAGAAAAATGGCATACCCACATACCCAACGCCAGAAAGGCTAATAAAAGCAGTAAAGCACTTCACAACATACTACTTGAAAATAAAACAAACAACAAAAATAAAATACAAATAGAAGCATAATAGACGCGAGAAACCATGAATACACAGGCTAAAGAAGTTCACTACAAGTTAAGCATAATACTACTATTATTCGGGGGATTCATACTTCTCTCCTCAAAAACACTCGAGTGGAAAACTTGGTTCCACTTCACATTCATTTTAGGCCTCTTATGCTTGATAGCGGGGCTGATAATTGGGATATTAAGCACATACCCATCAAGAGAAAAGCGCGCACAGCAGTTAAGCCAAGAAACCTCTCCTACACAACTCCCATAACTCGTGGGCACAGCTTAATCACAAATACTCTCACATAAAGTCACTTGAATTCTATTAATCAATGCATAACAGGTAGAATAACCTAGGTTGTAAGGTTGGCGGGCCCGGCGGGATTCGAACCCGCGACCAATGGGTTAAAAGCCCACCGCTCTTCCTGGCTGAGCTACGGGCCCTACACCTAACCATAAATCATCAAACACTTATATTTTTCACTTCAGCAGCCTTATAGCATTGCTAGCTTCACTACTGATGAGTTCCAATCAATCTAGTGCATTCAGCTTAGCAGTGAGTACTTATTGTTAGGCTAAAAATTTGAGAGGTAGGCTGAGGGAGTGCTATACCCCCTTACATTTTGTGGAGTGCGTCGAACGCTGACATTACTATTGGGTAGACTGTTGGAGCTGCAGTTAGTAGTGGGTGTGTTCCAAACTGCATTGTAGCTAGCTCTGAAGCTGTCATTCTATTTTGTATGGCTAATCCAATGATGTTGGTGATTTCACCTACGCTGACGCCGCCTGCAACTTCCCCTCCCATTATAATGCCATCCCTCGAGAACACCAGTTTAACTGTGAGCTTTGAAGCTCCTGGCAGAGCTCCTGGATGCCTATCGACTGTTTGGAACTTCCCTACTATTATGTCAAAGCCCTCTCTTCTCGCCATCTTCTCGGTTAAGCCTGCAGCTCCTAATGCCAAGTCCCTAATTGCTGTAGAGAATATCCCCACAACTTTAGTGATCCCCCTCGTCAACCGCGGCCCGTATAGGCTTGCAGCTGCAACTCTAGCTTCAGCAGTTGCTATAGATGCAAGCATGATTGGCACCGGCCTGCCAGTGAAGAAGCTGTACTTCTCGGCGCAGTCGCCGACAGCAAACACGTCCGGCTCACTAGTTCTCATGAAGTCGTCTACGACTACTCCTCCATAAGCGCCGATCTTCAATCCTGACTCCCTAGCTAAATCGGAGTTAGGCCTTGCGCCTACAGCTACAATTACTAGGTCTGCTGGAAGCTCTCTACCATCACTAAGCTCAACCGACTTGACGACTTCTTCACCCTTAATTCTAGTTACCCTAGCATTTGTAATGATGTTGACTCCTAAACTCCTAAGCTTCTTCTCAGCTATAGTGCAGAACTCCTCGTCGAACGTCAGCATCAAGCAGTGTGGAAGCAGCTCAACTATAGTCACGTTTTTATTTAGCTTGCTAAGCTCATCTGCAAGCTCAACGCCAATGAATCCTCCGCCAACAATCACTATATTCCTAGCTTTATTCACTGAGCTGAGGAGCCTATTGAGGTAGTTCACATCCTTCCTCATGAAGAATACGCCATCTAGGTCGACACCCTCAATTTTCGGAACAGCAGGCTTAGAGCCAGTTGCCAATACAAGCTTGTCAAAGCTGATTTCAACTCCTCTTGTAGTCTTGAGCTTCTTATCCTTCAACATCAGTGAAGCTACTTCGTCGATCACTATCTCGACGCCAGCATTGAGAAGCGGCGCGTCTGGAATGATGTTCTTCTCCACAGCTCTTAAAGTGCCGAAAATGTAGGGTATTCCGCATGGTATAGGTGCCTTACACACCTTCCTAATTAAGCACACCTTCTTGTCGGGGTACATCCTCTTAGCAGTTAAAGCAGTCACAAAGCCAGCAGGCCCACCACCAACGATCACTATATCATAAGTAGACAATCAAAGCCCTCCTTAAACGGATAAATACTCATTTTAAATGTTTTGCTATTTCTTATAAGAAATAAGAAAGTAAAATAGCTATGATGAGATATTAAGGAAACTTGACACTTAGCTCTCAACCAACCCTTAAACATTCGACCATAAGCTAGTTAATTGCAATCTTCCATGAGGCAATCGACTGATCATGAGTAGGTTAAAAATATAGGGAATTTAGGTAGGTAAAAGCTTCACAATTTTTTCTGCCTCACTTTTTTCAAGAGGTGAGGAGAATATCAAGCGAGTTGCAGATACCGTTCCTTTTACTCTCCCATCCTTCTCGTACATATACCTAGTTTGGGTTGTTTCAGCATTAATTATGCCTTGCATACAAGTGTCGCAATACCAGACGCTTACCTCACTGTAATTAATGTCTTCACGTGCAGCTGAGGGAAAGCTGACTATGTCTTCAAACCTTCTAGATTTGAGAACTTTCATTAAGTCGCCTTCAAAGTGTATTGGAACCTTCTTTAATGTGCTTTTCTTCATGTACTTTCCACATGCCTCACAAAATGGTGTTTTCTTTATAGCTTCACCTAAATTCTTTATTTCTGTCTTTACTCCCCATAAGCTCAAGGCCATGTTTACTATTAGATACCACCACTCCACTTTTATGACGCTTGACAGTAGATAGTAGCTAAATAGGACGTAAACCAAGTAGCCTATTATCGCAGATACATATCCGATTCTCCTCACAGCTTTTAAACTCCTACTTTTCACCCTTAAAGCGACTTTGTCTAATACTTTTGAAATAGTGTAGCCTAGAAGCATGCCGGCAAAATAGGGTGAAGCAAAGAAGAGTATGAAAGCGCCGAGACCTAATTTCCACCCTCCCTCTTGGAAGAATAATGAAAACAAGTAGAAGACAAGCACTAGAAGGATTAGTGTGATGATGGAAGATGCAAGTCCACTGCAAAATCCTGCTAGCATTCCTGACAGGAGCATCCACACATTGCCTGAAAAACTCCCTTTACCACTTGGCTCATATGCAATTTCCACGGTGGGGAAAGCAAAGTTGAAGGGTCCAGCTCCCTCTATGCCTGCCTCGAAATAATATCCGCAGCTTGGGCAGAATTCTTCGCCTGGATTGACTTTAGCTTTACACATTGGGCACTCTAGAAGCTCTTTTAATTCTTTCTCTTTCTCCATTTTTGCTCCGCAGTTTGGACAGTAGGTGTAGTCTAGTTGAACTTTAGCTCCACAGTAACTACACGTCTTTAGGGCTGGCTTAGGTGCGAGAGTTTCAATAGAGGCTTGTTCTTTCACAGTTCCCTCGTAATCCCCTTTACTTACCTCTTCCATGGAGTGTTGGGCTTCCTCTTCCTCAACTTTATGTTGTGGAGTTGACGTAGATGGTGGGGATGGTTTTCCAGTTAGCTTCCTCTTGATGACTTCTACGAATTTAATGGTAATGTAGCAGGTGCTGAACCAGAATAGGCTGGAAATGACTGCCATGCCGATCATCGAGTAGAAGTTGTATTGGCTTGCCGTGTAAAGGTAAGTCGAAGCAGCGTCAGTAGAATAGAATGAGAGTGCATAGAGCGTGAATAGCACTCCATAAGTTGAAGCGAGAAATGCTAGAAATCTCCATGAGAGGAGTGCTGCAATAATTAGGAGAATAGTGGATGCTATGGTAAAGTAGGAGATTTGATGTTCAATACTGTTGGGGCTGACGTTAACTGGTATGACTACGTAATTGCCTAAGTGGAGTAGGATTGGTAAGACAATTAGAGCTAAAGTGGCGAGACCAAGGAAGACTCTAATATTCCTCATCTTCCTCCTGAGCACCAAGCTTGCTGGGCAGAGGGCTAATAGGATAACTCCAAGTGGAAGAGCAAACTGAAGTAGCCGGGAAAACCGCTGAATGAATGCTGAGGTTGGAGGGAAACTTTCAACATTAGTGTCAACTAGCTCGCAAGTTATCCTGTAACCATAAATTGAACCTGGCTCTTCAATGT
>Ga0164311_10001229_pt1 | contig 12351 bp, 13 predicted proteins | sample GuaBasSedimGuay2_FD_121796 | JGI IMG/M metagenome (GOLD analysis project Ga0164311, IMG submission 121796) | Subseafloor sediment microbial communities from Guaymas Basin, Gulf of California, Mexico - Guay2, Core 4569-9, 9-12 cm | ecosystem: Environmental > Aquatic > Marine > Hydrothermal vents...
AAATATTCCCGATTTTCAGATGTGACATTTAAGTCCTGTAAAATGATAGGGATTGCCTGGGATGAAGCCTCTGTGCCTTTCTCAATCACTTGCGTAGATTCCAATATAAGCTATTCAAGTTTTTATGGTATGAAATTAAAGAAAATGAAAATCCATAAATGTATTGCCCATGACGTAACCTTTTCGGAAGCGGATATGCAAAGCAGTAGTTTCATGCACTCCGATTTGAAAGATAGTTTTTTTATAAATACTAATTTATTGAAAGCCAATTTTGAAAATGCTATTAATTATAATGGTATTGATGTGAGCAGCAAAATAATCAAAAAAGCAATTTTTTCAATGCCCGAAGCATTGATTTTACTCAATAACTTCGATATAATATTAAAATAAGCTTATTTTAAAGATGAAATATAAAGTTTTAGAGCATTATGACAGAAAGGGGAAAAGCAAAAGAAACAACAAAAAGTAGAGTACTTAAATCTGCTTTAGCACTTTTCAGTGTAAATGGATATTATCAAACATCAATTGCAGAAATAACAACAAATGCTCATATCTCAAAAGGATTGTTTTATCATTATTATTGGGTATTTGTATTCAATATATTATTAACCCGAATGATTTCCCGATTAAAGTGGTTATGGTGCAATTTGCATGTAAAATAATTTCTAATGGGCAGCTTAAAAAGAAAGGTATTAATAGCTTTTAAAAAGTATGAAGCAAAAATTTATAATGAAGTTATCTTTCGAAGACTTTGACACCTCAAATTTGTATGTGGAATATATAAATTGGTTACAAAGATTTATGCAGCTAATATTTTAGCAACTATTTTTACAATTAAGTATCAACTTCTAAAAATCAAGGATTATGAGCACTGAAAATTTATCTGGATTTTATGAAATAACCAGACAGGGCGAAATTGCCATTATCAGGATTAATAAAAACGTTTTTGAATTTATTACCGATATAAACATGACAAATGAATTGCTAAATTTTATTGATAATATTCATCTTAATAGCGATATCAAGGCTTTACTATATTATAATGACCCTGATACTTTTACAGATGAAGTATATGATAAATTTATAAATCGGATTCTGGATGACTACAAATCAAGAGAGGAATGTGAGCCTCCATTTTTCACCAAAAAAATTGCAAGGGCCAGGGAAATTAATATTATGAACAAAATAATTAAACATCTAACTGATCTTCACATTATAGTTGTCGCCGGTATTCAAGGTACTGTGGTAACACCTTTTATTGGCACAGCTCTGGCTGCTGATTTCAGGTATGCTTGCGAAGGTGCGAAGTTATCAATGGCTCATATTAAGTATGGTCTACACCCTAGCGGTGGAGTACCATTTTTCCTATCCAGATTCTTACATCATTCAAAGGCACTTGAAATTCAATTTCAAGATTATATTACAGCGAGCCAAGCCCTGGAATTAGGATTAATAAACAAAATATTTAAAAAAGATGATTTTGAAAATCAAATAATCTCGGAGGTAAAAAAATTGACACAATTGGATTACTGTACAATTCAACGTACTAAGCGCCTAACAAACTTTACAAGAAAATCTCTATCTGACTATTTTAAATATGAAATCGATATGATTAATACATAAAGGTTTATATTCTGCAGCAAATTATCATGAAATTTTAAAAGCCGATTTTTATGAGTATTTTGATTTTGCTGATAATTTACGAAAAGACCTTGACGAGTGGGGGAAAATTAAGATAGGACAAATACTTGAAGGATGAATAAAGAATGGAGAATTCCTTGAAATAAAAAACATTGAAGTTATTCTTGAAAAATTCATTCTGGGTATCAACGAACTGGAAATACCGTTTTTTATCTAAAACAAATATAGTTGTCTCGAACCATATTTTGACGATATGCTGGGAATTTTAATACAAGAAATATCTAAATAATTTTTTCAATAAATAGTCATGAAGAAAAGCTCTGTGTGGAAAATAGTAAAAAATAGTGCATATCAAACATTAAATCCTATAATAAATGTGTTGGTAAAAATTGGAATAACACCCAATGGAGTTACAATAATTGGATTTTTAATTACGATTGGTTCGGCAGTGATTCTAATTGCAGGTGCCGAATTGGGTGCCAAAGGTGACACCAGATATATAACTTGGTTTGGGGTAATACTTTTACTGGCCGGTGTTTTTGATATGCTCGATGGGCAATTGGCCCGTAAAACCAACCAAATGACAAAATTTGGAGCATTATTCGACTCTGTTATAGATAGGTATAGCGAAATGATAATGTTCTTTGGAATTGCGTATTACCTGGTTTCCTATCATTATTTGTTAAGTGGTGTTTTTGCTTTTATCGCAATGATAGGTTCTATAATGGTAAGTTATGTAAGGGCAAGGGCCGAAGGTTTGGGTGAAGACTGCAAAATTGGCATTATGCAAAGACCGGAAAGGGTTCTTACCATTGGGATAACAGCAATTTTATATGGTGTAATTTCACATTTTACAGGAGAGTTTAAAATTGATGTTGATTGGTTACCAATGCCATTGTTTGAAAATATATCAATATTTACAATCCCAATATTTATTCTTGCTGTTTTAACAAATTATACAGCATTTCAAAGATTAAATCATTGTCGCAAAAGAATGTAATAATTAATAACATATATATATAAAATGAATTCAAATATTGATATCAAAAAACCAGTGGGTAAGTTAGGAATACTCACTCCTGGTATGGGAGCAGTATCAACCACTTTTATGGCCGGAGTAATTGCTACAAATAAAGGGATAGGAAAACCTATTGGATCTATATCTCAAATGGGCAAAATACGATTAGGTAAACGAACCGATGACCGAAATCCTAAGGTAAACGAATTTGTGCCCTTAGCATCCATGAAAGATATGGTTTTTGGTGGTTGGGATATTTTCTCGGAAAATACCTACGATGCTGCCATGAGAGCAGGAGTATTGGATAAAGAATTACTGTATTCGCTTAAAGACGAATTATCCGGGATAAAACCAATGCCAGCTGTATTTGATCCCGATTTTGTAAAAAATATTGAGGGCGAAAATATTAAAAAAGAAAAAACAAAAATGGATGCAGCCAAAGCACTAATGGCAGACATCAAGAACTTTAAAGCAGAAAATAATTGCGATAGATTAGTTATGGTTTGGTGCGCATCTACCGAAGTTTATACCGAAGAATTAGAGATTCACCAATCCATTGAGAAATTTGAACAAGCTTTGCAGGATAACAACCCTGCAATTGCACCCAGTATGATTTATGCCTATGCCTCAATTAAAAGCGGAGTGCCATTTGCCAATGGAGCACCCAACCTGACTGTAGATATTCCTGCATTAATTGAGCTGGCAATACAACTAAATGTACCAATTGCCGGTAAAGATTTTAAAACAGGACAAACCTTAATGAAAACCATTTTAGGACCCGGTTTAAAAACCCGTTTATTAGGCATTGATGGTTGGTTCTCAACCAATATTTTGGGTAACAGAGATGGTGAAGTTTTAGACGATGCCGGTGCTTTTAAGACAAAAGAAGTTTCCAAACTAAGCGTTTTAGACAGCATATTGGAACCGGACAAATATCCGGAACTATACAAAGACATGTATCATAAAGTAAGAATAAACTATTACCCACCTAAAGGGGATGATAAAGAGAGTTGGGATAATATTGATATTTTTGGTTGGTTGGGTTATAAAATGCAGATAAAGGTTAACTTCTTGTGTAAAGATTCTATTCTTGCAGCTCCTGTTGTTCTCGACCTTGCTTTATTTATGGATCTGGCTCAAAGAGCAAATATGAAAGGGATACAGGAATGGCTATCATTTTACTTTAAATCGCCACAAACCAAAGAAGGTTTAGAGCCAATTCACGACATTTTCTTACAAAAAATCAAATTCGAAAATACATTAAGGCACCTAATGGGTGAAACTTTAATAAATTATTTAGGATTAGATTATTACGAAGATGAAGAATAAGAGGTGAATATCAATAAAATAATCGCTTCGGGTTTAGGAACGGGATATTCAACGTTTGCTCCTGGAACAGTGGGTTCACTGTTAGGTGTTGTAGTTTTCTATATTATCAACTCCATGATAAATAGACTTGATTTGCAGTCGTTGAATATCCTTGTTCTAAACCTTGCTTTTATTGGCGCAGTTACCCTGCTGGGTGTTTATTCAATCAAGCAGGTGCACAAGGTTTGGGAACATGATGCCAGCGCTATTGTTATTGACGAAATCGTTGGGGTTTGTATTGCTGCCTTCGCCATTCCATTTCGATGGGAGTATTATTTAATGGCTTTTGTCCTTTTCCGCTTTTTTGATATTGCCAAACCTCTATTTATTCGAAAACTTGATAATATGAAAGGTAATTGGTCAGTGATGCTGGATGATATACTAGCCGGTGTTTATGCTAATGTTGTTTTACAGCTTATTGTTTATGCAAACTTTATCTAAAATGCTGAAGAGAACAAATTTAACAAGCACATTTTTCCGGTACAATATTGTTGCTATTACAGCTTCTGGTGTTGATTTAATGTTGTTGATTTTATTAACTGAAATAGCAGGGCTGTGGTATTTGATTTCTGCGATAATAGCTTCCGTATCGGGTGGGATTGTTGCTTTTATTCTAGAACGCCACTGGACTTTTAAAAAAAAGGATAATGAAATTATCAAGCAGGTATATAAATATATTTTAATCTGGTTATTCAGTATTTTTCTAAATATAAGCTTGCTCTACCTGTTTGTGGATTCTTTCGGCGTTCAATATATCATTTCTAAAGTTATAGTGGCTGTTTTGGTTGGCATAGGTTTTAATTTTATTACTCATAAATACTACATTTTTAAATAATAATATACATGCCCCAGAGATTATACATCATAATTATTCCATTGTCAATACTATTGGGGTTTGCGTGTGGCAATAATGCTCTAGGTCAAAAGATGACTCGTGTGCGCGGAAAGGTAGTTGATGCTAGTACTAAAGAACCACTCCCATTTGTTAATGTTGTTTTTTATGGCAAAAATATTGGAACCGTAACAGATTACGCGGGAGTTTATGATTTAGAAAGCCAGTGGGCTTCAGATAAAATACAAATATCATATATCGGGTATTACGAAAAGATTAAAGATATTGAAGTTGGCAAATCCCAGATGGTGAATTTTGAACTGGAAAGCCAATTGTACGGCCTTGATGAAGTTCAGATAACAGCAAAAAAAAAACGGTACAAGAATAAAGACAATCCAGCTGTAGAACTCATTCGTAAAGTGATTGCCAATAAAGACAGTAACCGGCTCGAGAAGTTTGATTTTTATGAATTTAATAAGTATGAGAAGATAGAGTTTGACCTGAACAATATCAACGAAGAATTCAGAAACCGCAAGTCCTTGAAAAAGTTCCAGTATATTTTTGATTATGTTGATACATCTGAAGTAAATGGGAAACCCTTTTTGCCGGTATTCTTAAAAGAAACCCTATCAAAAGTTTATTATCGTAAATCGCCAAAGACAACCAAAGAACACATTTCCGGGACAAAGATGGTTGGGTTTCACGAATATATCGATAGCGATGGTGTCGGCTATTTTATTAACCATTTGTATCAGGATGTCGATTTGTATAAAAACAATATTGAATTACTAACAAACCAGTTTACAAGCCCCATTTCAAGTATTTCCCCAAGCATTTATAAATTTCATATCCTCGATACACTCAACATCAATGGGTACGACTGCATCCGGTTGGCATTTCAGCCAAGAAATAAAGCCGACTTTGCATTTGTCGGCGACTTATATATAACAAATGATGAGAAATACAGTCTGGTGAAAGCTGAAATGAAAGTTTCTGATAAGATTAACCTGAATTTTGTCAATGATCTAAAGATTGACCAGGAGTTTGAATTTGTTGATAGCCTTTACTGGATTAGGGTGAAGGATCAGTTGATAGTGGATTTTAACATTGGGAAAAAAGGGATTGGTATGTTCGGTAAACGAACTATCTATACCGATGGTTATTCTTTTGGACAGGAACGTGAGAAAGCAATATACAGTGGAGTGGAAAACTCCATTGAAGAACAGGGGCACAAAACACAAAGCGATAAATATTGGGAGGAGGAAAGGATTGTTGCTTTGTCAGAGCAGGAAGTGAACATATATACGATGGTGGATTCTCTCCAGCATATTCCGGCATTTAAGCGTACAATGGATGTGGTGATGCTTTTTGTAGCAGGTTACTGGAATTTTGGTAAAATAGACATAGGACCTGTGAATACCTTTTATGGCTTTAATGATGTGGAAGGATTAAGGCTCAGGATTGGTGGCCGTACTTCAGCTAAGTTCAGTAAAACATTCAGGTTGGATGGATATATCCTTTATGGTTTTAAAGACGAGAGGTTCAAATATTCCGCAAGTGCGATCTATTCCATAAACGGACTGCCCTTAAGAGAACGTCCGCGAAATACCATTGAAGCGATGTATCAGGTAGAAACAAATTTCCCTGGTATGGAGATGATGTTTATAAATGAGGATAATTTTTTACTGTCCTTTAAAAGAGGTGTAGCTGACAAAATTGTGTATTACAACATGTTTAAACTTGAACATGTCCGAGATTGGCAAAATGGCTTTTCTACCGTCTTTAATTATAGGAATCTGACGCAGGAACCCGGTGGAACATTGAAGTTTGATTATGACGATGGTACTTCAGAAGAAGAAATAATAACCAGTGAAATAACTTCTGTGCTCCGCTTTGCACCCAATGAATTGTTTTACCAAGGAATGGCATACCGAACACCAGTTATTACCAAATACCCCATTTTCCAATTGTCATATATCCAAGGAGTAGATGGTTTATTTAATGGTGAATATACTTTCAGTAAATTGAAGTTTAATGTATTCAAACGGTTTTATCTTGGTCCACTAGGATATACCAATACAGAAATTGAAACAGGAAAGATTTTTGGCGAAATCCCCTTTCCATTGATGTTTGTCCACAGAGCTAACCAAACTTATTCATATCAGCTCAGGTCATACAACCTTATGAATTTCCTGGAGTTTGTAAGTGATGAGTATGTAAGTCTATACCTTGAACATCACTTTAATGGATTAATCTTTAACAGAATACCATTGTTTAATCGTCTTCAGCTCAGGGAAATCATATCTTTCAAAGGGATTTATGGAAATGTAACTGACAAAAACAACCCGAATGTTACCCCGGGCCTAATGCAATTTCCAACTGATATATATGGAAATCCAACCACTTTCACATTGAAAAATGGACCTTACATGGAAGCCAGTGTAGGGGTTGGAAATATTCTCAAGGTATTTAGGGTTGACCTGGTAAAAAGATTGAGCTACCTTAACAATCCCATTGTTCAGGAATGGGGAATACGGGTGAGATTTAAATTTGAATTTTAACACAATACTAATAAAGATGAAACCACTACAAAAAAAACTGGCCAGATTTGTAAGACCACAAATCCTGCAAAAAATGGGCATTTACCCTTTTTATCAACCCATAGAATCAGCACAGGATACGGAGGTTTATATTCAAGGTCGAAAAATATTGATGTTTGGTTCAAACAGTTATCTTGGACTTACCAATCATCCTGAGCTAATAAGTTGTGCTCAGGATGCCCTTAAAAAATACGGTACAGGAGCTTCGGGTTCAAGATTGATGAACGGCAACCTCGACATGCATGAAGAGTTGGAAAGTAAATTAGCCGATTTTGTTGGGAAACCTGCTACTACAGTTTTCAGTACAGGATTTCAGGCAAACCTGGGAGCTATTTCTTGTTTGTTAGGAAGAAATGATTATCTCATTTTGGATGATAAAAGCCATGCCTCTATTTACGAAGCTAGTAGACTGTCTTTTGCCAAAACATTAAAATATAGGCATAATGATATGGAATCGCTGGAAAAGATTTTGCAGCGGATAAACTCAAACAAAATTAAACTGATCGTTACCGATGGTGTTTTTAGTATGGAAGGTGATATTGCTAAATTGGATAAGATATGTGATTTAGCTAGTCGATTTGAAGCATCTGTTATGGTAGACGATGCTCACGCAATGGGTGTGATAGGAAATTTGGGCTCTGGTACCGCATCCTATTTTGATATAACATCAGAAACAGATATTATCATGGGTACTTTTAGTAAAACCTTTGCTTCATTGGGTGGATTTATAGCTTCAGATTTTGAAACCATAAATTTTATAAAACATAATGCCAGGTCTTTGTTGTTTAGTGCAAGTATTCCACCAGCATCAGCAGCCACTGTTTTAAAAGCCATCGATATTATCAAGCAGGAGTCTTACAGAATTGATATGCTTTGGGAAAATTCAAATTATGCGGCTGATTGCCTTGTGCAGGAAGGGTTTAACATTGGAAACAGTGAAACCCCGATAATTCCTGTTCATATCGGTGATGATACGAAAACTTTTCAATACTACGCCTGGCTTTTTAATAATGGAGTTTATTTAAACCCTGTAGTTCATCCTGCAGTGGAAAAAGGGAATGGTATTTTACGTTTTTCACTTATGGCTACCCACAGCAAAGAACAAATTGATTACGCAATTGACAAACTTGTAAAATGCCGGAAATCAATAGAAGAATAATTCAGTATTAAAATCTATTTAGCATGAAAAATATTAAAATCAAAAGAGTAAAGTCTAAATCTGATTTGAATAAGTTTATTTCTTTTCCAAACAAATTGTATAAAGGAAATAAATACAGGGTGCCCCAGTTGGACATGTACGAGAAGAAAAGTTTAGATCATAAAAAAAACCCGGCCTTTGAGTTCTGTGAAGCAAAATACTGGCTTGCATATATTGATAATAAAATTGTTGGAAGAATTGCAGGTATTATTAATCACAAGTCTAATGAAATATGGAAAGAAAAACACTTGCGTTTCGGATGGATTGATTTTATTGATGACATTAATGTTTCAGCTTCACTTATTAAAACAGTTGAGAACTGGGGAAAGTCAAAAGGGATGACAGCAATACACGGTCCACTTGGGTTTTCTGATTTGGATCTCGAAGGGATGCTAGTGGAAGGATTTGATGAAATTGGCACACAAGCTACAATCTATAATTATCCTTATTATCCTGTACACCTTGAAAAAATAGGATATGTAAAAGATGTAGACTGGATACAGCACGATATTAATATTCCAAAGGAAGTGCCCGAAAGAGTAAAAAGAATAACCAATTTAGTTTTAAAAAAATATGAATTAAAAATTTTAGACGCAAAAAAAGCAAAAGATATATTGCCTTATGCCAAAAAAATGTTTCAAACCTTAAACGAAGCCTTTCAGCATTTATACGGCTATGTTCCATTAACCAACAAACAAATAAAACAATACACAAAAGATTATTTTTCGGCTATCGACCCCAAGTACGTTTGTTTTGTTTTAAATAAAGAAGACGATGTAGTTGGTTTTGGTATATCAATATTATCATTATCAAAAGCCCTGCAAAAAGCAAACGGGAAACTATTTCCTTTCGGATTTATTCATCTTTTGAAAGCATTAAAGAAAAACGATACTGTTGACATGCTCTTGCAAGGCGTAAAACCCGATTATATAAAAAAAGGTGTTGCTGCAGTTTTCTATAATAAAATGATGCAAGCCTATATTGACAATGGAATTAATACCGCAATAACAAGCCATATTTTAGAAGTGAATAATAATTCACATCAGATGTTCGATGCTTACGATACCCGGCAACATTTAAGACGAAGAGCTTACATTAAGAAAAGTATTTAGAAAATGAAAAAAATACTAATTACCGGAGCCAGCGGATTTATAGGAAGTTTTCTTGTAGAAGAGGCTATTACACGCAATTATGAAGTATATGCAGGTGTTAGAAACACAAGCAAACTTACCTATTTAAAAGATAGTCGCATTCGGTTTTTTAAAGCTGATTTGGCCGATAAAGAAGCTATTAAAAGCAGTTTGACCCAAGTTGGTAAATTCGATTTTATAATTCATAATGCAGGCGTAACAAAGAGTTGTAGCAAAAATAATTTTAATAAAGTTAACTACCAATATACCAGAAATTTAATTGAAGCCTTATACGAAACCAATACCATTCCCCAAAAATTTATTCAAATAAGCAGCTTGGCAGCTTATGGGGCCGGAGCCGAAAAAACCTTAAAACCCATTAATCTTACCGATACCCCATGCCCCGTTTCGTACTACGGGAAAAGCAAACTAAAGGCAGAACAATATATCAAATCCTTAAAGGATTTCCCGTATCTGATTTTTCGCCCTACAGGCGTTTACGGTCCCCGCGAAAAAGATTACTATGTGATGTATAAAAGTATAAAACGAGGGGTGGAAACTTATATCAAAACAAGCAAACAGCATATTTCTTTTATTTACGTCAGAGATTTAAGCAGGCTTGTTATCGGTGCATTAAATTCTAATGTAACGTGTAAATCATATTTTGTGTCAGACCTTAAAGAATATACATCTTACGAATTTAACTGGCTTATAAAAAAGATGTTGAATAAAAAAACAATCACTTTGGTTTTCCCTGGGTTTTTGGTCAAACTAATAGCATTTTTAAATGAAAAAACATCTTGTTTCCTTTTTGGGAAAATACCTACCTTAAATACTGAAAAATATAAAGAAATAAGTCAAAAAAATTGGCTCTGCGACAGTTCGGATTTAGTCAAGGATTTTAATTTTCAACCAGAATATGATTTGAGGAAAGGTGTCCGGGAAGCAATTGAATGGTATAAAAAGGAAGGATTGTTATGAAGATTTTCGTCATATTATCAATTTCTTTGCTTAGTTTAACTTTAGCAATAACCCAGCAAAACGAAATCTACCCCGTTACCCAAAAAACTAAAGAATTACTATTTTATATTCAACGTAATCATAACTCAAATACCATTGTCTATAATGCAAATTTCGATACTGTTGGGAACCTTATCGACCATAAACCTATTGATGTATTCTGGATAAGATACGACGAGCAAGGGCAAAGAATGGAACTGAGAACCATAGAGAAAATGTTTGCCTATGGTGTTGAGTGCAAAAAGATTAAAAATAAAGAAAACCAATATAAAGTAAAACTTGTTGCAAAAAAAGACAAAGAAATTATACTGATACAGCACGACAAGTTTAAGGCAACGGTATATACCATGATAAATAATAAATTATCCAGTTTAAACCATCTTTATATTCAAGCCGATAATTCAGGTATGTGGCCCAGCGTAAAATACATTGAGCTTTTTGGTGTTGATACCAAAACAAAAGAAAATACCTACGAGAAAATAATGAACTAATTAACAGTGAATTTTCAACGATTTACATACAAAAACGTAATTATCAATATTCTATTGATTGCACTCTATTTGTTTTGGAATAGTACCATTAGAGCCATTCGTGCCGAACACTATTTTCTTATAATACTTTGGGTAATTGCCTTCTATGCCCACGAAAAATCGCGAAAATTTATTCTGGGATTCTCCATATTTATAATATTCTGGATTATTTACGACTCCATGCGAATAATTCCAAATTACGAAGTATCTACCGTTCATATACGAGAACCCTACGAAATCGAAAAAGCTTTATTCGGAATAAAAGTTTCAAACAACACCATTACCCCAAACGAATATTTTAATATTTGGAATAACAGATTCCTGGATTTTATTTCCGGGTTTTTCTATATCAACTGGATGCCCATACCCCTAGCATTTGGTATTTATCTCTTTATAAAAGATAAATTATTATTTGCGAAATTTTCGATGGCATTTCTACTCGTAAACTTAGTGGGCTTTGCTATATATTATATTTATCCGGCAGCACCACCTTGGTATGTAAACCTTTACGGATTCGATTTACATATAGGCGTACCTGGCAACCGTGCAGGACTAGACCGATTCGATGCTTTAATTAAATATCCCCTTTTTGAAGGGATATATAATAAAAACGCTAACGTTTTGGCGGCCATTCCATCGTTACACGCAACATACCCATTAATAGTATTGTTTTACGGCATAAAAAAACGTTTAACTTGGATCAATATAATATTTGCAATATTTACACTTGGCATCTGGTTTTCTGCCGTATATTCAGGACATCATTATATTATAGATGTAGTGTTAGGAGTAGTGGTTGCTGTAGTTGTATTGTTTTCGTTCGAAAAAATCCTGACCATAAAATATGTTGATAAATTAATGCAAAAGTTTGTTGAAAACATATAATATGATACTACATAAAACAAATAAAACAGTCATACTTTTCTTTATCACTATATTAATTGTTGGTTGTGATAAGTTATTTGAGTTTAGTCCTTATCAGGCAAATGTTAAAGAAGATTGCAAAAATACTAC
>Ga0164311_10001230_pt1 | contig 12345 bp, 9 predicted proteins | sample GuaBasSedimGuay2_FD_121796 | JGI IMG/M metagenome (GOLD analysis project Ga0164311, IMG submission 121796) | Subseafloor sediment microbial communities from Guaymas Basin, Gulf of California, Mexico - Guay2, Core 4569-9, 9-12 cm | ecosystem: Environmental > Aquatic > Marine > Hydrothermal vents...
ATACTAAATTATTTATTTGTTTAAGACAAAGGAAAAAAAAATGAATATAAAATATCATATTGAAACAGCGTGGAAGCTCTGTATCAATAATATTGTACCCCTGATCATTTTAACACTTGTGGTCGCCGCTGTCAGTATTGTTTCAATTGGTATCCTGGCACCTGTCGCAATGGCAGGATATACCCATTCTCTTTTTCAATTGTTAAAAAACAACCGGGAACCAAGGGCCCAGGATGTTTTTTCACAACTCAAATTATTTCTACCCCTGTTTATCTTCGGCCTTATCGTCTTTATCATCACTATCATCGGTTTTACCTTGTTTGTGATACCCGGAATTTTATTTACCATTATTATCGGGTACACCTGCCTTTACATGATCCCGATAATGGTGGATAAACAATACGGGCTTTTAGATTCCATCAGGGCAAGTATTACCATGGTCACAAGGCCCCATCTTGCCGACCATATCATCGTCTTTATTGTTTTTGGTGCACTCACCACTGTTGGCGGATCATCTTTTATCGGCTTTTTATTCCTTCAGCCCTTTGCAACCCTCTTTATATTATCTGTCTATGAAGAGATAAAATAAGAAAATCAATGCAGCAACCTTCCATAAAAAATTATGAATTTGAGACCGGCATATACCGACCGCCCAGTGAAGGCGGCAGTGCATCCCTTCTGGTACGGCTGACCCGTAACTGCCCCTGGAACCACTGTACCTTCTGCGCCATGTACAAGAAAGAAAAATTTGAACTGCGAAGCCCTGAAGAAATCATACAGGATATCAATGTGATGCATGACATATCCTTACAACTCAAAGAAATATCGATAAAACAGGGCCAGGGAGGAATATTATCAAATGAAACCTTTGGTGAATTCTTAAAAAAATCCCCTGATCTCTATTTTCATCCCGGTATATCCATGCTCTTTAACTGGCTGGCTGTTGGAGGCAAAACCGTATTTTTACAGGATGCCGACAGCCTGATCATGAAGAGCGATCACATGATTCAGGTCTTAAAGCATCTGAAACTAAGCTTTCCAACAATTGAACGAATCACTTCCTATGGTCGATCCAGAACAATTGTAAGGAAACCTATTTCGGATCTTGAAAAAATTTGCCAGGCAGGTCTTGACCGGCTTCATATCGGGCTTGAGACAGGAGATGCCGCCCTGTTGAAAAAGATCAAAAAAGGCACCACACCCGAAGACCATATTAAAGGCGGACGAAAGGCTATAGAAGCAGGTTTCCAGGTGTCTGAATACTGGATGCCCGGCCTTGGTGGTAAAACAATGTCAAAAAATCATGCAAAGAACACAGCTTCCGTCCTCAATCAAATCAATCCTCATTACATCAGGTCACGGCCCTTTACACCCAGACCCGGAACAATATTTTTTGAAAAAGCATCGAAAAATGAACTGGAACGAATGACTTCCAAAGAGCAGCTGTTGGAGATAAAACAGACCCTTGAAGGATTGGATGTCTCTTCCAGAGTCTGTTTTGATCATGCAGGCAATTTTTGGACCGGCCCCAATGGCCGACTCCTCTTAAGCCAGGGTTATGAAGGGTATCAATTCCCTGAAGAAAAGCAGAATCTACTCGAATTACTTGAAAAAGGCATCCTTTATTATTCATAGATTTTCTTGGTTATAAATAGCATTTTATCAGTATTCATGGCATACTAATTTTTATGGGATGATATTTATCTAAATAAATTGGATTTATATGACATGAAAACAATGAAAGCACTTGTAAAAGCAAAACCGGAAGAAGGCTTATGGCTACAGGATGTTCCCATTCCCGATATCGGTTATAATGACGTCCTGATAAAAACCAAGAAAACCGCTATCTGCGGAACGGATGTTCACATCTATAACTGGGACAAATGGTCACAGCAAACCATTCCCGTTCCCATGCATGTGGGCCACGAATTTGTGGGAACCATTGAAAAAGTCGGTTCCCACGTGGTCGATTTTAAGCCCGGAGACCTGGTTTCAGGTGAGGGCCATCTGGTTTGCGGCCATTGCAGGAACTGCCTGGCCGGCCGGAGGCATTTATGCATGGATACAAAGGGAGTGGGGGTTAACAGGCCCGGGGCCTATGCCGAGTATCTTGCCATACCGGTCACCAATGTCTGGTATTGTAATAAAAATATCCCCCTTGATGTGCTGGCTTGTTTTGATCCCCTGGGAAATGCGACCCACACGGCGCTCTCTTTTGATGTCCTGGGTGAAGATGTCCTGATTACAGGCGCCGGTCCCATCGGATGCATGGCCGCCGCCATTGCCAAACATGCAGGGGCAAGATTTGTAGTAGTAACGGATGTTAATCCTTACAGACTTGATCTGGCCAAAAAAGCCGGGGCCACTTTAGCCATTGATGTAACAAAACAGAGTATTGAACAGGCTAAAAAAGACCTTGGCATGAAAGAAGGCTTTGACGTAGCCATGGAAATGTCCGGCAATCCCACTGCCTTAAAATCAATTCTTGATAACATGTGTCATGGCGGTAAAATTGCTCTTCTCGGCATCATGCCAGACAATACGGACATTGACTGGAACAAGGTTGTATTTAACATGCTGACCATCAAAGGTATTTACGGCAGAGAGATGTTTGAAACCTGGTATAAGATGAGCAGCATGATTCAAACCGGATTGGATATTTCACCTTTAATTACCCACAGATTCCATTATACAGAGTTCGAAAAAGGATTTGAAGTAATGCGGTCGGGTCAATCAGGAAAAGTCATACTTAACTGGGATTAACTTTTTTACGGAGCAAAACAAAATGTCCACCAACAAACTTGATAATTCCTTAACAGGGGAATTAGAAGTATTAAAACAGGAAGGAAGGGCCAAATCCCCTGAAAGAATTATTGAACAATACATCCCGCCGAAAGGAGAATTGGGGCCCCGGTATAAAATGCTCGGAAGTGACAATGAGTTCATCAGGCTCAATTCCAATTCTTATTTATCTCTTTCCAATCATCCGGGACTTATTGATGCAGCAGACAAAGCAACCCATGAATTCGGTGTGGGTCCGGGCGCGGTGAGATTTATTGATGGGACTTTTATCTATCATGACAAACTTGAAAAAAGAGTGGCCACGTTTGTAGATAAACCCGCAGCCAAAATTTTCAACTCCGCTTACACCTCAAACTGCGGGCTTGCCATAAGTCTTTCCAATAAAAAAACCCATTGGATAGGAGACCAGCTCAATCATAACAGTATTATCAGGGCCATGCGGATCAGCAATATACCCAGAGAAAACAAAGGCATTTTCAAACATAATGATATGGTTGACCTGCAACGCTGCCTTGATGAAGTTAAGTTTGACATCGAACGCGTCATCGTCATATTTGATGGTATCTTCAGTATGCGGGGAGACTATGCACCCATCCATGAAATCAACAAGATCTGCAAAGGTTACGATTCAAAATTCAAGGACGGTGTGATCACCGTTGTTGATGATTCACACGGAATAGGCGCCTATGGTGATACCGGCCGGGGAACCCCTGATTTTTGTAATGCATCACCGGATATCATTGTAGGAACTTTTGGAAAAGCCTTTGGGGTAAATGGAGGCTTTATTTGTGCAAGTGTTCCCATTATCGAATCTGTAAGGCAGAAGGCAGATACTTATATCTATACCAATCCTTTGAGTGTTGCAGACTGTGCAGCTGCCACAAAAGCCATTGATATCTGTGACTCTGATGAAGGCCTTGAACTGCTGAGAAACTTAAAAGACAGGACAGCACAGTTTCGACAGGGACTTGAGCGACTGGGGAAAGAATCGATCCCGGGTCCCCATCCGGTTGTCCCGTTAATGGTGAGAGACACTCAAAAAACCCATGATCTTGTGAGATATTTATTTGATCATGGTGTACTGGTTGTCGGATTGACTTTTCCCGTAGTGCCTAAAGGGGATGAAACCATCAGATTTCAGTTAAATGCCTGCCATACATCTGCTGATATAGATTATGTTATTGAATTATTAAATAATTTTAAATAGAATGACATAAAATTTAATTTCCTAAGGGTTTGCCTGCAAATAAAACAGGGGGTGACATGGACAATCAGAGCATTCTTGAAAACAAAAAAGTTCTTGTGGTTGATGATGAACCCGACATTCTGGAAACTCTTGAAGAGCTGCTCTACATGTGTTCGGTTGATATGGCTGCAACCTTTGAAGAGGCCATCGGTTTTTTAAAAAATAACGCGTATGATGTTGCTGTCCTGGATATTATGGGTGTTAAGGGTTATGACCTTTTAAAGGTTACCAATAAAATAGATATTCCTTCCCTGATGCTGACCGCCCACGCTCTTACACCGGACAATTTAAAACAATCCATTGAACAAGGGGCAGACGCCTATGTCCCGAAAGATAAGCTTGCGGACATTTCTATCTATGTTGCCGATGTGTTGACAGCAAGAAAAGAAGGTAAAACAGCCCATGTTACATGGTTTTCATTGCTCAAACCCATGTTTGACAAGCTATTTGGTGAGGGCTGGAGGAAAACAGACAAGGATTTCTGGGATGAATTCGATGAGAACCAGATATCCTCAAGAGATGATATCCAAAAAATGGAATAGCCCTACAATGGAATTGTTACAGTAAATTCAGCACCTTTTCCATCATCGGAGTCCAAAACAAGCGTCCCTCCCATATCCTTTAGCAAGACCATTACCCCTGCAAGCCCTAGTCCATGACTTTCTATGGCACTTTCAATGGATGATCCCGTTGTAAAATAGGTTTCAAAAATTTTTTTATGGTCTGCCAATGGGATACCCCGCCCGTCATCTTTCACTTTTAAAATCAATTGATTTTCTTTAATGCTGCCTGAAATTTCCACAAAAGAGGCCCGATGCTTAAATGCATTGGTAACAAGATTTCTTAGGATCTGCCTTACCTTTGCCTGGTCAAGATGAACCATGGTTTTCCAGACTTTTGGACTAAAGGATAATCCGGTGCCACTGGCCTTAATCACCTGCTCAAGCTCATTATAGGTTTTGGTTTTTCGAATAACCTCTGCCACACCCGGATCGGAAAAATCAAAAATTTCCATTAAAACAGATGTCACAAGGGCTGATATAGGAAAAGAAGAGAGAATCATGACCCCCTCTCTGGACCTTCCAAGTTCCAGCACATCATTCACTAACCTCTGAGTGGCCAGTGTGTTTCTGATAATCCTTTTTAAAACTTTTATCTGTTTCTCCGTCAAGGGACCATAGGACTCCTGACGGTTCAAAAGTGATTTTGCCCCGGCATCTATTACTGAAATGGGAACCTTTAGATCATGGATAAGAATTTCTGTTTTAATGGTGGCGTCCGGCATTTTTTTCTTCAACCTTTTAAAATTCTTGCAATTTCAATCAATGATTTTATATATTGCAGGCAATTGTTACAAATTAGCTAACCATTAGCAAGAGAACATTTATGACCTTTTAGTTTATAATTTTAAAACTATAAATTTTGTTACGTGTGACCTTAAGGTTACGTGTGACCTTAAGGTTATACATAAGATCAATCAATCTTGTAAAGTCTTTGTGGAGTTTATTTATGAGCGACAATGAAAATACTATTAAAAACCTTGAAAACAAAATAAAAGCGCTTGAAAAAGAAAATACGATACTTCGTGACATTATCTGTAATGCGCCGATCCCCATATTTGCCATAAATAAAGATCACAAAATCACCCATTTTAACAAGGCCTTAGAAACGCTAAGCGGCCTTTCAGGCAAAAAATTGATTGGAACCAATCATCAATGGAAAGCCTTTTATTCGAGCAGCCGCCCGGTCATGGCTGATCTTATCATCGATAAATCATCTGACGCACAGATTGTGGAACATTACGGCCTGAAATACAACCGGTCAGCTAAAACCAAAAATCAGTTTTCAGCTACAGACTTTTTCTCGGACTTAGGAGAAGAGGGTAAGTGGCTTTTTTTCTGTGCATCAGCCATTACCAATGAAAGTGGTGACGTCATCAGTGCGGTTGAAACGCTCCAGGATGTCACTGAAGAAAAAATAGCTGAAAGAAAAACCAGAGAGCTTTATCGAATCTATCAAAAAATCCTGACCTTTGTCCCCTATCCTATTGTTGTATATGATGACACTGGACTGGTTTCTTATGTAAATCCGGCATTTTCAACCACCTTTGGCTGGTCCCTGGAAGAACTCAAGGGCAAACCGGTTCCTTTTGTCCCTGAAATACTTGAAGCAGAAACCAATGACATGTTGAACAAATTCAAGGAGAATAAATCTCTTACCCGATATGAAACCCAGCGCCTGACTAAGGATGGAAAGATTCTTGATGTGGTGATATGGGCCGCCTCCCATTCAAGATATAAAGCTGGCTCAACGGATAACTTTGTTATTTTAAGAGATATTACCGAAGAAAAACGACTGGCTGCAAACAATAAAACCATAATGAGAATCAGTGCTGTCCTCCCGGAATATCCTGAACTTGAAGATCTGATGACCTATATTTCCAAAGAAGTAAAGGCACTTTTAAACACGGAAGGTGCACTGGTTCTCTTATATGATGAAATCAAAGAAGAATTATTTTTCACAGGGGGTGCCTATGATGATCTGGATACAGAAAAAAGAGCGAAAACATTTAGATTTCCCGTTGATTCAATGCTGGCAGGAGAAATTATTAAAACCGGCGAGTATGCCCTTGTAAATGATGCTGAAAAACTAATCAAAAAGTATCCTGAAAGAGATAAAAGGCTCGGATATAAAACAAGAAACCTCCTGGAAGTCCCCATAAAAAGCGAGGACAGGATCATCGGCGTTCTTTGTGCCATTAACAGAAAACAGAACCTGTTTGATTACAATGACATGGAATTGATGACAATGATTGCGGGAACCTGTGCTATCTCCATTGAAAATGCACGGTTTTCAGAAGCGGTAAGAGATGCTTACAGGGATGTGGCATCAATGAACCGGGCCAAGGGTAAGGCCATCAACCACCTTTCCCATGAACTCAAAACACCGGTAGCAATTCTTACAGGCTCATTGCAGATCTTGAAGAAAAAACTTGAATCAGCAACTGGAGTGAATGTTGATGCCACACTGAACAGAATTGAAAGGAATCTGGGCCGGGTGGTTGATATTCAGGATGAAGTAGCTGATATCATGGAAGATAAAACCTATTCCGCTCAAAGACTGTTGCTGAAAATGTTTGAAACCTGCCAGGATGAACTGGAAACACTTATCCAGCAGACTCAACCTTCCGACCATCTTGAACTATCCATCAAACAATTGATTGATGAAAAATTCGGCCCCAGGTCCATTAACTACCGATTGATTGACTTTTCTGAATATTTTAACACCCTTTACACCTTCCTTGAATCGGCATTTGAATTCAGACACATTGACATTGACATTTCTATTGATGACAATCTGCCCTCCCTTCTGCTACCCGAAGAAATCTTGAATAAAATGATTGAGGGACTGATTAAGAATGCCATTGAAAATACCCCGGATAAGGGTAAAATTCATATTATCATTGAAACAAAAGGTTCTGGTATTCTTTTGAGTATCCATGACTTTGGGGTGGGGATTGAAGCAGATGCCCAAAAAAGAATTTTTGAAGGTTTTTTTACAACCCAGGAGACATTATTGTATTCAACTAAAATACCTTTTGCGTTTAATGCCGGTGGAAAAGGTGCGGACTTATTGCGGATGAAAATATTTTCAGAACGCCATGGCTTTACTTTAGAAATGGAATCAGAACGATGTGGTTTTCTTTTGGCAGACAAAGAGGTCGAATGTCCCGGTAATATTGAGAAGTGCTCCTTTTGTCATACCCAGGCAGATTGTTTAAATTCCGGGTATTCTATTTTTACGGTCTACTTTGCATCGGGGAAAAAATAAAAAAAGTCTTTGACAAACCTGAACAAATTGAATTATTACACTAAACTATATTGAGACTGAGCGCTCGTTTGGTTTTTAAAGTTAATTATAACGAGCGCTCAAAAAATTTTTGTTTATCCTTTTCCAAAAGGAGTTATGCTTGATGAACCATTTGCATGATCTGACCTTTTTTGACATCTATGAAAAAAATGCGCTTTATAAAGCCTCTTCGGTTGCCATTCACTGGGAGGGAGAGGATACCACATATGCCGATCTTTTTTTACAGACTGCCAAATTTGCAAATGGCCTCAAAAAATTAAACCTTCCTGCGGGAAGCAGAATAGCCGTTCTCTGCAAAAATCACCCGGTCTTTTTTCATCTGTTTGGTGCGGTATCAGCGCTCAACTTTACGCTGGTTCTTATTAACAGGCGGTTAAGCCCGGATGAAGTATCTTTTATTATAGAAGACACCACACCAGCCCTGATCATGTCAGACAAAGAAATGGCTGATCAGACAAAAGCATTAACAGATTCATTTACCTGTCTTAAACACTCTTTTGTTATTGACGAAACAGACCAGGATTTTTCAAATCTATACGACAACCCGCCACTTGTGACTCCGGTACACTGTAGTCCAGCTGATCCCTTTGTGATTATCCATACGGCAGCCATGTTAGGCAAACCAAGGGGTGCGGTTCTGGGACAGGAAAATATTATCTTAGCAAACCAGCAGATCATCCATGCATTCAAGCTGGATGAAACCAAAGCCTATTTAAATATTCTGCCCTTATTTCACATCATGGGAATAAACCTGGGGTTAGGAATGCTTCAGGCCGGTGGTAAAAACATTATACAGGAAAAATTTGATCCACCCAAAACCCTTGAACTTATCCAGGAACAAAAAGTAAATATTTTTGGTTCCTTCCCACCTATATTAACAAACCTTATCGATGCCATGGAAGGCAATAACTTTGACGTGTCAAACCTTGAGATAGCAGCAGGGCTTGAGATGCCGGATACGGCCAAAAAATGGGAAACCGTCACGGGTTCCAAATTCTGGACCATGTACGGACAAACCGAGACATCCGGTCTGATCACCTTTACCGAATATTTTACAAAGGCAGGATCAGCCGGTGTTATCTCGTCCCTTGCCAATGTTAAAATAGCTGATGACTTTGATACGCTTTTACCGGTGGGTGAAACCGGGGAAATCATTGTCCGGGGGCCTTTGGTTTTCCAGGGGTATTGGAATGCTGATAAATTAAATGCCCACACCTTCAGGAACGGCTGGCACCATACCGGGGATCTTGGAATGATTGATTCTGATGGATTCTTATTCTTTAAAGGCCGAAAAGCAGAAAAAGAACTCATCAAACCCGGGGGAGAGAATGTTTTTCCTGCAGAAGTAGAAAAAGCTATTCTTGAACATGAAGCTGTCAAAGAAGTCTGTGTATTTGGTGTCCCTGACCCAAAATTCGGTGAAGGCATAAAAGCGGTTTGTTCACTGAACCCCGGGGCTGACCTGACAAAGGATGATCTGATTAAATTTTGCGGATCACTCATTGCCGGGTACAAAAAACCAAGATATATTGAATTTATTAATAAATTACCCAAAACAGAAGATGGAACAATTGACCGTGAAAAAATAAAAGCGAAATATGCTTAGAAGATATGCCGCTTTTTTATGGTAAAACGTTTTTATCTTGACACTGCAGGGTTGATTTACTATGGATTTTTATTGAATAATTTTATGATCATAAATTAGGAGGTAGCTGTTAACTTTAATCGTTTTTCATCCAGCAATGAACCATCTGACTTAAAGAATTTGGATTTTTTATGGCACATTTAAACATTTCAGACGTTACACTCTCTTTTGGCGGACTTAAGGCTCTCTCAAATGTAGACATGAAAATCGAGCCGGGTCTGATCACATCAATTATCGGTCCTAACGGTGCCGGTAAGACCAGTATGCTCAACTGCATATCAGGCTTTTATCATCCAACCAAAGGAGAGATTTATTACAAGGACAAAAAACTGACCCATGCGTCTCCCCACCAGGTATCGAACATGGGAATCTCAAGGGCATTTCAAAACCTTGAACTTTTTTCAGGTCTCTCGGTTCTGGACAATCTTCTTTTGGCCCGTCACCAGAATTTGAAATACAGCTTTTTACATGCGGTTTTCTTTTATGGGAAGGCCTCAAGGATTGAAGCTGAAAACAGGGCCTATGTAGAAGATGTTATTGACTTTATGGAGCTTGAAGCCAACAGGAAAAGCCTTGTGGGCAACTTAAGTTACGGTCTCCAGAAAAAAGTCGAGGTGGCCCGTGCATTGACTCTGGCACCGGATATCCTGCTTTTGGATGAACCCATGGCCGGGATGAATCAGGAAGAAAAAGAGGATATTGTCCGGTTTGTCATGGATATCCAGAAAGAGCGCAACATTACCGTGGTGCTTGTAGAACATGATTTAGGAGTTGTCATGGATATCTCAGACAGAATCTATGTTCTGGATTTTGGAGAGGTGATCGGTTCAGGGACGCCTGAAGAAGTGGCTCAAAATCCCAAAGTAATTGAAGCCTATATTGGAGAGGATTAAACTATAATGACTACAAACGATCAACTGCTTGAATACTCTATCCCCCAATTGCTTCGCTGGCGGGTTGGAAGCACACCCAAACGCCCGGCATTAAAAGAAAAAGATTTTGGTATCTGGAATACCTATACCTGGGAAGACTATTATGATTATGTCAGAAAGACTGCTTTAGGGTTAAAGGCAATCGGTCTTGGCAAAGGCGATACCATAGCCATCATCAGTGATAATATCCCTGAAATTTTGTTTGTGGCCATAGGCGGCCATTCCATTGGTGCTATTTCAGCAGGAATTTACCAGACCAGCATGCCCCATGAGATTGCCCAGATCCTTCAATATCTTAAAGTCAGTGTGGTTTTCTGCGACAACCAGGAACAGGTGGATAAAGTTCTTGATGTCAGAGACCAGATCCCCAATGTAAAAAAAGTCATTTTTGAAGATCCAAGGGGCATGAGAGAGTATATGTCGGACGACTGGTTTATTGACATTGCAGAACTTTACAAACTGGGCGCAAAAGAGCATGAAAAAAATCCTGATCTTTTTGAAGCCCTTGTAGATGAAGGCAAACCGGACGATATCTGCCATTTATGTCTCACCTCAGGGACAACAGGGTTACCAAAAGGGACTGAGCTTACCCATAAAAATTATATCAATATGGGGTTGCAGATCACCGAGGTGGATCATCTTGAACCCACGGATGAATATGTCTCTTTTCTGCCCTTTGCCTGGATCGGTGAACAGATGAATTCCTTCGGGGTTGCCATGGCAACCGGGATCACCCTTAATTTTCCTGAATCTGTTGAAACAGCCATGTCAGATCTAAAAGAGATCGGGCCCCATTTTATGTTTGGCGCCCCCAGAATATATGAAACGATCCGGTCTGAAATATGGCTGAGAATTGATCAGTCCTACTGGCTGAACAAACTTTTTTATAATTATTTCATAAAAGTGGGATTGGAAGCTGCAGATTACAAGATGACAGGCAAATCCATGCCTTTTGGGTTAAAAATAAAATCATGGCTGGGCACACAATTGATATTCAGACCACTGGTTAACCAGATTGGGTTTCTCCGGTTAAGAAGAGCCTATACAGGTGGGGCAGCCTTAGGGCCTGAACTTTTTACCTTTTACCAGGCAATTGGTGTAAACTTAAAACAAATCTATGGGCAGACAGAGATAGTCGGCATTGCATACATGCACAGAGATGGTGATGTAAGGCCGGAGACAGTGGGTAAACCCTTGCCCGGAACTGTTTGTAAAATTTCTGAAGAGGGAGAAATACTCTCCAAATCTGATTCTGTTACTCCGGGGTATTATGAACTTCCGGAGAAAACAGAAGAGTTGCTTGAGGGGGGGTGGCTTCACTCAGGGGATGCAGGGTTCATCGATGAAAACGGGCATCTTGTTGTTATCGACCGTCTCTCCGATGTGATGCACAGCAAGAAAGGGGAAATGTTCTCCCCCATGTTCCTTGAAAACTCCCTCAAATTCAGCCCGTATATAAAAGAGGCGGTTATTTATGGGAATAAAGAAGACTTTGTGGCCTGCCTGATCAACGTTGATCCCGTTGTTGTGGGAAAATGGGCTGAAGACAGGGGTATTTCGTTTTCTACCTATATGGATCTTTCAAGCAAGCCAGAGGTTGCCAGGCTCATGATGGAACAGGTGCTGGATGTCAATTCCCGGGCTGAAAAAGAACATTTTAAAATTAAACGGTTTGCGCTGCTTTATAAACTTTTAGATACGGATGACGGGGAGTTAACCAAGACCGGCAAAATTCGTCGTAAATTTGTACAGGAACGATACCAGAACCTGTATGATTTTCTTTATGATGAATCTATTGATAAAAAGGATGTTGAGGCATCCTTCCAGTATCAGGACGGGCAGTCCACAAA
>Ga0164311_10001231_pt1 | contig 12344 bp, 13 predicted proteins | sample GuaBasSedimGuay2_FD_121796 | JGI IMG/M metagenome (GOLD analysis project Ga0164311, IMG submission 121796) | Subseafloor sediment microbial communities from Guaymas Basin, Gulf of California, Mexico - Guay2, Core 4569-9, 9-12 cm | ecosystem: Environmental > Aquatic > Marine > Hydrothermal vents...
GTTATGAGGTTCGACAATACCGTCTACGAGGTGGACGCTAAGACCCATAGGTTCTGCGTTAGGTGTGTGAATGAACTTGAGACATTACACCCCGGCTTAGTCCGCCTGTACTAAGGGGTTGCCCCCTCGAAACCCGAGAGAACCCCCAGCAAGGGTATAACCTTCATCATGTCGACAGTTACTTTGTCCCATATTACTCCAGGGGGTTTAGGGTACTTACACTGGGTCTTAAGCGCCTGGCTGGGCGTGAAGATGTAATCCACGGGGGCGTCGTGCCTCTCCATGGGTATTTCGTCTATTATCTGCACGTCGTGCACTATCGTAGCTACGGGTGTTTCATTATCTATCAGGCCTAACTCCTTCAGGACTCCGTATGCCAAGTCCCCCTGTCCATCCCCCTTACCTATACGTCCCCCGTCAGCCGTTACGGCTACGCTACCGAGAATTACTAAGTCTATTTTTAGGCCTCTCAGCAGGCGGAGGTCCTTAACCCTGTATATTACCTCCCCGTAGCGCAGCGCCCCCCTGAGAGAGGCCGCTACGCTATACGCTCCCATGGGTACGTTCTCGGGGTTTACTACTATCAACCCCCTCCTAAAGCGAGGGGTTGAGGAGACAAGTATCTTGCCCCTCATCAAGGCGCTCTCTCTGGCTACTTTCTCAGCTGGGTCCATGGATATGTAGACCGCCTCAGCCCGCCTAAAGATGTCCGTCCTGATGAGCTTCCAGGAAGCCGTCATGTTGCCCCGAAAGTTGGGTATAGAGCCGAAACAAGGCCTGGGATAGGTGGCCAGGCCTTGGTCCTCCAGGGTTTTCCATACTTTTCTCCGTATCCTCTGCTTAGCGTTACTTATATCCTCGTCGTGGCGCCACATAGCTTTATTGATTATGTATGTTGACCCTATAAACTCTACTCTTATGGGCGTCTTAGTAGGACGTCCTTAACCGCTGTTTCGGGGAGCTTAAACACAGCCTACATGAAATATTCCCGCATAATACGTGGGCATTCTCTCATGCCCTTTAAGGCAACCAGAATACCACTTCTCAGCCTTAATGATACAGGGGTGGTAGGCGTTGTGGGAGGCCTTGAGGAGAGGAGGAGTTTGGGGATGCTACGCCGTGGTTGTGTGCGCGTTACTCGGTAGTATAGAGACCTACCTGATAGGCTCGCACGTTATCCTGTGCGCCGCCCCCCTAGCCGGGTTGTCCGCAGTAGTGTTGAGCGTCGTGAAGGAAGTCGTAGATAAGGCTCTGTCGTCAGTTCCTACGTACCTCCTAATCCCCCTCTTAGCGATAATACTATACCCCTTCTTAGCCGCCGTACTAGCTATTTCGAGCAACTTCGGAAGAAACTCGCCGCTCTACTTAGGAGGAGCTGTCGCCCTGGGAATAGCAATATATTCTCTAACCCAATATGATGAAGGCGAGGTCTTAGAGACCGAGGAGGTAGATGAAGACTGGGAGTGGTAGTACTAGTGGGTAAAGTTGTCTCGGGGCTTAGGGAGGGGGCCAAGTACATCTCGATGCCACAGTACAGGAACGCCCTCAGGGAAGCGCTGGGATTCGACCCCTACCCAGGGACATTAAACGTCTTGTTACCACGCGAATACGTGAAGAAGGCCTTAAGCCTTAGGGAGAGGGGAACTGTGATACAGGGCTTCGCAGTCAATGGCGTGGAGTATGGGTGGGTCCGCTGCCTCCCAGCCGTGATATCTAAGGGGGGATTATCAGTAAAAGGGGGGATACTATTCATAGAAAAGACAGCTCACGGGCCAGAGGTAGTAGAGGTGGTAGCCCCTGTAAAGCTTAGAGAAGTCCTATCTCTGAAAAACGGAGAAAAAATAGAAATAAGAGTATTTGTTTAAACTGGTTTTCGCTCCACCGCAGCGCTTCTCTCAGGGTTATTCTTCCTCTTCCAACAGGCTGCCAGAGCGACGAATACTAGAGGGAGTATGAGGAGCAATGGTATTGCATAGCTGGGTACCGTAAATACCACGAACTCCTTGCTGAAGCCTCCTAGCCAGTCTAGGCCTAACCTCACGGAGATGCCGACCACGCCTCCCTCGGCTGGGACTTTGAAGGTAACTTCACCTTTAGGCGGTACGTTTAACGCGAAGTTATACCTAGCTCCGTTAATATCCACGTAGGCTGGCACGCCCACTATGTACGTGTAGTTGGAGAGAGATTTGAATACTATAATCGCATATAGTCCCTCGGGGGCCTCCTCGAAGTAGACGTGTATGTCTACCCTTAGGCGGTCTCTGAGCAGCTCGGAATCCCCGTCCCACACGTATATCACAGGCTCCTCTGAATCCCTCCACGCGGCCTCGCAGAGCACTGCGTAAGTCCTAGCTGGCGAGAAGAAAGTTAGCGAGGCGTAGCCAGCAGGGTCGAAGTAAACAGTCGTCTTATTCACTATCGCTCTCGCTCCGTCCTTCGAAGCCAGCTCTATGATTAGGCCTTCGACCGTGAGGGAGGCATTAGCAGACTCCACTTCAAACTCTTTAACTGGGACTTTTACGTGCTCACTGAACAACTTGCCCCCGAGCGAGCCCACAACTACGAATTCGAGGAACTCCTTACCCCTAAGCCAGCTTTGCTCGAAAGTTAGCTTAGCCCTTCCTTCTTCGACCTCGCTACTTAATGCTAGCCCTTCTAAGTAGATGCTGCCGTTGTCGAGTTCTGAGCCGTCGTGGATCCACGTGACGTCTAGGAGGAGTTCGTACTTGCCAGGGCCCACTGAGCGTACGGATTTCACCTTTACCTTCAGACCTGTCGACACGATTTCCAGTACGGCTGGCTTAATGCGATCGACTCCCTTTATAGAGACCTCCCTGAGGACTAGGCCCACAGCGTCCTCCCGCCACATAAGCGAAGCCCTACCTTCCTTCAGCTCCTCCTCGACTCCTGTCCCCTCTACGTACACGGTGCCGCCATCGAAGGGCGTGCCGTTCCTCCAGTGACAATACACGTCTACGCTGGCGTAGCCGCCCCTCTGCACCAGGCCTGTGTAGTTCAGTACCTCCACTACGACGTACTCCTTCAAGACCCTGACTACGGCCTCCTCGAAGCACGACACCCCCTCGAGGGGGACTATCGGCACTATGTGATAGGCCGCCTCTCTATTTGTTGGGAGTTCGATAGTCCCCGTACCGTTGAATATCTCTACGTAGGTTCCGAGTTTGATGCACTCCGCGCTACACCTCTCTACGGGGGAGCCGTCGTGAGCCCATATGGCCCTTATCTCTACTAGTCCGGAGCCGTTGACTTCGAGCGTGCTGGGGACGGCCTTAAGCTTTACACAAGTGAAGACTACCTTGACTGTCCCGGGTATGTATTCGGTAACTCCCCTGTAGTCTCCCACCATGACTATGCTGTCCTCGTACACTCCTAGAGGGAGAGAGATTATGACTCTCGTCGGGGCCTCGTACGTCCTGTTGAAAACTCTAAACCTAACCCCGCTCACCTCCCTGTTATTATGTGTCGTGAAAGCTTTAACCCTGAACTCGGCGAACCCACCAGCATTAGTCCAAATCTCGGGGGGCTCAGCTACAAGCCTTATCCTAGTGAACACCACTCTCACTTTAACCGTGTTGCTAACTACGCGCTCTCCCTCTTTCGCGACGAAAGTCACCGTCTTGACCTCGTCGCTACCCTCAAATGAGAAAGTCACAGTTGGGGCAGTCTCCGTCTGATCGCCAGTCTCTAGGCAGACGATCCTAACGTCCCCCGTAGACACGCCCTCGGGAGGCTTAACCGTTAAGGTGACGTTAGCCAAGCCACCACTATTAGCCCAAACCTCTTCACTCTCAGCCTCGATCTCGAAGCCCACCCACGTCACGGTTACGCGCGCTGGCTTACTAGACCTTATACTCATGCTTTCGGCGTATATCTCGTAGGTCGCCTCCCCCAGAGCGTTAGCGTACACTTTTAACTCGCAGACTCCATCCTTTATGGTTGCTTTGGGACCTCCCTCAACCCAAGCCGCGCCAGAGGATATGGGCTCGCCGTTATGCGCCCACGTAGCCTCGACCCTTATTACGAGGGAGTTAGCCATGTATAGCCTAGTCGAATCTACCTCCACCCTGAGGTTTATGTCAGTCCACGTTATGATAGCCTCGTTGGAGACGTACTTTGTGATGGAGTGTGGAGCACTGAGTAACGTGCCAGTTACCTTCATGTCTCCGACCCTATTACTAGTAATCTTAGCGACAGCAGAGCCCTTCGCGCCAGTTACTACTCTAACTCCCGCCACTCTTACAGCCGCGCCCTCTACAGGCTGGCCATTATGGCCCCACCAGGCCTTAACGAAGACCTTAACCTCGCTGTTCACCCCAGCCAAGGATTTCTCGGGTGAGACCTCTATTCTGACGAACGTGGAGATTACAGTTATCGCGTTAGTGCCCCGCCAAGCCGTTATACCGTTAGGCGCGCTTACCAGCTCTACGCGGTAAGTGTACACTCCTAAGGGCTTGCCCCCTATCTTGACGTTACCCGGCGTGACTACTGTTTCGTCTCCAACTCTCAGAGTCGCCGAGACGGGGGATCCGTCGTGAGACCAGTAAGCTTTGATTTTTATGCTCGCACAACCACCCTCATTCACCCAGATCTGTTTCGGCGCGTCCACTATAACGGCGGTAAACACTATCTTAACTGACACCTCCCGCTCGTCAACCCTCGCCTCACCCATCCAAGCTTGTACGTGGAGGTCTAAGATTTCGTCCCTCCCAGATACCTTCAGGACGGCTACCCCATTGGAGACCCTGGAAGCAAGAGATCCAGCCTTAACTACGCAGTCATCCGCAGGAACCCCGTCGCTCCACGTAACTCTAACTCTCAGAGTCACAATACTCCCGCTGTTTGACCAATAGTACCCCCCGCTCTCCGGGGCGGATACGTCAAGGATTTCTAAGTTCACGGATACCCATTTTATACTGATGGCTTTACTCTCCCTATAACTCCTGTAGCTTATAGTGAAAGAGTAAGTTTTAACGCCGCTAGTAGTCTCTGTAATTTTTAGGACGGCAACGCCGTTCTCATCCGTAGTTACGGTAGTACTGCCCAGAGATATCTTCGCACCCGCCACCGGACTACCATCGGCGTCGAACCTCACCTTGAACTTAACGACAGCCTCACTGTTTATAGGTACCCTCATAGGGGCTTCTACGTCGACGGTTACCGTAGTCACCCTTATAGTCCTGGTAGCATAACCTACGCGATAACCCTTTACAACGCTGAACTCAACACGGTACTCACCGGGCTTATCGGGAACTGTGAAGCTCCTACCAGTCTTAGAGCTTACCAGGCGCCCATTTTTATCGTAGATTTTTATCGTAACCTCCGTATTATCTGGCGTAGTGACGCTTACATCTTCACCTAACAGGTAGTAGTCCCTCTCTGGGTTTAACCTTAGATTTGACAGAAGGTTATCGGATTCTAAAATAACGGTAACGGTAGTACTAGTAGTATCCCCCCTCGGAGTGTTGGATACGATAATCATACCGTTAGTATAGGTACACGTGTTTGGCTGGCACCCCTTAAACCGGAGGCCCTCAGGCACTTTTATGATGCCCGACTCGCCAGGGACTATTACGGTATGTATGACTATATCTCCCTCTACCTTAGCTTTGTGCGGCAACTCTACTTCCTCTAGTACTATGAATTTAACGATGCATGTAATCGAGGCTATTGTGAAAGCATCGTCTATCTCGCGCTCGTTCTGAAAGCGAGTTATAAACACTACCTTAACGCGTTCACCGCCTTTTAGACGTAGGTCTATCGTCTTAGATTTAACGTTGTACTCACCCACTAACCTCCCATCTACGTATACCTGTACAGTAGGTGAGGGTATTGGGCGGGGATCGGGAACCATGCCTCTAGCATCAACCATCGAGCCGTACTCCATCGCGAACTTTAGCTTCTCAGTCCCTCTAGGCGCCCTGAAATTCCCCGTAATTATTATGCGAGACGGGATTAGCGTTGACCCTTCAAGACCTGTTAATACTTTTATGTCTATCTGTTCGACGCGAACATTATAACCGCCGGACTTTACATTACCGCAATTGGCGCTCCACGACCCATCAACCAGTACGGTTTTTCTACTGCTGAGAGTAAGAGGCGGTAGGGTAAAGATCGGGCTACAAACGATAATGTATGCTATGAGCAATATTACAGTCAGGAAGCCAAATAACAATATGCTTTGCCAGAACATACATCTCCCGCCAAACTCCTAAAAAAAGTTTAAAAGAGAGCCATGAGCGAAAGCTGAGGTAGAGTAGTTTCGTCACCTCTCCTAAAGAAGCTTTTAATTATGCTCAAGGCTTTTAAAGGGAAAAGTAAGCGTTCGAGCTTTAAGGGGAAAATACAGCTGTATCACTTCGTATTTGCTCGAAGCATATATCCGAAAATGTCCTACAGTAAGCGGGCATAGACCCCCTGCCACTACTATATACCTGCAGTAATAGGGTATGGACGAGGTGAACCATATGAGTAAAACCAGGAGAACTGTTAGGAAGAGGGAGAGACGAGTAGTAGTCAGCGTAAACCTGCCTGAAGGGCTCTACAGAGAACTCCTAGAGCTTATGGAGCTAGGAGACTACGTACACTTTAGCGATCTAGTAAGGGCTGCGCTACGCTTTTATATATACTATAGAAAAGGAATGTATAGCCGCCCACCGGGATTAGTAATAGCCTAACCCCCCGGGGCCCCGGCGGGCGGCTATTTTTTATCTTTATTTAGACATAAATAAAGCCTAGGCAGTTCTAAAATCTGGAACATAAAAGGCAGCTGGGAGGTCTGTATGCGGTATTGTAAGAATAGATTGCCTAAGTCTTCGAGCCCCATAAATTCTCTTTATATGAAGATATTAGAGGAGAACTCGGAGTACCTTGGAGTGCCTAGGATATTACTAATGGAGAATGCTGGCAGGTCTGTAGCCGATGCCGTGAAGGAAAGAGTTGAGGAAAACTCCTCGGTAGTCGTAGTGGCGGGGCTCGGTAATAACGGCGGGGACGGGTTTGTGGCCGCTAGGCATCTAGCTGGCAGGTATAGGGTGACGGTAGTACTGGTGGGTAGGGAGAGCGATATAAAGACAGTTGAGGCTAAAATGAACTGGGACAGCCTCAGGAAACAGACTATGCTAGTAGATTTATACGAAGCTCCCGATTCGGCACGTTTAGAGGCTTGTGAAGGCGTCATAAAGGGGGCGGATGTAGTAATAGACGCCATCTTCGGGACTGGCCTTCGAGGAGAGGTGAAAGGGCGTTACAGGCTCGCCATAGAGCTGATAAACTCCTCTAGGGGGGTTAAAATAGCCGTAGACACGCCCTCAGGCCTCAACCCAGACACGGGAGAAGTACATGGAATAGCTGTTAGAGCCGATGTGACAGTAACTTTTCACGCAGTTAAGCGCGGCTTCTTAAACCCTAACGCTAAGCCTTACCTCGGGGAGCTGGTCGTCGCACCGATAGGAATACCTCCCGAAGCCGAGATCATCTGCGGGCCAGGAGACGTAAAGGTAGCCGTTAAGGGGAGAGAGGCATGGTCTAAGAAGGGCGACCACGGAAGAATATTAGTAGTTGGGGGGTCGGAAGATTACACCGGAGCGCCTGCCCTAGCCGCTCTAGCCGCGCTCAGAGCAGGGGCTGATATAGCAGTCGTAGCCGCCCCCAGAGATGTAGCTAACGTTTTACGTAGCTTCTCGCCGAACCTGATAGTAAAACCGCTGGGCGAGAAAAGACTATCACTGAACGACGTGAATGAATTAGTAAACTACGCCGCTAAGTTCGACGTAGTAGCTATAGGGCCCGGTTTAGGCCTCCACGAAGAGACCAGGAGAACTGTCACAGCCTTCCTTAAGAAAGTAAATAAACCCGTAGTGGTAGACGCTGACGCTCTTAAAGCCTTACCCGAAGACCCCGCTTGTTTAGAGGGGAAGAAGGCCGTGCTAACTCCTCACGCTGGCGAGCTAAAGCTACTCGTAGGGAAAACAGTCTCAGAGAACGTAGAGGAACGAGTAGAAGCCGCCATGTATGCTGCGAAGGTATACGGAGTCACAGTCCTACTCAAAGGCCACGTAGACGTTGTAGCTAACAGCAGCAGGTATAAAATTAACAGAACAGGAACTCCAGCTATGACTGTAGGCGGCACGGGGGACGTATTAACGGGTGTAACTGCCACCTTGCTAGCCCACTGCGGCGATCCCTTCCTAGCTGCCTCGGCCGCATCCCACGTGAATGGAGTTGCGGGAGAAATAGCTACGGAAAAGAAAGGATATCACATAGTTGCCACGGACGTCTTAGAAGCCATTCCCGAGGCGTTCATGAGGATAGGAGCTGTCTAATCTCACTCTACAGGGGTTCCAGGAGGGATTTCGCCGTCTGGCACTATCAACACTGGTTCGCCTTCGTGGACTGCTGCGAGAAGCATGCCTTCCGACTTTTTGCCGCGAATAACTTTGGGCTTTAAGTTGGCAACTACGATTATACTTTTACCTATTAATTCCTCGGGCTTATAGTACTCCGCTATCCCGGCTACCAGTTGCCTCTCTTCGCCTCCCAAGTCCACTTTGAGCAGTAGTAGTTTATCGGTGCCAGGTATTTTCTCGGCCGATTTTATACGGGCAACTCTTAGATCTAGTCTTTTGAACTCTGCAAATGAAACTTGCTCGGACATTCTTATCACCGCGCTACTCACGTTTATTGCTCATATATAACGCTAGGCTTCGCGCTTTGCTATGTTTAGCAGTATAGATAGCATTTCTCTCGCGTTAACCAGCATGTCGTGGTTGTTGTTGAAAAACACGTAGACCTCTCTGACACCTTTTTTAATTATACGAGCCGCTACCTCTACTAACTCGTCCTTCGAGTAATTGTGCGCGTACCAGACGGACCTCCCGTGCATGCGTAAGTAGAGGTAGTCGCTCGTAGCTAAGTACCATTTAAACTCTGGCGCGTCAACGGATACCAGAGTTACGCCCGCATCCCTTAACCTCCCAACAACGTAGTCGTCAAGCCAAGACGTATTCCTGGGCTCTAGGGCCATAGACTCTCCAAGCTCCTCCGCGAAGAACTCCACCCTCCTTAACAGGGCGTCGCTAGGCCTTAAGCTAGGAGGTAACTGGAACAGGTAAAACGCCAGCACCCCCTTCTCCTCCAGAGGGCGGAACCTAGCCCTGAAGTTGCTCCAGGCTCTCTCACAGCCCCTACTCAGCTTCCTTAAGTGGGTTATGGACCTGTGAACCTTGACAGACCATTTTAAACCAGCCCCCAGCGAGGCCCACCTAACAACCTGTTTGGGTCTCGGGTAAGAGTAGAAGCTCATGTTAAGCTCCACAGCGTTAAGGTTAGAATGCTTCACATACCACTCTAGGCCTCCCGGGTTCCACGGGTAAGACCAACCGCTAGTGCCAACGTATACCCTCAACACCTACACCTCAATTCCTTAATTGAAGTCGGAGAATGGGGATTAAAACCTGCCGTGCGTCGCAGAGAAAGACCCATTTACACTCTTACCGGCGTAAACCATCTTAAAGAGAACGACGTTGTTGGTTAGTGGATGATGTTGAGAACCGAGCGCTGACCTGATGATTAACAGGCTAGGCTCTGACAGGGTGGGGGGCCTTGGCAAGAGATGTAAGACGCGTGTTACTTAGAGAGCCAGCCCTCGTATTATTAGCCTTATTGAAAGAGAATGCTAGAATAAGTAAACTGCCGAAGTTGACTGGCCTCTCTACCCACGCAGTATATAACGCCGTGAATAGGCTGTTAAAGCTAGGACTCGTAGAGGAAAGGAGAGAAGAGTCCCCGCGCATACGCGAGATATACTTAACGGAGAAAGGGAGAGAGGTGGCGCTTAAGATAGCCGAGTTAGTAGAAGTGTTATACGTAGCCGTAGGGATGTGAAGGCCGCTACTAGGGGAGCGAAATTATAGCTATGTATAAGAGTAGGAGGGCTGTGGCGCTAGCCATGAGCCAGACGGCATGCCCTAAGATTTCTTTCTCATACTGGAGTTGGGAGGAGGCGCTGATACGCGTTAACATTACGTTTTCAGGCCTGTTAATTACTGGCTTCTTCTCCTCTACTTCTATCTGGGGCTTTGACGGCTCGCTTAAGATTACGAGCGCGTGGGTACGCCTCTCCTTCTGTTTTTCTACGGACAAGAGCATCGACCTGTTAGCATTACCCCTCCTCTCGCTTAAATTTTTAGGCTTTCTATTAATAATTGTTAAAAGTCCTTACTGGAGGGAAATTGTACTGATACCCGTAAGGTGGGCGGCGCTTAATTAGACGCGTTGTATTCAGCTTAGCAGGGAAAGCGTTTAAGAAAGCGTGAGCGTTAATGTGCTGGGGGTTCTATGGCTAAGAAGGCAGTATTAGTTATAGACATGTTAGAGGAGTTCGTGAGGGGGAGGCTTAAAGCCGCCGCTGCCGAGGCTATCGTCCCGAAGATAGAGAGACTCCTTAAAGCCGCCCGTGAGAGAAAGGTGCCTGTGATATACGCGGTAGATACCCACTACCCCGAGATAGACTTTGAAACTAGGCTCTGGGGTCCACACGCGGTAATAGGCTCCCCCGAGCGCGAGATAGTTAGGGAGCTTAAACCCGCCGATGGTGACTACGTGGTCGAGAAGCGGAGATACGACGCTTTCTTCTCGACAGACCTAGATATCCTGCTGAGGGAGCTGGGCGTAGACACGTTGATACTTACGGGTATACACACTCACATATGTGTTTTAACCACGGCGTTAGGAGCCTTTTACCGGGGCTATAAGATAGTAGTTCCAAGAGATTGTGTAGCGGCTGCTACGGACGAGTGGCACGAGTGGGGATTAAAATACATGGAGTCGTTCTTAGGGGCAACGATAACCTCGCTCGAAGAAATTCTCAAGGAACTCTAAGCTTCGCCCTGCTCGCCGAGAGGGTCAGACCACACCTTGAGATAGTCGGAGAACAGCCTCCTCCTGCTGACGTGAGTGTAGACCTGCGTAGTTTTTAGGCTAGCGTGGCCCAGCAACTCTTGTATCTCCCTAACGTCCATCCCTCTCATTAAGGAGTGCGTAGCGAAGCTATGCCTCAAAATGTGGGGGGTAACCTTCCTTCCTATCCCAGCCCTCCTAGCCAGCCTTCTGAGAATTCTCTCGACAGTTACATAGTGAATAGACTTACCGTTCCTACCCTTAAACAAGGGTTCACTAGGCCTGCGGCCCTTCACGAACTCCTCTAGTAGGGGTAGGAGAGCTCTGCTAAAGAAAACCTCTCTCTCCTTAGCCCCCTTCCCCCTTATCCTAATGGATAGCCTCTCTAGATCTACGTCTCCAACCTTTATGCTTACCAGCTCGCTAACCCTCATCCCAGTCGTATATAACAGCAGGACTATGAGCTTGTCCCTCTTCCTCCTCTCTTCATTCCTCTCCTCGTCAGCCGCGTCGATGAGAGCCTTAATGTCCTCGCGGTCTAAGTACTTAGGGAGATCCTTAGGCCTGCGCGGGTACTCAAAACCCTTTAAGTTCTCTATTAAGCCGACATATTCGAGAAACCTCTTAACGGCGACCGCAGCAGTATATATACTCCCGGGCTTGTAACCCTTCCTCCTTAGGTAGGCTAGAAAGCCGTCTATATCCCAGACGCTAACCTCACTCAGCTCTTTATCCCCCAAGTACTCCAGAAACTGCGTTAAAATGCTTCTAAACGTCTTAATAGTCCTTGGAGACTTGTTACGAGCTACTAAATGGTCTATGTATAGCTTTAGTAGCTCTTTATTACTAAAACTCCTGAGGTTCATTCTCTCTCTTCTTTCTCCTTCCTCTTAAATAACTCCTCCTCGTCTAGGGTGTACTTCTTCAAGTTATTAGACACGTAAATCGGCGCACCAGCCCTTAAAGCGATCGCTATGGAGTCGCTGGGCCTGGCGTCCACGTGGTGGTATATTTTCTTCCCATCTCTTTCCTCACTTAGGACTATAGTGGCCGTGTATATGTTATTGATCAAGGCGTCTATCGTTATTTTCTCCACCTTAACCCCAAGAGTATCCAGCACGTTTACGAATAAGTCGTGCGTCAGCGGTCTCCTAGGGATAAAACCGCGTAGAGCAGCGTCTATGGCTAAGGCCTCAGGGAATCCTATGAATATCGGAAGAACTCTGTTCTCCCAGGTTAAACCTTTAACTAACACTACGAAGCTTCCTCCGAACGATTCGTAAACACCTATTATATCAGCACGCGTGTAATCCTCCATGCTCCCAAACCTATCTATTCATCGCTGTTATATAATAGTGATGCTAGGCTAGAAGTAAAACCTCTTATAGGGAGCGACGCTCTCCCCAAGCACTTTTTCGACCCTAATA
>Ga0164311_10001232_pt1 | contig 12337 bp, 14 predicted proteins | sample GuaBasSedimGuay2_FD_121796 | JGI IMG/M metagenome (GOLD analysis project Ga0164311, IMG submission 121796) | Subseafloor sediment microbial communities from Guaymas Basin, Gulf of California, Mexico - Guay2, Core 4569-9, 9-12 cm | ecosystem: Environmental > Aquatic > Marine > Hydrothermal vents...
CGTACTGGAGGAGGGGGCTTGTCAGCGTGCTCAAGGGGATAGCTCGCTTCGGAGTGAGAAAGCCCTTCACACCAGGAGCACCCTTCCTCGTCGTCTGGAACTACACCTACGCCTGCAACCTCAAGTGCAAGCACTGCTATGCCTCAGCTGGCTTGGCTGGACGCAGGGAGCTGAGCACAGAGGAGGCGAAGCGTGTAGTGAGGGACCTAGCTGACATAGGGGTTGTTGCCGTGGCTTTCTCAGGCGGAGAGCCCCTCTTGAGCAGGGACTTCTATGAGATAGCGAAGCTGGCACACGAGCATGGAATGTACACTGCTGTAGCCACAAATGGCACAGTGGTCACCAGGGAGGTTGCAGAAAAGCTGAGGGAGGCTGGAGTAGGCTACGTCCAAGTCAGCTTAGATGGAGCTAGGGCAGAAACCCATGACTCATTCAGGGGGGTCAGGGGGGCATTCGAGAAGGCCATCGCAGGCATAAGGAACCTGGTTGAGGCAGGTGTGTTCACTGAGGTAGCTACGACGGTAACCAAGCTGAACTACAGGGAGGTCATGGAGATCATAGAGCTCTGTGAGGAGCTTGGGGTGGACTGGTGGATGATGTATAACTTCGTCCCAACTGGTAGGGGGAGGGAGATCACTAAGCTCGACCTGAGCCCAGCTGAGAGAGAGGAGCTCCTGAGGATGCTATGGCTTAAGCTTAGGGAGGGCTCAGGCGTGCAGGTGCTCTCGACTGCACCCCAGTTCGCTAGGGTAGCTCTCCAGGCTGAAGGTGAAGGAGATGAGGTTGTTGTCCCAGGGCACTTCTACAACCCTAAGCTCAGGGGGAGGCTTATTGAGCTGAGCAGCTTCATAGGTGGATGTGGAGCAGGTAGGCTATACTGCGCGATAGACGCCGACGGCAGCATATACCCCTGCGTCTTCCTCCCCCTCAGGGTTGGAAGCGTCAGGGAAAGCAGCCTAGGGGAAGTGTGGGCTTGCAGCGATGTCTTCTGGGACCTCAGAGACAGGGAGAAGCTGAAGGGCGCGTGTGGCAGCTGCAGGTTCAAGTATGTCTGTGGAGGGTGCAGGGCTAGGGCATACGGCTACTTCAGAGATTACCTTGCACCTGACCCTGGATGCATTTATAGTGGTGTCAAGCAGGGTAGGCTTGAGGGGATGCTCTACCTTGAGCATCATGTCAAAGCCACTGCTTAGAGACATGCTGAGGCCCCTGATACTGGTGATGCTCTGCGAGAAGCCGATGCACGGCTATCAGCTCATAGAGAGGATAAGGGATGTCACAGGCTTCACGTTTGGCCCAGGAGTCGTCTACCCACTCCTCTATAAGCTCGAGGAGAAGGGGCTGATAAGGGGAGAGTGGATAGAGAGGGGTGTTAGGAGGAGAGTGAGGATATACAGGCTGACAGAGGAAGGCCGTAAGATGGTCAGGGAGGTCAGGGAGCTCCTCGAGAAGGTCTACAGCATGCTCGTCAGCTAGCCTTAAACTTCCTCACCACCCTGATCTCCTCGATTGCAGTACTCGGGTACTGGCCCATCTCGTCCTTCTCATACTTCTTGACCATATCCCATATCACTAGGAGGGCTACAGCCACAGCTGTGAGAGCCTCCATCTCAACCCCAGTCCTAGCTGTGGTCTTCACCCTACACCAGACCTCAATGCAGCTGTGGCCCAGCTTCACCTCCGACTCAACATGCGTTATCGGTAGAGGGTGGCAGAGTGGTATGAGCTCAGGTGTCTTCTTAGCTGCCATGACAGCAGCAAGCTGAGCTGCCTGCAGAGGGTCCCCCTTCTCAACCCTCCCACTCTTTATGAGCTCAACTGTCTCAGGCTTGAGCCTTATGCGCCCATATGCCTCAGCCTCCCTATACACCTGAGGCTTACCTGTCACATCTACCATACTAACTTCGGGCATGGCTTCACCTCCTTGAAGTAGGGCTCCCTAAGCCTGACAGCCTCAACAAAAGCCCTCCTGAGCTCCCTGTCACTTGCACCAGACCTCATCAGAGACAGGATGTCCACGAGGTTATCCCCCCTCATCAGGCAGGGCTTGAGCCTCCCATCTGAAGTCAACCTGAGCCTGCTGCAGCTCATGCAGAACAAGCTGTTGTGCATCGGCTTCACAACCTCAACCTCACCACCATCCTTGAGCAGGTACTTCCTCCTGCTGTGCATGCTCCTCACCACAACAGCTTTAGCCCTCCTCCTGAGCTCCTCCTCTATGCCATCTAAGCTGAAGTGGTACCTCCTGTAGAAGCTGTCTGAGCCTGGTGTGCTTGACACGAGCTCTATGAGCTGTAGGATAACCCCCATCCTCCTAGTGAACTCCAGCATCCTCCAGACCTCACTCGTGTTGACGCCCTTGAGGAGCACCATGTTCACCTTAACTGGGCTCAAGCCTGCTTCAACAGCTGCCTCAATCCCATGGATAGCCTTCCTCACATCACCTCCCCCAGTCACCCACCTGTACCTCCTGCCATCTAGGGTGTCTAGGCTCACGTTCACCCTCCTCAGCCCTGCCTCAGCCAGCTCTCCAGCTAAGTCTGCTAGTAGAAGGCCATTTGACACCATCGAGACCTCCTCTACGCCAGGCAGGGAGCTGAGCTCAGCTACAAGCTCAACTATGTCCCTCCTAACCAGAGGCTCGCCACCAGTCAGCTTCACCTTGGTCATGCCGAGCTCAGATGCTATCTTAACTAGCCTAGTGACCTCCTCTAGCTCCATCTCCCCCCTGGGGTTGAGCTCACCCTCCCTGTGGCAGTATATGCACTTGAGGTTGCACCTCTGGGTCACTGAGACCCTGAGGCTGGTCACTGGCCTCCCGTACCTGTCTACTAGAGGCATCAGCTCATCTTCCCAGCCTACCTTAAAACGTTGGCGCTCAGCTGAGGCTACTTGACCACTATGGCAGTGTGGGTGTCGATGACGCCTCCAATCTCCCTGACAGACTCCATGACGCGCCTCAGGATGTCTAGGCTCTCAACCTCCATATACACCACGACATCGTATACTCCTGTTATCTCATGGACTACCTTCTCTCCACTAGCCTCAAGCACGTGCTCTCCCACCTTCTCCTTTATCTCAGCTATGACAGAGTCCTCGCTTCCAGGCTTTACCCTGATGAATATGAAGACCCTCAACTTCACACCACAAGCCCTACGCTCGCTAGCTTATAAGCTTACCACGCTTGCCTGAGCGCAGAAAAGGAGGTCAGACCCTGTAGAGCACCTGCTCGCTTCTGAACATCTTCACCATCGCTACTATCATGGCTGCTAGGAACAGGAGGTTTGACACCAAAGCAAGCCCAGTAGTCCTTAGGGTGAGCTCCCTCAGCACGGCGTCCCTCACAGCTACTATTATGCCCACCAGGGGGGTTGGGGCTAGCTTCTTTATGGTAGATGGGCTGAGGTATGGGACTATTATCACCGGCACTATTATGGCCATGTTGAGGAACCCAAGGTACTGGGTTCCCTCTCTGTATGTCCTGGCGTAGAGGCCTAGCATCATCATCATTGAGCTGCCTATCATGCTCCCCAGGACGACGCCGAAGCCTATTGTAGCCATCTCTTTAAGCCCTATGCTGAACACCGACTGCACTCCAGGAGCTCCCTCTGCAGCAGCCATCTCAGTGAAGAGCTTCAGCTGCACCTTAGATGCTATGGCTAAGCCGACCATTGTGCTGGCTGCAGCAAGCAGCGACAGGGCCCAGACGCCGAGGAACTTCCCAAGTATCAGCTTTATCCTGGGCGCTGGCGCTGTGAGGAGCATCTCCAGGGTCTTCCTCTCCTTCTCACCTGCAGTCGTGTCTATGGCGTAGCTTGCGCCACCCAGAAAGGCTGTGAGCCCGACCATCATAGGTATCATCATTGCCAGCATAGCGACCTGAGGAGGCACAGCCTTAACCGACTCCAAGACCACAGCAACAGGGTTCAGCACGTCCTCTGGGATCCCCTGCTCCCTCAGCCTGACTGCAGCAACCTGCTTCGAGTACGAGTCTACTGTGGTCCTCACTATCGAGAGCCCACTGCTCCCTCTCATGCTAGTTGGGTCCCATATCACCTTGAGCATGGCCTGCCTCCCAGCTCTGATCTTCCTCCCAAAGTCCCTCTCGAACTCCAAGGCCAGGTCGACTTTAGCTGAGGCCACTAGGGCTGTGAGGTTCGCCATAGGTGAGGCCTCGTAGACCAGGGCTAAGCCTGTGGAGTTCAGCATCTCGACAACAGCCTCAGCCTCACTATCCCAGTAGACTGCAGCTATCCTCGGAGGGTTCCTCTTAGGGGACACGAAGTACATTGGGAGGGTCATGAGCACGGGGTAGAGGGCCACTGGCAGGACTATGGTCATCAGTATGGTACGCCTGTCCCTGAGTGCATCCAGGATCTCCCTCCAGGCGACTATAAGGGTGGTAGACCTCAGGGTCTTGAAGGGCTTAGCTAAGACGGTCATCTCCCACCACCTAGCTGCATGAATACGTCTTCAAGCCTCTTCTCCCCCCTCTTCTCAAGGACCTCCCTCATCTCACCTACCTCAACTATCCTGCCCTTATGGATCAAGGCTAGCTCCCTGCACAGCTCCTCTGCCTCATACATGTTGTGGGTTGACAGGATCACAGTCTTCCCGCGAGCAGCCTTCTCCCTGATGAGCTCCCTCACCTCCCTAGCGCTCACCACATCAAGGCCTGTGGTAGGCTCGTCCATGATCAGGACAGGAGGGTCGAATAGGAGAGCTCTTATTATAGCGAGCTTCCTCCTCATCCCCTTCGAGAGCTTGTCAGCTATCACATCCCTCTTGTCAACCAGGTTGAACATGTCGAGGTAGTGGTCTATCCTCTCGACAGCGTCTTCGTAGCTCATCCCATAGAGCCTAGCATAGTACAGGAGGAACTCGACTGGGGTCATCCTGGGGTATATGCCTGTGTCCTCTGGCAAGTAGCCTATCCTCCTCCTGACCTCCATAGGCTGCTTCAGGATGTCGTAGCCTGCTACCCTAGCTGTCCCAGCTGAGGGCTTCAGCAGCGTAGTCAGTATCCTCAGGAGAGTGGTCTTCCCAGCTCCATTTGGGCCTAGAAGCCCGAAGACAACCCCCTCCCTCACCTTGAACGACACCTCATCGAGCGCCTTAAGCTCCCCATAGTACTTGGTGATACCCATGACCTCAATAGCATACATAGGCCACCATCATCAAGCCGGCTTTTAAGTATAACGATAGACGAACAGCCACCAGCCAGCGGACGCTATAGACCGGGCATACAGCTGACAGCAGCTGCACTTAGGCATCTAGTGTAGCCAGCTCGGCTATATGCTCACCATGTACTGGGGCAGCTGGCACCTTAGGCCTTCAAAGCCCTGATGCAGTTCGACCATCAACTAACTTAGAGATAAAGGCCAGGGTGGCAGAGGGCCTCTATGGGGGTAGTTGAACGCAAGCTTGATGGAGAAGTCTTCTGGGTTGTGCTTAACAGGCCTGAAAAGCTCAACGCCCTGAACCTGGAGGGGTGGCGTGGGCTAAAGGCTGCCATGGAGGAGGCATGGTCCAGCAGAGCTAAAGCTGTTGTCGTGACGGGGTCTGGCAGAGCTTTCTCAGCTGGAGACGACATCTACATGATGGCTGAAGCAGAGAGCATAGAGGAGAACATCACAATATTCAGGGAGGTCAAGAGCGTCATAGAGAGGTTCTTAACGCTGGACAAGCCCATCATAGCTGCCGTAAACGGCTTAGCCTACGGAGGGGGGTTCGAGCTCGTGCTCCTCTGCGACCTAGCTGTAGCAAGCAAGGACGCCAAGTTCGCGCTCCCAGAGTGCGGGATAGGGGCATACCCGCCCGTAGCGTCAGCTCTGCTCCCCATCCTGGTCCCTAGGAAGATAGCAATGGAGCTCATGCTGACCAGGAAGGAGCTCACAGCAGAGGAAGCCCACAGGCTAGGGCTCGTAAACAGGGTTGTCCCAGGCGAGAGGCTCCTGGAGGAGGCCAGAAGCCTAGCCATGGAGGTGGCTTCAGTCCCCGCAGCAAGCCTGAGGGCAGTAAAGAAGATGGCAGCAGCCCTCCTATGGCAGCTGAACCTCCCAAGCACCATAGACGAGCTCATAGCCCTCTCTCAGACAAGGGAGTACAGGACAGCAGTCAAAGCATTCACGGAGAGGAGGCGTAAGTGACCTAAGCACTGCCAAGGCAGGGAGATAGAGGGCAGCAGTCAAGGCGCACCCAGAGCGGGGACACAAGTAGCTAGCAGCCTTCAGCCTGCTGCGCGCTGTCTCAGCTGCGTCAGGGCTCTAGCTGCCTCTGCTGCAGCGCTTGTGCCAGCTGGGTTGTGCTGAGGCTTCGCTTGAGGCTGAGGGGAGGAGGCAGCCTGCTAGCTTCTGAACTTGGCTGCTCTGTTCGCTATCATCGCTGCTATGACGCCAGCTGCGACACCTGCATCCACGTTGACTACTGCCACGCCGAGGGAGCAGGACTGGAGCATGGACTTGAGAGCTGCCTCCCCTTTGCCACCTATCCCGTAGCCTACTGAGGTGGGTAGGCCTATGACTGGTATGTCGACCATGCTTGCTACCACTGAGGGTAGGGCTCCCTCCATTCCTGCTGCAACCACTATCACGTCTACATCGTTCTCCACCATATCCCTTAGGGCCTTGAAGACTCTGTGTACGCCTGCTACGCCTACATCGTATGCTGTGTAGACCTCGCAGCCTAGCTCCCTGGCTACGACCTTTGCCTCCTCAGCTACAGGTATGTCAGATGTCCCAGCTGTTATCACACCTACTCTGCCACCTGTCTTCTCTATGGGCGTCCTCCTGGCAACCAGGATCCTAGCTGCCTCATGCACCTCCACCTCAGCATCCCCTAGGGCCTCTTTGACCGACTCCATGTGCTCTCTGCTTGCCCTGCTGACTATAACCCTGCCACACCTGTCTAGTATGGCTTTTGCTATCCTAGCTGTGGCTTCAGGAGGCTTCCCCTCTGCTAGGACTATCTCAGGAACCCCCCTCCTGACCTCTCTGCCGAGGTCGAGTAGAGCTAGGCTGCTGACCTCCTCTAGCAGCAGGGCCTTGATCATCCTCTCTGCCTCATCCACTGAGAGCTCTCCTCTAGCCAGCTTCTCGAGTACACGCCTCATAGGCTACAGGAGGTAGGTTAAGCTTTTAAGCAGGCTGGTATGCTCGAGGGCTGGTGGTGGAGGTGCCTACACTCAGCACTGGGTACATTATAGTCGGCGCGTATGCTGATAAGCTGAGGAAGACCCTGTTCGCTCAGCAGAGCAGCCTCGTGAAGTCCGGTGAGCTAGATAGCAAGGAGCTCGCTAGGGCAGCAGGAGAGCTCAATAGGGTGCTCTTCGACATACTAGTCAACAAGCTCAACCTAGACAAGGGGGATGTGGTCAGGGTGAGAATAGGGTACGAGGTCGAAGACAGGACAGTTAAGTGGAAGTACAGCACACTGAGCATAGAGGCCTTCAGAAGAGTGGACCAGGGCTCCATCGACAAGGTGGTCGAGGAGGCCATATCAGCCGCCTCAGCTGAAGCTGGGGCTAGTGGCTAGCCTCTCTGTAGCCTTCTAGGTCTAGTGTTATGTACTTGTAGCCTAGCCTCCTGAGGTCCCCTGCTATAGCTGGGAGGAGCTCTGCTGCCTTGAGCAGGTGGCTTCTAGCCACCTCTATCCTAGCTATCTCACCGTGGTCTCTCACTCTGATGAGCACTTCCCCCAGAGCTCTCCTTACAGCCTGCTCTGCTGCCCTCACCTTGAAGACCCTCTCTAAGGTTATCTCCTCTCCAGCTGGGATCCTCGTTGCCAGGCAGCTCTCCTGAGGCTTCCCCGCGGTGGGGAGCTTAAGGCTCCTAGCTGCCTCCCTGACCTCCTGCTTCGTCAAGCCTGCCTCAGCTAGGGGGGCTCTGACCCCCAGCTCCCTCATAGCCTTCAAGCCAGGCCTCCTAGCAGTTAGGTCTGATGCGGTGGTTCCGTCCAGGAGGGCTGCTAGCCCCATCCTAGATGCTAGCCTTGTGAGGAGGCTGTACCTGGCCTTCTTGCAGAGGTAGCATCTCTCCTGGGTGTTCTTGGTGAAGCCTGCTATGTTAAGCTCGTTGAAGTCTACTATGACGTGCTTCACTCCAGTGTGCTCAGCTACAGCCCTAGCGTAGTCTAGCTCCCATGGAGGGAGCAGAGGGGAGTTGACTGTGAAGGCGACCACATCAGGTAGGGCTTCAGCTGCTAGCGCTGTGAGCAGGGAGCTGTCTACTCCCCCTGAAAGCGCCACAGCTGCGCTCCCCAGAGATGAAATCAGCTCTTTGGCCCTCCTGAGCTTACTGCTCAAGCTCACCAGCCTTCGCCATAGCCTTCTTCATCACAACCCTCAGGGGCTTGCCAGCTGACCTGGACACCCTCTTCAGGTCATCGAACTCAGGCTTAGCCCTCAGAACCCTGCCAGATAGGTCTCTGGCAACCTTCACCCTTATCCTCTCACCCTCCACCTCTGCCTCCACGAGCTCCCTCTGCAGCACCCTCCTAGAGGACGTGTACACCCTCACCCCCAGGGTTCCTGTCTCCTCTATGACAGCCATGGCTATACGCTCTGCGTCCTCTGGGGCAGCTAAGGCCTTCAGGAGCATGGCAGGCCTCCCCTTCTTGCCGCAGCCATAGAGGGCTATGACATCCTTTGCTCCAAGCTCCATTATCCTCTCTATCGCATGGGACATGAGCTCGCCTGTCACGTCATCTAGGTTAGCTTCTATGACAGCAACCTGGTCTCTCACGAGCATTGGCGTCAGCTCTCCGACTACAACCCTGAGGACGTTAGCCACCTCAGGGTGGTCTCTTGCTCCAGCCCCGTAGCCTACTGCCTCAACCCTCATCTCAGGCTGGAAGCTAGCTGGCTCAGGCCTGAGAGCTGCCAGGAGGGCTGCTCCAGTCGGTGTTGTGAGCTCACCGCCAGCTGGGCCTCCAGCTGATGGGAGACCTGCTCTCCTGAGGATCTCTAGGGTAGCTGGAGCTGGAGCCGAGAACGTCCCGTGGGAGAAGGTGAAGAGCCCCCCTCCTAGGGCTATTGGGCTGCAGTAGACTCTGGAGGAGAAGGCTTTGAGGCTGTCTAGGGCTGCAGCTACCCCAGCTAAGTCCACCACGGTGTCAGGGGAGGCAGCCTCATGCAGGTGCACCTCGCTGGGGTCTACTCCATGCACCTCCGCCTCAGCCTCCACTAGGATTGACAGAGCCTCCATGGCGTACTCGATGGCCCTGCCTGAGCACCCTGCCTTGTTCAAGCCGCGTTCAACCGCCCTCTTGATCTCCTCTACACTGAGCCTCCTGTCCTCTGCCTCAACCAGCAGCCTGCTCGCCCTCACCCCCCTCCTCCTCACTTCAGTGAGCTTAACTGAGGCCTTGACCCCAGCTGAGCTGCATGCCAGCTTAGCTGCCCTCAGAGGCTCTTCTCCAAGCCCTGTGTCAGCTAAGGCTGCTAGAAGCATGTCACCTGATACCCCAGCTAGCCTGCAGTCCACGTATATGCCTCTCATGCTGACCTGCTAGCTAGTGGCGGGTGTAGCTTAAGAGGTTGCACCTAAGCTGCTGCCTGCCTCCACTGCCCTCTGATGTTATCATAGCTATGGTCTGGAGGTTCAGCTCCACAACCTCCCTTGGCAGCGGTGGGTAGTGGAGCTGTGGAGCATACCTCTGGCCTTCTGTCACAACCCATGTGAGGAACTCTGCTAGCGCCCTGGCTTTCTCAGGGCTCTCCTGGACTCTGCACACTATCACATAGGAGAAGCTTGAGATGGGGTAGGATAGCCTCCCTGGGGCATTGACTATCGAGACGTGCTCCCAGCTTTCATCTCCCCTGGGCAGGAGGCCTGCTGCTCCAGCTGCAGCTGCTGATATCGTGGTGAGGTTGGGCTCAACGAAGAAGCCATCCCTGTTCCTTATGAGGGCGGTCTGCAAGCTGCTCTGGATGGCATATGCCAGCTCAACGTAGCCTATGGAGCACTTGCTCTGCCTGACTACAGCTGCAACACCCTCATTTCCCTTCGCAGCTATCCCACGCGCCCCGACCTCTGGGGGGAACGAGAAGGTCTTGCCCCTCCCCACCCTCAGCCTCCACTCCTCTGACACCTCAGATAGGTAGTCTGTGAGTATGTAGGTTGTCCCGCTTCCATCTGCCCTCTTCACTACCACTATCTCCTCATCTGGCAGGTTCAGCCCTGGGTTCACAGCCCTTATCTCTGGGCTGCTCCACTTCCTGACCTTCCCCAGGTATATTGCAGCCAGAAGCTCTCCTGTGAGCTTCAGCCTCCCACCTAGCTCAGGTAGGTTGTAGACAACTGCCACACCACCCAGGGTTACTGGGATGTGAAGGACATCTGGGGCCTTAGCCCTCTCCTCTCTGCTCATTGGGACATCACTTGACCCCCAGTCGACGCTTCCAGCTGTCAGGAGCCTTATCCCAGCTCCGCTCCCCACGCTCTGGTAGCTCACTGAGACCTTGGGGTTGACCTTCCTGTACTCGCTTATCCACCTAGACATCAGCGGGTACTGGAATGAGGAGCCTGCCCCCAGCAGGGAGATCTCTCCCCCGACTCTGAACGTGTAGGCCAGGTAAGCTAGAGCCAGCAGAGCCAGCGCTAGCGCCCTCTTCAACCCAGGTCACCTCTCAGCTCCCTTATCTTCTCAGCTAGCTCGCCTGGAGTCAAGGGAGGTGAGCCATCTAAGCCAGCCTGCCTGTATGCTAAGGCTGGTGAAGGAGGCTTCACACCAGCTTCAGCTAGCAGGTCCAGGTCAGAGAGAACCTCCCTAGCTGGCCCATAGGCGTGCACGAGACCGCTCCTCAGGAGGAGGACCCTGTCAGCTAGCTCAGCTGCGAGCTCAGAGTCCTGTGTAGTGAACACCACAATGCACCCCCTACTCCTATAGGCTCTTATCAAGCTCTTAACAAGCTCCACACCACCCAAGTCTAGGCCTGAGGCAGGCTCATCTAGCAGCAGCACCTTGGGGCTAGCTGCCAGGACCCCAGCTAAGGCAACCCTCTTCTTCTCACCTTGGCTGAGCCTCATGGTCCTCCTGTCTAGGAGGTGGTCTGCTCCAGCCTGCATAGCAGCCTCCCTGACAGCCTTCTCCACCTCCTCTCTGCTGAAGCTGAGCTGCAAGGGGCCTATCGCTATGTCCTCCCGCACTGTCGGGGCTATCAGCTGGTCTTCTGGGCTCTGGAAGAGCACCCCACAGACCCTCCTGTACCTCAAGCCGAGCTCCCTGACATCGACGCCGTTGTAGCACACGCAGCCTGAGCTCGGGTCCAGTAGGCCAGCTAGCAGCAGTATAAGCGTCGTTTTGCCTGAGCCGTTTGCGCCCAGGACTGCTAGAGCCTCCCCTCCCCTGACCTCGAGGCTAACCCCCCTGATAGCCCAGCCTCCACCAGGGTACCTGTAGCCTAGCTCCCTGCATGACAGCAACGTGGAGCCCCTATAGGGTTAGTGAAGCTGCTATTAAAGCTAAGGCCGGGGCTATAGCAGCAAGCGTCGCACCTGGGCTCCCGCTGCAGCAGGCTTCAGGCAGGGGGGCACGCGCCTCCAAGGCGAGCTTCCTGGAGTGAGCCCTGTCAAAGCTCTTGAGCAGGAGAGCTGAGACAGCTGTCGAAGCCCACCTCCAGCTGGCGAGCAGGCCTGTGTCAGCTAGCACCCTAGCCTCTCTTGCCTGAAGGAGCTTGGCCATGTCCCTGATCTGGAGGGGGGCTAGCCTAAACAGCCCCCAGAGGGCCTCCACCATGTGCTTCGGAGCACCTAGAGCTGCTATGCCAGCTATGAACCTGTAGGCTCCAGCGCCCACCACCATAGCTAGCAGCATGGACACTGAGCCAAAGACCCTGGCTACGAGGTGAACAGCCTTGAGCACACCCTCCCTGGTGGCTGTAGCCCTCAAGCCTAAGAGGCTCAAGCTGGCTACAGGCTCTCCAGGCACCATGAAAATGAGGGGGAGGGCTACGGCAGCCATGAACAGAGCCCATGCAGCAGACACCTTGAGGGCCCTCCAGCGCCCCCCGCCTGCGGCGACGAAGGCTATGGCAGCTGCTAGAGCTGGTGCAGCCAGGCTTCTGCTCGCCAGCGAGACTGCTGAGACCGAGGCTGCAGCTGAGAGCACAACAGCTCTGGCGTCAGCCTCAGCCAGCAGGCTCCTCCCAGGGGCCTCTACAGCCTGCATCCACTCTGACAGAGCCTCCAGCACCCTCTGAGCTTCCTTGGAGAGCCTCACTTCCTCCTCCTCACCATGGCGTATGGGATGAGGAGTATCGCCACGCCAACCAGCCCTGAGATGATGTAGCCTACCACGTCGTTGAGCCCTGGGACAGTGTAGTCTGGTAGCAGCCCGC
>Ga0164311_10001233_pt1 | contig 12333 bp, 15 predicted proteins | sample GuaBasSedimGuay2_FD_121796 | JGI IMG/M metagenome (GOLD analysis project Ga0164311, IMG submission 121796) | Subseafloor sediment microbial communities from Guaymas Basin, Gulf of California, Mexico - Guay2, Core 4569-9, 9-12 cm | ecosystem: Environmental > Aquatic > Marine > Hydrothermal vents...
TGATAAGTGTGAAGTGAACTAATGTGCCTAAAGTTTCGGCATGCTATCTGATTTTATAATAGATGGAGCGTGGCGACTCCTTAACTTTAGGCACTTCAAACTTTAGATCACTTAGCGACTTGTTCGTATCTCTTCAGCAGAGCCAAACATCTCTGACCTAGCCCTGAGGACCAAATTTTCAAGATTAGAATAAAGCCCCGTTACTCTTGTATTACTTCCAACTCGGGCCTGTCCTTCACATGAGGGGCACAAGGTTGCAAGCGTGCTCAAAAATTGTAATTAATGTGCATCAAGCAACTCTGTCCTTTGTAATCTTCGGCTTCCCGCATTCCGGAAAGTTCAGAGTGCACAAATTCCAACCCAACCCAAAGGGCTTTGCCAAACTGGTACTTTGTAACCAAGCGATACGTCATTTGGTCCAGACTCTTTCCTTCGGTGTCCCTCCTCACGATGTCAGCCCAACTTCCATCCCCATCTTCCACTTCCATGTAGCCGGCAGACAATGCAACGGAAAACCTGTTAATAGTGCTCCTTACGCCGACCATGGCTCCCCTTGTTTTGTCCTCTTTGCTGTTGATCAGGATTAAATTTTGTAGGGGGCCGCCATCATCTTCAAATTTTCTGAAGATATGGGGATAGGCGCTTCCTTCACCCCAATACCACGTGCCGTATAAAGAAAGAGGCTTAAGGCGCCATTCCGCCTCTCCTGTTAAGAGCCAGCCGGCATTATTCGTGTATTTGTCCAGATCCTCCGGCCTGAAGCTCTCCTTTGAATTATCATATCTAAAAGCCAGCCACCCTTCAAAATCCTCGCCTTTGTAACCCGATCGTAAGGTGTAGGAAGGTTGATCAGAGTAGCCATCATTCAACTTCCCTGTGCCCGGTCCCGCACCAGACGCCTTCATGATCCCAAGGGCAGTATGATATGGTCCAAAGTATCTAAAAAGCTGAATGCCCGGAGAGCGCTGATACAGTGTCCCTGCCCCAATATCCCCTTCTAATGAAAGGGTATACTTGTAAGAAATCATGCTGCAAAGGATCGATTCCTTTTGGCCAAAGAAGAGTTCCCAATTCTCATCAGGGCTCTTGATCCCCATCCAGGCCTGCCGCATACGCAGTTTTGCGCCATCCCCGCCGCTTCCCCGAAAGTCTCCATCCACAAATCCTCTCGTTTTACACCCTTCCGCATCCGGACCTGTGATGGAAAAACGGAGACGGGTAAATCCCGCGGTATGCACCCAAAAGGGGTCGTGTTCTGACCGGTCAGATATGATATTGTGCATGTCATCTACTAGATTGTCAGAGTAGCCGGCAATAAATCGGACAAAGCCGCTAAACTCCACCTGATCGGCCAATTTGGTCACGAATTCACCCGCCTGAGCGACAGGGCAACATATGGCAAAACAGGTAAATAAAGATATTCCTGCCACCAAAGAAATTAGATACGATTTTATAGACATATTCTTTCTCTTCTCTTTCGGTATGCCCGTAAACTTGACATGTTTGTTCTTTTGGTGTGTAAATAAAAATGGGCCGGAAACGGCAAAAGCCGTCCTGGCATTACTGGCCCTGGGCTGCCAGGCATGAACTAAGGGGGTTCTCTGGCAGCCCGCACTTTTATCTTAAAGAAAATCTTCGCACCAGCCTCACTTCATACTCGATACCTCCTTTCACAAATGTGGAAACCGCTACGGAAATACATCTCCATAATCAGAATAAATCGAACTAACTTTCGTTTGTTCGTGTTTTACCGTTATACATTCCCTGCAACGCAGCAGAGACAAATAATATCTTGGGGTCTATCTTCTGTGTCGCAGCAAGAGCTGAATAAGCATTTCCCCGGCTTTGTCCATCGGGCAATCGTTGTTGATGACTGCATGCGGTATGTTCACCAAAGCATCATTTATTTGGTTGTTGCGCTCCAGCCGCGCCTGAATTTGCTCCGGTGTTTCCCGGCCGCGGGCTTCCAGACGACGCTTAAGAACCTCTGGGGAAACTTCGATCAATATCACCTTCAAATCCGGATACCGCCGTAGTGCCTTTGGCAAATAGGACCGCGACCCGTTGACCACCACCTGACAGCCGCTTGAAAGCCACTGATCGATTTCGATACCGATGCCGTAATGACAATCATAGCTTTGCCAGTGCATGGCGAAAAAGCCTTGTTGAAGCCGTTGCAGAAACTCTTTGCGGCTCAGGGCAACATGGTTTTCCCCAGACGCCTTCGGCGGCCGGGTGATGTAGCGGTGGGCGAAGACAACCCTATCTTCGCCGTTCAGGCGTTTCCTGATATAGCTGATCAAGCTGTCCTTTCCGCCACCTGAAGGACCAATCAGGTAAAAAAGCCGGCCTTTATCCTTCACTTTCGGACCTTTCGTGGTAGGTGAGGCGGCCTTGCACCCACAGGTGGGCAATGCAAGGCAGTTGCTTCCTGAAACTGACGGATGCCAGATCGGCTCTTTTGCCGACCTTGATCTGTCCACGGTTTTCCAAACCGGCGGCCTTGGCCGGATTTACGGTCACCAAACGGATCGCGTCGGCAAGGTCGATGTCGGCAAGCCGTGGCAACCGGAACACCGCTGCAAGCAATGTGCCGGGGTGATAGTCGGAGCAGAGGCATCCGGCGACGTTATTGTGGACGGCTTCAAGGGCTTTCATGGACCCGGTCTGGCTGCCTCCCCGCAGAATGTTTGGCGCGCCGAAGACAGTCCGGAGGCCAAGGGCGCAGGCTGCTTGCGCTGCTTCGTAATTGACCGGGAACTCCGAAACCGTGGCGCCCAGAGTAAACATAGTCTTAACGCGCTGAGGGCCGTCATCGTCATGGCTGGCAACGCGGATGCCGGCTCTCCGGGCTTTTTGGGCTAAGATCTCAATCCGATGATAGGCCCCTTCAGCGCTATTAAATTTTTGTTGAATCAGGGCATTGGCCTCATCCACGCTTTTGGCGTAGGTTTGTTCAAGATAGTTGCGATAAGCAGCCAAGTCCTTGAACTGTCCTTGGCCGGGAGTATGGTCCATCATGGAGATCATTCCCAGTGAGCCCTCCTCTATAAGATCAGACAATAGCGGCAGGCTCTTCTCGTCAGTGATTTCGTAGCGTCCATGAACCCGGTTATCCACCATTACCTGGCCGTAGTCGTGCACCTTACGAGCAATTTCGGCCGCCATGTCACGGTTGCGAACGCCCAGTTCACCATGGGCAAAAGACAGCGCATGAAACACCGTGGTGATACCGGCCTGAGCATTACGCCGGTCGGCCTGGGCGATGGCGAAATCCAATGGAAACAGCACGTTTGGTCGGGGCTCGATCTCCTTTTCCAGGGCGTCGCAGTGAAGATCGATCATGCCAGGCATCAGGTACGCTCCGTGCAGATCCAATATACGGGCTTTGCCCGCCCCGTTCGGCTCAATGGCTGCAATGTATCCGTCTTCGATAAGCAGTGAGCTGTTTTCAGCAACAGCATCCGGCAGGACCAGCCGGCAATTCGTTAGAAGTTCTTTTTTCATGATTATCCTTCCATCCGTCAAGGTCGATCCAATTGGTAAACGGTATCCGCCATCTTTTGAACCAGGTCCGGATCGTGGAAAATGGCTAAAATCCCGGTACCCTCATTTTTGAGTTCCGTTATCATTTCCAATGCGTCGCCGGTAGTGCGGATATCGAGACTGGCGGTGGGTTCGTCCAACAAAAGTAGGCGCGGACGCCCAATGATGCCCCTGGCCAGGTTGATGCGCTGGCGCTCTCCACCGGAAAAAGTGGTGGGCGAAAGGCTCCAGAGATGTTCGGGAATGTGCAGGCGTTGGAGCAAGGCACCAGCTTTTTGGCGGCCGTCCGCTTTGCTCAAACCGCGCCTATACAGCGGCGATGCCACCACGTCGATGGCCGGCTGACGAGGCAGGGCGAACAGGAACTGGGTGACGAACCCGATCTCCCGGCTTCTCAGGGCCAGTATGGTATGTTCATCTGCAGAAGCCAGGTCAACGGTTTTTCCGGCTGCCGAACGGTATAGAATTTGCCCTTTACATGGAATGTAGGTTCGATAAATAGCTTTTAAAATAGAAGATTTACCGGCACCGGTCGGACCCACAAGAGCGGTCAGTCGCTTGCTATGTACCCTGAAAGAGACTTCTCTGGCAGAAGAGACCTCCTTTTGCTGGTCGTGCATGAAGAAGGATTTGGAAAGTCCTTCGATTTGAAGTAGCGGAGATGTCGTCATCAGCAATAATCCTTTTCGAGCCTAAAGCGCCGAAGCTACCAGCCGTTGGGTGTAGGCGTGCTGCGGGTCCTCCAGAATTTGGTCGGTGAGCCCGGCTTCAATAATGCGGCCGTTTTTCATCACAATGGTGCGGCCGGCCAGAAGCCGAATCACCCCCAGATCATGGGTGACCACGATCATGGTGGTCTTGAGCTGATCTTGTATTTCGATGATCAAATCCAGGATACTGGCCTGTACGGACACATCCAGGCCCGTGGTCACTTCGTCCAGAAAGAGAAGTGGCGGGTTGGTGGCCAGGGCCTTGGCAATTTGCACCCGCTGCTGCATCCCGCCGGAAAAGTGACCAGGCAGATCATCCATTCGATTCTCGGGCACCTCGGTGCGTTGAAGCAGTTCACTCGTGCGTTTGCGGATATCCGCATAGATCAGCATGCCGTTCATGAGCAGCCGCTCGGCGATATTGCCGCCGGCGGAAATGCCGAAGTTAAGGCCCAAGTGTGGATTCTGGTATACCATGCCAAACCGGCGGTAGCGCAGCCAGCGGCGTTGAGCGGCATTCAGGCTGAACAGATCGAACAGGTTGTACTGGCCATGGTTGTCGAAAAAGTGTGCCGTTCCGCCGTCCACAGTTTCGTCAAAATAGAGACACTTGACCACGGTGGACTTTCCGCTGCCCGATTCGCCCATCACGCCAAGAATCTCGCCTTCATACAACGTGAAGGAGATGTCGTGAACCGCCACCACGCTGGCGCAATGCGGGCAGATGTTGGTGTTGAACCGGGGGCCGGTGGCGTCGCGACAGTACGGACAGCCCTTTCCGTAGACCTTGGACAGTCCTTTGACGTCTAATACCTTACGCATCATGGCGGGCCTCCGTGTAGATTGCCGATGCAGGACCCTGTGAGCGGCTCAGGCAATAGGCGCTGTCCGAGCACTGGAACACCTTTTCTCCGGTGTCTGTTGTGAATTCGTCCAGGAAACTGTCGGTGGCCCCACATCGCCGGCAGGCCAAGCGGTTGCCGTCGGCATCGACAAACGTTTCCGTTCGAAAGGGCACATCCTCGAAAGTCAAGGGTTCAGCCTTTGTGAACGGCGGAACGGCATAGATCTTTTTTTCACGGCCTGCGCCGAACAGGATCAACGCCCGGGACCGGTTCAGCTTGGGTACGTCGTAGCGGGGGATCGGCGACGGGTCCAGAACGTAATGGCCGTTGATGCGCGTCGGGTAGCGGTGAGAAATGGTGATTTCGTCAAACTCACGCATGTCTTCGTAAAGTTTTACCCACAGCCGGGCGTAATCAGCCTCGCCGTGCATGGTCCTGCGCTTTTCCTCGGTTGGCTCAACGTAGACCAGAGGGTCCGGATAGGGGACTTGGAGAATGCAGATCTGTTCTTCGGTCAGCGGCTTCTCGGGAATGCGATGGCGGGACTGCAGAACGGTAGCCGCCTCGGTCAGGGTGGTGGTTTGGATCCCCGGGCAGGTTTTACGGATGAATCGCCTCAAGTTTACGGCGTTGACCGAATCGTCGCTGCCCTGGTCAATGACTTTCAAGGTGTCGTCCGGACCGACCACAGACAGGGTCAATTGCAGGGCGCCGGTACCAAAGCCTCGGCCCATAGGCATTTCACGTGAGGCGTAGGGTACCTGGTATCCGGGAAGCGCCACGGCCTTCAGGATGCTGCGCCGAATCTCACGCTTGGCATAGGCGTCGAGAAAGCCGAACGGGTAGGCAGTGGATGGGGTGTATGGGGTATCATTTTTCATCAGAGATCGCGCTCCTTCTTGGACTGTGTTGTCCGCAAGCGGTCCATGTCGGATTGAAAGGTAACATAGTGGGGCATTTTATAGTGGGTGCAAAAACCCATGGAATCAATGCCGTCGATATGCAGCAATACGAACTCCGGATCTTCGGAAGGGTTGGCGGCCCCGTCCTGCATCCCCTTTTGAAGCGCCCGGTCCAGGATGGCCATGGCGATGGCCTTGACCTCGTTGTGGCCGAAGCAGGCGCCGTACCCCACCGTGAAACGGGGTTGCGCTTGGGCATCATCGCCCCCCTCATACATGGCCACCACTTCACACTCGGTCATCAACACCTCGCCGATTTCGACCGGTGTGCCAGTTACCGGATGGGGCAGTTCCACAGGAAGATAGCCGACACGAACCTCGCCAACCGTGGGATGCACGTCGCCATAACCACGCATGTTGGAATAGGCGATCATAAGAAGGGAGCCGGTCTCACCCCGTGCCATGGACTGAAGAGCGGCCGAGCGGGGGACCGGAAAGATCATCGGCTGGCGGGTGATGTCGAACGCTTCTTCAGAGCCGTCGTTATCTGACGAGGCCAGCAAACCTTCTTCCCTCAACAAATCAAGGACTTTTGGAAACGTGTCCGGGACATCGTCAGCATTAAGGTTTTCCATCCATGTGCCGGCAATCTCTTGAAAGGCCTCCGGTGATTCATCCATCAAATCGAACCTGAGCAACCTTAATGAGTAGTCAGGTGTCGCTCCCAGCATCTGGCCGCCCGGAATATCCTTAAAGGCCGCAGAAATGCGTCGTACCAACCGCATCCGGCTCGTATCGTGGGCAGCGGTTTCCATCCGTCGGGGCCGTGTGGAGCGATAAGCCCGCAAGGCAAAGGACGCCTCCAATGGGTCGCCCATGGACTGCTTGATTGCCAGGGCTGCCAGATCAGGGTGGTACAGCCCGCCTTCTGAGAGGATCCGGCTGTGCAAACCGCGCAACTGGTATTTGATATCGTCCAAAGAAACCGGTCTTCCTTCGATACCCTGTTCTGTTCGAAGGTATTCTGAAAGGCGGGCGGCTTCTTCTGTGGCGCGCTGACCGCCCTGGATAGCTACATAGGCCATAGATCATCCCCCTCTCAATTTGACTTTCGTGGTCCGCGGCAAAGCGGCGATGCAATATCTGTCGGCCAGCAGCATATCCACCCCCAGGGGAAAGGCCTGGTTCCAGGTATTTCGCTTCTCCAGCCATTGGGGATGAAGTCCTTCCACCGCCAGCGGTTGCTCTCCGTCAATACCGGGACCGGTGAAAGTATTGTCATAGCTTCCACTGCCCACTTGGGTTACTGCCAGAATGACCGTAGCGCCGAATTCCGGGCTTTCCAGGGTGCCGGTATAGGGCGTGAAGCCGGGGGGATTGCCGCCATCCGCTACAATGTATGCGGCCTTTTCGGGCCTGCACGAAACGGTTTGCAACAAATGCCAGGTCTGCCTATCAATAAGGCCGTCCGGATTGCTCAGGTTCACCGCGCTGTCCACCAATGTTGCCAGAATGCCTTCCAATGCGTTTGCGCCGGCCAGAAGATCCGAGAGGTCCAGGACCTTGGCCGGCCTGGCGAAGGCTGTCAGCAGTTTTCGAAAGATGTTTTGCTGTACATCGGGCGTCCAGATGGCGTCAATCTTCATTTCCCTTTTCCCTGACCGTGGATAGCAGATCGAAATTCACCTTGGTGCGGGCCAGCATGGTTTTGCGCTTCAGGTGTTCTTCTCCGCGTCTTTGCATGCCTGCCTCCACCAGTTCGGCTATCGTTTCCCAGCCGGGCAACCGGTTGGCCAGCACCGCATCGCAGACTGCCAGATCCGCGGCATAGGCCGCGCTGTCGTGCATAACGTGGGTGCCGCCCTCGAATACCCGGCCCTTCTGGTCATGAAGTTCAACGTGCGCCGAGGCCACGGGGAACTCACCGATGTAGTAATGATCGCCGAAGGCACCGTCCTTCATTTTCAACAGTCCCAGTCCCTCCTCGGGCAGGGCCCTGTGTCGTATATCGTAGCCAACCTTCAATTGATCGGCCGCAGCCTTCAAGTCGTTTTCAGGAATTGCCGAAAGGGCGTGAACCCACAGGTTGCGTGGTACCAATTTGAAAACCTCCTACTTCAGTTTGCTTCGCACAAAAGTTGAAAGATAATCGATGCTGAAAATGGTTCCGATAAGAAACAGGATCAGTGCTGTCGCCTGGTTGTAATTAAACAGCCGCAGGGTGTCGTGCAGCTCCAGCCCGATGCCGCCGGCTCCCACCAATCCCAGCACGGAAGACATCCGCACGTTGCGATCGAAGATGTAGAGAGTGTATCCGGCTGTCTCGCGCATGACGCTCGGCCATCCGGCGAACATGACCCGTTGCGGAAAATTTGCGCCTACCGCCGCAATGGCATCGTATTTTCCGTGCGGCACGCAATCCAGGCTTTCGGAAAAAAACTTTCCCAAAAAGCCGCCGGTATGGAAACCGAGCGCCAGTATCCCGGGCAGCGGTCCCAGACCTATAGAGCTGACGAAGATAAGGGCCAGCATGAGGTCCGGCACGGCACGCAGGAAATTGAGCGTTTCGCGGGCAGTCTGATGGGAGATCTTGCCCGGCGTCAGAGCCAGGGAGGCAAAGGGCGCCAGGGCAAACCCAATAGCAAAGGCCAGTACCGTTCCCCAGAAAGCAATGGCGATGGTTTGCAGCATTAAGGCCGAATAATGACGCCATTCGGAAAAATCCGGTCTTCCGTATCGGCTGAAATATTCGATGATATCCTGGTAGCCCCAGATCAGCGTGGTAAAATTAATCTCCAGATTCCGTGCAATTAAAATGAGCACGAGGGCCGCAAAGAGCAGCCATATCCACAAAAAGCGTTTCGGTTTAGGGGGCAGCGTGTCAGACGTCATTGCAAGGCCTCCCTCGCCTGCCCGTGGATCAGTTTCATGCGCAGCCGGACGGAAAGCCGGTCCAGCAGGGTCACCAGAAGATAAATGCTCATCACGATGAGAATGATCCGGTTATAGTTGAAAAGCCGCATCGACATCACCATGTCGTATCCAATGCCTCCGGCGCCCACCAATCCTAAGATGGCGGCAGCGCGCAGGTTGTGATCCAGGATATAGAGCAATGAACCAATAAAATCGGGCATGGCCTGGGGAAGCATGGAGTACCAGATCACCTGTAAACGGTTTGCGCCGTGAGCCTGAATGCCTTCGACTGCATTCTCTCCCACGACCTCTATACTTTCTGCAAAAAATTTACCCATAAAGCCCACTGTTACGACGGCCAGGGCCATGACCCCTGGCAAGGGACCGAGTCCGAGCGCGGAAACAAATACCAATGCCCAGACCAGCTCGGGCAGAGACCGGATCACGCTCAATAGGTTCCGGGTGACGTTAAAGATCAACGGACAGGGTGACGCATTTTTGGCGGCGAGAATTCCCAGAGGGAAACTGATCACCAAGGCAATGGCGGTGGCCAGCAAGGTGATCTCCACAGTTTCCAGCATTTTGGTCAGCAATTGGGGCATAAAGACCCAATCAGGCATTACTAAAAGGTTCTGCATAAAATCGATAAAAGGCCGCCCGGAGCGAATGATATGCATGAAGCTGAACTCTACCAGATTGGCGGACACCACCAGCAACAGCACAACGCCCAGTGGTCCAAGCACAGCTAACAACGGTGGTCTGCCGCTAAGGGTAGGCCACTGCCAGATGCTGGTCTTTGTTGCCATTAAGGTCATTTTCATTTGCTACCCCATAATAGATGCGATGCAGCGCCGCGTCGTCCAAGCGGCTCGGCGAGCCGTCAAAAACAATCCGGCCATTGTGCAATCCGATGACCCGGTCAGCAAATTGTCTGACCATTTTCACCTGATGCAGATTGGCCACCACGGTAATCCCGTCACGTTCCGAGATTTCTTTCAGCAGCTTGATAATACCCCGCCCAATGACCGGGTCGAGGCTGGCCACTGGCTCATCGGCCAGGATCATCTTTGGTTCCTGGGCAAGGGCGCGGGCCACCCCCGCGCGCTGCTGCTGCCCCCCCGGAAAGCTTGTCTGCCCGGGTCCATGCCTTGCCCAGGAGCTCTACGCGTCTTAAGGCCTCTGTGGCAGCGGCGTAATCCGTTTTGTGAAAAAGGTAGAGTATGCTGGGCAGCCAGTGCCGCCGGGACAGCCTTCCGCTCAATACGTTGGTCATGACGTTGAGCTGGTCCACCAGGTTGAAATGCTGGAACACCATCCCTACCCGGGACCGAATTTTCCTGAGGTGGTGTTTGCAGACTTTTAAATTGTCCACCACCACACACCCTTTGGTGGCTGGTTCCAGACCGTTCATCAGCCGGATAAGCGTGGTTTTCCCAGACCCGCTAGGGCCGATAATGGCCACAAACTGTCCCTCTTCGATGCTCAAACAGATCGAATCAAGGGCAGAGCATCCGTTGGGATAGGTTTTACTGACATCGTTTATTTCGATAATGGCCAAGTTACTTGCTCCTATACAAAGTTGTTATTATGAGGATGCCAGCAAACCGGTTCGGAGCTTCTTGATGGAGGCTTCAGCCAGGCTTGCGGGAAGAGGAATATAGTTCAACCGCAAAGCGGTATCTCCTCCCTCGTCGTAACACCAGGTCAAAAACCGAATCAGCGACCGTGCTTTGCGGCTTCCCTTGATGTCCTTTCGCAGCAAAAGGTATGTAGCGCCCGCAATCGGCCAACAATCAGTCCCTGGAAGATTCACAAAAGTCAATTCCGTCCCATTGGTTGTGTTTGCGCTAACCTGTCCAAGCGCTGCGTAAAAGGTCTGCAAGGAAGGGGCAACCGCCTTGCCTGAGGCATTGATCAAACTCGTGAAAGCAACTCCGGCTTCCCTGGCGAAGGTATAATTCACGTAACCCACAGATCCGGGAGTCTCCATAACCTTTCGAAGCACACCGGCATTGCGTTGAGCACCTTCTCCGTTGGGCCAATCGATTAGATCGCCACTGCCGGGCTCCGTGCGCCATTTGTGGGACACGGCGGATAGATAGCGGGTAAACAGCCAGGTGGTCGTTGAGTTCCTTTATAGCTGGATCGGCCCACGACCGGATATTGCCGAGAAAAAGATCGGCAAGGATCGCACCTGAAAACACCAGATCGCCAGGCTTGATGCCGGGAAGATTGACGACGACAACCACCCCGCCGATAAGCGTGGGAACCTGAATCAGGCCATGACGTTCCAATTCATCCTGGTCAAGCGGCATGTCCGATGCTCCATAATCCACAGCACCCGTCTTGATCCTGGCAATCCCCTCGCTTGATCCCACCTCATCATAAACGACCTCTCCGTCCATACGGGAATGGTAGGACATAGACCAAGCCCGGTACACCGGTCCGGGAAACGAGGCGCCTGCTCCCGTAATTCGGGTACATTCATCCCGTGCGTCGCAACCTGTGTGCGTTGCCGCACAAAGTGCGAGAATGAGGACTATCCAGAATTTCGGTTTCATGGCCATAAGCCTCTCGTATGCTGAAAATGATCAAGGCAAAGGTGCGGGGTGCGCCCATGCCCCATTTCTGGCAACTCCTATTTGAGAATCTGTTCTTTGCGCAGGTCCAGCTGCTTGACCAGATCACGAATCGGCTCGTAATCCGGCGGTGCGGCTGCTTCGTAACGAGTGAGTTCTCCGTAGCCGGTCACATCGACGTCGTAGTGGGCGTAAAGGATGGCGTCGCGAATTTTCCGCTTCAGCGCATCGTCAAGATCGCTGCGATAAGCCAGGGGCGAACCGGGCAATGGGTCCGAATACAGCAGGACACGATTGGTCTCCTGGGTAATCAGCCCCTTATCGATCATTTTGTTGTAGGTGATGTCGTTGTCCGCACCGGCATCCACGGTTTTGTTTTTTACTGCCATTTCAACAGCATCATGAGAGCCGGCATAGGTGAACTTGCCGAAGAACTCCTGGGGCATCTTGCCGGTTTCCTTCTTAACCAAGTAAGTAGGCACCAATCCGCCGGAGGTGGAGGCAGGGTCGACGAATGCGACGCTTTTGCCTGCCAAGTCTTTCAATGATTGGGCCGGGGAGTCGCCCGGTACGACGAAACATGAGCGATAGGTCGACTTGCCGGTGGATTTGCGGACGCCCACAGCAAACGCCTCGGCACCGGCCTCTTGCTCGGCCAGGACATAAGAGAGAGGACCGAACCAGGCGATGTCCACACGTTTTTTGCGCATGGCTTCGATCACTCCGGCATAATCCGTGGCTGTAAACACTTTGATGGGCCGGCCGATCTTCTTTTCCAGGTAAGCCCGCATGGGTTCAAAGCGCTGCACTATTTCCTCGTTGTTTTCCGCCGGGATCA
>Ga0164311_10001235_pt1 | contig 12323 bp, 10 predicted proteins | sample GuaBasSedimGuay2_FD_121796 | JGI IMG/M metagenome (GOLD analysis project Ga0164311, IMG submission 121796) | Subseafloor sediment microbial communities from Guaymas Basin, Gulf of California, Mexico - Guay2, Core 4569-9, 9-12 cm | ecosystem: Environmental > Aquatic > Marine > Hydrothermal vents...
GGCCACGAGCTCTGTCCTTTTGAGATCAAGATACGTCTTTTTCAGGTTCGCCTTGGCTGCCTCGAGTTGTGCCTCTGCAGCAGCTATTTGTGGTTCCTTTACGAGCAAAGGAGGTGGATGTTTAGCCAGTGCCGGATCTTCACGATGGTTCATTTCCCATTCTGAACGTGCTTCCTCTGACTCCTCTCTCAACAAATCAAGGCTGCTCTGTGCCTCCCTTACCTTTGATTTAGCCAACGTCACGGCTAACTCATAGTCAACTGGATCGATCTTCACAAGGAGCTCACCCTTTCTAAACTCTCCTCCATCCACCAATGCTGGAGAGAGATAAACCACTCGGCCCCCAACCTCCGGGACCAAGCTGATCTCCCTTATGGGGCGCACTGTTCCTTGCCCTTTTATGATCATCTGGTGTGGGCCAACTCTCACCTTAATGGCGCGTACGACCGGCAGGGGCAACTTTGGCCTTTTACGCTTAACCCGGGGCTTACTCGCGGTGAGCTTCAGGAATCCACCTAGACCGATGGCAACGATACAAATTACCAGTACCACATGAACTATTTTCTTCATCGAATTTCCTCTGTTACGCTAATTCCAGCCCCCACCCAATGCGCGTATGAGGGCTACTCGATTGGTAAGGATAGCCAGATCAACGAGAGCCAAGCTGTCTTCTGCACCAAACCTGGTACGTTGCGAATCAAGGAGATTAAGATAATCTGTAAGTCCTCTCTTATACCGCTTTTGAGTAAGTTCTTCAGCATCCCTTGCTTCTCTCAGGAACTCCAGCACCATTTTCCTCCGCTCCAGTTGTTCTTTCCGGGTAACCAGTGCGTTTTCAACCTCAAGGAATGCGTTTAGCACAGTTTTGGCGTATTCAGCGACACCTTGGTTATAACGAGCCACTGTCTCCTCCTCCACAGCCTTGAGCTTCCCTGCATCGAACAAGGGCTGTACAAGCCCGGCTGCAATACTCCACAATTTGCTCCCAGGCCCTATCAGGACTTCCAAATCGCCGCTGGTATATCCATATGTGCCTGTCAAGGTTATGCGGGGAAACCGATTCGCACGCGCAACACCGATCTTCGCGCTCAAGGCGCGTAGCCTGTGCTCAGCGGCCCGCACATCTGGTCTTCTCAGCAGAAGCTTGGAGGGTAGACCTTCTGGGACTTCCCCGAGAAGATCCAAATACTCAGGTCCGATTTTTCCCACAAGTCTCCTCCTTGGGTATTGTCCCAGAAGAAATGATAGTTCCTGACCGGTTCTGGCCATTTCCTCCCTCAGTGACGGCACCGCGGCTCTTGCCTGCGCAAGTGCGCTTTTCGCCCTCTTCAGTTCCATGAGAGAGGCAAGGCCCCTTTTGTAACGGCGCTCCACCGTGGTCAGGGTTTTGTCTTGATTTGCTATCCGCTTTTGGGCAATGGATATTCTGCGCTTAATAATGGCCATTTTTACGCAGCGGCTAACCACCTCAGCCTCTACAGTTAGTTCCAAGGTACGCCTGTTCTCCTCTGCCTCCAGCACCTGGGCCAGAGCTGCCTCAGTGCTTCTAGCCAGTCTGCCCCACAGATCTAACTCATAGGACGCCGCACCAGACAACACAAAGCTGTCGGTTTTAGTAGAAAAGGAGCCGCCAGGAAAAATTCCAGTAATGGGCTTTTCCTGCCGCTGTGCCTCCATATTGAGATTTGCCTTAGGTAAACGATCCGCCCCTACTTGCTTCAACTGAAGCCTGGCCTGGATAACCCTCTGGGCTGCGATTTTAATATCCAAATTCCTATTTCTAAGCTCACTGATAATTTTCTCTAGGCCAAGTGCTGGGAACAATTCCTCCCACCTCAACCCGAAATGCAATTTGCCAAATCCTGACGCTCCCGTAGTGTTTTCAAACGATGCCGGGATCTTAACACCAATGTCAGGGCGTTGGTAATCAGGCCCAAGCCTAGTACATCCCAATATCCCCGAAATAAAAAAAGCAATAAAACATGTACAAACAATAGAAACGGACCTTTCCAGCATTACTTCACCTCGTAATTTATCCCCAGTGCCTTTAGTGAAAAACTGATTATATGCTCGCAAAGTATGGCCCGGAAAGCCGGAGTATATTTCTTTCCAGTAAACATGGATACAGGTGTCCTGGCAAAGCTGAAGTAGAGTATTTGCGAAAAGATACTGAGCACGCTTAGCATGAGGTCGTCTTCATTCAGCCTGCTGGGCAGTGATTTCCGCAACAAGCCCAGAACCTCTCTCATAAAAGGACGCATCACTTTTTTTGCTATGAGGTCAAAGGCCTCAGAAGGCTGAGCCATTTCCCTAGCCATGAGTTGATTGTGTCTTATCCTTTCTTCCTCATCAAGGGGCCCTTCTAAGAATGCCACGGCAAGCGCCCTTACTATATCAGCCGTATCGTTTGCGCCTCTGCGCTCTAAGTACTGTCGGAAAGCCTGCTGAACATTTTTCGCCCTGGGAATCCAGCGGGACTCGAAAACCTGTAAGTAGAGCTTCCTCTTTTGTCCAAAGTGATAGTTCACCGCTGCAACGTTACAGCCGGCGGCCCGGACTATTTCCCTCACCGTTACCGCCTTGTACCCTTTCTCAGCGAAAAGGCTCTCTGCTGCATCCAGTATCCGATCTTTGGTATGTCCATTTGAAACTGAATCTACCATAGTATACCTCCGAAATGGTCAAACGCTTGTATCAAACAGTTGTTTTATTGTCAATGGTGATCTACTAAAAGCTGCTGTTTTTGTCACATGTCAGTGCGCTAACATTTGAGAAGCAAAAACTTCTTTATGTTTGGGCGCCAATGATCTACACTGGTCAAAAAATCCTGGAGGCTTATACAATGAAGTATTACAAATCCTACACGCTGTTTACATTTGTTTGTTTTTTCATCGCAATCCTTTGGGGCACCGTTAGCCACGCAGCCCAGGACAAGATAATCCGAGACTATGTGGCCATGGTTAATGGCAAAAAGATAAGCAAGGAAAAGTATGAAAGAGAACTTGTCAGCCTAAAAAATAGGTATGAAGCTTCAGGAAGGCACTTGACCGCCCTTCAAGAAATCGAGCTTCAGAAGAACCTCCTGGAGAGTCTTATAAATCGAGAATTGTTATACCAAGAAAGTCAGAAGCGAGGAATTAAGGTTGATGAGGCTCAAATCCAGAAACAATTCGAAGCAGTGAAAAAACACTATCCAGATGAGGCTACCTTCAAGAAGGCACTGGAGATGGCACACTATACTGAATCTGGTGTCCGATCACAGTTGAAACGAGCAATTGCCATTGACAGATTCATAGAGCAGGAACTCAAATCAAAGATGCAGATATCTGATAAGGAGGTTCGGGATTTTTACGATAGCCATTCAGACCTGTTCCGCCGACCCTCTCAAGTAAGAGCTAGCCATATCTTAGTAAAATTGAGCGCCAACCCCACCAAAGAAGAAAAAGATAGGGCCATGAAAAAGGTAAAAGAAATACAGGAAAAGATAAGAAATGGCGCAGACTTTGCTGAGCTCGCAAAAAAATACTCTGACGGACCGAGTGCAAAGAGAGGAGGAGACTTAGGCTATTTCTCCAAAGGACAGATGGTCAAGCCTTTTGAGGATGCAGCCTTTGCACTGGACAAGGGTCAGGTGAGCGATGTGGTCCAGACCATATTCGGCTACCACCTCATAAAGGTAACTGATAAAAGACCTGAGACCTCCATGCCCTTTGAGGAGGTAAAAGATCGACTCAAAAACTATTTAGTTGATCAAAAATTAAAAAAGATGGTGCAGGATTATGCTGAAAATCTAAAGAAAAAGGCTAAAGTTGAGCGCTTTCTGCCTAATCTGCCTTAGGTTTTCAGGCGCAGGGCCAACTTTCCTAGACTATATACACCGGCTCGCGCAGAATCAATTCTATTGCCAAAAGTGCGGTTTCAGCAAGCTCTGGGTGGGTTTCTTTGAGGCTTGCAACCTGCCTTAAATGATCTGCTGTTCTCATGATCAGGGACGCCAAGTCCCCCTCGTCCACAGATACAAAGGATAATAGTTGCTCCCACGACACACCTTTTGCCCAGAGGTAGAGTGCCGCAGCAGGCCAAAAAACCAATGGAGGGCTATCAAAACCCCTCCTTGCCTTGAGAGACCTCATAGCCGATATGGAATTCATTACCCTGCCAAATACCTCCTGTACGCCTCTGAGATCCAGGCCTTGGTGGACTGTCATTTCTATATCCTGAACCCTATCCCAAACAAAAGGTGCTATAGCCGCAGCAAGAAGCTCCGGAAAAAGGCCATGGAACGAACCCTTTCTGATGGCCTCAGCTATCAATAGAGGTTGATCTAGCCTTAGCTTGGAGGCCCATACACCATCATTGGTCAATGAATCGGTTTCGTCCACAAAACCCGTTTCTTTCAAAAACCTCAAGTGCCTCTTAAAACTCAGCCACAATCCTCCTTCTATCCTATCTAGTTCCATTGCCAAGGCCCTGAACTCTTTCAACAGTCGCCTCAGGGGACCTTTGCGCGCCTGGTGGCACGTCTGGTAGTGCCCACAGCCCTCGCATGGAAGTTGTGCAAGTTTCTTACTGATCTCTTCCTTTAATTCTGATTCCGATGTCTCTGCTGCAGAGGCCTCGTCCAGGTGTAGTTCCAAAGTTTTCAAAGAATCCTGAGCGATTCTGTCGAAGATATTTCTGAGGTTCTCACCGGATATTTCTGGAGATATCTCAACTCGCTGGTCAAATATGTCTTGAACCTGATTGATGTCAACCCTGCGTAATCTAAGACTTTTTTTTCTGACTGCCTTGCCTTTGCCAAGATTATAGGCAAGGCATATGAACCTCCCATTTTCAACTTTGGTATCAAACAAGACATATAAGCTCCCATTTTTGTGCATAAACAGTCGCCCAGGCGTTAACAAAGGCCTGAGGAATTGGGTGCGCTTTTCGTATTGTAAGCTTTTGTCTAATCTCTTTGCCTCGCGAATAAGATCTGATCTCCTCTGTATGTTCTCAAGGATCTCATATGGATCTGCAGTGTCACAGCGACCTTGAGGTAATATGTTCTTTAGCTCTTCTATTAGGAATTCCCATTGTTCTTTAAGATACGAGCCGTAACGTCTCTGTTGATATGTGGCAAAAGAAAGCTCAAGGAGCGACTTTATCTCTTGTGGTTTGTGGGAGAGCAGCAGATTCAATACCATAGAAAAGTTAATATGAATTTGGCTGTTTATGGGCTCAGGCGGAGAATCCTTGAGTTCATATATGAGTTGGGGATCCTGGTGCAGCCCAGGAACCACTAGTGCAAACCCTATTTGATCTTTCCCTCTCCTGCCGGCCCTTCCTATCATTTGGTGCAGGTCCGTTGCGCTAAGCTCAATGAACTCCCTCCCGTTATACCTGTCGCTCTGTACCAAAACCACGGTTCTGGCAGGAAAATTCACTCCAGCAGCTACCGTCGAGGTGGAAAAAATGGCCTCTAGATACCCTTTGTTCATCATTTTCTCAATGAGAACCTTCCAGTAGGGCAATTGTCCTCCATGGTGGGAGGCCACCAGAGATCTTAGCAGGTACTTCATTTGTCTGTGCCTTTCCAGATGAGGGTAATTCTTCACAAACGCCTGAACATCATTCCAGAGTTCTTCTTTTGTTTCTTCTTTGCCAGGCACAGGAGGACAACTCAACAACGCTTTGTCACACTCCATTCTGGATTTGAGAAAAAAGATAGCGGGCAGCAGATCGAAGCGCCTTAGTATGCCTACTATTGCTCCGAAATCCACTTTCCGTGAACCCCTTCCCCATCTAGCTTTTCCAGAAGAGAGGAATTTTCTGACCTTCGGGCTCAGGCCTTTCCTCCCCCCAAGCGGGGCTATCAGCCCATCAGGAAAAAGAAAAAGCATTTCAAGGGGCACTGGTCTCTCTGAGGCGCGCACTACCCTTGCCTCGCACCCTCGGATTTCCTCAAGCCATGCAGCTATTTCCTCGGCATTGGATATAGTGGCCGAAAGAAGCAATAGCCTCACCCTTGAGGGTAAGTAGATCAGCACTTCCTCCCACACTACGCCCCTGTCCGGATCACTCAGATAATGGGCCTCATCCATTACCACCATATCCGTTGCAATGCTTACACCCTCGTGCATTGCATCGTAGAGCTGATTGCGCAATATTTCTGTGGTGCCAACAATCACGGGTGCCTCAGGATTCTCTTTTCGGTCACCGGTAATTATCCCACAGTAAGGGTGTCCAAACTCATGGCAAAATTCCTGGTATATGGAGTTAGAAAGTGCCTTCAGAGGAGAGGCATACCACACTCGCTTGCCTTGAGAAAGCATTTCATGAATGGCCTGAATGGCGATCCAGGTCTTGCCTGACCCTGTCGGGGCGCTCACAAGGACATCATAGGATTGGCACAGCTCAACGGCTTCTATTTGAAAGGGATCGGGCTTAAAGGGCCGCTGCTCTGGCACTCCAATCTTTGCAAGAAGTGGCTTTAGAGCGGAATCGACACGGGGATTTTCGTATAAGCCTTTCTTAGTCCTGTAGTATCTTTTTTTTGTAATTGCCAAGCCCTTACGCCACCAACTCCGCTGCGATCAGGTTCATATCTGCCAAGGCTCCTTCGTATGCCGCGGCCATATTCAATTGGGAAAGTACAGAACCCACCTGCCGTAATTGCTCGCCGCAGCCAAAGGCTATCTTCATTCCGTTGGTGTAGACCTTTTCTGCCGCCTCACGGGCGAAAAGCCTTGCAGCCGCTTTAACAAATTCGACACTTCTCTGCTGCCCTCCTGTATAAATGGATGCCTTTTGACACAGTGCATTTGCAACCTCACACCATGCCATCATGTCAGCAAGTAAAAACATGATATACTGCTGCTTAGTCATTTTGGCCTTTCGGACAGCAAATATAACATCATTGAGGGAAGCGATAGCTCGAGACAACAAAGGCCCACCGCTGTCCTCGGGCAGTCCAGCGGCCTTTTCCGCCATTTCTAAGTAGAATCTTCCTTTTGATCTGACTGTCTCTCTTATGCGAAACACGGAGATGATATTCCTTTGGATTTCGCTGGTTCCTTCATAGATGGTAAGAATCTTCACGTCACGTTTGATCTTTTCTACTTCGTACTCTCTCATGTACCCATAGCCGCCAAAGGCCTGTATTCCGTCATTAGCTGTGGCATCTGCGGCTTCTGTGGAAAAGTATTTGGCTATGGATCCTTCCACCTCCCGGCTTTCCTCACCGCTATCTAAACACTCTGCAACAAATTCCACATACGCTCGGGATGCCTCCAACTGCACTGCATGAGGTACCAACAGTTTATGGGTATAGCCCTGCTTCTCCGCTAGGGTTGTGCCAAACTGCACTCTCTCCTTAGAATACTTGATCGCCCTCTCCAATGATGCCATTCCTCCTCCCAGGCCCAATGTTGCTACCATTAGGCGTGTATACCCGAAAACCTTGTTGGCCTGCTTGAGCCCTTGGCCTTCTACCTGCCCCACCAGATTTTCCGCTGGCACAAAGAGGTCCTCTAATGAAAGCGCACATGTATCAGAGGCGCGTATGCCATGCTTGTCTTCATGCTTTCCTGGCACAAGCCCATCCCAACTTCTTTCAACGATAAAAAAGGAAGGCCCTTCAGGGGTGTTGGCCAGGATCGTATACAGGTCGGCTACGCCTCCATTTGTAATGAATTGCTTCTGCCCGTTAAGCTTGTAACCCTTTAAGTTGCCACCTTCAACCACTCGATCAGCCCGGCTTTTAAGTGCCTGCACATTGGAACCAGCATTGGGCTCTGTCACTCCATAAGCCACAATTAGGCCTTCCTCTGCAATTCTGCCAATATACTTCTCTTTCTGCTCTTCTGTCCCTCCTACCCTTATGGGATCCATCCCCAGGCAAATACCCAAAAAAGAGGTGGCAATACCCAGGTCTGCTTTGGCCATCCTTTCCGATACAATGGCGATCTCTTTGGCTCCTGCCCCCAGCCCTCCGTACTCGGAGGGAATAAAGATTAAATGAAGGGCCATCTCTGGGCCCAGCATAAAACGGATGAGTTCCTCTGGAAACTCCCCGGTGCGGTCCATTTCGAGTTTGGTCTCAAGCGTGAGCCTGTCGCGCTCAAGTTTGTCAATTGTATCCAAGATCATGTTCAAGGTTTCAGCATCCATTTTCTCCTGTGCTGCCATTAAAAATCCTCCTTAGTTAGAATAGAGACACCTAGCAACTAGGCGTTCCTCACACCACATCTGTTTCACAAGGAAGCCTCTCTCCCTTCGGGTTGGCTCGACCCCCTGGGACAACCGACTGCTCTAACGATCTGTTATGTTAGTATTTTTTGATAACATAGTATTGCATATGGGTCTAGAAGAATTTCACCCCAGTCGCTTCTGGTGCCACCCACATAATAATACATAATAATATTTCTCGCTTGACTTATGCCATTTTATTTGCCTTTCTTGGCAACATGTTGCGAACATAACCCCTTAGGAGTGCGAAAATCATGTTAAACCAAGGATTAATACAAGCTTATATTACCCCTTCAGGAGAATTCAACTTTGCCCCCTTGGGGCTGAGCTTAAGAGCAGCGGGGAGAGGCCTCAAAAGCCTTATTGTGCGGTTCTTAACTCATGAACTGGATGAAGGCTATGGAATTGCCTCCAAGCACCTCTCACCGTTTTTTCACTCGGAACTTATTGATTTACCCAGATATGTTCCAAAACAACAGGACGATCCCTTTACCATCGAGCAACAAATCTTTGAACTGAAACAGACAATCAGCGCAGGCAACTACGATCTGGTTCACTTTCTGGGATTAGATAGGACGCTTGAATCTGGTGTTCTTAATATAGAGGATCTGAATGAGGCCTGTGAAACAAAGCCCAAACATGTAGAGTTCGTGTTTGCTGGCACTAATCTTCCAAGGTCTCTTCTTGACAGGGCTGACCTAGTGACAAATATGGTTGTTAAGACTTCGACTGCTCCAAAACCTCCCACTACGCCAGTTTCCAACCTTGTAGAAGTGGTGACTGGCGATGGAAAAGGCAAAACAACTTACTGTCTAGGAAAAGCCCTGTTGGCTTCCTCCTTGGGCATTCCCTGTCTCTTTCTGCAATTTGTCAAATCTCCCATGCGGTATGGCGAAACCATTGCGATTGATAGGCTTCCAAACTACACCATCAAGACAATGGGAAAGGGATTCCTTTTCCCAAAAAACGGGAAGGTAGATGAAAAACATCGAAAGGCTGCTAGAGAAGCCTGGGAAGAATTTGGCCGGATATTGAGCTCCGCGCAGTACAAGCTAATTGTGCTTGACGAGATCAATATAGCAATACATTATGATTTGCTTGAGGCAAAGGTGGTTGCCAAAGCGATCCGGGAAAGGCCTTCTGGTATAGACCTTATCTTGAGCGGTAGAAATGCACACCCAGAGATTATTGAGTCTGCAGACAAAGTTATCGAAATGCAGGAAGTGAGACACCCTTTCCAAAAAGGAATAAAGGCAAGAAAAGGGATTGAGTACTAAACCTTACTTGCCTTTAAGATCCTTTTGAGATTTCCTTGCGGCTACCAGCGCCTATTACGATACTGTGGTCTGGATCTGCGTTCCTTGGCCGCATCTACCTTTAGGATCCGGCCATCTAGCTCGGTCCCATTTAGCCCAGCAATAGCCTTGTCCGCCTCCAGGGGCTCCATTTCCACGAACCCAAATCCCTTAGACCTGCCAGTAACATAATCGGTCACTAATTTAACGGAGTGAACCTGGCCATACTTGGAAAAGAGTTCATGTATCTGGGACTCAGAGGTTCGAAACGCAAGGTTTCCCACATAAATCTTTTTTATCATTCCATTGTCCTCTATAGCTACCCCTGAAGCAATGACAAGATTGACACCATTGCTTTCCGTAGCCTGTTTACTGCACTATTTCCATAAGCTCTACGTCGAATATTAGGGTCTGGCCTGCTAATGGATGGTTTGCATCCAGTGTAACGGCATCATCATTCATTTCCGTAACAACCAAATCGATTATGGCCCCATTTGGCTGTCTCACCTGGAGCTGCTGTCCCACAGTTGGGTTTATGTGTTCGGGAAATTCACTCCTGTTGACAAATAGAACAAGATCCTCACGCCTTGGACCGTAAGCTTCCTCGGGGGGAATAGAGAGGGTCTTGGTTGATCCAACAGCCATCCCTACTATGCCCTTTTCAAAACCCTCAATCACCTCGCCCCCGCCTATGGTAAATTCCAGGGGGGCCCTGTCTCTAGAACTATCGAATATGGTTCCATCTTCCAGTTTACCGGTATAATGCACCCTTACCGTATCACCGTTTTTTGCTTCAATCATGCTTTCCTCCTTTGGTTAGATATGGTTCTATGGTTAACCCACCTGGTGCGTAGCAAAGGCCCAACAGCATCAGTGTGGGATTCACCCTTGATGAGATGTCTTAACAACGGAGAGGAATTCAGCAGAAATTAATTTGGGGGCTCTCAAAAAAGGAACTAAACTCCACCAAAAAGGAAAAAACAGGTCTAATGACCTCTCGAGGCTGTTAAGATGGGATTTAAAAGAACTTTATCTCAATTGCTGAGAGGCTATTATTTTACGGTATAGAAATTTAATAATCAATGATTTTTGAAAAAAACTTCCCTGATCCCTATTTCTTGATCAAATTCCTCCTGTATTGAAAATACGCGTCCCTGACAGCCACATAGGGATCAAGAGCTGCTTTTTTTAGAGACTCATAATCCCCAAGTGTAAGCGAGGTCTTATTCACCTTGTCATACCCCTTGACGGCAATGTTGTATTTGGTACGTGTGACAGCATAGTTAATGGGGTCCAAAAAGGCATCACCAATCATACCCACTGTGTCTCTTAGGCTAGATGGGCCGAATATGGGCCAATTGATATAGATACCGGGACCCAGACCATATACCCCCAGACTCTGGCCTAGGTCCTCTTGCTGAATTTTCAAGTGTCCTTCTTGTTTTGCCACATCTTGGAAACCAAGGAATCCCACCGTTGAATTTATAATGAGTCTCAATACCTCAGTGCCTGCACCCTTGAATTTCCCCTGAAGCACACAGTTGACCACTCGCACAGGGGTTAGAAGGTTTGAGAAAAAGTTTCTTACACCAACCCGTGCTGGCTCAGGAACGACCTTACTGTAACCCTTGGCAATCGGCTTAAGAAGCCAGAAGTAAAGCTTATCATTGAATGCGAAAAAGATACGGTTAATGGGCTCCAAAGGATCGGCATAGGTCACCATTTCCTCTTCTTCAAACTCTGGAGGGGTTATGGACTCGTCTCCCCATTCCGAATCAGATTCGCCACTTGTCCCCCCAGCCATCTCTACCCTTGCAGCCAGTACTAGGGTCTCCGAATGATCTGCCACCTCGGCCAAATCCAAAGCCTCCGGTAGCAACGCAAAATTGCCGCTCTCTTGGGCAGCCATCGATGACAGAGGAATAACTAGAGCCATTATTACAAAAAGGACTATAAGACATATTGTTTTCCCGTTCCTCAACCTGAGTCCTACCACTTCCACCATCACAACCCCCAAATCATATTCTACAGGCTAATCCTATGACTCCCCTACCTTTGCCTTTAGTTTCTCTATCAGCCTCTTGAAAGAGGAGCGTACCAGGATATTATTAAATTGGGTTCTGTAATTGTTTACAAGGCTTACTCCTTCAATACAAACGTCGTATACCATCCATTTCCCCGCCTTCTTTTTCATCCTGTACAACACAGGAATTTCTCTGTCCTGTTTGGTCAATATCTTAACTTTGACCAGAGCGTAATCACCTTCCACCCTTTCTCCAATATAAATTACTTTCTCTCCAGAATATCCTTCCACCTTATCTAGATAGGTCCTCTCCAATAGTTTCCCAAACAGATAAATAAATTCCTCTTTCTCTGATTCAGATCTCCTTCTCCAGTGTCTTCCAAGAGTCCTTTTGGCCATCTCCTCCCAATCAAAAACCTCATCCACAGCCTTGCGGATGAGTCGCCGCCTCTCAGGTTCTTTGTCTAGCGCCTTCAGTGCAGGACTTTTTACGATTTCTATGATCTTATCTGTCGTCTTCTTGATTTGATCTGTGGGCTCACCAGCATAAACTAGATAAGTCCCCGCTAGGGCTAAGGTAACAAGGATAATGCCTGCAACAATCCCATATTTTTTCATAGGATAACCTCCCACGTTGGCTAGAAAGAGCTCAACCTACTGTTGACCCCGATCTCATGCAACCAAATCATAGCTTCCCAAAAACGAAACTTGATATTAGCTGCTCAAGATCAACTGCTGGTTGAGTGTCTCTAATGCGCTCACCAGGTCTCAAGACA
>Ga0164311_10001236_pt1 | contig 12322 bp, 15 predicted proteins | sample GuaBasSedimGuay2_FD_121796 | JGI IMG/M metagenome (GOLD analysis project Ga0164311, IMG submission 121796) | Subseafloor sediment microbial communities from Guaymas Basin, Gulf of California, Mexico - Guay2, Core 4569-9, 9-12 cm | ecosystem: Environmental > Aquatic > Marine > Hydrothermal vents...
CGTTGCTTTCATGTTATGGGCTGTTCCCTTTAAAATGTTTATTGGTTTAGCTTCTTGCGGGAGAGGGGTGGGCTTCTTTAAATAATGTAGGTTTTCCTGAAGGTTTTGTTTGTTGAGCGGTTGGTTTTTGGGTGGAGAGGGTGCTTGGATTTGTTGTTTGGAGGCTTTGTGTAGCTTGATGTTTACTGTGTGTTTGAGGTGTGTATTCTGCATAGGTAGGATTTGAGCGCTGGGTAGCCGACTACGTGGGTTTCTGGCTTGTCGTTGGTGAGGATGTTTACGTTGCTTTCCCTCCATCCGTGGGGTATGTTGACGACCTCTGGGATGATGTCCTCGGTGATCTTGGCTTTAGCCTTTATGCTTCCCCTTAAGGTTTCGACGACGACCCATTGTCCGTCGCTGACCTGGAACTTCTTGGCGGTGGCTGGGTTGAGCTCGACTGTGGGTTCAGGTTCTCTGCTTCGAAGCTTGTCGAGGTTTCTGAGCTGTGAGTGTAGGAACCATAGGGTTCTGGAGCCTGTAACTAGTATGAGGGGGTATTGCTTGGCTAGTTCTGGGCTGTTTCTGGGGCTTTCGCTTGGTTCGAGGTGGATTGGTAGTGGGCTATACCCCATTTTTTCCAATGTCTCGGAGTATATTTCGATCTTCCCCGTGGGGGTCTTGAAGCCTGTCTTTAAGTACTCGCCGTAGTTGGCTTTACCGTAGGGGACTCCTTCAGGTTTTTCCTCTAATAGGAGTTTTAGGGTTAGGCCGGAGGGTTTAAGGACGTAGTCTATGTAGTCGGCTATGTCGCTCCAAGGGAAGTATTCTTTGAAGCCCATCCTCTCGGCTAGTTTGAGGTAGAACTTCCAGTCGGGCCATGAATCCCACAGCGGCTTGACGGCTTCCTTGCGTAGCATCACGTAGGGGATGCCGTTAACCGTGCCGTAGTAGTCGCAGAGCTCCATTCTTTCAAGGAAGGTGGATGCGGGTAGGACTAGGTCTGCGAGCTCAGCGGTCTCGGTCATGAAGATGTCCATGACCGCCAGGAAGTCGACCGCCTCGAGAGCTCTCTTGACTTTTCTCGAGTTGGGCCACGTCAATACTGGGTTGGAGGCTGAGGCGACCACCGCCTTGATAGGGTAGGGGTTGCCTTCTAGGATGGCGTCGGCTAGTAGGAGGGCTTGTCCCTCACCGAAGAGCCTACCCCAGCACTCGTAGAAAAGGGGGTATTGGTCTGCTCCAAGCGGCTTGCCTTCAAGCTTCTCGGGTAACCTGATAGGTGAGAGGTGGACTCTGCTGGTGCGTATGAAGCCTCCGGGCACGTCTATGTTGCCGGTTATCGCTTGAAGTATAGCTATGGAGCGAGCGGTGTAGAAGCCTCCCGCTGTCTGGTCGAGGGCGTTGACTCCTTGAACTATGCAGGCTGGCTTGACCGTGGCGAATAGCCTAGCGGCCTCCCTGATCTCAGCGGCTGGCACCCAGGTTAGTTCTTCGACTAGGTCTAAGGTGTAGGTTTTCACGTGTTCAGCCAGCTTGTTGAAGCCGACCGTCCATTTCTCCACGAACTCCCTGTCGAAGAGGCCTTCCTGGATGATGACGTTTAACATGCCTAGGGCTAAGGCAGAGTCGGAGCCTGGACGAGGCTTTAAGTGTAGTGAAGCTTTTTTAGCGAAAAGAGTACGTCTGGGGTCTATGACGATCAGCTTAGCCCCTCTGCTAAGCCCTTCCTCGATGCGCCTAGCCCAGGGAGGCCTTGAGTGGTGTGGGTTTGAACCCCATAGAACTATGCAGTTTGAGTTTTCAGGTTCAGCTACGCAGAACTTACCGAGCGTCAATATGTATGCGATGATCTGGTTACGGTAACAAAGGCTTTCAGGGGAGAACACGTTGGGTGAGCCTAGGACGTCGAAGAACCTGCGAACGAGGCTTACTGTTGAGTGGCCGCCTAGGAGTATAGGCATCCCTATGATGCCTGCGATGGACCTAGCCCCATGAAGCTTCTTCGCCTCCACCAACCTGGAGGCGATCAGGTCTAGGGCCTCCTTCCAGGACACCTCGACCCAACGTTCCCCCACCTTCCTTAAAGGTGTCTTTAACCTGTCAGGATGGTACACGTAGTCTATGCTCGCTAACCCTTTCGGGCATAGCATACCTCGGTTGAGGGGGTGCTCAGCCATCCCCTCTACTTTAACCGCCCTATCACCATCGACGTGGATGTTCATGCCACAGCCTAAGTGACACAGCCCACAGGCGGTCTTGACCACCTTCAAGTCTAGCTCACCTTAACCTCCACCTTAAAGTTGACGAAAGCTTCTCATAAGCTTTGTTTTAAGAGACGCTAAGCGCAGCGTGGAGCTGCTCTACAGCTTTTTCAGGCGCTTACAGGAGTGTTTGGAGACCGAGCTGATAGTAGACCTTCAAAGCAGGTTTTTAGATTTAAGAGGTTACGTCCATGTTAGAGGCGGCGGAGCGCTTCGCTAGAGTTTCTTCAGCTGAGAAGAAGGTCTAAGCCATTACTAAGCACACTTGAGCGTTGAGCTAAGGCCTTCCTCAACCTCCTTGTAGAGAGCTAAGGTCTGCTCAGCCGCTCTCCTCCATGTAAAGCGGCTCGCCCTCTCCATCCCTTTGTAGGCCAGCTTTCTCCTCAACCCCTCATCGGTCAGCATGGTGGCTAAGGCCTGCTTCCACCCCTCAACGTCCCAGGGATCGACGTATAGAGCTGCATCCCCTAGAACCTCAGGCATGCAGGCAGCGTTGGATGAGAGCACTGGGCATCCACAAGCCATGGCTTCAAGCGGAGGCCAGCCGAAGCCTTCGTAGAGTGAGGGGAAGGCGAAGAGCTCAGCGCCTGTGTAGAGGCTTGCCAGGCAAGATTGAGGGACCCAGTCGAGGATGATGACGTCCTCGCTTATCCCTAAATCCCTGGTGAGCCTCAAAGTCTCTTCCCTAAACTTTGCTTCACGTCCACCTGCGCGGCCCGCCTTCACTAGCTTCAAGTCCTTGAGCTCAGGGTTCTCCTGTTTAACCCGGCTGAAGGCCTTGAAGAGCGTGGCAAGGTTCTTCCTAGGGTGCTCGGAGCCCACGTAGAGTATGTAGGGCTCCTCGCAGGGCCTCCAGCCGTAGGTTGGCTTGAAGATCTCGTCGATCCCATGGTATATGACCTCCACCTTCTCCTCAGGGACCTCCAAGTGTTTGACCACGTCGAGCTTGGTGCGTTGAGAAGGGACGATTATCTTCACCGCCTTCTTGACACCCTCGTAGTCTGAGCGTAGCAGGAGCCTGTCCTTCAAGTTAGGTTTATGTATTAAGGGGCCGTAGCCCTTAGCGTCGAAGTACCTTATGAGGTCGTGAACCGTTATTATGAAGGGCTTCTTGAGGAGGAGGCCAATCCTCCCTAGGTGGTGGTTGGGTAGGTGCGGGATGCCCTCCAGCTTATCGAGGGTCTTAGCGAACTTCCATATGAAGTGGAGCTCCTTGAGGGTTGAAGGGCTAAAGAGCGGTTTATGGAACCTTTCGCGAACCCTTTGATAGGCGTCGGTGTGGAGGGTGGGGGCTTGAAGGTAGCTCGAGAGCCTAATGCTGTAGAGGTCCAATGAGCCTCTACCGTGAGTTACCACGAGAAAGACCCTCAAGAACGATCCCCCTGAGTAATGTGAGAGCTGCGCGAGGCTACCGCTTCATTATAAAGGCGCTTCTATAAAAAACTTTGATTAGGAGTCAAAGGCTAGGGAGGCTCCACGCCATAGAAACCAGCCACGTTATCCACCAGTATTCTATCCGCGTCGGGAACGCTTAAAGCTCCCTGATAGATCAGCTTCCTGAAGGAGGAGGCGATGGACCAGGGCGCCACGACGGCGCCAGGCCTCTTAGGGTCATCGAGGTAGTCAGACTCGACGAGGAAGCTTAGCGGTCTGGGCTGGCGTAGCGCCTCCACTAAGTCCTTAAACCTAGCTGGAATAGAGGAGGCTAAGCCGAGCTCAGCTGCCCGCCTCCAGACATGTGGCTCAGCGTGGTGGAGCAGCACCCTCCTAGCCTTCTTCGCCCTTGCCCTCCTGGCAACATCCTCCACGGTGGCTAAGCCTCCCCTCTCCACGTGTATATGAACCGGGCAGTCGAGGTCGTGTGCCAGCTCAAGCACGTGGTCTAGGATGACGTTGCATAGCTCTACGGCTTCGCGAGGAGCTGGAAAATGTGGGCGGCCCACCTCGCCTAGCCCCTGCGCCTGCCCTTCCTTAACCATGCGTGCGGCTGCTTCATATGCACCTACCACCAGCCCCTCCACCTCGTCTCGTTTAAGGCCTGTCTCCATTAACCTAACCACCTCAGCTGGATGGACACCTATAATAGCAGCACACACCAGCCCTTCCCTCCTCATCACCTCCACCGCCTCCACGTTTAGCTTAAACACCTCTACGTAGTCCTCTACGCGCTTAGCGAGGCCACGGTAGCTCCATGAGAGAAGCGAGGCCACTGCGATGAACCAGCCACCAGACTCCTTAAACCTCCTCGCCAACCTGCTAGGCCCTAACCCTTTAACCGGGTTGACGTGGCTATGAGCGTCGCCAACAAGCATGCCTAGACGCCTACGACGCGTTGTCGATGTTAAACTTATAAAGGTGCTGTGTCCTCTTGACCCTGCTTAAAGAGAGGGGTACGCTTGCCAACCTTCGGCTACTCGGTGAAGGAACTAGACCCTGATAAGACCTGTCTAGCTAGCGGTAGGGATCTTAGAGTTAGCTTCAAGAAAATGGTGGAGCTCTGCGCCTCCATAAGAGGCCTTAAGCTAGAGGAGGCCGAGAAGCTTCTGGAGGACGTTATAGCTAAGAGGAGGATGATACCTTTCAGGAGGTTTAAGAAGAAGAGGGCTCACCACGGCAGTATCGACGGTTACCCTGCCGGCGGCTACCCTGTCAAGGCGGCTAAGGAGCTGCTCAAAGTCTTGAAGAACGCTGAGAACAACGCTGAGAACAAAGGCCTCGACGCGTCGAGGCTCTACGTGAAGCACGCCGCCGCCCAGAAGGGCTTCAAGATACGTAAATACATCCCTAGAGCCTTCGGCAGGGCCACCCCCTACTTCCAAGAGTTAACCCACGTAGAGGTGGCGTTGGAGGAGAGGTAGACATGGCCGACGTCAAGAAGATGTTCGTGGAGAAAGCGGTGAAGAAGCTTGACGTAGATAGGTTCCTGGCAAAGGAGCTGGAGAGAGCTGGCTACCTAGGCGTAGAGGTTCAGAAGACACCGCTAGGGACCCACTTAACCATCTACGCTGAGAGGCCAGGCTTAGTCATCGGTAGGCACGGGATGACTGTGAGGGAGCTGGCGGAGAAGCTGGAGAAGGAGTTTGGGCTTGAAAGGCCGCAGATAGGCGTAGTTTCCGTGCCTGTACCTGAGCTTAACGCTAAGATCATGGCTTTAAGGGTTGCCTCAGCCCTCGAGCGCGGTATACATTTCAGGAGAGCTGCGTTCGTAGCGCTTAACAGGATCATGGAGGCAGGGGCTCTAGGGGCTGAGGTTATCATTAGGGGTAAGCTTAGGACGGAGAGAGCTAGGTATGAGAAGCTTAGGACAGGCTTGCTGCTGAAGGCTGGCGAGATAGCGGAGGAGTACGTAGAGGAAGCAGTAGCCCACGCGTTCCTCAAGCAGGGGAAGGTGGGGGTTAAGGTTAAGATCATGCTTCCACAAGCAAAGGAAGCGTTAAAGCTTCTTGACCGAGGAGAGATAGCCCAAGTAGCTCAAGAAGGGGAGGGTGGCGGTGGCCATACTGAGGGTTAGCGAGGTCAGGAAGATGAAGCCGGAGGAACGCGTAGAGAAGCTCAACGAGCTATATGCTGAGCTTAGAAAGCTTAGGGCTAAGGTAGCTTCAGGAGGAGCCTTAGAGAACCCTGGGAAGCTTAGGGAGCTTAGGAGGACCATAGCTAGGATCCTTACGATCCAGCGCGAGGAGGAGTTGAAGAAGGTAACTAAGCGTTGAAGATAACCCCCCGCAACTTAATCCGCCACGAGCTAATAGGGCTAGAGGTAGAGGTAGTAGAGAGCACCCATCCAGGCTACGTGGGGATAAAGGGAGTGGTCCTAGACGAAACCATGAACCTCCTGCTCGTGAAGACGGAGCGAGGGGTCAAGGCGATACCTAAGAAGACATCCACCTTCAGGTTTAAGCTCCCCGATGGGGTTAAAGTCGACGTGGAAGGCTGGGTTATAGCGGCTAGGCCTGAGGACAGGGTGAAGAGGAGGATAAAGAAAAAATGGTAGCCCGTAAAGCTTAAAGCACGCCGATAGCTCAGCTTCGAGGAGTCAAGGCCTATGCCGAAGCCAGGTATACCTGGAATTGAGCAGCCTGAAGCGGAATGCGAGGACCCTAACTGTCCCTTCCACGGCACTCTACCTGTCCGAGGAACAATCCTGAGGGGTAAGGTGGTGAGCGTTAAGCGTAAAGGGACGGTTACGGTGCTCCGCGAATACCTCCACTACGTCTCCAAGTACAAGAGGTATGAAAGGAGGAGGAGTAAGCTGAGCGCCCATTGCCCTCCATGCCTACATATAGCTGAGGGCGACGAGGTAATCATAGGGGAGTGCAGGCCGCTCTCCAAGACAGTGAGCTTCGTGGTGCTAGGCAAAGCTAAGACAAGTAGTGGTTAGCGCAACGTTTTTAGAATGCCTTCCGTAGCTAAGACAGGCACGCTAGGGGATAGAGCTTGGCCAAGAGAGGGATTAAAGGAGCGGTCGGCATAACCTACAGGCCTAGGATAAGCCCAGGCCTACCTCTAGGAGCTATGGTTAGGTGCGCCGATAACAGCGGCGCGCAGGAAGTCAAGATAATAGGTGTGATAGGCAGGAAAAGCAGGCTTAGAAGGGTACCTGCCGCTGCGGTTGGAGATATGGTCATAGTTTCCGTGAGGAAAGGTAAGGCTGAGCTGAGGAAACAGGTTATGAAGGCGGTCGTGGTGAGGCAGCGTAAACCCTACAGGAGGATGAACGGGGTGTGGGTGCAGTTCGAGGACAACGCTGTGGTCATCGTGGGGGCTGAAGGAGAACCTAAGGGAACCGAGATAAGAGGCCCCGTGGCTAAGGAAGCTGCGGAGAGATGGCCTAAGATAGCGGCCTTAACCACCATGGTGGTGTAGGATGGCTACTAGGTCAAGTAAGCCTTCCAAGCAGCGCTACGCCCTCTACAACGCTCCTATCCACGTTAAACGTAAGATGCTAGCCGCTCCACTATCCAAGGAGCTTAGGAAACAGTACGGCATAAGGTCCCTGCCTGTCAGGAAGGGAGACACCGTAATGGTGGCTAGGGGGGACCATAAAGGCAGGACCGGGAAGATAACCAAGGTATCCATCTCTAAGTGTAGGGTCTTCATCGAGGGGATCATGGGGGAGAAGATGGACGGCACCAAGTACCCCATACCCTTCCACCCCTCCAACTTAATCATCACTAAGCTAGACCTCTCCGATAAGATGAGGAAACAGATCTTAGAGAGAAGAGCCTCAGCGGGTGTTAGCCGTGGGTAAAATGGGTGGAAGCTCACATTTAAAGCGCCTCCCAGCCCCCGCTTTCTGGCCTATCAAGCGCAAGGAGCATAAATGGGCGGTTAAGCCAAGCCCTGGCCCCCACCCCTTCGAGGCCTGTATACCTCTCCAAGTCATAATTAGAGATCTTTTAGGCTACGCTGAGACGGGGAGGGAGGCTAAAATAATCATAAGCCGCGGGGAGGTCAAAGTAGACGGTAGGGTAAGGAAAGACCGTAGATACCCCGTAGGATTGATGGATGTGGTCGAGATACCTAAGCTGAACAAAGCCTTCAGGGTTATACCTCACCCTCAAAACTTCCTTCACCTACATGAAATCCCTCCACCCGAAGCTGGCTTTAAGCTATGTAGGGTGGAGGGTAAGACCACGGTGAAGGGGGGACACATCCAGCTTAACCTTCACGACGGTAGGAACGTCTTGGTCAAGGTGTCGGATCCACGTAAACCGGTCGAGGACGTGTTCAAGACCATGGACGTCCTCAAGGTCACCCTACCAGGCTCCGAAATCCTAGAGCACTTTAAGATGGAGCCTGGAGCCTTAGCTGTAGTCGTAGGAGGCAAGAACATAGGTAGGATCGGCAGGATAGTGGAGATAAGCGAAGCCGTGTTCAGGGAGCAGAGGCTGGTGGTCTTAGAGGATAAGAAAGGGGAGAGGTTCTCGACCAGCTACCTATACGCCTTCGTGATAGGCTCGGAGCAACCAGCCATATCACTCCCTGAAGGGTGGTGGTGATGTCGGAGAACGCCATGAGAAGGCTGGTGGTAAGCAAGGTAGTAGTGAACATGGCTGTAGGCACGTCGGGGGAGAAGCTGATGAAAGCCGCTCAAATTCTCGAAAAGCTTACAGGCCAGAAGCCTAGCTTCAGGAAGGCTAAGAGGACCATCAAGGACTTCGGGATAAGGAAGGGGGAGAACATAGCCTGCATCGTGACTCTACGAGGAGAGAAGGCTCTAGACTTCCTGAAACGAGCCTTAACAGCAGTGGACTTCAAGGTTAAGAGGAGCAGCTTCGACCCTCATGGAAACTTCGCCTTCGGCGTGAAGGAACACATAAGCCTACCTGGCGTTAAATACGACCCTGAGCTCGGAATACACGGCTTCGACGTATGCGTAACAGTCGAGCGCCCAGGCTATAGGGTTGAGAGGCGTAGACGGAAGAGGTCTAAGGTGGGAGCTAGCCATAGAGTGACCAAGACGGAGGCCATGGAGTTCGTGGAGAAGGAGCTAGGCGTAACGCTGATCTAAGCCTTATAAAGACCCTCCCTACGCAGGATCTCCCTCGCCACCCATACACCTGAAGCTGACGCTTGAACCAATCCTCTAGTTATCCCAGCTCCGTCACCTATGGCAAATAGGTTGCTCACCTTAGTCTCAAGCTTACTGCTTAACTCAAGCCTAGAACTGTAGAACTTCACCTCCACCCCGTAGAGGAGAGTATGGTTAGAGTAGACGCCTGGAGCTACCTGGTCTAAAGCCTTAAGCATCTCTAAGATGTTAGTTAGGTAACGGTAGGGAAGCACGAAGCTTATGTCGCCTGGCGTAGCTGTCTTGAGCGTAGGTTCCACGGAGCTCCTCTTGATGCGATCCCACGTAGACCTCCTACCACTTTTAAGGTCTCCGAGCCTCTGGACAATAACACCACCACCGAGCAGGTTGGCCAAGCTGGCTATGTATCTACCGTAGGCTATAGGTTCCTTAAAAGGCTCGGTGAAGGAAGTGCTCACCAGTAAGGCGAAGTTACTGTTATCAGTACGCCTATCCACGTAGCTTTGTCCGTTAACCGTCACTACGCCGTCGTAGTACTCCGTTATGACCTCGCCGTGAGGATTGAAGCAGAAGGTCCTAACCTTATCATCAAAGGTCTTGGAGTAGTAGATGAACTTAGGCTCATACAGCACGTCCGAGAGATGCTCCATCACGTAGGCAGGTATCTCTACGCGCACCCCTACGTCCACCGGGTTGTTGGTTAACTTGAGCCCCAGCCTCTCAGCCTCCCTCTTCAACCATGCAGCACCGCTCCTACCAGGAGCCACCACCACATACTTACCCTTCAACACCTCTCCTCCCTTGACCCTCACTCCTTGCAGCTTACCCTCCTCAACTATGATCTCTTCAACCTCTATCCCTGTCTTCACCTCTACCTTACCCTCCAGAGCTCTCCTCATCGCTTTAACCACCTCTACGCATCGCTCAGTCCCTAGGTGGCGAACCTTCACGGGGATTAGCTTGAGCCCAGCAAGCGAAGCCTTATGCTTAAACTCGCCTATCCTATCCATGTCTACGCCGTAGACCTCGTTAGGAGCACCAAACTTGACGTAAAGCTCATCCACGTAGTTGATGAGAGAGTCCAATTCCTCCTTACCTAAGTACTCGTTTAGCCATCCTCCAACCTCAGATGAAAGCGTAAGCTTACCATCGCTAAAAGCGCCCGAGCCACCCCACCCACTAAGCAAGTTACATGGATTACACTTTACACAGCCGAGCCCACGGTTAGCAGGGCAACGTCGATGCTCTACGTCTTTACCTTTATCCAGCATCACTACGTCTAAGCCTCCGTAAGATGCGAGCTCTAAAGCCGTGAAGATACCAGCTGGGCCGCAGCCCACCACGATAACATCGTGTTTCAAGCAGCGCACCGGTGCAACACCAAGCAGGGAGAATATAACCTTTACGTGAAGAAGAGCGCAGTCTCAGCCTATCTATTGGTTAACGATCCTTTAAAACTAGGGCAAACAGGGTTGAACGAAAGCCGTTGATACGCAGGGAGGAAGGTAGACGAGGCTGAAGCTAAAAGCAGCTGCAACGCTCCATTTCAACTGAACGGGAGCTTTATTATATTAGCAAAGACGGTTAGTGTTGAAGAGGATGCAAGCATGGAGGAAATGATGGATAAGCTGGTTAGATACCTAGACCTCACGTTTTACGAGGCTAAAGCGTACGTCACATTGCTTATACACGGCCCTCTCACCATGACGGAGCTCTCCGATCTCAGCGGAGTTCCTAGGCTTAAATGCTACCCTGTGGCTAAAAGCTTAGTCTTAAAAGGGATGGCCACTTTAACGCCGTCAAGGCCTATGAAGTGTCAGAGCCTACCTCCAAGCCTTGCGATCAAGAATAGATTAGCTCAGCTCGCCCAGGAACTTGAAAACAAGAAAAACGCAGCTGAATCACTGTTAACTCTACTCGAAGCTTTATCGTCCCAGAGCCCTCGCCAAATAACCAAGGTGGAGCAGGTAGTTTCATTGATAGAGGGGTTGGTTAACACCATCTCCTTCATTAAGTTTGACCTAGAGAGGACCAAGCAGGAAGCGTTGGTAGCTATTTCTAGCACACCGGTACGTTTTGACTGGAGGGAGCTACTTAGCTCCTTGGCCCGCTCAATGGAGAAGGGGGGAAGCATCAAGCTCATAGTCCCCTCTTCAGGTATCCTCGCAGAGGCTTATAGAAGCGAAAACGTATTGGAGTGGCTTAAAGAGGGCAAGTTGAGCTTTAGAGTATATGGAAATGTACATCAACCCTTCTCGGTGTTCGATGTAAGGGTGGTTTACGTATTCTTCACCGACCCACAGCTTAAGGAGCTGCTTTTCTCGGTGAGGATGGAGGATCCAAGGTTTGCTAAGCTCATGAAGGGCTACTTCGATTTATTATGGGAGAGAGCGGCTCCCCCTAAATGAAGTTACTACTTCTAGTTACAAAATAATTATAAGGTGATCGTCGTGGACGTGGCTACATGCAGCATGCAGGCTCCTCAAGAAGCCTTAAGGCATCAACGATAGCTCTAACTTCTTCTCTACTATTCATAGTTTCCATAGTTAACCCCTACGTGTACCATGCTGCCCAGATACTCTTCGTTATAATTTTCACCATCGGAGTCCTCATAGTCGACATGTTTGGAGGCGCCACGCTCATAGCTTTCATCGCAGGCCTACTCAACTCGCCAGTATCTATCGTCGGCCCGTTTATAATGTTGGCGTGGCTCGTGAGGGGAAGTACCACGGACCTTTTGTTTAGGATCCTGAAAATCTACGGTTACCATCCTTTCCACAGCGTAAGGGTAGCATTAGCTATGACCGTGAGCAGCTTAGTCACAGGCCTCTTCCACTATGGAGTAATGGTTAAGGCTCTAGGCCTCATACCCGAACCTCCCCTCCCTCTGCTTGCATTGATCTTCATCGTATCCGCCGCCTCTACGTTTATGGGCGCTGTTATCGCTGTCAAGTTGGTCAACCGCTTAAGGAGGGAGCTTGATTGGTGCACTTAAGCTCTATAATGCATGGCACGAGCGAGATCTCGAGTATCGAGAGGAAATGCAGGGAGGCTTATGAGAAACATGGTGTAGGCGAAGTCCTATGGTTAGTGACAGGCAACTGTAACTTAAGGTGTCCTCATTGTTACGTCGACGCCCCAACCTCTCCTCTCAACGAGTTAACGGCTTCCGAAGCCATGAACGTAGTTGAGGAGCTAGTGAGGCTTGAGGTACCAGTGGTCTTCATTAGTGGAGGAGAGCCTTTGATGAGGCGCGACATATACGATGTCTTATCCTCACTAAGCGAGCATGGAGTGTTGACGGTGCTGAGCTGCAACGGCTTGTTGCTTAGCGAAGGCATCGTTAAGAGGCTGGGAAGGTGCGGCGTATGGTTCGTAGCAGTCCCGCTCTATGGTCCTCTGCAGCTGCACGATAACATAACAGGGGTTGAAGGGTCCTTCGTGCGCATAGTCGAAGGAATAAAAGCCTGCGTAGAGGAAGGGATGCACGTATGCGTTAAGACCCTCGTGTCTTCACGAAACTACGACCATATCCCTTACCTCTTAG